>Ga0210044_10010514_pt1 | contig 11002 bp, 10 predicted proteins | sample CryGey13umfilter_2_FD_183959 | JGI IMG/M metagenome (GOLD analysis project Ga0210044, IMG submission 183959) | Groundwater microbial communities from aquifer in Utah, USA - Crystal Geyser 4/9/14 3 um filter (SPAdes) (version 2) | ecosystem: Environmental > Aquatic > Deep subsurface >...
TGGTTACCACGGGAGGTTTGGGTTATAGTTGGGCTGAAAATAGTCAGTTAAATCGGATCAGTACTTGGTCAAACGATCCGGTATCGGAGAAACCTGGTGAAGTGTTGTTTCTGAAAGATCATCACCGGTGGTGGTCGGCGACACCCCTACCTTATAAAAGTGGCCATCAATACACTGTTAGACATGGCTGGGGATATACCAAATATGAATGTAAGAATAAGGATATTATGTCCAACACTACTGTTTGGGTAGATCACAAAGATCCGGTAAAAATAGTGTTATTGAGCCTTAAAAATAGTTCCAATTTTCGTAAACTAATAAAACCGGTTTATTATACGGAACTGGTACTCTCAGACAACCGGGAAAGCAAACAATTCTATACCGTGACATCCAAAGATATGGCTACCGGGGCGCTTACCGCCACAAATAGTTTTAATGAGAATTATAGAGAGAGTGTTTCATTTATCCAATGCACCGAGGGGACTTCTTTTTCGGGAGATCGCAATGAATTTATCGGACTTGGAGGTTCGTGGAATAAGCCTGTCTATCTGGCCCGCAAGAACGGTAAGTTATCAGGGAAGGTTGGATCAGGTTTAGATCCGGCCTTTGTCGTGGAGGCTGAGATTTCGCTTAAACCCGGAGAAGAAAAGCAAATTGCCTTTGTCGTTGGACAGGGCGAAGATTCCCAAGAATACTTCCTTCTGGCCCAAAAATATAAAGATCTGGCCAATATTCAGAAATCACTTGAACTGTCGATGCTAACATTTGCCAAGCGTTTGGCTACTATTCAAATTCATACCCCGGATAAAAATTTGAATACTTTAGCTAATGGCTGGCTTAATTATCAAACTCTCTCCGGACGTTTCTGGGGAAGAACCGGTTTTTTCCAAAACGGCGGTGCTTTTGGTTTTCGAGATCAGTTGCAGGATGTTCTTTCGCTTATCTACCAAGACCCCTCTCTTGTCCGCAAACACTTGCTTTATTGTGCCGCTCATCAATTTATCCAGGGTGATGTGATGCATTGGTGGCACCCCAAGACCACCAAAGGTGTCCGTACTAAAATCAGTGATGATTTTTTATGGCTGCCATATGCGGTTTTTCAGTATGTATCAATTACTCAGGATACGGGTATCTTGAACGAACAAATTAGTTTCTTGGACTTTGCTCCCCTAGCAGATGGTGAAAGAGAACATTATGATGAAGCCACTATTACCAGAGAAAAATCGTCACTTTATACCCACTGTGTCAGGGCACTTGAGAACGGCATGAAAACAGGAGTTCACGGTTTACCACTTATAGGGAGCGGTGACTGGAATGATGGCATGAACGCTATTGGAGAACAGGGTAAGGGTGAAAGCGTCTGGCTGGCATGGTTCCAGTTTCAGGTTTATTCATCTTTCGGTAAGATTTCCAAAACTGTGGGTGATGCTCAGAATGCCGGTAGATACGTGCGTTATGCCAATAAAGTTAGAGAGGCGGCCGAAAAGCATGGATGGGATGGCGATTGGTATCGAAGGGCCTATTTTGATTCAGGAGAACTTTTGGGGTCATCCAAAAATTCTGAGTGCACCATCGATTCGATTAGTCAGACTTGGTCAGTGATCTCCGGTGGCGCAAAACCGGAAAGAGCGCTGAAGGCAATTGCTTCGGTGGAGAAACATCTTGTTAAGGAAAAAGAGAAAATGATTTTGATATTGAAACCACCTTTTGAAAAAACAAAACCATTCCCTGGATACATTAATGGCTACCTTTCTGGAATTAGAGAAAATGGAAGTCAGTATACTCATGCTGCGACTTGGCTGATTCTAGCTTATGCCAAACTAGGAAATGGAGATCGGGCAGTACAACTTTTGGACATGATAAATCCTTTAAACCATACGGATACCATTACTAAGATGAAAACGTATCAAGGAGAACCTTATGTCATGGCCGGTGATGTTTATTTCCATCCCCAGCATGTTGGACGAGCAGGTTGGAGTTGGTATACCGGCTCCTCATCCTGGATATACAGAATCATAATTGAAGATATTATTGGATTTACACTTTCTGGGAATGAGCTATCTTTCAAACCTTGCGTTCCTAGAGATTGGGAGGAATTTAGTATGGTCTATCGTTGGAAGGAAACCGAATATCATATTTACTTTAAGAACCCGAAACGTTTGAACAATGGTGTCACCGAAATTAAAATTGATAATGTAATCAGTAAGGTCAAATCAATCGTCCTTGTCAACGATAAGAAATCGCATCTGGTTGAAATTACAATCTAAGTTGATATTTCTCCCAGATTCGGATTTGGTCCGCGTTCTTCGATTCAAAAAGAGGATCTCACAACAATTCCAGGATTATTTTTAGGGTTCTTGATGATGAGATCTTAGAACCAATTTGTGCGCAAATCGCTAAACTAAGATCTTTATTTACAATAACTAACGATATGTTCCCAGCTGTAGTCCAGCTTTAATTGATTCTCTCTTTTCTGTGGTAATCAAGGCAGGGCAAATATGCTGACCGTTTTTTATATTATCCAAAGCTTCAACAAGACCAACCTTATTTCTAGATTTGATTAGTTCCGCCAGGTGTGACACATTAGGGTTCTTATCCACTTCCCACTCAAGGCAAGTATTCACCCTACCGAATGAGTCTAAATACAAATCTTGGCTGAAACAGGTAACTTCACCCGTAAATAAAGTAACCGAACACATGCATCTAATAACCAAGAATTCAAAGCCATCTTCAAGGACGATTCGGTTTCTTTTTAGCGAGACTTTATCATACGGAGTATTTGGAACTTTGATATTAAACCCAGCTTCTTTGATGACCATCTCGACAAAAGGTTCTCTGACATTATCCAAATCGACCAGTTCGATAAATCTTAGTTCTTGAACTTTATGCTTCTTAACAAATTCGATCATGGATAAAACCTTCTCAGCCTCCTTTGTGTCATTTGGTTTGACGACACAGTTTACCCTAACTTTCACTCCCATAGAAACTAGTTTATCCAAAGCGGCAATTCCTAAATCAAAGACAGAAGGACTGACTCTACAAGTTTTAGCAAATTCATCTCTATCTAGAGTGTCAATCGAGAAGTATACAAAGTCCAAGTTCTTAAATACCTCCGGCTCACTATTTAGCCATCTATATGTCGGAACACCTTTTGTAAGAGCAACTAACTCTATATCTAGTTTCTCCAGTTTCTTTACGAGTAGTGAAAAATCTCTGTACATAAAGGGGTCTCCTCCTGTAAGCGTTATACATTTGAGTTGAAAGTTATCTTTCAACACTTGAGCAAGAAAAATATAATCATCTACATCCAGAACTTTGAGATCAGTTTTTTGGTCTCCCATTCCTTCGTTGTGACAGTAGACACAATTGTAGGTACAAGAATTGGTTAAGAAAAATCTAGCCTTGAGAAACCTTCTCTTGAGAAGCATTTTTATATGTTCAAAGCGTTTCTAATTTCGTTGGCTATTAAATGGGTAAATTTGTGTCCTGGTTCGTTGATTACCAGCTTTGATTGGATTCTGTACCCTATCAACGCCAAGTCACCAATAAGGTCAAGCATTTTGTGTCTAGCCGGCTCATCTTCACTTTTTAATGGGGTTAGAAACTCATTTTCCGTAAATGTTATTATAGGAGACTTTTTTGGGTCTTCTGGTAAAGCCTTGAAGACTGACCTAATTCCATTCCATTTGGATAAGTCTTTTAAGTCAATAGGAGACCTCAAAAAAGTTCTAGCAAAACTTATGTCTTTAGCAAAAGATTCTGGACTTTCCTCAAATCTAACGGTGTGTTCATTTATCGGAGCTGGAAATGGTGCTGTTCCTTCAATTATGAGTTTGTTTGAGTGTTCAAATTTAGCATATCTGTTTTCAAACTCAGGTTGCAAAACAGTGAACGGTTCCATAACTTCTATTATTTCCCTAAACTTGTTCTGTTCGATGATTCCAGCTTTAAGGATGGCTTTTGTGAAGGCTTCAGCCGAACCGTCTTGGGCTGGAACAACATTGTCTGACAGAGTAATTTTGAGATTATCAACCCCCAATCCCCAGATAGAAGCCATTAAATGTTCGATTGTTAGAATGTCTACACCATCCTTTGTGAGGGCGGTCGTATGCACATCCATCAGTTTTACGTATTCAGCCACAGCTGGAATACAGACATCTTTGTAGCAAAACACGATACCGGAGTCCTCTGGAGCAGGCTCGCAAACCATTTTGACATCTTCACCAGAAAATAGTGAAAAACCCTTAAAGGTGAACTTGTTCTTAATAGTCCTCTGTCTGTCCTCTGCCTGTTTCAGTTTTAGCTTCATATTATCCTGTAGATGTATAATTGCCAATTATAACAAATATGCCTGATTTACCTGATAGTCATGCTCGGTTGATGCCAATAGAGACTCAAAAAAGAGAGTTGGCTCGCGGTCTTATATTCTCACAAGAATCTATCGTGCTTGAAAATGAAAGAAAAACAAACCTCTATTGGGTTGAAATTGATAAAAATAGGTTTGGTTTCCAACTGGTGACTTCTACAACCCCAATTCCTCTAGTAAACTATGACCTTTCTGACAAAAAAGTAGTAGCGGCAATTAACTTTGGAAGCTTTTTCCTGTCTGATGATTTACATTCACCAGAGGTTGCTTTCTATAATTTACTGATAAAAAATGGAGAGGTTTTTTAGTTTCCATCAAACTGTAGATCTGCCCTGAAAACTGAAAGTGGTAGATTGTCTGAATTGTTGGTCGCTGATAATGGAACTCTAAAATTGGGGAATATAACATTTTCTTGGTCTGGTTCAAATAGTTTGGTTGAAGCCGAACTTACCGTTTTCGGAATGTTTGATTTAACTATCGGAAAGATTTCTTTAGACTCTGATCCTACTCGAAGAAGAATTCTTAAAGAAACACGATTTGTTTCTTGCAACCATGGACAAGTCCTATTGGGATTCAATCTTGTAGATGGAAAACCCATACTTAAAAAAATATATAAACATCCTTTAGATTTGACTGAGTTTGCCTTTGTCTTTAGGGGTAGCGACAAAATATTTAATAACGTAAAGGTTGGAGACAGTATCTCAGCTCTAAAATGTGGAGCTGGTAATTTTCATCAAGGAGATGAGGTTTGTAGTGCTAGTTTTTCTTTAGGAAAATCTAAAGCTGAACTTGTCAAAAATCTGCGAGAGCAACTCCTATACCCAGTTGGCAGTCAACCCAAACCCATGTCGAATGACTATCTAAAATCATGGAATGTTGTAATGGAGACGGCGAACAATATTATTTTCTATATTAACGACGCCCGACCTAAGATAAAGGGACAGGAAGGAATGTCGGTATTTGAGCTTCAAGATGTTCTTAAGAGTAGATTTGATTACTTGTGGGCTTGTGTAGGAGACAGTGGTCAGAGTTCAAAACTGTTGATTAAATCCGATATAGCGGAGATTTATGGTAATATGCACTATCAAAATTACCGAGGTCTAGCCCCAACGTGGGATGGAAACAACGGAAGACCTGTACCTGTGGCATTACTAGCATATGAGTAATCTAGAAAAACGACAATATGAACAAGAGTTTCTCCTAAATGGAGAAGCTTTGTCTGACAAAGAAAAGATTCTGTTGAGATTTCCCGAAAGGTTGAAAACTCTTGAGGATGCTGCCGAAATAAGAGAGATTTTACTATCATTGGATTTTGTTCGATGTGAGGGAGGTCCTGTCTTGATGGGGCAAGAAAATGGTTTGCTGTGCTCTATTGAAGGACAGCGAAGAAACGAGACACCACAAAGGGAGTTTGAAATTCCCCCATTCTATATTTCTAAATACACAGTTACTAACGCAGAGTACGAACTCCATGACCCAAAACATAGCAGGACTAATACTTCCAAAGGTGACAGAACTCCAGCTACATGTATGACGTATGGTAGAGCGGTGGGATTTGCTTTGTGGCTTAACGAACAGACAGGGCTGGCGTTTGGCTTGCCAACCGAACCTCAATTTATGGCAGCAGTAGCTCCGTATGGATGGTTATTCCCTCACAAACCCGATGGAAACCCTGACAGACATGTTCAAAACAACTACAAAGCGTTTGTAGGTGCTTACCCTGAAGGGGAAATCGGTGCGGCAATGGATGTAGACGACCCACGTGTGCCTGAAAATTATCTGGGGTTAAAACATGCTTCTGGAAATGTATCAGTATTTACTTTTGGGCACTACCTCACCCCAGGTCATTGGGGAGCTGCTTCTGATGGTTCATATGTTGTAGTTGTCGGTGGCAATTTTAGACTTTGCCCATACGGAACTAGATCTATCACTAGGGGGATTATTGATGTTACTGGTATTTTTGATACTGTAGGTATTAGACTAGTTCACCCAGATCCAGAATATCTTCTTCACCTCAAGGCGTAAGGTTGAGTTCTTAGAACTGGTTTGTGCTCAGATTCCAAAATTGAGAGATCTTTTTCTGCCTGTGTTAGTTTCGGTGTAATATGAAAGTATATGTTTGCGGTTAAAAAGTATAGCTTGGTGGCTTTTTATGTTGCTGTTGTTGGCTCTATAATTTTCTTGGTCTACAAGATCAATATTTTGTCTTCCGTCATTAAGGATCAGGAGATAAAGATCGGTAGTTTGAACTCCCAGATTTCACTTTTAAATCAGGCTGAACCTACCAGAAAAACTCAGGAACAAGATAGTGTTGATGTTTTAATCAAAAATATTGGAAATGGTCATTGGGGAAATATTTGCTCCCAAGATAAGGTTGTTGATGGAAGAGTTGATACCCAGAGTGCAATAGTATTTTTTGACAAGGCTAGTTGCCCACCTCCATTCAAGACAATTCGCGTTTGGGTCATGAATGGTACTGGAAACTGGTAATAATCTTTAGTCTCGTAAGTTGGAAAAACTCAATTATTTTTTGAATACCTAGCTATCCTCTTATCCCAATCACCAGCCCAACCATGTTCTTTTGCTTCCCTACACAGCTTAATAGCCTCATCGTTTTTACCTTGCTTATTTAAGATGATAACTAATTGTTCATAACCTTTATTGCTGGGTAAACTAAATTTATTGAATTCACTATCGAAATCATAATCTTTCCAGGCTACATATTTAGTTCCGTTCCAAACTTCTAAATCTCTCATCATGAGATCTTCTGAACATTTTCGATTCTCTTTTTGTCGTTTTTCATAATCTTGTTTAAAGGCAATCTTTGCCATAGGACCAATCTCAATTTGTCTTTTACACGCCTCTATGGCTTTATTTACATTTCAGCATCCTCCCTCTGGGCATAATAGATTGAAACCATCTCGGAGTAAACAAAATGTACTGTAAGCATGTCTTCTTGATCCTTCTCAACAGACTCCTCAGCTTTTTCAATTATTTTATTAGCAATAGATCTGTTTCTTGGATTATTAAACCAACCAGCAAGTGAAGATAGGAAAAACGCTTTTGACTGACTTGATGATTCGATCTTCCCCTCCGTTAAAGGTTTTTTGTTGGCATCCATTCCCATAGGCTTGTAAACATCCTCGATAGTTTTTCTCTCATCCTTAGTAAATGTCTCAAGCCACCAGTCACCAAGCTTGTAATAGCCAATGTCCCCTTCCACTTTTTTATTGAAAAACATACCTCAAATTATAGCTTTCATTTGGTACTGTCTATATTTCAAGAACGAGAATGCTTGGTTATTTCAAGAAACTTACTAATTTTGTACAGCTCGTCCCTTCATCACCCCCGTAGCAACAGTTGTGCATTCTTTTAGTTCTATTCTTATCACTCGTCCTAAACTTTTCTAAAGCCAGCTTGTATTCCTCATCAACCTTATAATCTCTCGGAGAGGGAACTTCAAATGGAGCCATCCAAGACATTAATAGTTCATTACATCCTTCTGGAGTTAGTGGATATGATATTGAAACCACCTTTTGAAAAAACAAAACCATTCCCTGGATACATTAATGGCTACCTTTCTGGAATTAGAGAAAATGGAAGTCAGTATACTCATGCTGCGACTTGGCTGATTCTAGCTTATGCCAAACTAGGAAATGGAGATCGGGCAGTACAACTTTTGGACATGATAAATCCTTTAAACCATACGGATACCATTACTAAGATGAAAACGTATCAAGGAGAACCTTATGTCATGGCCGGTGATGTTTATTTCCATCCCCAGCATGTTGGACGAGCAGGTTGGAGTTGGTATACCGGCTCCTCATCCTGGATATACAGAATCATAATTGAAGATATTATTGGATTTACACTTTCTGGGAATGAGCTATCTTTCAAACCTTGCGTTCCTAGAGATTGGGAGGAATTTAGTATGGTCTATCGTTGGAAGGAAACCGAATATCATATTTACTTTAAGAACCCGAAACGTTTGAACAATGGTGTCACCGAAATTAAAATTGATAATGTAATCAGTAAGGTCAAATCAATCGTCCTTGTCAACGATAAGAAATCGCATCTGGTTGAAATTACAATCTAAGTTGATATTTCTCCCAGATTCGGATTTGGTCCGCGTTCTTCGATTCAAAAAGAGGATCTCACAACAATTCCAGGATTATTTTTAGGGTTCTTGATGATGAGATCTTATAACCGGTTTGTGCGCAGATTAACATGTTGGGAAACTTGTTTGTGCCTGTATTTGTATCAGTGTAAAATATAGACAATGATATTTAAAGTAAGCTCTGTTAATAACGATTTAATCCAGTCTGCATACGACGAAGGAATGCAGAAGCTTAATGATTTCTGGGGGATTAATTGGGTCAAGAATACTCCTGATCTTTATATTATTGAAAACAGAGCTGATATTAATAAAATCAAAGGCAGAGAGACTGAAAGTTGGGTCGTTGGTTGGGTTGCTTCAACTGATTCGGGGAAAAATATTATTTATTTATTAGATTTTGACAAATTGGACACTGAATCTAATCACAAAAAAGATGAGGCTTCGTACGGGGCGCTTATTACACATGAGTTATGCCATCTGTTTGTTTCTGCTATAGAAAAGAAGTCCCCACCAATGGGACCGATGTGGTGGAATGAAGGGATATCAACATACTTATCTGGACAATTACTTTTTAAGAAAAAACCTGAGAAGTTGGTTGGATTTTTAGATAGCAATAGAGAAAATCCCAGACCGGCATATAACGAAGGAGGGTTTGTAATTGAAGTATTAGTAGAAAAATTTGGAAAAGGTAAGTTGATAGAAATGTTAGGCTACTTAAGAGACTCGTCCCCAACAAATACTTTTAAAGAAGACTTCAAAGCTGTTTATGGGTTTGAATTTTCCTATGAGACAGTTAACGAATTGTATTTAGGGAACAAGTAATCTTGTTTTTGACACAAAAAAATCCGCCTGTGTGGAGAGCACACAGGCGGAAAACGACTAATAATCGTCACATTCTACGCAATCCCAACAGTCACAGTCCTTGTCGTAGGACATACTCTGCTCGATAACCTCTGCCGGAAATGCTGACGCATCAAGCAGACTGAAAGTACCAAGGTTAAGTTGCTTAGCCATTGTTCCTCACCTCCTTTCCAGATTGGTCTGTGATCAAACTGTTTCGAGAACACCTCTCCTGAGTAACTCGTAAAGGAAGGAAATGGAATTTTGTGCAAGATTAAATTCAGCTTGCAAATCCATTACTTTCTGAGGTGGTCTATTTTGGATAAGTTTTAGGAGGGTGTGTGTATCTTCATTAATGAAGGTCACCTTTTTTGCCTTGTGTTCTCCTGAAACGATCCATCCAAGACTTTCCCGCCGTTCTCGAAGCGTGGGAACTTTGATTGTACTGCAGAGTAAAGCCTGAATTTTTTCTTCACTAGGCGCTTTGCGGCCAGGAAGAGAAGTTACTTTATCCTCGCCACATGCGTGTGGATCCATCTCATCCAGTCGTCCATTGACCACCAGGGCTTCGACTCTACACCCCCCGCTACATTCCGCTAGATATTTGCACGCCTTGCAGCCCTTCGGAATGAGACTTCCATCTCTCCAAGGTTGCATTTTTTGCCATGCATCAGAAAGCCCATCACTGAATATATTTCCATATGAAATCGGAGCGTGTGAACATGGACGAATTTCCCCGTTGGCACCGATTGTGCAGCTAGTTACTCCGGCAGTACACCTTCGGCTCGCGAGCTGTGGAAATTTGCTGACATCACCTATTAAACAGTATGGATAATGTTCCAGTGAGTCGACAATGAGTCCGGTTTCCTGTTGGATTCTCAGAAGATCAGCCAGCACTTGATGAGTATCTGATGTTGAAAGCATGAGTTTTGAAAAACTTTCAAAATCATTAGCGGGTGGGGCAGCTTTAGTGGCGCTAAATGCTTTGACACCAATCGATGCAACGAAGACACCCGTTTCATAAACTTGATAGACATTGTTTTTTGTCACAACCATGTTTACTCCAACATGGATGCCAGCTTCCAAGAGTCTTCTGATGCCACAAACTGTTCTTTTGAAAGCACCTTTCTTCTGAGCAACGCTGTCATGCATTGACTCATCGAAGGAAATTAAGGATGTCAGGACCGATTCTGGCCCACTCTGCACAATTCTCTCAACAATTTTGTTCGTCAGAGGGTTGAGATTTGTATTAAATGAGAATGGTATGCTCGCCTCTTTGAGTTTTTGAGCCAAATAAAATGCGATATCAGGATAGAGGAATGGCTCGCCTCCGGTGATTACGACTCTAAAAACCCCATTCTTTATGAGCTCGTTGACTATTGAATCAACTAGCTCTTTAGTTAGTGTGAAGTCGGGTTGAGATTTGCCTTGCCTCCAGTAGTTATAGCAATGAGTGCAAAGCAAATTACATCTTGTGGTGATTTCTACCTGTGCGGTTATTGGACCATTTAGGGTTTTGTACACAAAAACCTCCTATTTGTAGATTAAAGTGCCTCGGTTCTAAAACGAAATGCACCACCTTCGGTAAAATAGCCCATTAACAAATTGAGCTTAAATACACAGAAAGGAGGTGGAGATATCATGGCTACACATTGCCACATCTCGCTCCTCGAGCGAGA
>Ga0210044_10010516_pt1 | contig 10999 bp, 9 predicted proteins | sample CryGey13umfilter_2_FD_183959 | JGI IMG/M metagenome (GOLD analysis project Ga0210044, IMG submission 183959) | Groundwater microbial communities from aquifer in Utah, USA - Crystal Geyser 4/9/14 3 um filter (SPAdes) (version 2) | ecosystem: Environmental > Aquatic > Deep subsurface > Groundwater...
ACTCCTGGCAATGCTTCTAGGTGACTAACGCTTAAGTCTCTTTCTTCGCCTATTACTGCGATAACTGTGCGTTCAACACCGTATAGTGGCATTGGTTTTAGTCCCTTACTTTCCAATTCTTCTATTATTTTTGCGGCTTCATCTTGGGCTGCGCCGGCTTTCATTACGATAATCATGTATGTGGTTGTTAGTAATATAATATTAACAGATCTTGTACTGTATGCATAAGGTTCTTGAGAAATTTGTATCCTGAAGATACACTTAGACGAGGAGGAGTTTTCTGGTAGTATTGGTTTATGTTGATAGATACACACGCACATATAATGTTTCCGGAGTTTGATGAGGATAGGGATGAGGTTATTCAGCGGGCAAAAGATGCCGGATTGAAGGCTATTGTTAATGTTGGTTGTGGTGTTGACGTTTCGGCTAAATCGGTGGAAATGGCTGATGGTGAGTTTTTGTATGCTACGGTGGGTTTGCATCCTTATGATGCTTCAGAGTTAAGTGAGGATTTGATGGAGGAGTGGGAAGAGTTGATTTTGAAGGATTTTCAGGATAATGCGCGACTGCGTCGCGTTGTGGCAATAGGGGAGACCGGTTTGGATTATTTTAAAGGAAAGGTTGATCCGGAAAAACAAAAAGAATCTTTTAGAGCTCATTTGGAGTTGGCTAAAAAGATCGGTCTCCCTGTGATTGTTCATAATAGGGATGCGGATGAAGATACTTTAGAATTGTTGTTGCAGTTTCCGGATGTAAGGGCGGTTTTTCATTGTTATGGATCCGATTTGGAATTTGCCAGACGTGTTTGGGGTGCCGGCTATGTAACTTCCTTTACGGGTATTATTACATATCCTAGTGCCGTTGCTTTGCGTGAAGTTGTTAAGGAGGCTCCTATGGATCAATTTATGGTGGAGACGGATTGTCCTTATCTTGCACCACAAGCTTTTAGAGGCAAAAGAAATGAGCCTTCGTATGTTGTAGAAGTAGCTAAGATGATTGCAGAAGTTAAGGGCTTGTCTTATGAGAAAATTTCTCAAGTTTCCACTGCAAATGCTGAGAAATTTTTTAATTTTGGGTGATATTTTGTAGTGATCTTAAAGCACTGGTTACTTCTTTGTGTTGATTTGAATTTATCATTTTGTTGAAGCCTAATTTTGTGGCTTCTTTTTCGCGTTTTTCACTATGACTTACTTTACGAAGTTCGCCGGAAAGGCCAACTTCTCCAAAAACAATTGCATCACTTTTTAGTGGTTTTTTGAGGAGTGAAGATGCAATAGCCATCAAGACTGCCAGATCTGCGGCCGGTTCATTAAGTTTTATTCCTCCAACTATATTGATAAATACATCTTGGTTTTGAAGGTTTAATTTTGCGTGTTTTTCTAAAACTGCTATTAAGATTTGTAGTCTGTTCAGGTCAAATCCGTTGGCTGTGCGCTTAGGGTATCCAAAGGGGCTTGTTGATACCAGGGCTTGCACTTCTACCAGGAAAGGGCGTGTGCCTTCCATGGCAACTGTTATCGTAGATCCTATAGCGTCCTGTTTGCGACCTTCCAAAAATTGTTCTGATGGATTTTTTACTTCTTCCATGCCTTTTTCAGTCATTTCAAATATTCCTACTTCATTGCATGAGCCAAAGCGGTTTTTAGCTGCTCTCAAAATTCTGAATTGTTGAAATCTATCGCCTTCCAGTTGCATTACAGTATCTACTAAATGTTCAAGTACTCTTGGGCCGGCCAAGTTGCCGTCTTTTGTCACGTGCCCTATTATCATAATGGGAATGTTGCTGGTCTTTGCCAGCTCCATAATTTGTTCGGTGCAATATCGTACTTGGGTTATTGAGCCGGCTGATCCCGGCAGTTCCATGCTGGAGATAACTTGAATTGAATCTATTATTGCAAATTCTGCTTTTTCTTTGCGAATTGTTTCCAGGATTGTTTCCAAATTATATTCATTTATAGCGCTTAAGTTTTTTTCGTTTAATTTTAAGCGACTGGCGCGTGTGAAAATTTGATCTACAGATTCTTCTCCGGAAATAATAAGAGTTTTTCTTTCTTTGGCGATATTGTTGGCAAGCTGTAAGGTTAATGTGGATTTGCCAATTCCCGGCTCACCGCTTAGTAGGGTGAGGCTTCCGGGGACAATTCCATCTCCTATTACTCTATCAAATTCTGTAATGCCGCTGGTGATCCGTATTTGGGTGAAACTTTTGGTGCTTAGTTGTTCGGGTTTTCCGGTGCCAATTTTGCGTGGAGAGAGTGAAAGCTCTTTTTTTCCGACATTAACAACATCTTCGCTAAAGCTGTTCCAGGCATTGCATTCAGGGCATTTGCCTATCCATTTCGGGCTTTCATGACTGCATTTCTCGCAGATGTAGACGGTTTTCAATTTCATATTTTTTTTGTGACTTCGCGAAGCCACTGCATTATAGGTGAGTGTAAGCTCACCGTCAATACAATTTTTCATATTCCACCGCCATCACCTTTGCATCGAAGTTTTTGAGGATGCTATTGTGGCCGGCTTGGCCCATTTTTTTGCGTTTTTCCTCGCTGCCGATTAATTTAGCTAGTGCTTTGCTTAGTGCTTCGCTGTTTTCAGGTTCAATAAGTAGTCCTGTTAATCCATCTTCTACGATTTCGGGTATGCCACCTACTTTAGTGGCAACAACCGGTAATCCTGTGATCATGGCTTCTGCGTTTACGAAACCAAAGGCTTCACGGCGGGAGGGTAGGCAAAAAATATCGGAACTTTTTAGTAATTGAGGGATTCCTTTTTGTCTGCCTAAGAATTCTACGTGATTTGTAATGTTTAATTTTTTAGCTAATTTTTCCAGGTTGGCGCGCTCCGGGCCGTCTCCTATCAAAATAAATTTTATGTTGGGGAATTTTTCAACTATGGCCGGAATTGCCAGTAATAAAAATTTTATGCCTTTGCGTTCATGTAATTCGGCTATGGTAGTGATAATTAGAGTGTTTTCATGTGCATGAAAAATATCTTTTTTTATTTTTTTGTAATCTTCATCCGTGAAGCGTAAAAGTTGAGATTGCCACCAATTTGTATCGATTCCGTTGTGAATTACTGTCATTTTGTTGGCAAATTGAGGATATAAATCCTGCAAAACTTTCCTGTTATTTTCGCTAACCGTAACTATTTTCTTAACTCTTTTTAGTGCTGATTTTTTGAAGAAATTTTTAATTGTTGAAAGTTTGAATGGGTCGTGTTCGGTAATTATTATTGGAATATTTTTGATCATTAAGGCGTAGCGACAGCTTGCCGGATTCCAAACGTGGGCATGCAATACGTCAATTTTTTCGTTTTTGATTATTTTTTTGATCTGAAAATAATGTCTGGGATCGTGTTTGTGTTTCACATTGATGCGAATGACTTTAATTCCTTCTTTTTCAAATTTGCTGCACCATTTGTCGAGTGACGAATAGTTGCTGCAGCATAAAATTGGCGTGAACTTAGAGCGATTTAAAAATTTTGCCAGGAGAAAAATCTGAAGCTCAGCTCCGCCAATTTGTGGTGTATCTGTGTATAATAAGATTTTCTTCATCTGTCGAATTATAGCGGGATAGATAGTTATCTTGCAACAATTCCAGGGAAATGCTAAGTTTGTGCGTGTTAATTTTACCGATGTTTTGGTACTGTGGGTCAGTAGCTCAGTCGGTAGAGCAGAAGCCTCTTAAGCTTTTGGTCGTGGGTTCGAGTCCCACCTGACCCACCATATAATACTTCTATTCATGAAAAAAATTTATGCTGCAATTTTCTTGATTGTCCTTGTGCTTGTTGCATCGGCGGTTTATTTCTTTGAAAGAGAATCTTCTGTTGTTTCGGATCCTGTTGTGACTTTGCGTTATTTTAGTGATGAAGTTGTGTTGGTTGGAAAGGATTTGCAGGGTGAGGATTTCTTTTTGGATCTTCAATTTCCCCGAAAAGAAATGGTTTCCGGGAAGTTTCAGCATTTCTACACTGGAAATTTAATTTATAATGGGGAAGAATTCCCTTTGGATAGTGTTTTTTCTGAGGATTTGTCTGATGTTAAAACTGGTAATTTTCTTAAGTCACATGAAAATAAGCTTTTTGAAGATTTATCCACACGGGAAACTTATCAATTTGAAATTGTGGTAGGGGATGATGTTATAGCTGTTGAATTAACCGGTTTGGAGGGGGATTTTATTACTAAAAACACCTTAGAGTATACTCGTTATTTAAGTGTGGGGAAGGCGGATGTTAGTGTAAATGGTGAAAGTTTTATGACTAATGCGGCTTTGGAAAAATCCTATTCATCAGATTATTCCAAATATGTTTATTTTGATGGTTACGATGATTTGAAGGCGGAAGTTTATCATTTGGTAGTTTTTGATGAAAATGGCGACTTTTATTTGATTGATCAAGCTGATGCCAAAGAGGATTATGAAAATTATAAATCTCACACTTGGGTTTTATATAAAAATGCCGAAGCGAGTTATAGCAAGAAGGTCTTTGCTGCAGATATATCTGTTAAAGATGATTTTTTGAATGTTAATATTCCCGATTTATCCGTAGGTCTTTCGTTTGAGGTTAATAATTTAACTGAAGGAGAGAGGACGGGGGCTTTTGTTCAGGGTAAACTTGTTGATGTTGCCGGAGAACGCCCGGTTACAGGTGGATTTCACTATTTGAATTATTAGGAGGGCTAAGCTATACTGTTGCTTGATGATTTATCTTCAAGGCATTTTGTCGAAACAAATAGGGGAGAATAGTGTGGAGAGTCTGCTGATTGCGTTATCTTTGTTTGTTGGGCTTTTTTTATTTTTCAAACTTTTTCAAGTTGCCGTTTTGCGTAGATTAAAAAAACTTGTTAAAATTACTGATAATGATTTTGATGATGCTCTTATTTCCGTAATTCAAGGGGTAAGTTGGGTTTTTTACTTTGTTGTTTCTCTGTATTTTCCTTTAAAATATTTGGTGATTGATACTGATTTGAACAAATGGCTGAATGGGCTTTTTGTTGTGGTTGTTGTTTATGAGGCTATAAATTTAATTCAGGGAGTGATTGAGTATTTCATTAAACAATCCGCTAAAAAAAAGGGTGTAGACGGTGCGGAGGCGGATGCAGCTTTTTATGGAATTAAACTGATAGTGAAGATGATTTTGTGGACGATGGGCTTGCTTCTTATTCTTTCCAATCTTGGTTTTAATATTAATTCCTTGATTGCAAGTTTGGGGATCGGGGGTGTGGCTATCGCTTTGGCTGTGCAAAATATTCTTGGGGATGTTTTTAGTTCATTTTCCATCTACTTTGATAAACCTTTTAAAGTGGGGGATTTTATTATTGCTGGTGAGCATATGGGTACGGTGAAGAAAGTCGGCCTTAAAACCACGCGTTTACAGGCTCTACAGGGAGAAGAATTGATAATTTCGAACAAGGAATTGACCAATTGTCGCATTCAGAATTTTAAGAGGATGAGGAAGCGCAGGGTGGTGCTAAGGTTTGCTTTGGTTTATGGAACTAAGGTTGCCGGTCTAAAAAAGGCTAATGATATAGTTCAGACTCAAATTGAAAAAATTGAAAGTGTTGAATTTGAGCGCTGTCATTTTTATGAATTTGGTGATTATAGTTTGAATTTTGAAGCCATCTATTTTGTTAATTCAAATGATTACAAAGTGTTTATGGACAAACAGCAAGAAGTGGATTTCGCAATAAAAGAGAAATTCGAAAAAGAGGGGATTGAAATGGCCTTCCCTACACAGACTGTTTATTATGCTAAAAACTCCTGAACGAATTGTTCGTTCATTTTTCTAAAGCCCTGTGAATTTAGATGTCCATCATCTTCTTTTGTTCTGTTGTATCTTGGATTAAATACGGTTTTATCGCTATTGTCTGCAACAGTTTGAGCCCATAAGAAAGGCCTGAAAAGTCCATTTCCTCCTTGGGCAATCCATTGATTTACGGCGTCTTTTTGTTGTTGTTTTGCCGGATCTAATTTTTTTGAATCCTTTGATGGTCCCATTTCCGCAACGGCAATTTGGGCATTAGGATTCAATTCCTTTATCAGTGCTGTTAGTTGTTGCATGTTTTTTTGAAAATGTGCCAGTCCCTTGAAATATTCATTTCCTCCAAGTTTGACGTAAACAAGCTTTGAATCTTTAATTGCTCCTATTAGTTTTGGATTTCCTTTTTGAATTTCTCTTATGTAATAGGCTGTAGTTGTGCTGTGCTTGCCAAAATATCTTTCCTTAGGAATTATTTTGTTCATTCCCGCCATCCATTGGCCTTGGGCGTAAGAATCACCGATAAATGCGATATCTGACCCGTTAAATTTCCCAGCGATTGCTTCTGCAGGTTTAGAATCTTCTATTCTAGATGGGAAAAATTTAGTTGCAAAATATGCACGTTGTTTGGATATTCTACCTCTATGTGCCGGAATTTCTATGTCGTAACAAAATATTGCAGTTAATTCTGATACAGATGCTCCGTTTGCGGCGGCTTCTCTTAGTCTTTTTCCTCTTTTTCCCAATACTGATTTTAGAATTTCTTTGCAATTTTCCCTGGGATCTTGAACCCTTTCTCTTAAAGCGTCAGCTTCTGCTTTGTTTTTAGTTCTTGCCGGAATGTTTATTTGAAATAGGCCCCAGCTGTCTTCGTGTCCGTTGTAATTGCCGCGACATTTTGATTGAACCATGCTTATGCCAGACTCTTTGTAAGAGTTTACTATTGCTGCTGCGATAATATTTGCTGGGACTCCAGCCTTTGTAAATTCTTCTTCAATTATGCGTGCATTTGCTTTTTGCTGTGCTGATAAATTATGAATTAATTGATCTACAACCGGCCCCTTATTTGGATCAATATCTGCTTTATAGCTACTAATGTCAGTTGATTCAAATCTTATTTGTTCCTCTATATCTTCCTTTACCCTTTCGCTATATTTGATTTTTTGCTCTTTGTTTGTTTCAATTTCTTTTATGTATTCTTTTAAGGAATCCGGATCTTTAGGATTGCTTGCTTTATTTGATACAATTTTAAATTTGTCTCCGCTGTATGTTGCGATATATTCGTTGTTTTCATCTAAGAATGCCAAGCGTCCTTTATGTTTACCACTTGGGACAATTCCGCGATGGGCATTAATTTGTTTGCCATCTGCTTCTACAATTAGATTTTTAATATCAGGATCTATTGCGCAAATTTCACCTAGTCCCGTATATAATTCATGTGATAATTTTTGTTCTGCTCTATTTTTGTCTACATTTTTATAATCTAGGGTGAACCATCCATCTTCACATTTACTGGTAAATGTTTTTATTCTTCGTGCTGTCTCTTCTTTTATTCCGTTATATTTTACTTCATCGGATTCATTTTCTGATTCTGCTGTTAATATTCTTGAGGATAGTCTTAGATCTTCAATAGCTATTTCATTGATTTTTTTGATATCTAGCTCTGTAGTTGTATTATCAATTTTTTCAGTTTTTTCTTTATAAAATTCTCCCAATTCGCTTTTAGGAATGGGAGTGATAGCTTCCATGGCATTTTTGTCAGCCAATTGATGTCTAATATCTCTATTTGGAGTCTCTTTGTCTAGTATAGATGCACTTTCAATAGGCTTAGCTGCCTCATTAAAGAATACGAATTTGTTATTTTTGAAAATGCTGTTTGATTTGATCATTTTTGTTTTTTATCTTGTGCATTATACCATTTTATGCAAAGCGGGTCAATTCACCAATTTGTTTTGTTTCTAAACCGGGTTGATTTTCGCTGAGAAAAAATGAAGAATGGAGGGGACAAAAATTTGCCCGGGTGGTGGAATTGGTAGACACGCAGGACTTAAAATCCTGTTCCCTTACCGGAGTGCGGGTTCGATTCCCGCCCCGGGCACCAAAAATTTTATGTTGGGTTGAGATGGTTGATATCTCCGGTTTGTAAAATAGTCCAAAAATTTTACTATTTTACCATTTGGGGATAGTGGCATGGTACAAGGGATGCGTCCTATATTTTAGGCGTAATAAGTATAGTAGGTAAGTGCCGCACCGATTGCCAGCGTTACAACTGCGCTGAAATACAGTATACTTGTTGATTTCTTCCAGCTAAGTATCGTTTTTAAAATCGATCCGGGTGCAAGTAAATAAACTATCCCCTTAAGTAGCATTCCCCATCCTGTTATGGTTACAAGTAACCAAACATTCCATTCCCAGACATTGTACATATTTATAGCGATAAGGCCGAGAATAGCAGAAAAAAACATCATTGTAAAAAGACCAAAATGATCTTTTCTCCAGGACTCCATTAGTTTTTGCCAGGCATTTACATGCAGCAAGAGTGATAGTCCAAGCAAAAGGTACATAGGCCCCATGATGGCTGCCAGAGTAATAGCATTTTCCATAGTTTGAGGTTTAGGAAATAAAGCTAAAATTTTTAGTCGTATTTTTCGAAATGAATCATTTCTTCACCAAGTCCTTTTTCTTTCAAAATTTCACTTACGCTGTTTATCATATCTTTCAGACCACAAATGTAAACTTCAGTGTTTGTTTCATCTATTTCCAATTTTTGTAATAAATCCGTTACGCGGCCGGTTTTGCCTGACCAATCGCCGTTTTCAGGTTTTGAAAGTGTTAAATCAAATGTGAAATTTTGGTGTTTTTTTGCTAAATCCTCAAAAAAATCTTGATAGAAAATGTCTTTTATATAGCGGACGCCAAAAATAAGGTGAAATGTTTGTGTATTGCCTTTCTTTAATTCATCCTCAATTATGGCCTTGAATGGTGCTATGCCGGTTCCCGTGGCGACAAAAATTATTTTTTTATCAACGGGGCTTGTGAATGTGAATTTTCCATTTGGTCCCAGAAAATTTACGGTATCATCAGGTTTTAAATTTTGTAACCAATTGCTCCCTCGTCCTTTGTTTACAAGTTTGATGCAAATATCAAAATTTGGATCGGTGTTTGGAGCGGAGGCTATTGAATATGCCCTGAAACAAGGTGGTACTTGATCGTCAATCTTGAAGGTTACAAATTGACCGGCTTGAAAATTAAAATTCTCTGTTGGCTGAACCATGATCTCAAAGACATCTTCGGTTAGATTTTTGTTTGCCAATATTTTTCCTGTTCTAATCATAGTGAAATTTGGAGGCGCCACCCGGATTCGAACCGGGGAATAAAGGTTTTGCAAACCTCTGCCTTAACCACTTGGCCATGGCGCCATAATCTATTATTTCAACGAAAAGGAGTTTAGCATTGTATCGATGGAATTGACAACGCTTTCGTCTTCGTTGGGTAAATATGCTGTCATTAAGGTATAGGCTGTTTTATTTTTTACGATATTTAGGCTTTTGAAATGAATAATTCCTTCGCTGGGGCTTTTTTTGCCTTCAAATTCGATTATTTTTGCTTCAATATCTCCAATTTTTATATCTGTGCTTGGTAATTCGGAGAATGAAAGGAGGGCTTTTTTAGTTTTAGATATTGTGCTTTTTGTGAAATCGTCAGAGCTTATATCTTCATCAAGGTTTTGAATATTGATGCTTAAGTTTGCGGTGAAAATTTCATTTTGAATATTGTTGCGGAATGCGACAACAGTTTGTCTTGGTACATTTGAAGTGTAAGAATCAGGTTCTATTACTTCCCAATCTTGGGGATAATTTATTGAAAAATCGCTTCCGGCATAGGTTTTTTCTCCTACTCCTGCGGTTCCATTGGTGCTTGTGTCGCTGTCTCCGTTTCCGCATCCGGCAAGAAATAGAGAGATTCCTATAAATATACTTAATAGTTTTTTTACTTTCATTTTGATTTGTTAAATTGTGTAAATTAAAGCTACTAAAATTTTGGATTTTTTGCAAAGAGATGAGCTTTCTTTCAGGTCGGCAGCTTTACTTGGTTGACTTTTCGTGGTATTATATAAGCGTATAAATAAAAACAAAATATATGAAAACGGACCTTCTCAATTTAAATTGTGGTATTTGTTGGCCGTAGTATTGATTGTGGGATTGGCTGTTGGTGTATCTTATTTTAAGAATGCCTCGACTGATGAAAATTCTCAGCCTCCATCATTGAAAATTGGAAGTGTTTTGTTAAAGGGCCAAGCGGTGAAAAATGGGCTTGTTAAATATGATGCTGCTGATAAGGATAAGTCAAATAAGGCTAATTATGGCGCTAAAGTTAGTGCAAATGTTAATAAAGGTGTGGGATTTTATTATACTGATGAGGATATTACTTTAGATAAACTTTTAGATTCTTCTCAATGTCTAAATGCAAATGTAGGCAGGACATTGTTTTTTTCATATAGTCCCGGGGGAGAGCCCGGTGCGGAAAAAGCCGGATTTTATGTTTATCCTGAGGTTTTAGCTTCAGGTGGAAATACCGGGATAGCGGATTCATCTAAATATCTTATAAAGAAGGGGAGGGTTTTTGGATTGTATTCTGATAACCCTGTTACAGGTCATTGTTTTAAGGATGCAGAAACAAAGGCCAATGTAGTGCCTGACTTTGGGGCTTTGAAAAATGGATGGGTGCAGATTGCGGCAAAAGATAATAAATTGAGTACTATTCTTGAGCCGGTAAAGGATTGTGTTAATAGTGTGTGGGTTCAGGATGGAATTGATAGTTTTGACACAAAAATTCCCGCCGCTAACTATGTCACGCATAATCTTGGAAATTATAAATTATTGTGGATTAATCTGAAGGATTGTGAACCTCTTGGGAGTGTTGTTACAGAAAAGTTGAAAATGACTTTGTCTGCGTCAAGTCCGGAGGCCACTACACTTGCTCAAGGTGACACTAAGGTTGTTTTTGCTTTTGATTTGCTTGCCGACAAGGATATGGGATTAAAAAGCATTTCTCTTACAAGAAAAGGAGTTGGGAAAATGAGTGATTTTTCCGCTTTTGAAATGCTTCTGGGTTCCAATGTTATTGCTAACGGCAAGATGAACGGTGATAAAATTGCGTTTGATTTCGGTTCCGGAGGATTTTCTTTGGATGCCGGATCAACAAAAAGTTTGTTAATAAGTGCTCATGTTGCTGATAATGCCGT
>Ga0210044_10010518_pt1 | contig 10999 bp, 11 predicted proteins | sample CryGey13umfilter_2_FD_183959 | JGI IMG/M metagenome (GOLD analysis project Ga0210044, IMG submission 183959) | Groundwater microbial communities from aquifer in Utah, USA - Crystal Geyser 4/9/14 3 um filter (SPAdes) (version 2) | ecosystem: Environmental > Aquatic > Deep subsurface >...
ACCATTCTTTAATCCTTTTTTATAAAAACTAAACAAACCGCTTTGAGTTCTAACTTCGGAGACTTTATCAAATTCCTTTTCTTTATTTAGATTTTCTGGGTAAATAATTTTACCATCAAAAGAAAGAAGTAATTGTTTAACTAATTCATAATCCAAAGCAAACAATTCGCTATCGCCAACTCTATGCTTACTAAAAATTTCCTTCAAAAGATTTTCCTTGTCCGAATAATCATCAAGCTCAATAGCAAAAAATCTCTTTAGTCCAGACACATTAGAGTATCCGTTTGCTTCTAAAAATCGCATTCTTTCAGAATAATTTTTAGTACCAGTTTGACCGATTTTTATTAAACCAGAAACTGCCGTTGTCATAATGTAAATAATTCCTTTTCTCATATTATTTTTGTGGTTTTATATTTTTAATTAAAATTCGAGCATACTTTTCTTTGTCTTGGCCAGAAACAATTCCTCGATGTCTTCGTTCTGGATTTTTTCTTAAAGCCTCAACCTCTGGAGAAGTGTCGCCGCTATGCGTTTGTCCTACAATTTCAAATTGATTTGGATTGTATTTATCCAAAAAAGTTATAGGCACGCCCATTACTCCGTTATAATCCATCGGGATGTCGCTTACTTTATCTACATTAATAGCTTCGTAATTTGTGTAGCTAAGATGTTCTTTTGAAGAATATTTTTTATATAAAGTAATTTCTTGATAACGCTTGATGGTGTCTAGATTTGTAAACCATACAATACGCCCCATACTAAAATATTTAACACCATTAACAATCTTTTTTCTTGATTCTGTCGGAATATCATAATCATTAGGAACCTGAAACCATTTTGTTCCTCCATTGTCGTAACCGAGCCATAATTTATCTTCTTTTATCAATTTAAAAGTTTCTTTATATGTTATCGCATTCTGATCACCAAGGATTAAAAATTTCTTATCATATTCAACAAGCTGAGCAACATACTCACGGAAGAGCGAGAAAGGTGGATTTGTTACCACAATGTCCGCCTGTTTTAATAGTTCGATGCTTTCATCGCTTCTAAAGTCTCCCTCTCCTTTAAGCGGTAGCCACTCGTTGTTTTTGTTCGCCTTGAGCTGTTCTGCAATATCTCGCAGATCAAATGCGCCGTCACCGTCTATATCATCGACTTCGTTGATGATGAACTTGTTAGCTGTTACCTTTGGACGGCCTTTTGATTTGGCAAGTGCCACACTCTCGCCAAATAGATTCAGTTGCGTATTGGCTATGGGAGACGGCTTGTAGCTCGTAGCAATAAGTCTTTTTAATCCAAGTTCCTTAAAGTTACTAGCAAAATATTTAAAAAAATTGCTCTCAAACGGATCATCGCAATTGCAATACACTACTTTGCCACGAAATTGGCTTTTGTAGTGTTTCAGTTCTTTTTCAATATCAACAAGCTGAGTATAAAACTCGTCTTTTTTTGCCTTACTGGCTTTGTGAAAATTCTGATTTAAAGATTTGGTTTGCATAATTATTTCTGTATCAAATCATCAACCTTAACCTCCAGGGCTTTGGCAATTTTGGAAAGGGTGTCGATGGTGGGATTTATGTTCGCACCTCCCTCAATCTTCACAATCGTGTTTAGTGACAAATCAGCGAGGCGGGCGACCTTTTCTAGAGAATAACCTTTTTCGGCGCGGATCTTTTTTAAATTATTCGCGATATTCATAATAAGTTTGTGTAATGTAGTGTGTAGATTACAATATAAAGTATGGAATCTCTACATTACAATTATAGCGATTTATTGGGGAGATACAAGCAGATGTATGAAGTGATGGAAACAAAACCAATCTTTTTTTAAGTAACCCTTCAAAAATACTCTTTGATTCTTTGATTACCAGAATTTGTTTCTGAGGCCTATAGTTGTATGATAATAGTAATATGGAACTCTCAGAACGCTATATTCAAATATTTGAAAATGAAGGATTCCCCTCTGTTTATGAGTGGTCAGACAAACCGGGCACGGTTTATCCCGAACACGCACATGCAGGTAAAGTGAGTTTATTTATCACTGACGGTTCAATTACCTTTGATTTTTCGGGCGAAAAGAAGGAACTGATTGCTCCGGTACGCTTTGACGTGCCGGTCGGTGTCACCCACTCGGCGGTGGTTGGTCCCCATGGTTGGATTGTAATTGTCGCTGAAGAAATCGCCAGTGATTCTTAAATCATAGTTATTTATATTTTAATCTACCTTCCAAAAACACAAAAGTTCGAGGTCCTTCCTCGAACTTTTGTGTTTAATCCATCCCCTACATCCCAAAACAAACGGTGAGGGTTGTTTATAACACAAAATGAACAGTTGTCATAGTATATAATATATATATCTTGCAATGACAAAAATTGGCACCTACAAACCAGAAGCATACGAACAAGCCCTTGCCTTTCGGCATCGTGGCTTTACATACACTGAAATAGCCAAGATTTGCAACGTTTCTCGCGGTACGGTTAGTAACTGGCTCAAGCACGAGCCGTTCTCCAAAGCGGTAGCAAAAGAAAATACCAAACGGGCTAATGCTGAAAACAAAAAACGCATTGCCTTGGTTAATAAGGCGCGCAACACAGAACGCAAAAGTCAGTACAGCGAAGCACTGCGATTAGCCGTCATAGAATACAAAAATTATCACACCTCCCCACTGTTTATTGCTGGTTTGATGCTCTACGAGAGTGTTGGCGACATCGCGCCCAACCGCCCCATTCGCCTCTCAGGCAGTGAAACAACTCAACACTGGATATTCATCCGTTTTGCAATCAAATATCTCGGTGTGCCCAAATCTGCTATCAGGTTTTGGCTACACCTCTACCCCGATCTTGATGAAGTTGCTTGTATGAAGTATTGGAGTAAGAAAATCCATATTTCACCAGGACAATTTCATAAAAATCAGGTAATTGTGGGTAAAAGTAAAAAAAAGACATTGCATTTTGGCGTTGGTAATACCGTAATCAGTAATACTCTTCTCAAGAAAAAACTATTGCGCTGGCTTGAACTAGTTAACAAAGATTTAGCAAAGTGAACAGCCGACATATGCTATACTAGTATATATGAGAACAGATAAAGAACTGGCGTTTACACTCCGAAAACAAGGTAGAAGTTATAAAGAGATTCATAATGAACTTGGCATGTCTGTCAGTACTCTTTCGAATTGGTTTAAAAACGTTGATTTTTCAGAGGAAATCAAACGTTCAGTCACTGCGCAAGCACAAAAAAGAAGCACTGCTCACTTACAGTCACTAAATCGCGCCCGCGGGGACCTTCTTAATGCCCATTACGAACAAGCTGAAAAAGAGGCGGCAGAAGAATTGAAATTACATATCAATAACCCACTATTCGTCAGTGCTATTGCTGCGTACTGGGGTGAGGGCGATAAAGGTACTGGTGGCCAAGTGCGTTTAGCAAATACTGACCCGCGAATGATCAAATTATTTTCTGAGTTTCTAACAAAATTTTGTAACATACCAACGGAGAGGTTGAGAGGAGCACTATATATTTATGAAAACCTTGATGAAGAGGTCTGTAAACAATTTTGGACGAAAGAGACTGACTTGAAGCACTTTCATAAGACAATGGTTTTACCTAGCAGACACAAAACCAAACGTTTGCCTTATGGTACCTGCACTATTTTAGTTTCAAATACGTATCTCAAAAGAAAAATACTGTTTTGGATTGACCGATTGCCAGAAATAGTATTAAATATAGTACCTTAGTAGAAAAATAAACATTGCGGCCATGGTTAAGTGGTATAATGGTTGCTTGCCAAGCAACAGTCGGGGTTTCGATTACCCCTGGCCGCACATAGTGTTTGATACAAATCAAACAGACAAAACTCAAAAAGACTCTTGATCTTTAAAACAGGGGATAACGAGGTGTATAGGTGGATAAAGGACAAATTATAAAAGTCATCAAACTACAGAAATACACTGTCGAATATAACCATATTCAATAAAAGACAAAATATTAATGTTTTTGAAATGTACCACGTGAAACATAGTAAATATGTTCCATATGGAACAATTTTAGGCAATAATTCTGAATATTTAGGGAATTTACTCTTATTTTTGTAAAAATGATGACCATGAAGTGGATCGCTTCGTGCGCTCGCGAAGACGGACGGTGGACAAAGTGGATCGCTTCCTGCCACACTTCGCTCGTAGCTAAAGGCAGATTCGCGAAGACGGATATATTTACAATGGTGTTGAAAGGTAGACGTAGAGCGCTTCGCGGCGACTCATAAAGACGTAAACCTGATTATTGTATGCAAATACTCAGTAAAGAACCCCGTCCCAGAGGGACGGGGCATTCGCCAACGTCCCTCTGGGACGAACCGGGGGTTCTTTTCTGTGTAGGTGTCGCCCACCGGCGACTCATTTTTCAATGTTGCATCCATCCCCAAGGTAGAACCCTGGGGCATTCTGCAACAATTACAGTAAATTAGGCAGTCCCATATGGAACATTAACAAATTGTGTGTGTATTTACATAATTATTATGATACCAGATGATATAATGTTCCATATGGAACTGGCTTTGAGCGAAAAATGGAATAATAAAAAGGTTGGTTCGATGGGTGAAAAGATTACGGCTAAATACTATCAAGATCAAGGTTTTAGCATTTTAGGATTCAATTACCTTAGAAAATGGGGTGAAATTGATGTTATTGCTGAAAAAGCAGGAAAAATTTACTTTATTGAGGTAAAAACTGTTTCATATGGAACAAAACTGGCTTTGGACCAAGCGATTGCTGATAAAATCTGGCGTCCAGAAGAAAGAGTCGATGATTTCAAGCTTAAAAAGCTTTCCCGGGTGATAGATACCTGGCTAAAGGACAAGAAATGGACCGGAGATTGGCAAATTGATGTTGCAGCAGTAAGAATTGTACCACGTGAAACGTACGCCACTATCAAAATCATTCCAAATGTTATTTTGGATTAATTATAATTAGTTTGCTTGTGATTAATACCTTAAACGATTATGACTTTTTGTTTCATGTGTAACTTTTATATGCCCTGGTAGAATTTTTATAGAAAAGACGGTCACCCGATGACCGTCTTTTCTATTTTGAGAGTATGTGTCGGGGAGCCGGGAATCGAACCCGGACCATCCGGTCCCAAACCGGATACACTACCACTATGCTACACCCCGATGCAACGAGAGAAGTGCGAGGGCTTTAATATAAACATTTGAAATATAAAAAATTAAAGGTCACTTTCATTTTTTATATTTCAAATGTTTATTACAAGCAAAGCTTGCACCAACACATTTCCGAGTCAAGAGCGGTGTATGCTTTGCATACAGCCCTACTTTGGTTCCTCTTGCACTACAGCATAACCGAATGACGAGATGGTGAAAGCTTCGCTTACAACCTGTCGTCAAAACTTTTGACAAACTAAAATTTCTTCTAATTTGTAAGCAGAATCCTACCACAGCTACCCCAAAAACGCGAGAGGGGAATTATCATTTTGCAAATTTACCAAAATAGGGCACAATAGCGCGATGATTAAATACTACTTTCGCACCGTTAAGGATAACACCATCAAAGAATTGGCCGAGGCCAGAACTGGAGTTTGGGTGCATGTGGTATCTCCAAATAATGATGAGATACAACGTTTAGTCAAAGAGTTTGTTTTGGATGAGGATATAATTAGTGACGCAGAAGATTTTTTTGAGGTACCGCGACTGGAGCGTTCACAGGGCGCTACCTACTTTTTTACCCGTTATCCCTTTGATGAAAAAAAAGAAGATAGTGATACAGCTCCGTTGTTGATAATCATGGGAGAATCATTTGTTTTGACTTTGGCCTTACGAGAAGTGCCACCCTTACAAAAACTGATTGAAAATAAAGAGGCAGTAGTAACAACACAAAAAGCCAAGCTTTTTATTCAAATTATGGATGCTATAACTTATTCCTACGATGCTGAACTGATGCGTTTACGCAAAGCTGTTCATAAGAATCGGAGCAGTTTGCGTAAAATTGGACCAAGGGAAATTGAGCGATTAGTGCAATACGAAACAAAACTCAATAGTATGGTGGATGCCTTAATTCCGACTAATGATTGGCTTCAACATGTCCCTAAGGGTAATTATATGCAACTCTACAATGATGACGTGGAAATGATGGAGGATTTAGAAATTGCCAATAGTCAATTGGTTAATTCAGCCCGTTCGGTTTTAAAGACAATCCAAAATATCCGCAGTGGGGTAGAGGCAATTATGAGTAGCCGTCTTAATAATTCCTTGAGAATTCTTACCATTCTTACTATTTTACTGATGGTTCCTCAAGTTATCTTTTCATTGTACGGGATGAATGTTGATTTGCCATTTCAGCAAAATGCCCATACTTTTACCTATCTAACTATTGCAAACATCTTAATACTCGGTATTTTGGTAACTGTTTTTAAAAGAAAAAATTGGTTTTAGGATATTGAAATAACTAATTAATTCCTAAAAACTTCACCTTAACACTGATGCACTGCAATGAAGTTTTTTCTGTCTTCATTCGCTCGAAAATGTACAAACTGCGGTTTGTCCACTTCGCTCGCTCACTTGCAAGTAAGAATTCGTACTTTGGTGCGTCTAAGTATATAATGGTTTCCACATGGCAAGTCCAAAGCAGACAGGCAATATAGGTGACCAGGAAGAGCGTTTTTTGAAGGCTTTTGCAGAATATGGCGATGCTTTGTTTCGTCATGCCACATTACGTATTAGTGATCGGGAGCGGGCAATTGATATTGTCCACGATACCTTCACTAAAGTGTGGACATATTTACGAGGTGGGCACGAAATTGAAGCTTATAGACCATTTTTGTATAAAGTATTAAATAATTTAATTATTGATGAATATCGCAAACAAAAAGAATTATCTTTAGACGCTTTGTTAGAACAAGAAGGGGTGAACGAGGGTTCTTTTGAAGAACTTTCGGAAAGTAGTGTTGAGGCCTTAGGAGCTACGATTGATGGTAAACAGGCTTTAGATCTTATCAGCATTTTGCCAGATATTTACAAGGAGGTGCTCATTTTACGTTTTGTTGATGGACTTGGTCCACGTGAGATTAGCGTTTTGACCGAGGAATCAGAAAATGTGATTTCTGTTCGTATCTATCGTGGTCTAAAAATGTTACGGGATAAGATAGAAGAAGAAACAGCCATCAGAGAAGAAAGTCGTATTTTACATAAAAATAAATAATGAAACGTTTTAGCGAACAATTTAAGAAAAAATCAGAAAATATCCGTCTTACGGTGCTTGAAAAGCGTGATTTACGCGAACGTTTGGTATCATACATGGAGTATCATCCATTACCAGTTAGTTTGACTAAAACAAAATTCCAGCCAGCCACAGAGATGATAACTGATAAATTTAAGGTTTTTTATATTTCTACCAAATACCTAAAGGGTGTCACCATTTTGGCAACAATCTTTGTTTTTATAATTATGCCATCGTTAGCCGAACGGACGGTACCGGGTGATATTTTATATCCAGTTAAAGGTCTGACTGAAGATATTCGCGGGTCACTTAATTTTACTCCTTATGAAAAAGTGGCTTGGGAAACAAAGAGGTTGGAACGAAGAGTGGCTGAAGCTCGTCTTCTAGTTAAAGAAGGAAAACTAACACCACAAATGGAAACTGATTTTTTAGTAGCAGTACAAGCTCATAAATCCGCTGCAGAAGCCCAAATAAAGTCTTTAGAGACCACCGATGCAGAAGGTGCTGGTTTAGCTCAGATAACCTTTTCCTCAGTTCTTGATGTGCAAAGTGCCGTTTTACGTTCTGATTCTAGTTCTGTAAATGCAACTACCTCGGATACTTTATCTGGAGCAATTGCTAACGTGTTGGAGGATAATAATGAAAATACTGGAAAAGATGGCCACACGATTGTTTCTTTTGAGCGATTAATGGCCCAATTGGAAATTGAAACGACTCGGGTTTATGATTTATTTGCTAGTAATCAATCAATCGCTACTGCCTCTGAAATAGCAGATGCTAAACGACGCCTCACTGACATAGAATTAAAGATAAATAATGCTTCCGATAAATATCAAGAAACCCCTGATGTGGTTATTGAGGAACTACGGACGGCTTTAGGTGATTTACAAAAATTAATTGTCTTTATAACTGATATTAATGTGCATGAATCCGTTAGTATTGAATCATTGGTACCGATTGTTCTCACTATCGAAGAACATCAAGAGGTTTTTACAAAAAATTATGAAAAATTAGTAGCTGATTTACTTATTTTGAAAAACGGTCAAGAAAAAATAACTGACCCGGCGGTGATTGATAAAATTGAAAACACTCTGCCAGAAGTGCAAGCTTTAATAGCGCGAGCCACTTCATCCATGACTTCGGCCTTATTTAATGAAGCTGATTTTGCTCTAGCTTCCGCTCAGGAATTAGTTAATTCAATGTTATCAATGTCAGGAATTGGTGACGGAGTAATTGTTACTGGTGCAACTGATAGGCTTGATACAATTAATTCCACCACTTCTTCCAGCACTGAACTGAATATGGAAACAGAAATTAAAAATGATGTTAATAACACTAAAAACCCCTCATCCACTACAGCAGTAATCAGTTCTCAGACTGTAATATAAACGGAATAATTTTTTAAAAGACCGATACACACAAAGTGTGTATCGGTCTTTTAAGTAAAGAACCCCGTCCCAGAGGGACGGGGCATTCGCCAACGTCCCTCGGGGACGAACCGGGGGTTCTTTGCTGTATAGGTGTCGCCCACCGGCGACTCATTTTTCAATGTTGCATTCATCCCCAGGGTGAAGAAATGCTGGGAGCATTTCTGCAAGACTTGTTGAGATATTTTGTGAGGTATCGAAACAAAATGTCCAACAAGTAGACAGCACCTGTAAGGTGAACCCTGGGGCATTCTGCAACAATTACAGTAAACAACTTCTAAATAAGATTCGTTTGATTTTAATTATAAATTTACTACAAAATTTATAATTCTGTTTTACTAGCATCCTCTAAAATATTTCTTAGAAAAGGAGCCATGGTTTCGGTAAAAATTCTTGCTCGATAAGGTAGATTACCGCTAACATTTCTAGCAAACGAAAAACCTGTTTCTTCGGTAATAGTGCGATTGATATGAGAAAGGGTAATAGCTCGCAAGCTACCAGTACCATCTTTGACGTCATCACCTTTTGTAGTAATCATTCCAATTACACTTCCATAGTCTGTCACTATCGGACCACCAGAAGAGCCGTGCTCGCCAATTTTACTACCAGTAATAGAGAATATGTCGGCATAATTTGAACCAAAAGTATAAAGTTCGGTAATAGTGCTGGTGGCTTCGCGAGGCAATAAATCAGTGTCAAAACCACTAGTCAAAAGAGATTCAGCGGGGTATCCAGAAGCCGTGACGGTGGTTCCAGTAATTGAACGGGGTAATAAATCAGTATTGGTTTTTAGGGCTGGAAATGTGGCCGGTAGGGGAGAACCATCAATAGTGTTGTTTACATAAAGTAAAGCGTAGTCACGTTCTCCGGTACCGCTGGGGCTTGGTTCATTGATTAACTTGGCGTGTTCTTGTACCCAGGCTGGAGATATATACAAGAGCTCGGCCGTATATTTTGGAGTAGCAGGGCTTCCTGATCTGATAATGCATTCAGTGTTTCCTAAAGCATCAGTATTTTCAAGAAGAAAAAATTGAGCCACATGAGCATTAGTTAAAATTACCCCACCCGGACTGACAAAAAATCCCGTTCCGGTTGTGGTGCGAAGAAAAGTGGAAGTGGTGTAGGTACAATAAATATTCACAATTGCCACCAAGGGATCATTAGTGGTGGCATTAATTATTTCGGTACTGTCTAGTAATGAGGCCTTTTGGTATTCTGGATTATTAATAAGAATATTAGGAATAATATTTTGATAGGGAAAATCTGTTGGTAAGGACGGAATTTTAATTTCTTCATTTGAAGAAGTAGAAGTTTCAATAATAGTGGCAGTATCGTCAACAGGTTCTAAAAATTCTATTATCTCTCCCGCCAAAAAATTGGTGAAAGAAAGATAGGCGGTAAAAATCGCAATTATGACATTGGTTAAAAATTCCATTAAAGAAGTATAACATTGTGGCAAAAATTCTTCATTTTTGTTAGGTAGTTTCAATAATCTAACACCACTAATTCATGGAATACATTCCTAGGTAATTTGAAGCCAATATTTAAGAAACGCAAGGAATATTTTTCTTTCGGGACTGCTACTGTATTCGTGATGTACACTAAAGGCGACGCGTGCTCGTCCCGCAAAATCTCGCATGGATAAATAAAATTGTTATCGTATTATTATCATAAATATGACCACAAAACATGAAGTATTGACAGAACATTTACAAGGATGGCTGGCTTTCAAACAAAATAGACCAAAGTGAAGTGAACCAAAATTCTTTGTTTTTCCTTTCTGGTGCGGGTGAGAGTAATCGAACTCTACTACTTCAGTACCCCAATTGGCTGGATTGATTCGCTTCGCTCTCAATCCAGCTCAATCGGGTTTCGATTCCTCACGTAACCTGCTACTAGCAGGTTACTTCACTCCGCCCTGTACCAATAAAATAACCACCCCCAGGGGTGGTTATTTTATTGAACAGTGCGGGTGAGAGGAATCGAACCCCCTACCACTGCTTGGAAGGCAGTTATTTTACCAGTAAACTACACCCGCGTTTTTGCTTCGTAAGGCAGTATAGCCAATATGTTAAATAATATCAATCTCATGTATAAGTCCACCCATTTTTGCAGCCCCCTAGTAATTCATCACTTTGTGAATTTTTTAGACATCAGCAATCAAGACAAAATTATTTTGAGTAATTGTTTTGTTTTTTCAATATATATATCACATAACAGTAATGAAAAGTGCCAAATATGTTGGCATATTATCACACTTGATTGACAAACTGTCTAGGATATGGTAATGTATAATTATGAAAATATTTTTGGGAGGAATGATATTTTTTACTTTACTGCCTTTTCT
>Ga0210044_10010524_pt1 | contig 10992 bp, 17 predicted proteins | sample CryGey13umfilter_2_FD_183959 | JGI IMG/M metagenome (GOLD analysis project Ga0210044, IMG submission 183959) | Groundwater microbial communities from aquifer in Utah, USA - Crystal Geyser 4/9/14 3 um filter (SPAdes) (version 2) | ecosystem: Environmental > Aquatic > Deep subsurface >...
GTCGTCTTGCTTGCTTTTTCAGCTTTTGGGGTGGTGGTCATGATCATGCTGGGCTCCTGCTTGGTTTGTTGCTGTGCTTGTAGTAACGCGCTGTTCGGGAGTGAAGCCAAGCGAAATCTGCTTGTTTTTTGAACAATTTTTAGAGGGTGCGGCTTGTGACAGGCACTGTTGAATCCCTCGCAAATACGCACTGGTGTCGCGGCCTCGCCCCTGACCCGGTTCTCTCTGTGAATGACTGGGCCAACCGGCACCGGATGCTGTCGTCTGTGGCGTCTGCTGAACCTGGTCGCTGGTCGACCAGTCGCACACCCTATTTGGGCGAAGTCATGTCGGCCTTGTCAGCCAACGCCCGCGCTGAGCGGGTGGTATTGATGAAAGGTGCTCAGCTGGGTGGCACAGAAGCGGGGCTCAACTGGGTCGGCTACGTCATCCACCACGCTCCCGGCCCGATGCTGCTGGTGCAGCCCACGGTCGAAGGGGCCAAGCGCGTCTCCAAGCAGCGGGTCGATGCACTGATCGAAGCCAGTCCGGAACTGGCCAGCCGGGTCAAAGACCCCAGAAGCCGGGATTCGGGCAACACTCAGCTGATGAAGGAGTTCCCCGGCGGGGTGCTGATCATGACCGGCGCCAACAGTGCGGTGGGTCTGCGCTCGATGCCGGTGCGTTACTTGTTTCTCGATGAAGTCGATGGCTACCCGGGCGACGCCGACGGTGAAGGCGACCCGGTAGCACTGGCTGTGCAGCGCGCCGCCACCTTTGTCAACCGCAAGGTGTACCTGTGCTCGACGCCGACCCTCAAGGGTTTCTCGCGCATCGAGGCGGCCTATCTGGAGAGCGACCAGCGGATTTTCGAGGTGCCTTGTGACCACTGCGGGCAGCACAGCCAGATCGCCTGGCGTGACATCCGCTGGCCCACAGGCAAGATGGCGCAGGCAGCCTGGCATTGCCCACACTGCGCAGGGGTTCACCCCGAGTACCGCAAACCGGCGTTGCTGGCAGCCGGTCGCTGGCGAGCTCAAGCCGAAGGCGACGGCAAGACCGTGGGGTTTCATCTGTCGAGCCTGTATTCGCCCTGGCTGACCTGGGGCGAGATTGCCCAGGAGCATCACGCCGCCAAGGACGACCCGGTGCGCCTGAAGGTCTGGGTGAACACCAAACTGGCCGAGACCTGGGAAGACCGCGAGGGCGAGACCTTGGACGCTGAAGGCCTGATGGAACGACGCGAAGCCTATGGCTCGGCGGTTCCCGCTGAGGTGGCGCTGCTGACCTGCGGCATTGACGTGCAGGACGACCGGCTCGAACTCGAAGTCATTGGTTGGGGCCGGGACGAGGAGTCCTGGTCGGTGGACTACAAGGTGCTGTGGGGCGACCCGTCAGCGCCAGACACTTGGGCGCAGCTTGATGCGATTCTCTCCAGCCGCTTTGCGCATGAGACGCTGCAAACCGGTCTGACGATTGAAGCGGCGTGTCTGGACACCGGTGGCCACCATACCCTGGCGGCCTACGCCTTTTGCAAGGGGCGCGAGAGGAAACGCATCTGGGCCATCAAGGGCGCAGGTGGTGGCGGTGCGGGCAAACGTCCGATCTGGCCCAAGCGACCGAGTAAAGCCAACAAGGGCAAGGTCAATCTGTTCACGTTGGGGGTCGATGCGGCCAAGGAAGCCATTTATGCGCGGCTCAAGAAGTCAGACGCGGGTGCGGGGGCGATGCATTTTCCGCTGGACCGGGATGCCCAGTATTTTGAGCAACTGACCGCTGAGCGCATTCGCACCCGCTATGTCAAGGGTTTTCCGCAACGCTTCTGGTGGAAACCCGATGGCCGACGCAACGAAGCGCTGGATTGTCGGGTGTACGGCTATGCTGCGCTGCATGGACTGTTGTCGATGGGGCTGAACCTGAACAAGCGGGTGGAGGCGCTGCCACCCATTCCCGTGAGTCGGGCTCGCCATGTCAGCTCGCAAACCAAGGTGAACGCGCCGATGGTGCCGAGCCCACGGCGGCGGCGCATGGCGATTTCGTCGAACTATGTTTGAAGCCGCCAGCGACGCTTTGAGAATCAGGCGTGCAGTGTCTTAAGCGCCAAGTCCGGCGCGTTGGTCACGATTTTGAGCAAAGCTGCCGCTGGGCCGGTTGGCGTACGGCGGTGTTGCTCCCAGTTCTGAAGGGTCTTGATGCTGACGCGCATCAGTTGAGCAAATTCACTTTGAGACAACCCAATCTGCTCGCGAACCGCTTTGACGGCAGGCGCGTCGATACGGGTGCGCCAGGCCGCTGGCATCTCGCCATGGGAGATGGCTTTGGCCTCTTTGAGGCTTTGCACCAGGTCGTTAAACAATTCTTGATCCATCGTCATAGCTCCTTGACAAATTCACGCAGCAATGCAGTTTCCTGATCGGTCAGGTTGTCTTTTTTGGACTTCGGGTAAATCAACAGCATGTAAATCTGGTGATCTTCCTTGATCCAGTAATAAATCGCCCGCACTCCCCCACTCTTGCCGCGACCGGGTAAAGCGTGGCGCAGCTTGCGGATGCCGCCGCCAGCTTTGAGGAGATCACCTTGAGCGGGGTTTTCTACAAGGACATTCTGAAGCACTCGATATTCATCGTCCGTCAGCAAATCAGCCAACAAACGGGAGAAGGTCGGTGTTTCGATGAATTCCATGGTCCTCAGTATATCCGCCAATGGCGTATTAAACAATGAATTACAGAGCCAGCACCCTGCTGGCCAGGAGTGCAGTCCATGACCCTTGAACAACTCACCGCCCAACGCGAAGCCCTGCAATCAGCGCGTTTCAACGGCGTGCTCACCGTCAAGGCTGGCGACAAGTGGGTGACCTACAAGTCCGATGCGGAACTGCAGTCAGCCTTGTTTGACCTGGAGCGCGAGATCGCCAGACAAGAAGGTCGCCCGCGTGCCCGGCGCATTCGCACGGTGTGCGGGAAAGGACTGTGATGACGGGAATGCTTCAAAACCTGCGCCGCAAAGTTGGCGCGATGATCGGTGGCTTCGAAGGCGGCTTATCGGCCCGGCGCTTAAAGACCTTTCATGCCAGCCGTGCCCACATCAATACCCTGATTCAGGCGGCCGGGGCCGACATGACCGCCAGAGCCCGGTTTCTGATCCGCAACAACGGCTACGCCGCCAATGCAGTGGAGTCCTGGGCCGGCAATGCAGTCGGTACCGGCATCAAGCCGTCCTCGGGGATTGCCGATGCACCAGTCAAGGATAAGGTGCAGCGCCTGTGGCTGCGCTGGACTGACGAGTCCGACGCGGAAGGGTTGACGGACTTTTACGGCCAGCAGCGCCGCGCCGCCCGGGAACTGTTTATCGCCGGTGAAGTGTTCTTTCGGATTCGGGTGCGCCGAGCAGAGGATGGATTGAGCGTGCCACTGCAGTTGCAGATGCTGCCCGCTGAGATGCTGCCCCTGAACCACAACCAGGCACTCGACAACGGACACCGCATCCGCCAAGGCATTGAGTTTGACCGTATCGGTCGGCGTGTCGCCTACCACTTCCTGCGCCGTCACCCGGGCGACATCACCGATCCGGGGCTGGTGGGTGAGACCGTGCGGGTACCGGCAGAGTCGGTGCTGCACATCGTCGATCCGGTCGATGCCGGGCAGTTGCGGGGGGTTTCAAGGTTCTCAGCGGCGCTGGTGAAGCTGTTTCTGCTCGACCAGTACGACGATGCGGAACTCGACCGCAAGAAGGTCGCAGCAATGTTTGTCGGCTTTGTGCGCCGGCCCGAGCGGGATTTTGACAATGGCGGTGAGAGCGATGAGCGGGGTGAGCCGCTGTTGCCGCTGGAGCCGGGGCAGTTGCAGATACTGGACGATGGCGAGGACATCACCTTTTCTGCGCCGGCGGATGTGGGTGGCAACTACGAGAGTTTTCAGTATCGGACGCTGTTGCAGGTGGCCGCAGCGCTGGGCTTGCCCTATGCCAACTTGTCAGCCGATATGTTGAAGGCCAACTACTCCAACACCCGGGCGGCCTTGCTGGAATTCAGACGCAGGATTGAAGCCTTTCAGCACTCGGTGCTGGTGTTTCAACTGTGCCGCTCGGTGTGGGCGCGCTGGATGGACATGGCGGTGTTGTCGGGGCAACTGAAGTTCCCTGACTACGAATCGCGCCGTGCTGACTATCTGGACTGCGCCTGGTTGCCACCGCGCTGGGACTGGGTTGATCCGCTCAAAGACATTCGCGCTGAGATTGTCGCCATTGAAGCCGGCCTCAAGTCGCGTACCCAGGCGATTGCCGAGCGCGGCTTTGATGCAGCAGCGGTGGATGCGGAGATTGCGGGTGACCACCGGCGCGAGGACAGCCTGGGGTTGCTGTTTGGCAGGGAGCCTGTGCCTGCAGCACCGACTGGACAGGCTTAGCGCTTGAGGTCGCGGTAGAAGTTTTCGTGGGGACCGACTGCGAGCAGGGTGCGCGTGGTTTCGCTACTCAAATAGGCCAGCAGAAATAATTGATTGACGCAGTCGAACTTGTGTACGGCTATGCCCGCGAGGTCGCCTTTCTTTTCCTCGCCAATCGCTGGGTTGGCAATCACCTCCCGAATCGCCGCATGGACAGCATCGCGTTGATTGGCGTGCAGCTTCTTATAGACCCGCTTGAACGCAGGGCGCTGTTGCAGCGTGATTGTCATGCGTCAGGCAATGCAAAGGGCTCAGATTCTTCTTCTAGTGCCTGTAGCGTGTCACGCACAAACTCGATTGGCAGATCAGGATTATCAAGCGCGGCACGGCCCACCTTGGCCCAGTAGGCCACTTGTTGAGGAATGGAACGCATCTCCGCCTTGGCGCGAACCCTTGCAGTTTCATACAAGACATCGTCAATTCGAATCGAAATACTCATAACCGCACCTCCTGTGGTAATACGCCAAAATTGTAGCGAGGCGCAATCCCGGAGTCAAACCATGACCGATTTGCCTTATCTGGCGTCCCGCCTCTACGGGACGCCGCTCCTCATTGCGCGCCCCAAACTGGAAGTGATCCTCGGCGTGATGGCCCGCAAACTGGCTGGCGATACGCTGGCCACGCCACCGCCCGAGGCACTGGCGCGTAGCGATGTCCAGATCACCGAGGCCGGCATCGCCCTGATCCCGATCCTTGGCACCCTGGTGCGGCGCTCTTCTTATCTGGATGCCGCCAGTGGGCTGACCAGCTACCACGACATCGAGGCGATGGCCGAACAAGCCTTTGCCGATCCCCAGGTGCGCGCCGTGTTTCTGGAGATCGATTCCAGTGGTGGCGAAGCCGGTGGCGTGTTCGAGCTGGCGCAGCGATTGCGAAGTCTCGCGCAGACCTCCGGCAAACCCCTGTGGACCATTGCCGATGAAGCCGCACTCTCGGCCGCCTACGCCATTGCCTGTGCTGCTGACTGCTTGTGGCTCACCCGCACCGCTGAGGTGGGCTCGATTGGCGTGGTCGCGGTGCATGTCGATGAGTCGGTGGCTGATGCCAAAGCAGGTCTGAACTACTCCTTCCTGCACGCCGGAGCCCACAAAGTCGATGGCCATCCGCATGCGCCGCTGCCAGAGCCGGTGGCAGCCGACATCCAAACCGATCTCGACGGTCTGCACCGCCAGTTCATCGAGTTGGTGGCTGGCTTTAGGCGTCTCACGCCGGAGGTTATTCGCGCCACGCAAGCCCGGGTCTATCGCGGCGAGGCGGCCATCACCGCCGGCCTGGCCGACCAGATCGGCACCACCCGCGAGGCACTGGCGGCACTGCAACGCCAGTTATCGATGTCTGCCGGGCGCAGTTTGCGTACCCACGCGGCTGCCTTGTCGGCATCCCGCACCACCCCGAATGCAACTTTTTCTTCCACTCAGGAGATTTCCATGAATGACCATAACCCCGTCACGCCGGATGACAACACCCTTGCGGGCGCGACTGCAAACCCGGCTCCGGGCCCGGTGCAGCAGTCAGCACCAAACCCAGTGCCACCAACACCGCCAAACCCAACGCCGCCACTCGATGAAGCGGCCATCACGGCGCAAGTCGAAGCCCGTCTTCGCCGCCAACTCGCCGAGTTGACCGAAATCGCCGCCCAAGCCAAACGCGTTGGTGTCTCGGTTGACCCAGCCCAAGCCTTGGCGCGTGGCGTCACCCCTGATGCGCTGCGCCAATCGGTCTTGAAACAAGCCGCTGAGCACGATGTCGCCCAGGACATCCTGGCGCAAGCACCGGCACAGTCTCCTCAGTCTTCATCCACCCAACCCCAATGCGTCGCTGACAGTCCCCTGGTCAAAGCTGCACAAACCTATGGAGCCCGTCAATGAGCACACCGCTGATTTCCCCTACCACCCTGGGTGACCTGGTCAAGCGCGAGTCCGATCCGGACTACACCCGCGAGACGGTGACTTTGAAGGCCGGTGTTGCCTACAGCCTCGGCTCAGTGCTGGGGCGCGTTACCGCCACTGGCGTTTACGCCTTGTCGCCAGCGGCATCGACGGCGGGTCTTGAAGGGGCTGAGATCGCCAGTGCCGTGCTGCTGCACGCGACACCTGCCTCAGTCACCGACACGCAGGCCGTGGTCTTGGCCCGAGGCCAGGTGATCGTGGCTGACCGTGCCCTGGTCTTTGATGCCACTGTCGTTGATGTCGCAGCCCAATCCCTCAAACACCAGCAGCTCGCAGCCCACGGCATCGTCGTGCGTGCGGTGGCTTGATCAGCCGAATTTTCAGGCGCTTGATCGCAATCTTTACAGGAGTTCTCTCATGACCGTGATCGTCAATCCTTTCGATGCCGGCGGCTTTACGCTGGCCGAGATGTCAGCCGCCATCCAGCTGCTGCCCAATCCTTATGGCCGTGTCGGCCAGTTGGGGTTGTTTGCGCCCGAGCCCATTTCCCAGCGCAATGTCACCATCGAGTCCATCGAAGGTGAGCTGCGGCTGTTGCCCAGTGTGTCGCTGGGCGCACCGGCGACGGTCGGCAGCACCGATAAACGCGAAGTGCGCTCTTTCTCTGTGCCGCACATCCCGCACAACGATGTGGTGCTGCCCGAGGAAGTCACCGGTATCCGGGGTCTGGGTCTGGCCAGTGCGCAAGACCCGCTGGTGACGGTGATGACCCGCAAACTGGCTCGCATGCGTGCCAAACATGCACAGACGCTGGAGTACATGCGGGTCAATGCGCTGTTGGGCGTGACCAAGGACGGCGCTGGCAACACGCTCTATGACTGGCACAGTGCCTTTGGTCTGTCCAAGAAGTCGGTGGACTTCAAGTTTGTCGAGGACAAGGACCTGGTGATTCGCTGCACCGAGGTGGCCCGGCACATTGAGTCCAACCTCAAGGGCGAGATGATGACCAGCCTCCACGCCCTGGTCAGCCCGGAGTTCTTTGACAAGCTGGTTGGTCACATCTCGGTGGAGAAGGCCTACACCTTCAGCCAGGGCACAGCAGGCACCAATCCGCTCAAGGACGATGTGCGCCGGGGTTTCCGTTTCGGTTCGATTTTGTTTGAAGAGTATTTCGGCACGGTCACGCTGTCCACCGGCACCGCCGTGCGGCTGATTCCGGAGAAGGAAGGCATTGCGTTCCCGCTGGGTACCTTCGATACCTTTCGCACTTACTTTGCCCCGGCCAATCTGATGGAAGCGGTCGGCACTTACGGGCAGGAGCTTTATGCGCACCAGTTGGCACGGCCCAACGGCACCGGCATTGACATCTTTACCCAGTCCAACCCGCTGCCCATCGTCAAGCGCCCGGCACTGACCGTGCGTCTGCATTCGAGCAGCGGCTGGACCGCACCATGACGGTGTTTGGTGACCTGACCAAAGCCATGTCGGCCATTGTGCTCACCACCTTTGGTGAGCCGGTGGTGTTTCACATCGAAGGTCAGCCGCAAGCCTTGGCCGGTCGGGGCGTGTTTACTGCCATCGACAAGCAAGTCGATGCCAGCACCGGGGTGGCGGTGTCCACTGTGCAGCCAGTGCTCGAAGTGCGGCAAACTGATCTGCCAGCGACACCGACTGAGGGCGATGCGGTCACGGTGCAAGGGGTGCTGTACCTGATTGTGGATGTGCGACCCGACGGGCATGGCTTTTTGAAGCTGATGCTGCACAAGGGAAGTTCGTGACGCGCTAAGGAGACATTGCCAATGAAACACCCGCGTACCCTGATCCGTGAAGCAGTGGCTGCGCGTCTGGTCGAACACCTGCCCACGGTGGATGCGCGCATCACCGCATCACGCGTCCACATTCACCGGACAACGCCACTGTTTGCCGGCAAACTGCCCGCTGTTCTGATCTACACCCGCGATGAGCGCATTGAGGATCAGCCCAACGCCGATCCGGGCCTGCGGCGTCGCTTGCTCGAACTCTCGGTTGAAGTCATCGCCAGCGGCGAGACGGCGGCAGAAGAGGCTGACACCCTGGCGCAGGCGGCAGAAGCCATTCTGGATGCGGATGAGACCTTGGGTCTACTGGTCGAGGGTACGCGCCTGACCCGCACTGAGATTGATCAGGGCGGTGACGGTGAGATGCCGGTGTTGGCGGTGCGACTGACTTTCGAGGTCAGTTATTGGACCCGACCGGTTGAACCCGAGAGCGCCCTGCCGCTGCAGGTGCTGGTGAGCTGGGTGCCGCAGATTGGACTGCCTTTCGAGCCAGCCTACCAACCGATGGATGATGCCTTGGAGTCTGGCCCATGACTGATCGCAATCTGCACCAGGACATGACCGAAGCCGAACGCCGACTGGCCAATCTGGTCGTGCTCGGCCAGGTGGCGCAACTCGATGCCCAGCGTGCCCGGGTGCGGGTGCAGGCTGGACCCATCCTGACGGCTTGGCTACCGTTTACCACCGTGCGCGCCGGGCCGGATCGGACATGGGCTGCTCCTGAGCCGGGCGAACAGGTGGTGCTGGTGGCTCCGGGTGGTGATTTGAATCAGGCGGTGGTGGTGGGCTCGCTGTACCGGCAGGCTTATCCGGCCCCGAGCGACAGTGCCGATGTCAGTCTGACCCTTTGGCAAGATGGCGCCATCCAGACTTACGACCGCAAGCAGCATCACTGGCATCTGTCGGTGCCCGGCGGCAGTGGCGGCAGTGGCGGCAAGATCGTGCTGGAGATTGGCCCGAGCAAGATCGAGATGAGTGAAGCAGGCATCCGCATCACCGGCCCGCGCATTGATTTGAACTGAAGGTGACGTGCAATGGCGACCTGGCAACCTGACCCCACGCAAATCCCCTGGCTGGAGGTGCTGGCCAATGCCACCTTTGTGTCCGAGCCGATGGTGGCCGTCGACGACGATGGCACACCGGCGAGTCACTATGGCTTTGAGATCATCGCGCCCAGACCCGCGATCATCGGGCTGCAGGTCGCAAGTGACGAAGCAGGGCTGGTGATTTCGGTGCCGCAGGTGATCACAGGGTTGTACCCGCCGCTGGAGATTGAGTACCAGTTCCCGCTTGCCGATGGCAGCCGGCACACCGGCACCTGCCTGGACTTCCCCGAGATTCCTGCTCAAGCTGACGAGATCATTCGCTTTGCGCCGCGCATGGAAGCCCTGCTGGACTGGACGTTTCGGATCACAGCGTATTTTGCGCAAAGCGCAGACAGTGCCGACTTCGTCTTGCGCGTGCGTGCCGACTGGACACCGGGGCGTGATGCATTGAAGGAGGCTGTTGATGCCCGCCGTCACCCAACTCGGTAGTTCCTGCTCGGGCCATGGCTGCTTTGCGCCCCGATCCAACATTGCAGGCTCCGGCAATGTCTTTGTCAACGGCATCGCCGCTCACCGGCAAAGCGATGGCTGGGCCACGCACTGCTGTGGCAAGTCCTGTCACAACGCGGTGCTGGCCGCAGGCAGCGGCACGGTCTATTGCAACGACCTGCAACTGTGCCGCATTGGCGACCCGGTCAGTTGCGGCTCGGTCGCTGCCAGTGGCAGTCAGAATGTCTTTGCGGGTGGGTAGGGGCAACCGGTCTGTGTCACTAAGAAACCCTGCCAATTGGCAACATTTACGGGATGGCAGGCAAATTTGCAGGATTGCACTTCGTCACAAGTGACGTGGCGCGTCCATACGCTCGTGCAGGACCCGAACGACGGCAATCCCGTAGTCTGTCGCACGAAAGTAAACCATATGCCGCTCAACGCGCCATCGACGATAGCCCGCTCGGATGTGATCACAGTTCGGTGCCGTCTTGGGCGAGGCCGCTAACTCGGCAAAGGCGACCGTTAGAAAGTCGATATAACGATCGGCCTGCTCGACACCCCACTGTCGGACGGTGTAAGTCCAGATCGATTCCATGTCGCGTTCAGCCGCTGGCGTCAGGCGATATTCAGCCATGCGCAGCCAGCATCCTTTGCTTGAAGGCGGTGGCGTCGAAACGCCGAGGTTCGCCGCTGGTCTCGCCCTCGATCAGTGCAGCGCGGATGGCTTCGTTCTCCGCGCTGCGTTCCTGCTCGCGCCGGATCAGATCGCGGATGTACTCGCTATCGTTGGTGTAAAATCCTGCGTTGATTTGTGCCTTGACCCAGCTGTCTTGCTGGTCAGTCAGGGTGATGGTCTTACGGACAGTGCTCATGGCCTAACCTCCTTGCGTTGCGTCAGTGGTATGATTAATTCATACAATTGGTGCATTATCGCGCAACGCTGCTCCTGCTGCCAGTTTTTCGATTTCCAGGAGTAGTACCCATGCTCGGACTCAACGCCACTACCGGCTAGGCCCTGTCGGACCTGGACAACCTATTGCGGGAGGGCAGGCAAATTTCCCACCATCGGGGGTGAGTTAAAGGCGCAAATTTGCGCAGTTATTTTGGTGACGCGCTTGCTAAACGAACGTTGCAGCCGAGACCCCGAAACGCGCGCTCAGTGCCCGAACCTGACGGATGTTGAGTTCGCGCTTGCTGGTCAGGATTTCCGAGACGACACCTTGGCTGCCGATCTCCGAGAGATCGCTTTGCTTGAGGCCGTGCTGTTCCATCAGGAATTTGAGTGCCTGCACCCCCGTGGCGTCGGGCAGTGGATGGTGCTCAGTCT
>Ga0210044_10010526_pt1 | contig 10992 bp, 9 predicted proteins | sample CryGey13umfilter_2_FD_183959 | JGI IMG/M metagenome (GOLD analysis project Ga0210044, IMG submission 183959) | Groundwater microbial communities from aquifer in Utah, USA - Crystal Geyser 4/9/14 3 um filter (SPAdes) (version 2) | ecosystem: Environmental > Aquatic > Deep subsurface > Groundwater...
CTCGAGAAGCAGCAATAATACAAGTTCTCCCTTCTCCTTTTATAACCCCAACTGGTTTTCCGACTAATTTCGGATTACTTTGTTGCTCCACTGAAGCAAAGAAAGAATCCATATCTAAGTGTAAAATTGTCGTCATTGTCCCGAATTAATCCGAATAAAATTAATGCGAATAAATCCGAATACGCCAAAGCTAATTAATATACCTTTTCAATCTCCCACCAAAATTTCTCCCGATTAAACGAAAGTTCGAACATTCCCCCACCACACTCGACCGAAAAATAAAATATTTTTTCTCTCCCAATATCTTTTGAGTAAGAGAAAACTATCCGAAGAATTTTGTAAATCCTTTTACGCCAAGAGAAGAGTATTGGTTTTATTTGCCCATTTTCAAAAAAAGAGACCACTTGAATTTTTTCTTTAATTTCTGCTTGCACAATTAAAGAATATCCGAAGGAAACCCGAAAGTCAAGAACTAGTTATACTGGAATTGCATCGTCAACTGGTTTCTGCTCCTGGGCTCCGAGCATTTGCATTTCCTGCCCACAACAAACAAGTGTCCCACCCCCCACCTTTGTAACCGTTACCTCATTCCTACAAACATTACAACGATAATGTTCGCCAGTTTGTTTCACCGCCATTACAATCACCTCCTTCGGTTCGCCGTAGTCCCGCCGAATTGGCGGGACGAAGGCAACCTTCGCTCTATTTTACATCAATCAAAATATTATTCCCTGTTCTCTTTTAGGTCCGGTGGTAATCATTAGGATCGGCACTCCAATTTTCCTAGATACAAAGTCGAGAAACTCCCGAGCCTCTTTGGGTAAATCTGCCAAAGTTTTGGCTTGGCTGATTTTATCCTTACTCCAGCTCGGCATTTCGATATATTTGGGAGTCACTTGGTTTAAAAACTCTTGGTCGGGCCGATAAGAAACCTCTTTACCGTTTTTCTCATAACCAACGCAAATTTTGATTGGCACATTGGGATAAACAATGTCCATATGGGTCAAGACAAGACAGTTGGCTAAACCCATCTCCCTGAAAAACCTTAAGGCCGACAAATCCAAATAAACAATTCCCCTTGGCCGCTTGGTGGTCGCGCCATATTCATTGGCATCTTCTCTAATCTTAGTTGCTAAAGTTTCGTCCATTGTTGTCGGTAACTTGCGAATACCGACGCTGGACATATACGTTGCTTTAATTACCCCTGCTCTTGTTTCTATCTTTTCCGGATTAATAATTCCTTCTGTCGAAGACAAAATACCGCCTAGAGTAGTATCTGAACTGGTAACGTCAGGGTAAACCCCATAGCGCGGGTCCAGTCCAATGGCTTGGGCTTTTTCAAAGATAAAAGTGGTTTTCTCATCAGCCCATCTTTCTTTCAACAAGTCAAAGACACTTGAAATATATGGCGAAAGCTCCCGGCTTTGTTTTCGCAGTTGCTCGGTAAATGCTTCCAGCGTTCCCACCGGAATCTTTTCATCCTTATCCAGTCTGGGGACTAATGTCTCGGCTAATTTCCTTCCCAAACCAAAAATTAAAGATTCATAAAGCAGATAGTGTTTTTTTATTTTCTCTTCACTAAAAGTGGCCAAATCCCGCATCCGTAAAGGATGGCGCAAAAGCACGTCGGCATAAGCCGGGCCAATCCCCCTCCCCGTGGCTCCCTTGCTCCCTTCTTGCCATTCTTTTAAAACGGCTTCAAAAGCACGATGGGTATCCAGCGAAAGAACGGCCATTTCGTCAATGCAAATCTTCGCTTTGATCTTCCCGCCGCTGGCTTGTCTGACCTGTCTAATTTCTTCTAAAAGGTCGGCTGGGTGCAAAACCATTCCTTTCCCTAAAATAACAACTGTATTTTCTACAAAAACTCCAGAAGGAAGTTGGTGGAGGGCAATTCGCTTACCGTCCTCAAATTCGACCGTGTGCCCGGCATTGGCGCCTCCATTATCGCGATAAACCACTACCTCTCCTTTTTTCGCCCAATCACTCACATACTTGTCAACAATTCTTCCTTTGCCTTCATCCCCGTAAGCCCCACCGAAAAAGGCAAAACTATTTTTTCTTGTTTTCATTAGTTTCCTCCGAAAATTCAAAATTAGTAACCTTTAAACCTTTTTCAACCAAAGTTTCTGCTAATCCCAAATAATTAAGCGGGGTTAAAGCCAGAATCCGCTTTTTAATCTTTGGGGAAACTTTTAATTCGGACGTAAAATTTTTAATTTCTCCTTGTCCCAATTTCTTCCCTCTGGCGAATTCTTTTAATTTTTCATAGGCGCGACTATCCCCCGTGCTTTTTAAAATCGTCTGGATTCCTTCGGTGACAATTTCCCAATGATCAAGTAATTCTTCTCTTAAAAAGCTTTCGTTGGGAATTACTTTTTCCAAACCAATAAGACTTGATTTATAAGCAACCAGGCTGTGGGCAAAAGCAACGCCGATATTCCGTTTTACCGTACTATCGGAAAGATCCCGCTGAAGCCTCGAGATGGCTAGTTTTTTAACCAGCAAACCAAAGATGGCGTTGGCAACTTCCAAATTGCCTTCACTGTTTTCAAAATCGATCGGATTAACTTTTTGGGGCATGGTTGAAGAGCCGACCTCACCTTTTTTGGGTTTTTGTAAAAAATAGTTATCGCTGATATAACGCCAGATATCCTGATCAAGTCCAATAATAATGGAATTAATTAAAGAAAGACTCTGAAAAAGCCGAAGGTAAGAGTCAGCCGGTAAAATTTGGGTAGTAAACTGATTGGGAACCAAGTTTAGCGACTTAATAAATTCGGCACTTAAAGCGATCCAGTCAGCTTCAGGAAAACCGACAAGATGAGCGTTGAAATTGCCAACCGCTCCATTTAGTTTGGCTTCAATCGGGAGCAGTGAGAGGTTTTTCATTTCTTTTTGAAGACGGATAGTAAAGACCAAGAATTCTTTTCCTACTGTTGTCGGAATGGCTGGCTGTCCATGAGTTCTGCCCAACATAGGCAATGATCGATAAGAATAAACCATCTCTGATAATTTATTAACGACTTCTTTTATCGCTGGCAATATTACCTGGTCTCTTGCTTCTTTAATCGAAAGTGAAAGAGCCAGGGAATTAGTATCTTCACTGGTCAGACCAAAATGAATATATTCCTCAATGTTTAAGTTAAAAGGGGCCAATGCCTCACGAAGGAAATACTCGACCGCTTTAACATCATGATTAATTGTCGCTTCAATTTCCTTAACCCTTAAGGCCTGCTTTCCCCCAAACTGATCCAAGATTGAAAGTAATTCTTTTTTTTGCCCGGTGGTAATCTTTTTGATGATTCCCTTTTCGGAGAGAAAAAGAAGATAAGTCAGTTCTACTTTTATCCGATATTTAATGAGAGCTTCTTCTGAAAAGTAAAGGGCTAAAGTCCCTACCTTGGGCCGGTAACGGCCATCAATCGGAGAAATTGCTTTTACCGCGCCTACAGCAACCTTGAATTTGTCCTTCATTTTTTGGTTGTAATCCCGAGGGCAGAAGAGTCCGTGGATTACAATCAATTGTAAACAGAAAAGTGAACTCTTGTAAAGAAGGAAATTAAAACTAATTTTTACTAACCCAAAGTTAAGGAATACTATATTATGTTCTTATGTGGTTTCTCTCAATTCTCCTCTCAATTTCATACTTTCTCTCCCGATTACCATTTTTAAGAGCCTACCCCGTCTATTATGATTCTTTTGAATATGCCAGAGTGGCCGAGACAATCAATTTTTCCAATTTTACCCAAACCATTACCTCTTCTCACCAACCGATCCATACTTTTTACTTCCTAACGATTCTAATTTTTAAGCAAATTTTCTTCTTTTTATCAGCAGAGAAGGTTTTGGTTTTGATTTCTCTGGTTTTCGGCTATTTGACAGTAGTTTTCTTTTTTCTCTTTGTTAAAGAATATCTCGATGACAAAAAAGCGTTTTTTGCCTCACTATTACTACTGTTATTCCCTTATTTTTTTATTGCTAACACCAATATCTTGTATGAATCGGAATTGCTTTTCTTCCAAATCATTAGCCTTTATTTTTTCTTCACCGGCTTGAAAAAGGAAAACATCCGGCGGGTTTTGTTGGCAGGGATATTCTGGAGTATTTCAATTTCTATTTTTACCGGCAGCTTGATAATTTTCCCGGTGTTCGCGGCACTCTATCTGAAGATAAAAAAGAAACTTTCTTTTTTATCTCTTGCTCTTATTCTAATCCCCGCTCTTCTAACTCCCCTCTTTTTAGATATCCTTATTTTTAAATCTCCAGCGATTATTGCCTCAAAATACCAACTTCATTTTAGTGATCTTGTTTCTACTGGCGGAGGCCTCTTCGTTTTTGGTTATCGAATATTAAGAAATATCGTCTTGGAGAGCTCGACGATTTTATCCCCCGCTGGAATAATCGTTTTGGCCATAATAATCGTTATTTACTCTCTCACTACTCACTATTCACTGCTCACTACTCTTCTTTGGTTTCTCCCCCCTCTTTTTCTTATGCAATTTTGGCATGCCGGACTTTTCGGCAGACTGGCAATTTTTTTAGTTTTCCCTGCCTCACTTCTACTTACAGAAAGTCTCACCAAAAATTGGCAAAAGATTTTTCTTCTCTTTACTTTTCTTGTCTTTCTGGTACCTCTCTTGATTGCTCAAACTAAAAATCCACCGATCTATCGATTTTATGATTTAATTAAGAATGTCCCCAATGTCGCCATCTTGACCTCCGATTCGAACCGTTTTCTTTATCAAAAATATGAACTACCAATTTTTGTTTTTAGTCCCGGGAATGATCTTCCGGAAGCAGAAAAATTTATCAACGAAAACCTGAAACAAGGAAAAACTGTTTTAATCGACTCTGCCGGCTTAAATTATCCTTATTTTCAATTCGACGGTGATTCCTATCACTTGTTTTCCCGCCATCCCCAATCCCCTCCTCATGTCAAACCTCTCTTAGAAAAATTTAATTTAGAGCCTTTTAAAACTGATTCTAAAAACAAGGAAATTTACTTCGAAAAAATTCAGAACAAGATTAACCATTGACAAGCTTTTTTAAAGAACTATCATTAAATTCTATATGAAGACTCCTGCCCAAGAAGTCACGGAAGACAGTCCCTCCGAAACTGATTCGGAGCCGCCGGGTAACTTACTAGTCAAAATTTCTCCTCATTTAAAAAGTCTTGCCAAAAAATTCCCGGAAATTAAAAGGCAATTTTATCCTTCGGCGGAAGAAAATAAATCTTCAAAAAGATGTTTTGTCGATCCTTTGATCGAAGAGGATTATCTAAAAACAAAAGGCCTTTATCATAAATACCCTAAACGGGTTTTAATTCTTTTGACTTTAGCCTGCGCCTCTTATTGCCGTTTTTGTACCCGCAAAAGAAGAATCAGTGAACTAAAAGAAGCCCAATTAAACAATAAAGACATAGACAACATTGTTAATTATTTAAAAAAATATCCCCAGATAAATGAAGTAATTTTTTCCGGCGGCGATCCTTTTATGTCCCCTAAAGAGTTAATCGAGGCAATTAAAAAAATATCCCGACTCGCCCAAATCAAAATTATTCGTATTCACACCCGCGTGCCGATTTCTGCTCCGGAACTAGTTAAAAAGAACTTAATCGACTCCTTGAGAAAAATAAAAGAAAAAACCCTATATATTTCCTTGCATTTTGAACATCCGGCAGAACTTACTCCGCCGACCATCAAAATTATCAAAGATTTAAAGGCATCGGGGGCAATCTTGCTCTCACAGTCTGTCTTTTTAACTAAAGTGAATGATAATTTTGAAACTTTGTCAGAACTTTATACTCGGCTTTCGGAATTAGGCGTGAGACCCTATTATATTTTCCATTGTGATCCGGTTATCGGCTCCGAACACTTTATTGTTCCCTTGAAAAAGGAAGTTGAGATTATGACCAAACTGCGTAAGGAATTATCGGGTATTGCCTGCCCTACTTTCGTTATCGACACTCCCAACGGCTCCGGAAAAATCCCTGTCCCTCTTGATTTTTGGCAGTTTGAAAAAAGAAGTTTTACAGATTACAACGACAAAAAAATCGAAGTGATAGATTAATATGGTTGGATTTTTATCAAAAAGCATATAAAATAGACTTGTGAAGAATAAGAATCGTCTCTTCTTGAAAAGCTTAGTGTTAATGTTTTTACTCCTCATCGTCCTTGTTGGAATCTCTGTTTGGGCACAACCGATAACCTACCCTTCCTCAACGCCCGGGCTACTGTCAAAAACACCGACACTTAGTTCTAAAAACAACACCCAGCAAGTTTCCTTGGGCTTCAAAGTAGCAAGCGCCGAACAGGTCGAATTCTTTAATCAGTACTCCCAACCACAAGATACGATTGCTGTTGGTATCAAAGAAGTTGGTCTCTTAAAAAATGCTAAAACCCAAAACAAATCATTAATTTATGGTGGCGAAATTAGTACAGATGAGGCAATCGCTGCGGCCAAAGCAAACAACATCCAAGTTATTTTTTTTAACAAAGAAAAAACTAGATCAGCCGAAGAGCTTGCTCAAGCTGAAAAAGAAGCTTACGGGAAAGTTAAAGCAGCTGGTTTAACTTTTGGTTTTGCCCCTACCGGCAGAATGCTGGCTGCTTATTACCAGTCTTTTGTTTATGATGCAGATATCATTGGATATCAAACCCAGAGTATCCAGACAGAGCCAAATTATGATCAAACAGTTAAAGATTTAATCGGAAAAATGAAAGCGCTTAATCCGAAAATTGAAGTTTGGGCGCAAGTTTCCGTCAATCCGCCTGGCGACAGAACGATCACGGCTGATAAAGTAATTACCAATATCAACTCTCTGGCTGGCGTGGTAGACCAAATCAAAATCTTCTTTAACCAACAACCAGACCGCGTCGCCGTAATGGAAGAGGTATTTAAAAACGCCAGAAGTAATTAAGTTTAAGATTTTAGCTTCGGCCTCTCTGTCTTGAATTTTTTCTCCAACTTTTTATCAAAAGTTCGGAAATCCTGAATTTCTTTTCCTAAAGCCAAAGTCAGATTATAGGCATCCTCAAGATCATACCCAAGCTCCTCTAAATAATCTAAAGCCCTAGTTAAAACCACTCTTTCTTCCAATTTGATAAAATCCATGTTTAAAATATCGCCTAGGATTTCTTTTACAACTCTTTTTTCTTTACCATAAAAGGAATAAAGCACCCAATAAATCTCGAAAATAACGACAACTGAAGTAAAGAGTTCTATTTTCCCCGAAGCCCCTCTTCTAAACAATTTTACTGCTTCTTGGTGTTGTCTTCCCTGTTCATCTAATAAAAATCTTAAGAAATAATTCGTATCAACAAAAATCATTTAAGCCTTTTTCGCTTTAAAGTAATCCTTTTTTGTCTTCTTGATAATGTTATTAAGGGATATATTTTTATAGCTCCCAGGGAGTCTTACTGAACCAGCTAGTTTTTCAATCAAGTCTAAAGCCGGTGTAATCTTGAGACTACTACCTTCCACAGAAACAATCATTTTAAGGCCCTTTTTCAAACCCAAATGTCGGAAAATTTCCGAAGGAATTGTAAGCTGTCTTTTGCTAGTAATGGTGGCTGTTTGTTGCATAACAAGGAAATTTTAACATTGCAAGGAACTTTTGTCAAGGCAAGGAGTTTTTCAGATAATTCCTTTCGTCACTCAAAATCGACTAACCCCTCCATCTCGGAGGTGGTCCGCCAGCTGGCGGAAGGTTCGCCACCTCGGGTACCTATCAGTAAACCAGCTTCCCTTCCGCCGAAAAATCCCCATGCATATCATTAGAGTGAAGAATAGTAAAACGCTTTGTGTTCACCTCTAAAACAATGTTGGCTGTCCTTCCTTCTTAATCGGCGGCAACTGCTTTTTAATTTTTTGGTAAGCTGTCCAGCGCCCCATTTTCGCAAAAACCGTGAGTTCATCTTCAACTGAAGTTACATAAATCTCACTTCCACCTACAAGTTCCCACCTCGGAGGTGGAACAGGTTCGCCACCTTGGATATCTATCGATAAACCAGCCTTCCTTCAATTTTTCGGCTAATATTTTGATTATTGCGGAAAAATTCTTCGAGAACTTGCTGGGCTGAGGTAGTAACAACTTTAGTCTTTCCGGAAGCCAATAACTCCTCCTTGCTAATATTTAAATAACTAGAACAATTATTAAAATGATAACCTTGCAGGGCAATTGTATAAAACTTAGGTCCGCCAGCTGGTGGATCAACTGGTTGATTATCGATAGTTAAAGATTCCAGTTTCTTTTCTTTATCATTGTAAACCGCTCGCACTCTGCCATTGGTTTGATAACACTCTCCTTCTCCGGTCCGATTTTCCGACCGCATAATATGTTCAAAAATTTTTCGCAGCTGGCTGCCGGTAACTTCGTAGCGGGTAATTGTGTCATCATAAGGAAAACAGGCCAAAAAATCTTTTAAGGTTACCAGAGGTCCTAATTCTTTGACTCGAATTGAACCACTACCAACAAGAATTACGTCGCACTGGGCATTTTCCGCCAAACCGTCAGCAATTAGGTTCCCCAAGGAAGTCTCTGTTTCCCTCTGGGGGTGGGCTAAAGTTTCGGCCAACTTACAAAGCAAAGTATTATATTTCCGGTCAACCTCGCTTTTAAAAGATTCGATATAGTCTGCCAGTTTTTCGTCCGGCGGGGCCAATTTTTCATCAATAGGAATCAGCTGCCACTTATAATCGACAACACTATTGGTATCGTCGTCGACAACAATATCAAATCTGCCAATTTGATTTGTACCCACTCCAGCCTGAGCGATCAGAATATTGTTCACTTTTGTCGGTTTTTCCAATATTGTGTGGGAATGGCCGCCAATAATCATGTCCACTCCCCATTCTCCTTTAAGCAGTTTTGCCAACTCAATATCCGATTCATAGCCAATATGAGTTAATAAAATTGTCAGGTCAATATCGTTGTTTTTATAGGCATTACAAATTTTTCCTACTTCCTTGCTCGCCTCCTCCACTCCGACAAAAGTGCCGATTAGCTTGTCCTGCCTGATTGAATCCATAATTTTTTCCGTAATAATCCCCGTAAACAAGATGTCAAAGCCGGCTTTTTTTAAAATCAAGTAAGGAGAGAGAATTCTTTTGTTATTTTTAATAATGTAAAGGTTGGCATTTATTAAAGGAAAATTAGCCATTTTTTCCAAAAAGAGCAGGTGGGATAAACCGTAATCAACTTCATGATTACCAACAGCGACTACATCCGGGGCCAAATAATTCATAATTTCGATGGTAGAAATTCCTTTCCACTCGCTGTCAATTAATGATCCTTGAAGCATGTCGCCGGAAATAACATACAAAACGTTTTCTTCTTCCTTTCGGACTTTATTGATATATCCCGAAAGAAGTGCAAGGCCGCCAATTAACTTACCTTTAATGGTTCGACTGCGCTCACCATCAAAGCCCTTTAGGGAGTCTTGGGCTTTGACTTCCGCCAAAAAATCGCCGTGCATATCGTTGGAGTGAAGAATCGTAAAGCATTTAGTTTTCATTGTTAAATCTCGTTCATTCTACCACATAAAGGAATTGTCTTCCCCAAAAGAAACGGTACCTCTGAAGAAGCATAGACAACGTACGGAAAATCCGTCCGACTTCTCTTTGGCCCAACCCGCATGAACAGATTGATGTTTAACGACGATTGCTCGTCCGAATAACGTGGAAATGGATCTCTGTTTAATGAGTTCGTCAAACAAGCGCGGCCAAAATGTCTGATATCAACACACAAGGAACGGGGTTCTCCCCAATGGCCAATTTTCTCGAAAATATATCTAGTTGTCCCTAAAAGATCTTCTCCGTCTCGACAGCTTTGTAAAGCCTTTAAAATTGGTTCGGCCCAAGAAAGTTTTTCCGGCTCCACTGCCCTAATAACAGCCTCGGCAATTTTCCCATAACCTCGCGCTAAATTACTGTCTTTGCAATAGGCTTTTTCAAGACAAACTGCAAAAAAGGAACCATAAGTATTAAAAATCACTACTGGAATACCGTTCGCTTCAAACACTTCTGTTAACTCATCCAAAAACTCTCTCGTCGCCGGAGCTTCCATATCAATAGCTAACAAACCTGCCCCTGAACCGGATTTGAAAGGTAAAAAACCATCCCATTCTCTGCGGGTTTTATCAAAATCTTGAACAAGACTTTGTAAGTCAGGATTTACACCAAAGCTAGAAGAAATTGCTGCTGTTTTACCTTCGGGAATTGTCCATCCTACTACTTGTTTAAGTTGATCACAAAGCCGAGGAGCCCACTCGTCACCATGGGTAACAGGACGACCTCCAATTGATACAGTTCTGTGCTGTGTTCCAGCTGTAGAATACCACTCAAGAACCCCCTGCGTTATTGTCGGCATATTATTGGTAATAAATTGGTACCAAAAACTAGCGGCTACCTGGCCCAAAAGTTCTTTTCCGAAAACTGTCTCTTTTTGCAATGACAATTCCTTATAACTAGGTTCTTGACAAGAGGGCTCGACAAAAGCGCCGTCCGGATAATATTCAAGGTAGTCAGGTGGAATGAATTCCCTTCTCATTTTATTTGGAGCAGGAATTTAATCAGCAACAGAATCCGATTCTCGACTAATGCCCGAATTGTACCATGGTCTTATTAAAAATTGTTAAAACAAAGTTGGTTGGGCCTCTTTTTCAATTGAAGGTAGTTGTTTTTTTATCTTCTGGTAGGCGGTCCAGCGCCCCATTTTCGCAAAAACTGCCAGTTCTTCTTCAATCGATGTCACGTAAACTTTATCCCCGTTCAGACTGATTAACTTTCTTGCAGAAGCATCAAAAGGTTCATTCCAACGTCCTTTGGTATCCTTAATCTGCCACTCGCCCATGACCTCCACTGGGATTCCTTCAACTTCAAATTTTCCAAAATATGATTTAAATTTTGCCGACTCTTTAAAAGTTACTTCCTCAACCAAATATTTGGCCAATAAATCATTGCAAGCCAAGGCCGCCTCTTCATTGCCAA
>Ga0210044_10010527_pt1 | contig 10992 bp, 6 predicted proteins | sample CryGey13umfilter_2_FD_183959 | JGI IMG/M metagenome (GOLD analysis project Ga0210044, IMG submission 183959) | Groundwater microbial communities from aquifer in Utah, USA - Crystal Geyser 4/9/14 3 um filter (SPAdes) (version 2) | ecosystem: Environmental > Aquatic > Deep subsurface > Groundwater...
GATGTGCGTGCGATCGAAGACGGGACCGCAGAACCGATGGCTCCAACTCGGAGCAGGCGTCCTGGCGGCGGACGCAAGAAGACGACGGAGAAGGACCCGACGTTGCTGCCGGACTTGAAAGCGCTCGTCGAGTCCACGACGCGTGGCGATCCGGAGTCGCCACTGCTGTGGACCGCGCGGAGCCAACGAAACCTGGTCGCCGCGCTCGGGGAGCAAGGCCATCAGACGAGCAGGAAGATGGTGTCGAGGCTGCTCAAGGGCCTCGGCTACAGCCTGCAGGCGAATCGCAAGCGGCTCGAAGGCGCACAGCATCCCGACCGCAACGCGCAGTTCGAGCACATCAACGAGACGATCCGTCGTCAACTCGAAGCCAACGAGCCTGTCATCTCGGTGGACACGAAGAAGAAGGAGCTTGTCGGCCCCTACAAGAATGGTGGCCGCGAGCTTCGCGCGAAAGGTGATGCCGAAGACGTCAACGTGCATGACTTCATCGACAAGGAGAAAGGCAAAGTCGCGCCCTACGGCGTCTACGACATCCACCAGAACGAGGCGTGGGTGAGCGTAGGCATAAGCCACGACACGGCCGAGTTCGCGGTGCAAGCCATCCGCACGTGGTGGAACGAGCTGGGCGCGCCCAGGTATCCCAATGCGACGTCCCTTGTGATCACGGCCGACGGCGGCGGAAGCAACGGCTATCGGCTGCGCCTGTGGAAGCTCGAACTGCAGGGATTCGTCGACGAGTTGGGTTTCCCCATCACCGTGTGCCATCTGCCCCCCGGCACGAGCAAGTGGAACAAGATCGAGCACCGCCTCTTCTCGTTCATCACCAAGAGCTGGCGTGGTAAACCGCTCGTTACCCACCAGGTGATCGTGAACTTGATCGCCGCGACGAAGACCAAGACAGGCTTGATTGTGCGCAGCCGACTCGACGAGCGGACGTACCCGAAGGGTCGACGGGTCTCAGACAAGCAGCTTGAACAGGTGAACCTCGAGCCCAACACCTTCCACGGAGAGTGGAACTACACCATCCGCCCAACGGACCTGGCATGACGACCCGATCGGCTTACTTCGCGCCGGTCACTTAGTGACCGGCGCGAAGTAAACCAGTTGACTTGGCGCGCCGAGGGGATCTTCATCGCGTACATGACGATGAAGGAACGGGCAGCGCATGAATTGGCGATCCGCAACCGGTACCGGAAGTTGGAAGGCAGCCTGACGGAGAGGGCTCGGCGGTTGTTTGTGGCCAGTGAGGCGATGGCCTTCGGCTACGGGGGCATCGCGGCCGCAGCTCGTGCGACGCGCCGGTCACTTAGTTCCCCGTCCAAAAAGCCCTTGTCGGCTGCCTTGCGGCGTGGGGCCGTGCGCGACGTTGTCGAGCACCGGAAACAGCGCTGCGCGCCATCAAGACGCGCTCGGTGCGGAGTCGAGGCGTCACGGCACAGCCGTGAAAGTGTCGGCGATGGACAAGCGAAAGACGGTGCGCTGGCCGGTGGCGCCAACGTGGCCGCCGTAGGCGACTTCGTCTGCGGTGATCCACAACAGTCCCGCGTCGAAATACCAGTCGGCGGGGACGCGCCATTGTCTCACGCTGCCGTCGGACAGACTGTACAGCTCCTTGACGTCCCGGGCGCCCTCCAGGTGCGAAGCCGCGTACATGCCGGCGCCGACCACGCCGCGCGGCGTGCTGATGAACGCGGAAGGCACCTGCCGAGGCACCAGCGCGCTCTTGTCGCTCGTATACGGCGCCGTCCACAGCTCCAGGCGGGCATAGCCGGCGTCGCCGTAGTCGTAGCCTTGCACCCAGGCGAAGTCGTGACCGTCGCTGGCGAAGCCCAGGAGATCCACGCCCGGGATGTCGTAGAAGACCTCGGACTCCGTGCTCCACGTGCCGTGCGCCAGACGCACGCCGGGGTAGGACTCGAAGTAGTCCATCCAGTACACGTCGGGACCGACCACGAACACGCCCTGCGGAATGGCCGGCGTCGCGCTGCCGCGGCCGCCCAGCCAGTGACGCGCCGCGTGCTCGACCACCAGCACCTGACCGCGAGGATGCACCTCCGCGGCGAGCGTCGTGTCGGACGCCGCAACGGACTGCGCAGCATCGGTCACCGATACGATCGGAGGCGCGAGCTGCATCACGGGCTCGAGTGGGCCCGTCAATGCGGCGAGGGGCGCGTGGTAGAGGCGCTCGTCATAGCTCGCGAAGTTGCCCGCCGGTGTGAAACGATCCGCAGGCATCTCGAAGCCCAGCCAGCCGTTGCCGCCTCCGGTAGCCCCGACGCGAGCAATTCGACTTCGGTCGCCGCCCGCACTTCCGCGCCAGGCGCCGTACACGGTTCCTTCCGCGCTGGCGACCACCGTGATCACATTCGCGTCCAAGGTCCGGAGTCCAGCGTTTCCCTCGACCAGCGAGAACAAGTGCCGCTCGCCATCCGTCCAGCTCATGCCCGGCGCGATCGCGCGCTGGACCCGCGGATCGTCGACCAGTCTCTGACACCCCGTACCGCAGCTCTCCCAGACGATGGGCAAGAGACACGAGGGATTCGTCGCGTAGTAGATGGTCAGGTCTGGGTCGAGCCCCGGCATGGGCCGCCAGCCCGGGTCGCAACCCAGCCAATCGCTGTCGAGGCCCGCGTCGACGCCCGTGTCGTGCGCGGCGTCCACCCCCGCGTCGTGTCCCGTGTCGGGGCGTGCGTCACGGCTCGCGTCTCTCCCGGAGTCGCCCGCGGCGTCACGGCCCGAGTCCACGCCTCCGTCAGTTGCGGCATCGGGTGCCGGATGCGACGCACCACAACCGCAGCCCACAAGCCAGGCGCAGAGGCTGAGTCGCGCAACGCGGCCCGCGACGAGGCTCGTTGGCGACGCTTTCAGAAGCATCGCCGCGCGTCCCATCCGTCGTGTCTGCCAGGCGCGCGTCCCCGCGGGCGCGAGTGCTCACCACGCTCGCGTCCCGAGCGCGGCCACAGATCGCCCTGAGCGTAGCCCACGGCCTGCTGCTGTCCGCCACGCTCCACGACGAGCGAGAGGCCGCGCGCGTCGACCCGAGGCTGGACCGAGGCGAGCGTGCCCTCTTGGGCGCGGTAGGTCGCCGCCAGCGCGCGACCCGGTGGCAGCCACTGTCCCGAGTTGCGCTGTGCCGAGGAGAGCTGTCTGGGGTCCAGCGGCTTGGCGAGCACGAGCCGTTCGCCGGCAGGCTGCGGGGTCACGGCACAGCCGTGAAAGTGTCGGCGATGGACAAGCGAAAGACGGTGCGCTGGCCGGTGGCGCCAACGTGGCCGCCGTAGGCGACTTCGTCTGCGGTGATCCACAACAGTCCCGCGTCGAAATACCAGTCGGCGGGGACGCGCCATTGTCTCACGCTGCCGTCGGACAGACTGTACAGCTCCTTGACGTCCCGGGCGCCCTCCAGGTGCGAAGCCGCGTACATGCCGGCGCCGACCACGCCGCGCGGCGTGCTGATGAACGCGGAAGGCACCTGCCGAGGCACCAGCGCGCTCTTGTCGCTCGTATACGGCGCCGTCCACAGCTCCAGGCGGGCATAGCCGGCGTCGCCGTAGTCGTAGCCTTGCACCCAGGCGAAGTCGTGACCGTCGCTGGCGAAGCCCAGGAGATCCACGCCCGGGATGTCGTAGAAGACCTCGGACTCCGTGCTCCACGTGCCGTGCGCCAGACGCACGCCGGGGTAGGACTCGAAGTAGTCCATCCAGTACACGTCGGGACCGACCACGAACACGCCCTGCGGAATGGCCGGCGTCGCGCTGCCGCGGCCGCCCAGCCAGTGACGCGCCGCGTGCTCGACCACCAGCACCTGACCGCGAGGATGCACCTCCGCGGCGAGCGTCGTGTCGGACGCCGCAACGGACTGCGCAGCATCGGTCACCGATACGATCGGAGGCGCGAGCTGCATCACGGGCTCGAGTGGGCCCGTCAATGCGGCGAGGGGCGCGTGGTAGAGGCGCTCGTCATAGCTCGCGAAGTTGCCCGCCGGTGTGAAACGATCCGCAGGCATCTCGAAGCCCAGCCAGCCGTTGCCGCCTCCGGTAGCCCCGACGCGAGCAATTCGACTTCGGTCGCCGCCCGCACTTCCGCGCCAGGCGCCGTACACGGTTCCTTCCGCGCTGGCGACCACCGTGATCACATTCGCGTCCAAGGTCCGGAGTCCAGCGTTTCCCTCGACCAGCGAGAACAAGTGCCGCTCGCCATCCGTCCAGCTCATGCCCGGCGCGATCGCGCGCTGGACCCGCGGATCGTCGACCAGTCTCTGACACCCCGTACCGCAGCTCTCCCAGACGATGGGCAAGAGACACGAGGGATTCGTCGCGTAGTAGATGGTCAGGTCTGGGTCGAGCCCCGGCATGGGCCGCCAGCCCGGGTCGCAACCCAGCCAATCGCTGTCGAGGCCCGCGTCGACGCCCGTGTCGTGCGCGGCGTCCACCCCCGCGTCGTGTCCCGTGTCGGGGCGTGCGTCACGGCTCGCGTCTCTCCCGGAGTCGCCCGCGGCGTCACGGCCCGAGTCCACGCCTCCGTCAGTTGCGGCATCGGGTGCCGGATGCGACGCACCACAACCGCAGCCCACAAGCCAGGCGCAGAGGCTGAGTCGCGCAACGCGGCCCGCGACGAGGCTCGTTGGCGACGCTTTCAGAAGCATCGCCGCGCGTCCCATCCGTCGTGTCTGCCAGGCGCGCGTCCCCGCGGGCGCGAGTGCTCACCACGCTCGCGTCCCGAGCGCGGCCACAGATCGCCCTGAGCGTAGCCCACGGCCTGCTGCTGTCCGCCACGCTCCACGACGAGCGAGAGGCCGCGCGCGTCCAGGCGAGGCTGCACCGGCGCCAGAGTCCCGTCGCCGAGGGTCCAGGCTGTGACTCGCCAACGAGGCGCGTCTTCGCGAAGCTCATCACGCTCGTCGTCGCCTGCGGGTTCGAGCCGAACGAGCACGTGCAGAGATGGACCGACGCCCGGCTCACTGGACGCCGCCAGCCACAGCCCCGCACCCGGCGCGGCGACCAGGGCGTAGCGCGTGTTGTTCGACAGCCGAGGCCAGGTGGCCAGCAGCTCGATCGAGGAGGCGCCGCGCGCGTCGAGGCGCACGAGCCGAGCCTCGCTGCGGCTGCGCCAGCCTCGCCCCTGCGTGACCTCGTCGAGCACGTAGAGCGCGTCTTCTTGGGCGCGGTAGGTCGCGGCCAGCACATGACCCAGCGGCAGGTGATCCACATGGTAGAGCTTCGTCGGGTCGAGGGGATGGGCGATGACCAGGCCACGGCGCGTGCGCGCATCGCCTTCGACGGTCCAGAACATCTCCCGGCGAGCCGAGAGCACCATGACCCTTTCGTCCCTTCCGCCTGCGGCCAGGGCCCCCAGTGAGGCCGACTGAAGCTGCGGAGGTGGCACCGTCTCGCAGGTGTCGAGAATCGTGCAGTCCGGTGGCGTCTGCCCTCCACCCGGCAGAGCCAGGCCCTGCCCAGTGTCCACCAGGCGCAGCGCAGGCGCGAGCTGCCCGTCCAGAGCCAGGAGGCGCGTCCCGCCCTCGGGCAGCCACTCCAGAGGCTCGCTGGGCGCGAGCCAGCGCAGGTCGGGGCGCTCGAGCACGGCGGGATCGACAGGCCAGAGCGGACCGAGATCGAAGGGCAGGTCGGGGATGGCCAGCACGGGCGGCTCGAAGGGCGCGCCGCAGCCGAGACCGGCCTGGCCCGGCAAGGCCAGGAAGGGAGCCGGGAAGGCGGGTGCGCAGAACGCACAGCCCGCGTTGGAGAGGTAGGGCCCGACGTAGCGCAAGCAGGGGAAGGGCGCAGGCGCCTCGGTGGGCGCGGCGACCACGCCCGACCAGTAGTGGCTGGTCAGCCTCCGCAGTTCGTCGGGGAAGTCCACAGGCAGGTCCAGGCCCGCGCCGGGCACGCCCGGCAGGCCGATATGCCGGACCGAGCCTGGCGTGTGGGTCCAGAGCACGCCCGGTAGGTCGGGCGATGGCGTGCTGCCTGGGCCGTAGACCATGTCCCAGCGCACGCGGTCGGCGTCGAGCTTCCACTCGGCCAAGAGGTCGGGTCTGAACTCCCCCTCGACGCTGGGGCGGTAGGTCGCCAAGGCCTCGACGCGCGGCTGGGGGCGGAAGGTGGGCACGCCAGGCCGGTAATCCATCACCATCTGACGCCAGTGCAAGTCGCGACTTTCGACCACGCCATACTGCCCGGTGGCGTCGAGGGCGCAGAGGCCTGTGCCGTCACCCTGATCGCGGAGGCACATCGTTCGTGCGGCAGGATCATCCGCGCTTGCGTGGGAGCATGGGCAGAAGCGGAAGCCCGTGCGGGCGTCCTGGCTACTGGTGGAGCGGGCGTCGACGAGGACGCGATCCGTCCGCACCACCCGCGCGGGCCGGCCGCTGGGCAAGGTCTCGTCGCGGGTCGTGGTGGCGAGCGTGGTCTCGCCGCAGGGCGTGGGATCACAGACGTCGCCCACCGGGCGCTGGTCGTCGGCCAACTCCGCGTCGAGGTTGCAGTCCTCCTGAAGCGGGTTGGCCAGGTCCAGGCAGTTGTCACAGGCGTCGTCGGCTCCATCCGCGTCGGCATCTGCACCGACGCTGAAGTCGCGAGGACACGGGTCGCAGGCGTCGCCGAGCGCGTCCATGTCCCCATTCGACTGATCGGGGTTGAAGACCTCTGGACAGTTGTCGCACATACCGCCTTCCCTGGTGCCTTCTACCTCGGTACCCACGAAATCCCGGTCGGGATCGGCGCCGAGCACTGGATTGAACACGCCAGGCTGACAATCGCATATGTCCGGTGTGCCATCCCCGTCGCCGTCGGGCAAGATCTGGCCCCGACGGGCTGTGTCCCCTGGCTCTGCTGGATCGTTGGGGCAAGCGTCGCAATCGTCGGGGATTCCATCTCCGTCGAGATCCGTGTCGAGTTGGCAGGGATTGTACGTCCCGGGGCACGAGTCCTCGGAGTCGTCGAGATAGCCATCTCCATCACGATCGTTGCTCCGGTTCGCATCGGCGGATACGCCTCGCACCAGCCCGGAGCAGGCGCTGTCGATGCGCCCGTCCCTGGGTGCGAGGTCCAGGCGCGACATCACCCACTCTCTACTGCTCGGGGCGCCACCCACGGCGGACCATGAGCTCGCTCCGCCTAGAGCCGAGTGAGCGACCCCGACTATCGGCGAACCCGGGAGGCCATCCAGAAACAGCGGCCCGCCCGAGTCACCCGGAGCCAGCGTTCCCATGTCGAGCAGGTGCAGAGAGCCACCGGAAAGAGACACGCGATCGAGATGCTTGAATCGCCTGATCCCCGACGCGCCGCCAAAATCGGACGTCCGACCGTAGCCCACCGCCGTGACGTCCATGACCGACGTGCCCGTGACGATCGGATCGACGATGGCTACGGGGTCCACGAAGACGTCGCCTGCGCCAATCCCCAGCGGGCCGATCCGTCCGACACTGCGCAGCGCCGCAGGGGGCATGGGTCTCGCCAGTTGAACCACCGCGAGATCCTGCGCGGTATCCAAAGTCGAGCTGCTGCCGACGCACGCGTCGTCCAAGACACCACACTGATCACCGAGTGATTCTGCCACCACCGTCAGCGGCGAGCCGTCCTGCAACTCGTCCTTGATGCAGTCGTGGTGGATTCGGGTATAGGCGGGGTCCATGTGACAGGCTGCGATCTCGATCGAGCGTACGATGGCGACACCATAGGGCGACTCCACCGTGAAGGTCACGTGCCTGTTCTGTTGACGGCTCTGAACGCAGTGGGCAGCTGTGAGCACATGATTGGGGCTGATCAGCGTTCCGCTGCAGCTGCTATCATGGTGGACCTGAACAACCATCGGATAGCCGAAGGGGAGCGTGGTGTCCTCACCGCTGGCGCCGATGATCGCGGCTCGCTGCGCACGCACGTCGAGCCTCGATGACCTCTCGCAGGCCGGCACGAGGACGCACAGACAGACAAACAGACAAACAAACAGACAAACAGACCGACGTGCGAATCATGCCAACGCCTTTCGCTGCTCGACCAGCACTCTCAGTGTCAGTGATGCTCGGAGTCGGGTCAAGCGGGGTCATGATGACGGGTGCAGATCCCGGGTGTGGGGGCGCTGACCACACTTTTTCGGGGCTATTGAGATGAATATGGCCCAGGCGGGCCTCGCCAGCGGCGGACACAGCCCACCGGGCTCGAGCTTGGCGAGGGCAATGAGTGGCGCGTGAGAGTGGAATGCGTAGACCAAGCGGGTGAGGAGCTCGAGCTAGGTGTTCCTGCCCTCGAGGAGCGCGCGATCCGTCGCGTGGGCGAGGCCGTGGAGCGCCCGGTGGACACGCGCATCGTCGCCGCGACCCATCGCGACCTGAAGGCCGTGGTGGACAACGGCTCCTTCCGCGAAGACCTCTGGTACCGCCTCAACGTCGCGACGATCCGCGTGCCACCTCCGCGCGACCGGCGCGAGGACATCGAGCTCCTCGCCCATCACTTCCTGGGCAAGCGCGCGGCCGTGGATCCTCAGGCCACGCCGCACGGCTTCACGGAGGACGCCCTCGTCGCCCTCGCCGCCTACGACTGGCCCGGCAACGTGCGTCAGCTGGGAGCGGCCGTGGAGCGCGCCTCGATCTCGAGCCTGGGCGACGAGATCACACGCACCGATCTACCCCTCGAGGTGATCGGCGCTGGCGCCAACGCGGCCGACGATCTCACGGAGAAGAACTGGCAAGACGCCATGGAGACCGCCAAGGAGCTGGCCGCGCCACGCTACCTCGAGGCCCTGCTGCGCAAGAACGACGGCAACGTCAGCGCCGCCGCCCGAATCGCGGGCGTCGAGCGCGAGAGCTTCTGCTGCCTCATGCGCCGCTACGGCGTCGAGCGCTGAGCCTGGGTCCACTCGGTGGCTCGCGGACGTTGCTGAAGACGTGGAGTAGCGTCCCGCGGGCGACCACCCCATGAGCGAGCCGACGTCGGCTCAGAGTCGCTTGGCGATGGCCATTGTCCCCACCCCCAAGCGCAAGGCTCCCTTTACGTAACGGCAGGTATGGACTACGGCTGAGGCATGCTCGACAAGACCCCACGGTGTGCTCTCCTCGGCTTCCTCTTGCTCTCCACGGCGCTCTCGGCCTGCGGCGACGACGCCTCGGCGTCGGACGCGAGCACCGCAGACGCGAGCACGGCCGACGCTTCCATGGCCGACGCGGACACCACGGATGGCAGCGCGCCCGCGGACGCCGCCATCGACGCGCCCGCGGCGGACACCTGGACCAGCTTCGCGCAGGGCTTCTTCAGCGACTACTGCGTCGGCTGCCACAGCGGCAGCCCGCGCGACTACCGAACCATGACCGACGTGTTGCGAGACTCGAGCGAGATCGCCTGTGGCGTCAGCCCCGATGCACGCGCGAGCTGCACGGGCTTCCCTGCGCCGGGCCAGTTCCCGGTGGGCACGGGCGCCCACCCGAGCGACGGCGAGCGTCTTCGACTCGTCGCGTGGATCGACGCGGGCTTGCCCGAGTAGCGTCGCGACGCAGGACGAACCCGAGGTCCCGCTCCGACGACGAGCACAGAGGCCATGGAGCGAGAGTGCGGTACACTTCGGCGGTCGGGGACGTGGAGGTCGGCGATGGGCGTGGATCGGATGGGCAGGTCGTGAGGGTGCGAAGAACATCGTGGGGACTCTTCTTCGCGATCACGGCGTCGTCGCTGACGATGCACGCGGCCACGGGCCAGACCGCGTCGGCGCAGGCCGACGTCGACGTGCAGGTCGTGCCGAACATCGAGGGAGGCAGCTCGCAAGACGACGAGGCGCGCTCTCTCTTCCTCGCGGGCCAGACCGCCTTCGAGGCCGGGCGCTACGAAGCGGCGCTCGGGCATTTCCGGGCCGCCTTGGAGCTCAGTCAGCGACCCCAGCTGCTCTACAACATCGGCCTCGCCGCCGATCGCCTGCGCCATGATCAGGAGGCGCTGACCGCCTTCGAGTCCTTCCTGCAGCAGGTCCCCGAGAGTCCGCTGCGCGCTCAGGTCGAGGCGCGAGCGGAGATCCTGCGGCGCGCCATCGAGCAGCAGATCTCACCTGAAGAGGTGGCCGCAGCCGAGGAGCGCGCGGCGCGCGAGGGAGCCAGCCAGGCGCTCGCGCAACGCGAACACGACAGGCCGGGGGTCGCGCGGCGGTGGTGGTTCTGGACCTTGATCGGCGTGGCGGTCGCGGGTGTCGCCACGGCTGTCATCGTCGCTTCCTCGGGTGACAAACGGCAGGCGCCTCTGCCAGGCGACCAGGGCGTGGTGATTCGCGCATTGAGGGCCGAATGATGCGCCGCACCTACGTCTTGGCGGCGCTGGCTCTGGCCACGCTCCTGCCCGCTTGCGGAGAGCTCTCGCGCACCGAGATCATGGTGGTCGTGGAGGCTGACGAGGGCGTGCAGCTCGACGCTTCGAGCCTGCGATTCCAGGTCTGGGGCCGCAGATCGGATGTGCCCGTCTTCGGCGATCCACTCTTCGACGATCGATTCGAGAGCATCGCCTTTCCGCGTCGCTTCGGCGTCGTGCCCGATGGCAACGACGCCTCGCGTTTCATTCGCGTGCAAGCCACCGCGGTCGACGCCACGGGCGCCGAGTTCGTCACCCAGAGCGCGATCACGGGCTTCGTGGTGGGCGAGACTCGTCTGCTGACGCTGCGCCTGACCACGGATTGCCGCGACGTCTCCTGCGACGAGCCGGGCGACCGCACGTGCAAGGCGGGCACCTGCGAAGACAACCTCGTCGACGCCACGCTGCTTCCACCGGTCAACGAGACCGCCGACGCCGGGAGCCTGCGCGACGGAGGCATGGATGGCGACGTGCCCTCGGACGGCGGGGTCGATTCGAGCGTCGTCGATTCGAGCGTCGTCGATTCGAGCGTCGTCGATTCGAGCGTCCGCGACTCGGGCGTCGACTCGGGCGTCGACTCGGGTGTCGACTCGGGCGTCGATTCCGGCGTCCGCGACTCGGGCGTCGATTCGAGCGTCGACTCGGGCGTCGACTCGGGTGTCGA
>Ga0210044_10010530_pt1 | contig 10990 bp, 11 predicted proteins | sample CryGey13umfilter_2_FD_183959 | JGI IMG/M metagenome (GOLD analysis project Ga0210044, IMG submission 183959) | Groundwater microbial communities from aquifer in Utah, USA - Crystal Geyser 4/9/14 3 um filter (SPAdes) (version 2) | ecosystem: Environmental > Aquatic > Deep subsurface >...
GCGGCCAGAGTGGCGGCAGTTTCCCATATGTCATCCGGGGAACCGGCAAGGGCAAAGTGCCATTCACGGCTGGCTTTGTTGCTATGACCCAGTTGCAGCCATTCGTAAGTACGAATAATCGCGGGTTTCGAGGCGAGAGCGGTCAGTTCAGCTTCTGAAGCCTGAAAGCTGTCCGACGACATCTGTAGTGGCAGTCCCAGTCGTTCGGCACTGAGGAAGCTGTAGTAGCCGCGTGATGCAGCAAGTTTTGCATACAGTGGGGCAGCGGCTTCTTTTTTTCCCTGCATTTCCAGTGCGCGGGCTTTCCAGTAGGCCCAGTTGCTTTCCTGCTGCTCAGGTTGTGGCATGGCTTCGATCACCTGTCCTGCCTTTTGCCAATCCTGATTAAGGATGTGCAGGCGTGCCTGCCAGGCGCGTGTATCTTCATCCTGATCGGCGACCGGCAGTGCATTCAGCCAACCGGCAGCCGCTTGCATATGCTGCCTGGCAGCACGCAGTGCGATATTTTTTTCTGCTCCGCTGTAAAATGCGGAGCTGATGCCCTGATCAGCTTTTGTTCTGACCAGTTGCAGGCTGTCCCATGCCTTGGCCGGATCTTCTCTGGACAGGCGATTGAGTCCGTCAGCGAGTATCATTCGGGAAACAGTGATGTCGATGCCGGTTGGCCACTGTGCAAGTTGTTGCTCAGGCTTCTTTTGTACGTCCTGCCAGTAACTCAACCACTGCTGTTGTGCTTTTGGTAGTTCGCCGGCTATTTCTTTTGCCTGTTTCCACTGGTCTTGCAGGGCAAGCCTGTCAATGCGTGCCCAGCGTTCTGTATGAGTGGGGTGCCCCTGTTTTAACCAGTTCTGTTGCAGCGACTCGGCAACCCTGGAGACCTTCTGACCTTTTATCCAGTTCTCTGAGAACTGCTGCAGGGCCGCCTCTTTGGCTCCGCTGTGCCAGTTGGCAAGCATGAACGTTTCAGGTAACCGCTTGATGTCTGCCGGTGTTTTTTCAAACTGTTGCGAGACTTTTGTCCACTGCTTGCGTTTGGCCAGCTCTTCTATCCAGGCAACACGCAGGTTAATCACTTCCGGTACATCGGCGTGCTGCTCAATGACCTTGATCGCCAGTTCATCATGACCCTGTTTAAGTTCTTCCCGGGCTTGCCAGATATTGAGATAAGGGGTTAAAGGGTAATCAGCCAGTTTGGCTTTCAAGTCGCGGAAACTGGTCATGTTGTTCTTGTTCAGGTCTTTGCGGGCCTGTTCAAACCACTGGCGCTGTTGCTCAATGGAAACCGTATCCATCGCAGCCTGTGCCCGAGGAACACATGCCAGCATTACAACTGCCATCAACACTACAAAACGCATACCAGACCCCTGCCTGAGTAAAACCATTGCGACCAGCTTAGGATAAGATTCTTTTAATACAAGGGGTTAGTTGACCTGTGTGACGTTGTGCAGCATCTGCCGGGTTTAACCCTTATAAAAGGCAAACTCGTCGACGACGCTACCGCCACGGAAGTGTTCTTCCACAATGCGGTCGATGGCTGCTTCATTCAGGTTGCAGTACCAGACATTGTCCGGATGCACGACCATGACAGGGCCTTCCATGCAGACGCCGAGGCAGCCTGCACGATTGACGCGCACGCAGTCCGGATCACCGACGATCAGCCCTGCCTTGGCTACCTTCTCTTTCAGGTAATTGAGTAGTGGCAGGTTTTCCCCGCAGCTATTGCCGCAGCACATAATGGCATGGCGTTTGAATGGCATCATCATCGGTTTGGGCATGGGTTAATCCTTTTTCCAGTGAACTCTGTCGTTAACGACATCGCCAATAATGACAATCGATGGCGATTTTGCCACCAGTTGCATCTGTGCTGCCTGTTTTAAAGTGCCGGTGGTGGTGGCTTCATCAGCCAGCGTTGCTGAATAGATCACGGCTACCGCTGTCTGTTCAGCAAGTCCCGCTTCAATCAGGCGGGTAGCGATTTGCGGCAGGTTTTTTGCCCCCATGTAGAAGACCAATACAGGGAATGCCTTGACCAGCGCCTGCCAGTCCATGCGGCTCTTTTCACTGGCTTCATGGCCGGTGAGGAAGGCCAGCGAACCATTCACGGAGCGGTCGGTGACCGGAATGCCGGCCATGGCAGGAGCCGCGACACCGGATGTAATGCCGGGAATAATTCTGAAACGGACGTTTGCAGCTGCCAGTGCACGCATCTCTTCGCCGCCACGTCCGAAGACAAACGGATCGCCGCCTTTCAGGCGCACCACACGTTTTCCCTCTTTTGCCAGTTCAATCAGTGTTTCACAGATATCGTGCTGACTGGCCGAAGGGCGGCCACCGCGTTTGCCGGCCAGAATCAATTCGGCTCCGACAGATGCCAGATTCAGTACATCTTCAGAGACCAGTGCGTCGTAAACAATGACATCGCAATCGCCGATCAGTTTGGCAGCCGCCAGTGTCAGCAGGCAGGCATCACCGGGGCCGGCACCGACGAGCGCAACCTCTCCACTGTTCAGGGGCGCATCAAGTTTCATAGTTTTTGCCTCAGGCAGTCGGCAATAAATGCCGCAAAGCCGTCGTGCTCACTCAAGACCGGTGCCAGTGAAATGTTGTTGATGGGGGTGGAATCAATCATGGACTGAACTCTAGCAAGAGTGTGACCGCCGAACAGCAGCATCGGTTGTACGGTTACCGATTCAACGCCATCGCTATGCCAGAGATTGAGTACACTGGTAACCGAAGGCTCAGAGTGCAGAGAGCCTATGGCCACCTTGCTGCAGCGTTTGTTGTTGCTGTGAATGACCGCGGACAGTGACTCGAATCCGGCAAAACGGTAAAGGGCAAACAGCACATTGATGCGTTTGCTCTCACGCGTCAGTTCATCATAGGCCATGGCGACCAGTTGCCCGGCATGTTCGTTCAACGACGGCAACAGCGTGCAGGCCGATGTCTCCACCAGTTTCGGGATATCTTCAGTGACATGTTTTCCGGCTCCCAGAAACAGCGGCAACACCTGCGCACCGGCAGGCAGTCGCTCGTCGGACAGGAAGGCAGTGCCGACCTCTTCGCCGAGCAGGCTTGAAACCTTGTTGGCGAGGATGTCTACCTGTTTACCATGCATGGAGTCGGAAGAGCCGTGGGCTAGCAGAACCTTCAAAACTCGATGCCTTGCGTTGCAGGAATGTCAGCTTCAAATGCATGTTTGACCATTTTCATTTCGGTGACGGTGTCGGCAACCGTGATCACTTCAGGGGCCGCATTGCGGCCGGTGAGGATCAGATGCATCCACTTCGGCTTCTCCTCGCGGATGAAGGCGGCAACCTCTTCACCTGTGATCCAGCCGTAACCGGTGCAGTAGTTGATCTCGTCGAAGACCAGCATATCGAACTCGTGCGAGCGCACCTTTTCCTTGCACAGATCCCAGATATCGCGGCTGGTTTTGATATCCTGCTCCGGGTTTTTCGTATCCCATGTGAAGCCGTCGCCGAGCGCATGCCACTCGATATTGTCGAACTGCTTTGCCGCGCGCTCTTCGCCGGTTTTCCACTTGCCCTTGATAAACTGGATGACGCATACCTTCATGCCCCAGCCTGCAGCGCGGAAGGTGACGCCAAAGGCGGAGGAGGATTTGCCTTTGCCATCGCCGGTATGCACCAGCACGACCCCCTGTCGTTTATCACGTGCTTTCATTTGCGATCTCCGTAGTCAGGCATCAGTGCACTGCCTTGTTGTGTGAGCGGGGCGTCAAACAGTTCGGTCAGTTTTCTGCTCTCGAACAGCTTGTGCGCTTCACCGTATTCGGCCCCGCCTTTACCATCAATCAGAATCAGATGGTCGGCAACAGCCATGGCTTGCTGGATATCATGCAGCACAGTCATGATTGCACGACCCTTGTCGCGTTGTGACTTTAGCATCTGAATGCAGTGAATCTGGTGTTTCAGGTCCAGATGGGCAGTCGGTTCATCGAGCAGCCAGAGCGGTGTATCACGCAGCATCAGGGCTGCCAGCTCTGTTCGCTGGCGCTCGCCGCTGGAGAGCTCTCCCAAAGGCCTGTGCAATAGCGCTGCAATATCCATGGCCGCGGCAGTGGACTCAACATCCCGATCGCCTTGACCTGCGGCAAGTTCAAGACGCTGCCAGACGGTGAGCCCGAACTCGGTTGGCGGCAAATCGCCCTGCCAGGCAATATGGCTGGTCAGTTCTCTGCGCCGATAGTCTGGGAGTGGTTTGCCCAGTAATGCAATGCTTCCCGATGCGGGGATCAATCCGGCAAGAGCCAGCAGCAGACTTGATTTTCCTGCTCCGTTGGGGCCGAGTACCACGGTCACTTCACCGGCACGGATGTCGCAGTTCAACCCTGAAAGCAGAGTGGCGCCACCCCGTTTTACCGTCACATCGGCCAGTTTCATCAGGCCATTCATCGTGTGCGCCTCAGCAGCAGGAAGAGGAACACCGGCACGCCGATAATGGCAGTGAGGATGCCGACCGGCAGTTCAGCCGGTGCAATGATGGTGCGGGCGGCTGAGTCGGCCAGCACTAATAGCAGGCCACCGCCGATAGCGGATGCGGGCAGCACCGCTCTGTGCAGGGAGCCGAACAGCAGGCGCATCAGATGCGGAATCACCAGTCCCACGAAACCAATGGTGCCTGCAGCAGTCACAGCCAGTGCAGTCACAGCGGATGCCAGCAGCAGCAGACTTGAGCGCAGTTTTTTAACATCCACACCCAGTGCCTCGGCATGGCGTTCACCGAGCAGCAGTTTGTCCAGTGCGCTGGAGAGGATCAGGCCGCAAATCAGCGCAATAAGCCACGCCAGCAGCAGTATCGGTATCGGCAGGTCGGAGTGGGATAGATCGCCCATCATCCACGAGAAAGCGCGGAACAGCCCCTGCTCAGGCAGCAGTGCCAACAGCAGGGCCAGTACGGCCGACCAGAAGGCGGCAAGTACCACACCGGCCAGTAGCATGCGGTTCGGCCCCAGATGTGCGAAGAACATGACGGCAACAATGCCGATCCAGGCCCCGATAAATGCTCCGGCCGACATAACCCATGCAGATTCGGGCATAAACATCAGGCCGGTAACAGCACCGGCGGAGGCCGAGCCCGCCACACCCAGCACATAGGGCTCGGCCAGCGGGTTACCTAACAACACCTGAAACCACGCGCCGGCCAGAGCCAGCAGGCCACCAACGGCAAAGGCGGTGAGCAGACGCGGGAAACGCAGTTCCCAGAGTATCATGTGTTCCAGCCCGTCGCCTGCAGCAAACGGATTGATCCACTGCTCGCCTGCAGCAAGTCCCAGCAGCAGGCACAGTGCCACTGCAGCGATAAGTGCGAACCAGCGCATGGGTTAGTCTTCTCCTGCCGTAAGCAAAGGTTGCAGCAATGCCGGATCGATGGCCTGCTCCAGCGCATCGGCGAGCAGGTCGAGCGAGTGCATGATCTGTTTGCTGTGGTCGGCATCGGTTTGTCCATGAACCCCCATTTCGGCCAACCAGGCTTTACGAAACTCACCACCGGCAAACAGGCCGTGCAGATAGGTGCCCAGCACCTGCCCGTCATCGGAGCGGTGGGAGAGAGGAAACAGGCTTGCATCGGGATGGTCATCGCCATAATGAATCTCATAACCGCTGACCGGCACCGCCTGCGGCCAGCGCGCCACAGCCTCGACCCGCTTCAATGTTTTCTCAGGTTGCATGCGGGTGGTGATATCGAGCCAGCCGAGCCCCGAAACCGAATCACTATGCTCGACCCCCGCCTGATCCATGATCTCTTTGCCCAGCATCTGCATGCCGCCGCAGATACCGAGAATTTTTCCCCCGTAACGCAGATGTTTTTTCAGGGCTGCTACAAACCCATGTTCATGAAGCCAGTTCAGGTCGGCAGCCACATGCTTTGAGCCGGGTAAAATGACCAGATCGGCCGGTTGCAGCTGGTCGGGGCAGTTGATCAGGCGCAGCGAAACGGCCGGCTCATCAAACAGCGGATCGAGATCATCAATATTGCTTAAACAGGGGTAGGCGATAACAGCAATGTTGAAGCTGTCAGGCGCTGGATGCACGGATTCCGTGGCCAGTCGATAGGGCGCATCCTCTTCAGGCAGATGCAGCGGTAGCCAGGGTATCACACCTGCGATCTTCTTGCCGCTCTGTCTCTCCAGCCATGTCAGACCATCTTCAAGCAGGGCCAGGTGACCGCGGAAACGGTTAATCAGCAGCGCTTTGACTCTTGCCCGTTCTGAATCCGAAAAAATATTCAATGTGCCGGTCAGTGATGCGAAGACACCGCCGCAGTCAATATCGCCAACCAGCCAGACGGGTATATCTGCTGCCTCGGCAAAGCCCATATTGGCGATGTCACCGGCGCGCAGGTTTGGCTCGGCGGGCGAACCTGCCCCTTCAACCAGCACTACATCATATTGTGCCTGCAGGATGCAGAACGATTCGAGCACTGTTTCCAGCCACTGTTCGCGTTCTTCGCGAAAACGGGCCGATCTGAGTTTGCCGACCACTTTTCCACGCACCACCAGTTGCGATGTTCCGTTTGCTTCCGGTTTGAGCAACACCGGATTCATATGCACGCTCGGTTCGGTGCCACAGGCAAAGGCCTGCAGCGCCTGAGCGCGTCCGATCTCTCCGCCATCCACAGTGACGGCTGCATTGTTGCTCATATTCTGTGGCTTGAACGGAGCTACAGAGATGCCGTTTCTTGCCAACAGCCTGCACAGCCCTGCGACCAGTACCGATTTACCTACACCCGATGCTGTGCCCTGTATCATCAGCGCCTTCATGGGTTGCCCCCTTCGCGAAGTGCCTGTTGAAGCAACTCCAGTCCATCGAGCAGACGCGGACCCGGGCGATGCAGCAGGTCGGGATTGATGGCGATGAAGCGCACTGTTCCCTGCCCCAGCCACTGCTCCCAGAACGCCTTGCGCGCTTCGATATCGCGGTTCTCCTGTGGTATCACGATCACTTCGGGTCTGGCACGGATCACCGATTCGACACTTACATGTGGTGACTCGATATCAATCGTCTCGAATACATTTCTGCCACCGGCCTCATGAATCAACTGACTGATGAAACTGGGGCCACCGGCGGTCAGCATCGGGTCGTGCCACACTTCATAAAACAGTGCTGTATCCCTGCGGGGCAGGCTGCGCACCTGTTGCAGACGACGCTTGAGTTTGCCAACCAGTGCAGCGGCGCTCTGCCGGTGCCCGCTCAACGCGCCCAGCTTCAGGATGTCGGAAAACATGGTTGTGAAATCAACCGGGTTGGAGTTAACAATACGAACGCCCATCGCTTCCAGCTGTGCTACGCCGCCGACATTGCGGTTTAAGACCACTGCTGCGTCGGGCTTGAGCCGTAATGCTGCTTCCACATTGATACGCTGATGACTGCCAACGCGGGGCAGCTTGTTGGCTTCAGCCGGAAAGTCACAGTAGTCCGCGCTGCCTACCAGCTGTGAGCCGGCACCGATGGCATAGAGCATTTCGCAGGCGTGCGGCGAGAGGGCGAGGATGCGTTCTTCAGCCCACACGTTGCCTGCAGCAAAAAGGCTCAACATCAAACAAATAAGGGCTTTCACAGCCGCTTGAACCTCAGACGAAAGCGATAGCTTCCATCATCAACAGGAAATGGTTGGGCTCTGGAGACAGTCTGCATGGCAGCCCGGTCAAGCATGGCATAACCCGACCCCTGCAGGACAGTGATCCGATCTGCGGCACCGTTGTGAGTCAGAATGAATGCCACATCGACATGGCCTTCAATGCCGCGTTTGCGGGCGCTGGCCGGGTAGAACTTGAAGGATTCAAGGTGATTCCTGACCAGGCTGTTGGTCTCTTCATGTGGATTCGGGATGCTGGCTTGTTGCGGTAAAACGGTCTGTAGAGATTGGCTTGTTGTGACCTGAGGCCCGGCTTCAGCCAGCCGGGCTGCCGGTTGCTCCTGTTCGGGGCTTCGGACCGCTTGAAGCTCAGCAGGTTTTTTCAGGCTGATTTGTTCGGGCTTTGATGCAGCAATCGCTGTAGGGATAATCGAACTGAGAGTCGTGTTCACTTTCGGCGTTTCAGGAATCAGCTCAATACTGACAACTTCCAGCACGGTCTCTTGTTGCATGGCTGCACTGTTGGCGTTACCGGCCAGATCAAACCAGGCGACAAACAACAGGCCGTGGATGGCGGCACTTGCCACCAGCCACGGCCAGAAGGATTTGCTTCTAGAAATTATAGCTCACTCCACCGCGTGCGCTGAGGGTGGCAGCCGGATAGAGGCCGAAGGCACCGGCAGGTGAAACGACACCGGTGCTGATGTACTTTTTGTTGGTCAGATTATCCAGTCGCACAAACACCTCCACTCCCTGCCAACGATAGGCTGCCGCAGCATCGAGTAAAAAGTAAGATTTCACTTGCGGGCGGGTGTTGAGCTGATCGTTGATCAGGTGCCGGGAGCCGACATAGGTGCCGTGCAGGGTGGTCGAGAAACCTTCACTCCAGTCAGATTTCAGATTCATGCCGATGCGGTTTTGCGGTACGCCCGGGATACGGTTGCCGCTGAAGGCACCGCCCTGGAAGGTGGCACGCACCAGTGTGTAGTTGGCACTGATCTGAGCCAGGTCATGGGCATGCCAGAAGCCTGCAACAGTAAACAGACGGTGCAACGTCGGGTCGACATAGTTGCTGTTGGTGCCGAAGAAGCCGACGGTGGGATCCAGATAAATCTCGTTTTTCAGCTTCGCATGCTGGTAGGAAACCTCCAGCCAGGCGGTTTCAGCCTCGTAGCGCAGGGCGGCATTGTAGTGTTTGCCTGTTTGCGGCAGCAGGTCGCTTCTGAAGCTTGCTGCAAACGTTGGCGGCAGCCATTCGGTGCGTTCATCCAGGCGCGGGAAACGGACGGAACGGTTGTGGTTCAGGCGCAGGCGAACATCACCCAGAGCGATTGAGGTGCCGATATCGTAAGCATTCAGCCGGTTTGAAACCGAGCTGCTGCCACTGTTCAGCGCATCGTTCACTTTTTCAGAACGCAGGCCACCGGAAACAACGTAGTTGCCGTCGCTGTCGGAGGCGGTGAGCTGGGCGTAGTAACCGCTGCGATTACGCTTGGCATCAAGGCCTGCAACCGTGCCTTTCACCTTGTCGATGTCGGCGCCCATAATCAGTTGTGAGTTAAAAGCACCATGGTCGTGGGCAACCGTCATTTTCGGGCGCAGGGAAATCGTGCGCAGGATACTGGTGGAGTCAAACGGGAATGCACCGCCAAAATGGGCGGATGAGTCACGACGACGAAATGAGGCCGGCAGGTCCAGCTCAACAGGGCCGGCATTGATCAGCAGACCTGAGTTGATGAAGTCATCGGTGCTGCTGCCGTAGTCATCCGGCTTCAGGGTCTGTTTCGGATTGGCGTCCACCTGAGCCTGAGTTAGCCCGCCGGGCAGACCAAAACGGTCGGAGTGATGGTTGCCGCTGCCATACCACATGACCGATTCACCAAGGTCGGCCTCAAATCGGGCACCGGCATCGTAGCGCTCAAATTGACTGTTATCGCGATAACCGTCGGTCTTTTCGCCCGAAAAGTTACCTTCCATCCGCACTTTTCCTGTATCGGCGCCAATACGCGCTTTACCGTTCTGGCTGCCGAAGCTGCCGCCGCCGAGCATGACCTGGCCGCCGGATTCAGGGATGCGGGTGATGATGTTGATGACACCGCCGACTGCGCCGTCACCGTAGAGTACAGAACCTGCGCCATGCAGGATTTCAATGCGTTCAACCTGGTCCAGCGGAATCTGGGTCCAGTCAGCTTCGGAAAGGTCCGGGCTGCTGACACGGCGCCCGTCGATCAGTACGACTTTATTGGATGCTGCCGAGTCGCCGTAGCCACCCAGATCGATGATGGCCTTGGCACCGGTTCCCGATGTGTCGCGTACGGTAATACCTGCCTGACCTTTGAACAGGTCGGCCACATGGGTGGCATGCGAAGCTTCAATTTCGCCACGGCTGATAATGGTGATGGATTTCGATGACTGAATGGAAGGGGACTCGACTCGGCTGCTGGTGACATTGAGTTCACCCAGATCCTCTGTTTGAGCCATCGTGATGGTCGGCAAAGCGGCCATAAAGGCTGCCAGCCATAGTGTTTGTTTAAGTTTGTGTTTCAACGTTTCTCCGCGCCCGCCGCGCTATTATATTTTTTTTGGCGGTTGTGAGTATCGGGAGAAGGTGGGGTCGGATGAAGAAGGGGCAGTGGTGGCGCCGTCAGCTCCGGCATTATCCCTCCCTCCGAGGTCTCAAACCGATGACAGCCTTCCTGTAGAATGACGTGTCGCGCTTCGGGCCGGTCTCCTGGCTTACCTTCATCCGCGGCTGTTCTCCTTCCCAGGTGATCTGTGATCAATCTCCCAGTGGTTTCGAACAGCGTTGTCAGGCCTACAGTAGCGGGGGCTGCGCCGGAATTGGTAGATAACACTCACGCTCAGGACGAGCGTGCAAATCAATGTTTATCATTGATTTGTGAGGAAAGAAAAAATGACACTTTTGACTTTCCGTTAAGCCATAAAACCATGGATGGTTTTATTTGCGTTGTTATCAAATCCGCACCGGACTTCCCGTTTCACCCATGGCCTTTCGACCGTTCGGGCACCCAAAACGCTGCGCAGCATATCGTCTGCACTTATCCGAGTCAATTGATGCCTCTGATCCGCTGCTGATTGACTACGCTTTCGACTGAAAATTCAGCGCCAGAGTCAACAGGTTAAAGGCACTGGCGAAAAGCAGCATATAGTCATCGGTAAACTACCGTTGGTTTATCGAGCAAGCACATATGACGCCTCCAGATGACAAAAGGTCACATCTTCTTTGCAATCAATTGTGACCTTTTGCCATCTGGAAGCGTCTTACTTATTAACAAAGGCGTCACTTCTCGATCAGGCAGCATGGTTACGGAGGGCGAAAAGGGGATTAATATGAAAATCGCAATTCTTTCAAGGAACGCAAAACTCTATT
>Ga0210044_10010533_pt1 | contig 10987 bp, 15 predicted proteins | sample CryGey13umfilter_2_FD_183959 | JGI IMG/M metagenome (GOLD analysis project Ga0210044, IMG submission 183959) | Groundwater microbial communities from aquifer in Utah, USA - Crystal Geyser 4/9/14 3 um filter (SPAdes) (version 2) | ecosystem: Environmental > Aquatic > Deep subsurface >...
GAAAGTATGGCTTTACAGAAAGGACATGAAAATGTAGAAGAAATTTACGCAATGGCGGCATAATTGTTGAAACGGGATTCCACCTTAAAAACGCCGCCAACCTGTCCAACAAAGTAGGACCACCTCTATGATCGCCAGAAACCACAGGATCGCGCCCTCTGCCCTTGGCAGAGTACAGCAGACACCCCGCATATAAATCGGAAAACCCGATGCTGGCGACTGAAATCTGGTTTGGCGTTATGTCTTTCTGACGAAGCCATTTCGCCCTGATCTGGATGATTTTCCAGCGCCGCGCTTTAAGAGGTCTTCAGTTCTCCTGATTATTTATGCGATAACCTTTACTGGATTAGCAGCCATAAATTTATTAAAATAAACCGGAAAATAATAATGTTATCAGCCCTCCAATCCATTTTACTTGTACTGGTTTTATTGATGCCCGTAACTGTCCATGCCGCACAGAAAGAAACCGTGGTGCTTCTCCACGGCATTGGCCACACGAAATGGAATATGTTTGTTACGGAAAGGGCTCTGCGGAAACAGGGCTATGAAACCCTGAATATTACTTATCCGTCTTTAAGAAGCGATATAAAAACACTGGCAGGTTTTCTTCATAATCGGTTGGCTATGACGGGTATCTGGGAGGAGCCGGGGCAGGTGCATTTCGTCACTCATTCCATGGGCGGTCTGGTTGCACGCCATTACCTGCACGATTACAGGACCGATATACTGGCGGACAGGCTGGGCCGCGTCGTTATGATGGCTCCACCGCACAGCGGCAGCGAGGTTGCCGATCTTCTGAAAGATTTTCCGCCCTATCAATGGATCTTCGGCCCCGCCGGACAGGAACTGACGACAACGGCGCAAAGCCAAAACGCACCCGATCCCTATTACGATCTCGGCATTATCGCCGGAACCACCGGCTGGCCTTATATTCTCGGTAATATAACCATCGCCGGAAAACATGATGGCCGCGTCGGCGTTGAGCGGACAAAGATGGTAGGTATGAAAGATCACATTGCCTTGCCCGCTACGCACAGCTTTATTTCATGGAAGCCTGATGTGCATAAGCAGATTGTGAGTTTTTTGAAGAATGGGAATTTCAATGAAGAATGAAAAATATGGAAGTTACCACTTGTTCACATACCGTATCAGATACGGATGCACGGAAGACAGCCTCAAGAAGATTGAATATTACCTCCAAAAAGGCGCTGATCCCAACATGCTAAGTGGGCAACCGCTGTATTTTGCGGCAAAATATAACTGTACAGATGTGGTGAATTTATTGCTGGAACAGGGAGCAAATCCCAATCAGACATACCGTGACGAAAAAACTATACCAGAACTTATTAAGTCAGGGGCTTGGGATAAACCAAGAAAAAGTAAATCCCGTACGTTCGATGCAAAAATATCCGAACTTATAGAGGCCGCACAAAAGAAGAAATAAGAACCATGCCCAGACGATGGCTTTGGCCGATTAATCATTTTTTTAGCATTTCTGCTCTATTGAAAATACACAGGATGCTTTTGTCTGATCTGTTGCTCCAAACCATCTATGACGGGAGCAAGCTGATGCTCCGGGTTAAGCCTGCGCATATGATCCCAGCTTGCCCAAGCATTGGCCATATCGAATTCCCTTAGATATTTATCGCCAAGATCTTTATAAGCCCCAGCCAGAAAAGGATTACTCTCCAGCGCTTCAAGGATAAGATCACGTGCCGTTTCGGTTTGGCCTGCCATATCGAGGTAATTGGCTAAATAGACATTCAGTATATAACCATGAGATGGCTTTTGGCTGCGCGCAGCTTCCAATATCTTTATAGCCTTTTGAAGTTGCTCTTTTGAGGAAGGTTGTTGCCTGATAGCATTTGTAAGTTCATGCACACCGCTTTCCGGCGGCGCTTCAGAAAAAACACGTTGGATTGTGTTTTTGAACCGCTCAATGTCTTTTCCGCCTGTATGGGTCGCGTATTCATGGAATGCCAACGATGCTTCTAGATATTGCTTTTTCTTAAGCAGGCTGCTTATTTCAGAAAGATAGTCGTCAACGATCCGCTCTTTTTTTGTCATCGACAATTTGATTATCTTATCCAGCCTTTCATCCGGCGCGTAATTCCTTTGGTAGTCTTCCGGTACGGTTACGGTGCCGGAAGGTTGATCGCTAAAGGCCGACGCAGAAAAGCTGCGTTCCGTCAGAAAGGGCATCTCCTCGGCAATTGCGAGGTGCCGGATCTGGCCCTGTTTCCCAAATGTTATCCGGATTTAAAAAACTGTTCGCTTTTATGCCGGGCTAGAAATCCCGTTCATCCATTTGAGCCTTTGGGCGCTATCCTGGCTGGTGCGCCTCGGCCTGATCAGCAGGCTGGAAAAGGCTGCCCCGCTGCTTCTTAAAACCTCGTTCCTGTTCGACTGGCTCGGCAGCGCCAATAGTGCCTTCCATATGGAGCTTTCCGGCAAAGACAAGAATGGCGATGACAAAACCGTTACCTTCGAACTGACCGCCCGTTCCGGCGATGGCCCCTATATTCCCTGCATCCCGTCGATCCTGATGGCAAAGAAGCTTGCCGCTGGTGAGGTAACAGTAACCGGCGCGCAACCCTGCGTCGGCCTGATAACACTTGATGAATATCTGGAGGCCTTAAGCGGGTTTGATATTATTTGGCATGAGTTTTAAAAACATGGGTTTTTACGGTGTAATGGTAGAAATTATTGCCATTTTAACAATTTTTTTGGGGCATAATAACTACCATTAGGAGAATTAAGCCCCATGGCTGGAAAAACTGCCCCTTTATCTCTGGCGCTGGAGGATATTCTAAAAATACTTGGCGAGAATATACGCCTTTCCCGCCCGTGCCGCAAAATCTCGGTCACCATTGTACCCATTGCTGGGTCGAGCGGACAAGGCATGTCCAGAGCCATCCTGCGAGTCATTGAGCGGGGCAATAGCGTCATGCTGATTTAAGTTTTTTATTTTTTGTATCAATAGGTTAATAGTTTTTCTAAAAAGAGTTTTTAGAATGGCTAAAAATGATTAAAAAATGCAATCATCGGATTTCATATCCTTTTGCAGAGGCTTCTATAGGAGATACCGAATAAAAATTATATACCCATTCTATCCGCACAGATGAATATTCAGCAACAAGTCTGTTTTGCGAGATGCAGGTGGACTATAAACCGCGTGAAGGAAAGTCTAAAGAGAGGATTCAACCCACTCGGTCAGTTGGGTTTTTGACATACCACCCACGCGGGTATCAATGACTTGTCCGCCTTTAAAAATCATAAAAGTTGGAATCCCGCGAACACCAAATTTCGCCGGAGCTTCAGGGCTCTCATCAATATTGACTTTAACGATTTTAAGTCTGTCACCCATTTCGCCGGTGAGTTCATCAACCAGAGGTGACATAGCCTTGCACGGCCCGCACCATTCTGCCCAGAAATCAACCATTACGGGGCCTTCTGCTTTTAGAACTTCTCCTTCAAAGTTATTATCATTTACGTTCTTGGTCATTGATATCGTATCTCTTTCCTTTAATTTACCAATAAAATATGGCGTAAAATATCGCCAAAACAAGCCCGGATAAATGCTATTCTGCTGCATCGGCAAGGGGTTCATTTCCATTTTTTCTGGTATAGCTTCCGGTGAAAACCTCATCGCTGAAGACATCTTCCCAATTGCCCTGTGTTGAGGCACGGGAATATTCTGTGGCACGGTTTTCAAAGAAATTCGCATGTTCGGCGCCGTTTAGCATCTGATCCATCCATGGTAAAGGATTTTTTTCTATCCCGAAAATTGGCTCCAGCGTTAATTGTGTCAGTCGACGGTCACCGATATAGCGGATATATTGTTTTACCTCTTCTGCCGTCAGCCCTTCAATACCGCCCATTTCAAAGGCCAGATCAATAAAAGCATCCTCATGGCCGATAATGGTTCTACAACTCTCTGTAATCTCGGCTTTGAGTTTATCATCCCAGATATCGGGATTTTCCTGAATAAATGTATTAAAAAGTCGAATCATGGACAGGCAATGCAATGTTTCATCCCGTACCGACCATGTAATAATTTGCCCCATACCCTTCATTTTATTAAAGCGTGGAAAATTCATCATAATAGCAAAACTGGCAAAAAGCTGCAGCCCTTCGGTGAAAGCGCCAAAAAGAGCCATAGTTTTGGCAATATCACGGCGTGATGACATGGAAGCATTTTGCATATAATCGTATTTATCTTTCATTTCCTTATACTTCATGAAGGCCTGATACTCGATTTCCGGCATCCCGACTGTATCCAGAAGATGGGAATAAGCAGCAATATGAACAGTTTCAATATTGGAGAAAGCAGAAAGCATCATTTGCACCTCTACGGGGCCGAAAACGCGGCTATAATGTTTCATATAGCAATTATTCACCTCGACATCGGCCTGCGTAAAGAAACGGAAGATCTGGATCAGCAAATTTTTTTCTGCAGGTGTTAATGTTTTTTTCCAATCACGGACATCCTCGGCAAGTGGTACTTCTTCAGGAAGCCAGTGGATGCGCTGCTGCGTCAACCAGGCTTCATAACACCAATTATATAAGAAGGGCTTGTAAACATGACGTTCCTGCAAAAGTGGTGATTTGATACCATTGGCATCTGCCAGATCATTTTTAACCAGATTATTTTCTTTTTTTGCGATATTCATCATTTCCCCATTTTCTTTATCGTTATTTTTGATATTTTCCTTGATTCTAGATTCTAAGTGTAACGCGTCGTACGCCAGCACTGCATTTTTTTCCTTCATATTACTAAATCGTCCACAGATTCTGTTTTTCAAGGGTTTTGTAAGAGCAGGATAGAAAACCCGGAGACGGATTATTCAATGTAGATGATAAGGATGCCTTATTCTGTTGTAATGATACTATTGCGAGCATCAATGAGGATGACACGTGTGTCAGCCTCTTCTTTAAAAGCGATAGACATAAACAGGAGTATCATAAAGCAATACGCTCGATGCTGAAAAAACAGGGTCACGTCATGTTACCATTGCCACCTTACAGCCCCGATTTTAACCCGATTGAACAATCCTTTGGCAGCATGAAAAAACGCAGGAAAGGCATGCCGATTCAGACAACTGTCGAAGAGTTTGCACGAACCTGCAAACAAAGGATTTTTTTCTTTTTTCAAAGAAGTTCTGACAGCACAGATATTGTTTTCATGGCTTAAAAGCATATATCTGTGCCTCGGAAAGAGGAATATGTATTGAAATATTTTGGCATATTATTAATGATGGTTCTTATTCTTGCAAGCGGTGTCCGTGTCTCCGGCGCTGCTGAAAAGCGTATTTTGGATAGAGAGAATACGCTTGTTCTCTTTAATGTGAGTTATCTTATTTTTGCACGTGTTGGTGGCCGTTTTGATGATTTTAAAGGGTCTTTTATTATGGATCGCCAGTATCCTGAAAAAAATTATGCTGACATCTCCATACAAACCACTAGCGTGAATACGGGATTTGAGACAAGGGATGCCGAGATACGGAGCCTGTTCAATACCAGTCGCTATCCGATAATGCTATTTCACAGTAATATGATAGAGATAGCCCCGGATAATACCGGACAGATCACGGGTTATCTTACGTTGCGTGGTATTACAAGGCCGGTGATGCTTGATCTTGTCAAAGTGCCCGGAAAAGACAGGAGCCTTGTCAGTGGATATAAGATCACCGGAAAAATTAAACGCTCTGATTTTGGAATGGATGTATTTAGCCGGCCGATTGGTAATACGGTTTCGTTGCTCGTTTATTACAACATGGAAGAATGTACCTTCGAAGATATACCGCAGGAAAGCCGACCACAATATAATTAAGTGTTTCATTCTGCATTGTTAATGGAGATTTAGTAGAGAGTTCTGCTTTCGCCATGCTCGCTTTCAAATTCGATGCGGGGATCGGCCATAAAGTTACGGTAATGACCGGCGCGCAATTCGTGATGGGCTTTCTTGAAATCAACGGATTTGGCAATACTTAAAAATGCGTTTTGCCAGTTTGCAAAAGCATCTTTATGTGAAGAACATTCAATAATATAGGCTGTGCCATTATAAAGAGAGGCGAAGATCAGCGCTTTCCGTGACATTTCGGGTCCCTGAACAGCGCTTTGGAAACCGGCAATGGTATGCCCGGAAAAACCGCGACCGAGGCCGGCACCATCACTGATATTATAAATTTTGTAATCACTATATTCGCCAAGATACTGTTCCCAGTAGGAGGTGCTATAATTAATTTTCTGGATATCGGCTGAATATTCCGGTGGATAAATCAGAGTGCGTGAATCTTTGCGGGCGCGTGCACGACATGTTGCATGGGCGCGTCCCGAGGGTGCCATAAGTGTGATGATGTCATCCGGGTCGGCGTTGCTGACCTGTTTCCATGTGTCCGGCCATGATAAAGACAGCCCTGTAGCCGGATCCTGCCAGACAATATAGTCTGCTTTTGCCGGGAAAGAAAAACCCAGTGTAATTATCATTACAACGCTTAAAAAAAATGGTCTCATGGCGAATCACCAATTGGGAAAGTTTCCACATATATCATTGTGCCATCATGTCAGCAAAAAGCAAAGAAATCGTTAACGTTAGAATAGATTCAGATGGTTTTTACTCTGTTTTTGTACCTAGATCGCTTCGACAGCGGTAACTTCCGGAATGTAATGTTTGAGCATGGTTTCTATTCCGTGCTTTAAGGTCATGCTCGAACTGGGGCAGCCTGCACAAGCCCCTTCCATACGCAGAAAAACGGTGCCGTTGTCAAAATCAACAAATTCGATATTACCACCATCCATAGCAACAGCAGGTTTTACACGGGTTTCGAGTAATTCTCTGATTTGACGCTCGATCTCGCTGCCTTCTCCGGTTGTCGTTGTAGACGCTGCTTTTTCTTCTTCAATGACGGGAAGCCCGGCTGTAAAATGCTCCATCAGGGCTGTTAGAATAAGAGGTTTCAGTGTTTCCCAGCTCTGGCGATCTGTCTTGCTGACTGAAATAAAATCTGTGGCAAAAAAGACAGCCTTTACACCCTCAATATCAAAAAGACGTTGTGCCAGAGGTGCTGCCGTAGCCTCATCGGGGCTTTTAAATTCTCGTGTGCCACGTTTAAGAACTTCCCGCCCGGGCAGGAATTTAAGGGTATCGGGGTTCGGCGTTTCTTCGAATTCTATAAACATGACAGAGAGATAGGCTCATAAGGAGATATTGTCAATCTTTTGCTTTTCCAGATGTCCGGGAACAACGATAACTGGAACCCGTAGTTTGACCAGACCTTTTCCTGTGAAATGCGAGACTAAAGGTCCCGGACCGGAACTATGCTCTGCCCCGCCGAGAATAAGGGCGCGAATATTATTATCTTCGTTTATGACCTGGATAATGGAGTCTGTTCGGCTGCCTTCCTGTATATAGAGTACCGGGATCAGGCCGTTGAGATCATTGATTGTTTTGGCGTGATGCCAAAGATTTTTTTCGGCTCCGGCACGCAATTCTTTGCGCATTATAGCTTCGACATTTCCCCAATGCTGGAAATCATCAATATTGATAATATGAAGAATTCCGATATGAGCGCGTGCGGTTTCAGCACACCGGGCAGCGTAGTGTAAAGCTGCTTTGAACTCATCCGATTCTTCGGCTACGACCAGATAGATGCCGCCATCACCACGTCTTCCTTTTTTTGTATTACTTCCGACCATATTTATATCTCCTTTATTCCTGACGCAGGAACAGCCATCCACCAGCGCCCGCAAGCAAGCCCATCAACACAGCAACAAGCCCATAGGCCAGTCCTTGCAAATGTGCGAATTTATATAGTTTTGCGCTAAAACCTACCTGTGCCACGCGCAGTTTTTTCTCGTTTATCTCCCGTAATTTTCCCTGCTGAAAAAGATATGTTTTTATAGAGTAGTCTCCTGTTGGAACATTTGAAGGAACATAAAAATCAGCACGAAAAAAATCATCATTCAGAAAGATTATATTTTTGGGTTCCAGCGGAAAATGCCCTTGCCGCTGTTTGTTCCTGACCAGTGCTTCTTTGAACCGTTCAATATTTTCAGGATCACTACGATTGGCAACCGGATCAAAATTCAGGGCGTCCAGACCAATCCCGTAGCTCTGCATCAGAGCGGCAGGTGCAATTTTCCGTTCGGCTTTGCTCAGAGCCAGATCGTAATAGGCCGGAACATTTCGAAACCCGAGTGAATCATGGTTTACCCAGACTCCCATAATCTGATCCTTGCGGCGAACAACCATCTGCCGTGCGGGACCCTGTATGACAATGGCAAGGTCGCCAGGTTGTTTTTTGACACCAAATAATGTCAGATGAGCGCCGTTAAATCCTGTGGTGATGTTGATCTTGTTATTTTCAAGGTCAATGGTCATGATTTTATTTTGTGTTTGCGCCATACTATAGGATGCAGGCCAGCATAATAAAAAAATAAGAGTTAATATCCGTATTATCATTGCAGCACCGTTGAATAAAGATCCGGCGGTCTGATAAATAAAGCGCCCATAAGCTGGAAACTGACAAATAGAAGTAATAAAGACAAAATAATACGGGCATATACGCCCCTGATTTTACGGGCAACGCGGACTCCTGTCTGCGCCCCGATGACGCCCCCTGCAATGAGTAACGCCGCCAGTACAAGATCAACGGTATGATTCGTAACGGCATGCAGGATTGTTGCAAATATTGTTGTAAACATAATCTGGAATAAGGATGTTCCTGCGACAAGTAATGTCGGCATTCCGAGAATATAGATCATTGCCGGAATAAGAATAAAGCCGCCTCCTATACCCATAATAGAAACAAGCAGGCCACCTATAAAACCAATGCCGGCAGGGATAAGAGCGCTGACATAAATTCTGGAGCGCGGAAAGCGTATTTTAAAAGGAAGAGCCAGAAAAAAAGGGTGATGATAAAATCGTGATCTGTCTTTTGTTTCCGGTGCTTTTTTAATCATTGCCGTGATGCTTTCTCCCAGCATTAAAAGCCCCATAGTTCCGAGCAGCACGACATATAAGATCGGAATGGCAGTATCAATCTGGCCGATATATTGAAGAAGACGGAAAATGATCACACCCATGACGGAGCCGGCCATACTGCCCCCCATCATGACCAGACCAAGTTTGACATCGACATTGCCACGTTTCCAGTATCCGAGAACGCCGGAAAGACTCGCCGCAACAAGCTGGTTTGCCTGCGTCCCTACGGCAATTGCCGGAGGGATTCCCATGAAAATCAGAAACGGTGTGGTTAAAAAACCGCCGCCGACACCAAAAACACCGGAAAGAAACCCAACCAGAGTCCCCAGCAGAAAAATAGATTCTGCGGGTACAGCCATTTCAGCAATCGGAAGATAAATCTGCATAAACACCAGTCTGCCCAAGTGCCTGTAATGATGCAAGAACGTCTTTGGAATTTATGATGTTGCCCACTGCGTCTTGAGTCGATGTGCTGCTTTTATCAATCAAAAACGGTGATACAGATTTATATAGACACGCGGGCTTTTGTTGTTGTCTGTCTGTGGCTCGCGGTTCAGGGGAAAGGCCAGCATAAATCCGGCTGTTGTCGTTTTGCTGAAATCTGCACGAATTCCCAGACCGGCAGATGTAATGGTATCTCTTTTTTCGGCGCTTGTTGTGGCATCTTCGTTCCAGACGGTTCCGGCATCATAGAAACTGTAAAGCTGGTAATCATCAAGAATGGAGAATTTATGAGGTTCATTCCATTGTAATTCTACTTTTCCAGAAAGGCCTCTTTCACCGATAATTTCAGAAGAATCGTATCCACGGCCATATTCAAGGCCTCCAACACCAAACTCCTCGGAACTGAGCAAGGCTTTGTTCGAAATTTGCCCTTTTGTAGCAAGAAGAAGATTAACTTCGCTTGTGACACGCTGGAGCCTCTGAATTTCAGCCGTCATTTTTTCAAAGGAAGGATCCGCTGCCGGACGGCTCATATCGAGATCGCCTTCATTATTGGCACCAAGAATGCCGAGACCTTTGGAAAATTCGGCATCAAGGATATTATAACCGACGCCGAGAAAATGATCGATTGTTTCCAGCGTTCCTCCGAGACGTAAGGCTCTGACCCTATCTTTGCGTGTGGGATCGACAGGAATGTTGTTTTTGGTGGTGATATTATTATGGTCAAATCTGATGCGGCCATTTAAATTCCTGGCACGGGAGCGAATAAAAGGATGCATGAACTCGGCACTCATATTCGTTGACCAGCCTTCTACATCAAACTGCTTCAAATTGAATCCGGGGTTGGTGTTTGTATGACGGAAACCGAGAGTCACTGTTGAGCCATATGTCCAGACGGGTTGCTCGTAAGTGAGTGCGCCATATAAAAGTTCGTGAAAGCGTTCTTCAATACCTGCATTAACAAATTGTGCCGTAATTCTTTCATTCTGACCTAGAGCGGAATTTGTAGAACCATAGGCAGAAAGCTGAACAGGTCCGAGATAGCGCGTTCCATGGTTATCAATACCGATTTGCGCGTCATAGGCCTTGCGCTCGATAATGATGATAAGATCTGCTGCGCCTGCTTTTGTTGGTGAGGGGTTCAGGATGCCTCTGGCACTAATTCCCGGTAAATCATTGATCAACAATAAAGCACGCTCCAGATCATTTGTATTGAGAGCATTCTTTATTTTGATTCGGGTTGCGTAATTGCGCACGAGATCCATGGAAGGTTCATGAGAGCCACGGATTTCAATGGTATCAATTGTGCCTTCAATGACCTGTAGACGGGCAACGCCATCTTCAATAGTTTGTGGCGGAACAACAACCTGCGTCAGGATATAACCGTCATTACGATACTTCCGGCTTAGTGTTGACGCAATATCATAAAGAGAGGTGGTCCCAGAAAATCGGACATGTTGCTAAGGTGGAATTCTGACATTAAAACGAAAGGGATCTACCGATATGACAAAAAGAAGAAATCACTCTCCTGCATTCAAAGCCAAGGTTGCATTGGAG
>Ga0210044_10010535_pt1 | contig 10987 bp, 13 predicted proteins | sample CryGey13umfilter_2_FD_183959 | JGI IMG/M metagenome (GOLD analysis project Ga0210044, IMG submission 183959) | Groundwater microbial communities from aquifer in Utah, USA - Crystal Geyser 4/9/14 3 um filter (SPAdes) (version 2) | ecosystem: Environmental > Aquatic > Deep subsurface >...
CAATCTTAGAGTCGACATATATTGTATTTAGACTTCAACCATATTATGAAAATTTTGGAAAAAGAATAATAAAATCACCAAAAGTGTATTTTTATGATACTGGATTGGTTTGCTACTTATTGGGGATTGATACTCTCAAGGAATTGCAGACTCATCCGTTAGGAGGGAATTTGTTTGAGAATATGATTATTGCAGACATAAAAAAACAAATGTTTAATAAGCGATCTTCTTCGCAGGCTTACTTTTGGAGAGATAGCGATAAAAATGAAATTGATTTTCTGATTAAGAATAGTAAAAAACTTATTCCCATTGAAATAAAGTTGGGGAGCTCATTTAATACCGACTATTTAAAGGGCATTAAGGTCTGGAACTCGCTCTTAGGGAAGAACTCGACCAGTTACGTAGTTTACACCGGCGGTAAGGACAAAGTGATAGAAACGGAGATGCTGAATTGGAAGGATGCGGTGACCTTTGCTGAGTTATTATAGTAAAATGGGGTGGCTGATGGGATTTGAACCCACGACCACCCGCTCCACAGGCGGGCGCTCTACCACTGAGCTACAGCCACCACAGATACCAATTTGTCATGCCTGTTGGTTGGGCACCTTGGTAACATCCGAATTATAGCAAGAAAGTTGGCATCGCGTAAGCCCTACCAGCCCAACTTCCCCAAAACCAAGCGTATTAACCTGCTATAACACTCTCCCGATTGCTTTTCTTCCACTTCCCATCCATAATGAACTAGTAACATTACTGTACCCGACCATAGACATTTCAGCATTACGAGATCTGATTAACTGTGTTCTTACCCTATTTCTGGGGTTGTATGTTTTTTACAAAAATCCACAAAGCAAAATCAACCTGTCATTTTTTCTCTTAACCCTCAGCACGACGTTGCTTGATTTTGTTGGATACAACGTTGGTATGGCAAGAACATATGAGATTGCCTATTTTTGGTCGATATTTTATTTTACCTATCATTGGGGGACGTTGGGGCAGTACCTATTTGTGTTAGCTTTTACAGAACAGTGGAGCAAAGTTAAGAGCAAGATCAATGTCGTTCTTGTGTATTTTCCTGCAATAATTATTACAATTCTCTACGTGGTTAGCTTGGCTTTCTATCCGAATATTACTGCGACTTCAAACGGTTGGAGCTTGGCACAGGGCAAGGGGCTTGTTCCGGTTCTTTCGGATACGCTTATGAGTGTTTGGATGTTTTCGCTCCTTGTTGCCATGTGGGTGATTGTCATAAAGTTCTATCGCACCACGTTCGACCCGATTAAAAAAATTCAAGTGAAATATTTGCTTGCCGGAACAATACTCTCGCTAGTAATTGACTCGATACAGACAGTTACTTGGGTGTTTCCTGAGGCAGTAGTTCCTCAAACCATTGTTTCGGGAATGACGGTGTTCACAGCTTTTGTTGCGGTTGCTATTATAAAATACGACTTTCTTGCAATCAATGCATCAACCGCGGCAGATAGCATTATCACAACAATGACCGATGCAGTGTTTTTGCTTTCAAGTGATTTCCGAATACGCTTGGTGAACTGCGCCGCATTGCGAATGGTTGGGCAAGTACGGGAGAAAATGCTAGGCATAACGATAGATTCTTTGGTTAAACTTGGACCCAAAAAACAATTAAGTCGACTTTTGCACAAACAACTAAAACAAAATGACGAGGTTACCGATATTGAGGGGGTATTACTCCATGACCAACTAGAAGAGCCAATACCAGTATCACTTTCTGCGTCTTATATCACAAGTTCACGTGGAGGTGTCAGAGGTGTTGTCTGCATAGTCAGAGATATTAGCGAAAGAAAACTGCAAGAAAACCGGCTTAAATCTAGCTACGATAGTCTTAAACGAGCCGATAAACAAATCCGTAGTGAAATTGCAAAACTGCAGGCGATTCTTGAGTCAGTGGGCGAAGGGCTAATTGTTACCGATCAATTCCAGAAAATCGCAATGATTAATCGTGGAGTTTCCGAAATTCTTGGTTGGGACGAAGAAAAGGTACTAGGTGAAAGCTTGTACGAAAACTTTATGTTGCAAACCGAAAAAGGCGAGAAATATCCAACGGAAGAGAGATTAACCTCGTCGATTCAACAAGGAAAAGCATTGCGCCTGTCTCTTAGCGACTCTGTCTTTATCGCAAACAAGAGTGGGAAATTGATTCCAGTCACAATCACCACAACCCCTATCAAGCTAGAAGGAAAATTGATTGGTACTGTGACGACTTTTGAGAATATTACTAAGGATGCTGCCATAGATAAGGCAAAATCAGAGTTTGTTTCGCTTGCGGCGCATCAACTTATTACCCCTCTTACGGCGATTTTGTGGAATTTGGAATCGGTCAGACCTGAAACGTTACCGAACGAAGCCTCCAAGGTTGAAGATCCAGTTTCTATGGCATACAATCAGGCAACTTCGATGGCAGCACTGGTAAATCAATTTTTGAATGTTTCAAGAATAGAGTTGGGCAAATTATCAATAAGTCCCGAGCCAATTGATATGACCGCAATTGTGAGTAGTATCGTTGCAGAACAGCAAGTAATAGCAAGCCAAAAGAAAATAACAATTAAGATGGAATTCGATAAAGGCCTGCCAAAAATTCAGTTGGATAAAGTTCTTATACGCGTAGTCGTGCAAAACCTGGTGTCGAATGCTCTAAAGTATTCAAACAATAACGGAAAAGTAGTAATTAGTGTTACTAAAACCAAACAAAGTGTGCTTTTATCGGTCAAAGATTCGGGAATTGGCATTCCCCTGGCCCAGCAACCACAACTGTTTACCAAGTTGTTTAGAGCAGAAAATGTGTTGACCAATGGGTCAGAAGGAAACGGCCTGGGCTTATATTTGGTGAAATCAATTGTGTCGCTCATGAAGGGTGAAATCTCGTTTTCCTCGATAGAAAATGAAGGTACAACCTTTACGGTCACCATTCCGTTAAAAGGTATGAAGAAACAGCTAGGGACAAGAAGCTTGGTAGAAGTTCACGCGTAAGCAGCCGGTACTTGCCCGAAGTGGTTTCACTAGGCCCCATTTTGTGGTATAATTCCCAATGAGTCGCCTCTCTGAATTCTTAAACAACCTTTCCCCTACCAAACAATATCTGCTGGTGCGCACCTATTTTGACAGTGCAATTTATGTGTTCGATGCCTACTATATGACCTACGTTTTTAAAGAAAACGGCAGAGTTCAAGACGTCGTTGTAAATATTCTGATTACGCTGGTGACTTTTTTTGTTTTCTTTCTTCTTGGTTCGATTTTCATGAATAGAGTCGGGGTGGAGAATAATCTGCGGACAAGCTTTCTATTGTATGTATTTACGGGATTATTCGGTATATATTTGGTGCATATCGGTGCTATGTCCTTTGTGTTGATTTCGTTGGCGCGTGGTGCTGCAGAAGGCTTCTATTGGGCATCAAGCCATACAATTGAACTTTCTGGGTTACCGCACGATTCACGAAGCAAACTTTATAGTATTTCCTACGCAATTAATGGGGTTTTTACTGTCGTAGCTCCGGTAACGCTCGGGTACCTTTTGGCTAAATCGAATTCGTTGTTACCGGCTTTTGTCGTATTTACCGCTATCTGCTTACTGGCAGTTATAACTCCCTATCAATTCAATATCAATAAGAAATTGTCGCTGCACCGCAACAGCTTTACGGAAATACTCAAGAATCCAAAGTTAGGCAGTTTTGTGGCAGTCAAGTTAACCATATCCGCGTATTGGATGATTGATTGGCTTGTACTTTCCATTATTCCATTTGTAGTGTTGGGTAATGAACTAAACATGGGGATTTATCTTACAATTTCGTCGTTATTCGGCGTTGTTATTTCGTTTGCTACGCATAAGTTGACGGTACAGCAGAAAGCAAAATTGGGAGGTCCCTTACTGGTTATTATGGTGCTCGCTGATATTATTCTGGCGCTCTACTTTAATCCATACATGCTGTATATAAATGCGATCTTGACTGCGTTGATCTTTTCCGTAGTTGCGCCATTGGAAAACGATATGTCTGCGCGTATTACCAATCACCTTGATCCAGCTGCCAAGATTCCTGTTGAGTTAAACATTTTTATGGAGTTCGTGTACACCATTGCTCGCATGCTGATTGGAGGTCTAGTATTAGGCATTATCGCTACGGGAATTTCGGTGATTTTGGTGTTGAAAATCTTAGTGATTTTGTTAGCACTTTTTGAAATTGGCAACTATCTGCTTTCAGTCAAGTTTCTAAAGTACGGCAGAAACGCAGTAATAAACAGTGCTACGGTGAATTAATCCTTCCTCAATCTTCAGTCTTCACCACTTTTGTGCTTTTATGCTTTAACGCTTTATCCTTTAATCTTTAAACTCCTTTGTCCCGTCTTCTCCGTACAATTCGTCGTTCCAAAATTTCATAAAAGTCGGCGTAATAAGATATGAGCGAGTTTCTAATAGTTTCTGCACCATGTCTTTTTTTGTCATCCACTTTTTCCAAGTAGGGAAAAACTTAAAATGGTTCACCACCAGCGCGCCAATTGCAATCGGATTAGATACAATATGGCATTCGCCCTCACCCTGTATTGCTTTTCTATTCCACATATCTTTTTCATCAATCCAGTAAACACTGAAGGAAACCTTCGGATTATCCGCAATATTGTTGCTATGCCTTGCCTTCGGATCACTAATGAAAAACAGCTCACCTTTCTTGGTAACAGAGTAGAAAGCATTAAAAATCCACGAGGTTCCATCACTGTTGGTTGTTGCAACGGAAATTACCTTTTGCCCCCGAAGAAATTCCAATAGAGTTTTATCCATGAGCCAATTTTAGGCGTTGTCCCGCAAAAAGTAAACACACAAAATCCTTAGCCTTTATGCTTTAGTGCTTTTGTTCCTTTACGCTTTATCCTTTAAACTTTATACTTTAATTGAATCCTCCATACTTCCCACCTTCCTTACTCTCTCGATATGCCGTTAGTTTTACTATTCCACTAGCATCGACCGCAAAGTCCAAATATCGGGTTGCTTTCACTTCAGAGTAGGGTATTGTGATCGTAACCGAGCGCGTTTCTGTTACTGGAATTTGACATCGTTTACTGCCTCGCTCGTTTGAATCGAAGCCTCGGTCCATAATCTTACCTAGAGAAAACGCAGAAAGTGAGTAATTAGTCGCTGGTGTTTGATACAAGCGATACGTGTTTTCGTTATCAAGTCCCAGCCAGTAATCCAGTTGGTCTTGTTCCTCTTGTGTATACGGTGCCGCGATAAATAGGAGTGCATCTTCCGCTTTCTTCTGTTGATGTAATTCCATAAAGTCGGTGGCTAAACGTTGTAACTCCGATTTTGCCGAGTCGCAGGTTATTTTAACGGCTATTTCCGTTTGCTCAGTTTCCTCGGTATCTTCTGGTGTTGGTGTGGCAGTGGCTCCAAGTACGACGGTTGGCACGGGTGTTGCACTGTCTGTTGGCTTTGCAGCGTGGCTACGACTGCTCCACATAATAGGCACCGCAATACAAGCGACTCCAACCACAATAAGCAATACATTTCTTCGTTTCATGCGGCGATTATAGCCGATTTTCTTTGACAGTGATATAGGTCATCTGTTAAAGTAGGGGACGTAATATTATGTAGGAACAAATGGCAAAAACAGATACAGATGCAAAAAGAATTCCAGAAGCGAAAGTAAAAACTAAGAAGGTAGACGCACAAAGCGAGTACATTTCCTTGGATTTTAAAGGCTTATCCTTACCCTGGGCAATACTTTTAGGAGTTATGATGTTTACCGCCGGGATTGGTTCAGCCTTATACTTCGGGCTAAAAGCAAGACCAGTAGCACCAACCGATGGAACCGCAACAATCACCCCAACTCCTACCAAAACATTTGCTGCAACCGAATTTCCAGAAGTGTCGTTGGCTTATGTGGAAGGTCCACAGATTGGGGACGAAAAAGCGAAAGTAGTAATTCTCGAGTTTAGTGATCTTGTTTGCCCTTACTGCAAACAATTTCATGATGTTTCTTATGGAACTGTAAACGACCAGTATATTAAAAAGGGAAAAGCTCGATTAATGTACAAATTCTACCCACTGTCGTTCCATAATCCAGCAGCCACGTTGGCTTCAAAAGCCGCGTATTGTGTTGAAACGTTGTATAGCGATGCAAAAATGTTCGAATTTGTAGACCTCTTCTTTAAAAATAGCAATGCCGTTGTACAAAATGCCTACGATTCACAAAACAATCCGTTGATTAATATTAAAGACAAAGAGTTTTTTGCCTTGTTCTCCAAGATTAGCGTAGACTCGGGCAAGATTAAAACCTGTATGAGCTCTGCCGAAGCAACCGCACGAATTACCAGTGATGGCGCCGAATTAACCAAATTCCAAGATGACGTAGTGGCAAAAGGATTGGCAGATGGACTGGGAACCCCCACCTTTGTTATTGGTGTCGTTAAAAACGGTGTGTTAACCGGACGATTCATCAACGGTGCCTATCCAGTGGTAGCCTTCCAGAACGTTATCGAAGAGCAACTAAAGAAGTAACTACTAATTACTAACTCATAGCTATTAGCTATTAGCTATTAACTACTAGTTAGAAGTTATGAGTTAGAAGTTATGAGCTAGAAGTTATGAGCTAGTAGCTATGAGTTAGTAGTTAGAAGCCAGAAGTTAGTAGCTAATAGTTAATAGTTAAAAAGGTATGAAGATAAAGCTTTCCCCCCCCTCCACCACTCAGTGGCTCGTTGTTGTGAATGTGATTGGTTTGGCAGTATCGATTTATTTGTGGCATGCGGTATTGTCGCTAAAAGTACTTGGTTGTATATCCGGTGGTTGTGATATTGTCTTGACAAGTTCTTACGCTAAGATTTTTGGCGTTCCTATTGCTGCTTTCGGTTTTGCGTATTACAGCCTTAATCTGATGCTAACGCTAATGCGCTTTTTCGATGATTATGCCCTAATTCGCTTGATGAACTGGAAGCTGTCAATATTCGGGGTTTTTGCAAGTGGCTACTATCTCTATCTGGAATTGTTTAAAATTCATGCGATTTGCTCGTGGTGCAAGGTTTCGACTGTTGCGACAATACTCCTGCTTGTATTGACTCTTGTAGAAATCAAGAAAGCTGGTGGTATTAAAGGAGTTTTGCGGCAATGGAGTACAGTCAAGTGTATTAAGCATGGTTAGTCAACAACAGGCAACAGCGTCAATTGGAATTATCGGCCTATTGGTAGGTTACGTGTTCTGGTCGATTTTAGGCACAGGCACTTTCTTGCCGTATTTGACTGGAGGAAGTCCAAATATCGGAAATATCATTTTATGTATTTCTTTGGTGTCTGTAATAATTGCTGCGTTGTTAACGGTGTTTGTGTCGTTAGTAGTTACCTTGCTTTCGTGGCTACGTAAGCGCGAACATTCCCTTGAAGGTTCTTCATTATGGGTATTCTTCTTTGGATGTTTGTTGGTAACCGGGATTATGCTACTTCTGCACGTGTTCTCACTTATCCCACTGTGGATTTCGTTATTGAGTTGCGCGGTCGTTTGCAGTATAGTTGGATATGGCAAGTTTAAAGAAAGAAACAAATACAAAAAATACCTTACAGCAAGCGTTGGAGGACGAGAAAGCAAAAATCCCGTCTAAGTACGATTTTAATAAAGTACTTTTTGCCTGGGAAGCTAACGATAGGTTGTCGTATGCCTTTACAGGTTTGCAGAAATCTTCGTTTACCGGTTTGGTAATACTATTCGGCTTATATTTCTTTTGGATTGGGCAACCAGTACTTACGCTGATAATCGCAGCTGTGCTCTTTATTCTGATTGTTTTTGTTAGTGTTCCTCCGCAACGTGTTAAGCATCAGTTAGAAAGTGTGGGAATTCGCAGTCAAGATCAGCTCTATGTGTGGGAAGATATGCAGATGTTTTGGATGGCAGAAAAGAACGGGGTTATTATGCTTTATATCGAAACTCGTCTGAATTTTCCCTCCCGATTGATATTTATGATCGAAACTTATGAAGAAGCGGTTATCATTGCCGGAAACTTAATCAGGACTATTGAATATCGAGTGTTGTCCGAAAAGCAATCAAAAATGGACGTATCATTAGAAGGTGAATATATTAACCCTGTGTTGTTTTTTGGCAAATCGCCCGATGGCGTGCCACTTTCTCAACTGAAAGGGAAAAAATGAAGATTACACATAACGGTCTTGAAATTACAAAGTACGAACATGACACCATAGTGGTGACTTCTGCACAATTGGGCATTACCGTTGCGTTTGATCCTTTTCAGTCCCAAGGTACCTTTAGAAACGACCACAAGGCTGACATTATTTTTATTTCTCACGACCACTTTGATCATTTTTCCCCAAAGGATTTGCAATCACTAACATCAAAACATACCGTCTTTGCTTTTCCTGCCTCGATTTTAGATAAAGTGCAGACGTTTCTTGATGTGGATCCTAAACGATTGATTCCAGTCGTTCCGTTAGAAGAGTACAAAATCACTGCGAATAAATCAACAATTTCTGCTATGGCTGTACCTGCATACAACATAGACAAGCGTTCACCGCAAGGTAATTTGTACCACGCAAAAGATAGAGAATATGTTGGCTTTGTCGTTGATATTGGCGGCACTGGCGTGTATTTTGTTGGCGATTCAGATCCAATTCCAGAAATGGACGCCCTCGTTGGCATGGTAGAAGTGTTACTTTTGCCCATCTCGGGCGTTTATGTTATGACTATCGACGAAGCAGTTACCATTGCACTAAAATTGCAACCTCGAATAGTTATTCCATTGCATTACGGTGTGGTGGTTGGAGAAGCCGAAATGGGCGAGCAATTCAGGAAAGCATTGGCCGAAGTCGCTCCGAATATTATAGTCGCTCTATAGAAATGTACGATACCGCGTTTGTGACAATATATGAAAAGCAGAAACTGAAGGTCTATTCGTACGTTCTCAATAAAACAAAAGATCCTACCCTTGCAGAAGATATTACCAGCGAAACCTTCGTTAAGTTTTTAAAAGGACTGCAAGAAAATCGCGATATTCTTGCGTATGCTGCTGCTTGGTTATACCGAGTGGCCAGCAACTTGATTATTGACCAGTACCGCTGCGCGTACTACAGTAAAACAACATCAGAATCAGAAGAACTGTAGCGGAAAGCGATCGGAACAGAAGGAGAAGGTGCTGAAGCGGAAGTCTTTATTGCAGAGTACATCAAAATGCTGGCGAGTTTGGCCAAGGAAGAACTAAGCGCGCAGGTATTGAAGGCGCTACTAGAACTAAAGGACGAAGAGCAAGAAGTTATCGAACTTCGCTTAACAAGCGGGTTACCTTTTAAAGAGATGTCCGTTATATTAGAAAGCACAGAAGCGGCAGTTAAAATGAAATATTCACGAGCAATCGATAAGCTGAAAACACTGTGTGGGAGGAAAGACGAAACAAATTAATTAAAACCGCTCAGTAAACTACGGGCTCTGCCCGTAGTACTCATTCGCAAGTTGTGCTTAGGGGAACAAGTGTGACCGTAAAGTCGTAATTTCATCGTTCCAGTATTACTATCAATAACAACTATTTTCCGTTCTTTGGTACCGCAGTCTGCGATGTATTTGAGAAAAGTATGTGATAAATTTCAACCGCTATTGATGCTCGCCAACTCCAATCTCCCTCGTGAGGGCAATTACATTTGCTGTTATCGGGATCGGGTGAGCAGGGTAGACAAATCACAGGTCCTTGACGAAATGGAATTGGCGAGAATAGTACCAGCAGAATAATGCCAGCTATTACTAGCGAGACTATTGTCTTTTTCTTCATTCTTTATCATAGCATAAGGCTACAGCTTAACACACCATATGATGCATATCGGGTGCGTTGAAAAATGAAATATTGTTGATACAATGAAGATAGAAAATAATAAGCTTAAAATAATTCTAATCCTCAAACAAAACTTGAGTATTAGAGTAGAAGCAGAGATTAAAACCATGAAAAGGCAAAACATTGTAGCGTTAGTGCTAGGATCCATCTTTATTTTTGGGTTAATTGTTTTGTGGCAGTATGATACTCATCAACAACTTTCCAAAACAGATATGAGCTGTGGTGGTGATTGGTCATATAATGTTCGTTGTCCTGTTGGTTCTTATTGTCAATCGTTAGGGCAAGGACCGTTGGCTGGCGGTTTGTGTAAACCATTTCTCTCTCCATTTTTCAGCATGTTTAAAAAGCCAGAGTTTACAAATACCAAAAGGCAAGAGGAAATGAATGCTCGGCCATCCGTTAACACTTCCAGGTGTAGTATTGGGTTATCGGACATTGACATCCCAGAAGTATTTGTCAAATTGGTAGATAAAGGTTATTTCGTAAGGTTTGAAACCGGGGATTATCTCGTGTATAGAACGCAGAATAATATAGAGCAAAAGTTCAAAATGATCCAAAATTACCTTCTTACAGACAATACAAAGGAAATTCAAAAAGAAGATTTTAAAAGCGATGATATTATCTCGATTCGTTTGATAGAAACCTCTATTAATGTTATAGAAGCAGCAATTGTAACCGATTATTGTACAGAGTGAAGATAAAATCACTCATCATAGAGGAAGTGTTCTATTATGAGGAAATCTCAACAACGAGAGAGAAGTTAAATGTGAACATAGAAGAATATGAAAAAGAATATAATTATATACGGTCTCATGGGAGTTTGAGAAACAAGCCCCCTATGGAACACTTTAATTTGATACAATCTAAAATACAGGTTTGCTGCTAATCCGCGGGATGTCCCCATCCTAAACGGCGTGCGGGCGGAATATAATCAATAAAAATGCGACAAGCGATACAATGTAGTGTCTGCTACATAACTTAATCGCCCGCCACAATGACTAATATATCTAGAATTCGCTCTTGTTACCACCTCTGGCAAAACAATATCCATCCAGATAAGATTGCTTCTGATCTTGGCGTTCACAGAGCAACCATATATCGGTGGATTTACAAGATGAGAACAAAAGGTTTTCATAAA
>Ga0210044_10010543_pt1 | contig 10983 bp, 9 predicted proteins | sample CryGey13umfilter_2_FD_183959 | JGI IMG/M metagenome (GOLD analysis project Ga0210044, IMG submission 183959) | Groundwater microbial communities from aquifer in Utah, USA - Crystal Geyser 4/9/14 3 um filter (SPAdes) (version 2) | ecosystem: Environmental > Aquatic > Deep subsurface > Groundwater...
TTTGCCGCACACGCAGCAGCAATCGAGCCATATCTAGGTCGCCTCACAGGATTCCGCGACAATGTATTTGCTGCTCTAAATACTGCATTTCTGCATGACGCGGCATTGATCGTCGTGCCACGCGATATTGCAGTTGCGGTGCCGGTACATCTGCTATTCATTGCGACGCAAAAGGATGTCGTAAGCTACCCGCGTTGCCTGTTTCTGGCCGAGTCCGGTAGCGCAGTGACAGTGATTGAAGATTACGTATCATTGCAAGAAGATGCCTACTTCACCAATGCAGTGACGGAAATCGCGTTGATTGACAACGCGCGCGTCAACCATATCAGGGTACAGCGTGAAGGTGCGAAGGCGTTTCATATTGCAAACTGTGCGGTATCACTTGCACGTGCTAGCAATTATCAGTCGGTGAGTGTCGCGTTTGGTGCTCGTATTTCGCGTTATAACCTGAATGTTCAGTTAGCTGAGGGGGCAGAATGTGCGGTTGACGGATTGGCGCTAATCTCAGGGCGTCAATTGGCTGATACGCATACCTGTATTGACCACGCGAAGCCGCAAGCCGCAAGTAATCAGACGCACAAATGTATCGTTGGTGGTAGTGCGCATGCGGTGTTCAACGGTAAAGTGGTGGTGCGTAAAGATGCACAACGTACCGATTCCAAGCAGTCCAATCGCAACCTGCTATTGACCAGCAAAGCCCACGTTGATACCAAGCCGCAACTTGAAATTTTCGCCGACGACGTGAAGTGCACACATGGTGCGACCATTGGCCAGCTTGACGATGAGGAAGTCTTTTATTTACGGAGTCGCGGGCTGTCCGATACAGCAGCTCGCAACATGCTTACATATGCATTCGGGGCAGAAATCATCGAACGCATACCCATTACTTCGCTCAAATATCAGCTTGAACAAACCGTACTCGAACAGACCACAATCCAGCTATGAGTGAAATCCAGGCCGCACTAAAATTTAAATCGCCATCCGCATTCGATTTTGAGCGTATTCGCGCTGATTTCCCGATCCTGAATCTGGCGGTCAACGACAAACCACTGGTGTATCTCGACAACGCTGCCTCGAGCCAAATGCCACAGCAGGTGATCGACCGCTTGGTGCGTTACCAGACGACGCAGCACGCTAATATCAATCGGGCGGTGCATCACTTGTCAGAGGTTGCAACCTCTGAATTCGAGGAGGCGCGTCGCAAGTTACAGCACTTCATTAATGCAAAAGAAGAGCGCGAAGTGATCTTCACCAGCGGTACTACCGATGCGATCAATCTGGTGATGCATGGCTATGGCCGTAAGTTTATCGGAGCTGGCGACGAAATTATCCTGACCACGCTTGAGCATCATTCAAATATTGTGCCGTGGCAGATGTTGGCAGAAGAAAAGGGCGCTAAGATTCGCGTGGTGCCGATTAACGATGCGGGTGAGTTGCTCATAGACGAATATGAGAAACTTTTTAACGAGCGCACAAAATTTGTCGGTGTGATGCATGTCTCGAACGCGCTTGGCACGATCAACCCAATAAAGGAAATGATTGCATTTGCACACGCGCGCGGAGTGCCGGTGTTGGTTGATGGTGCACAGGCAACTCCGCATATGAAGGTTGACGTACAGGATCTTGACTGCGATTTCTACGCATTTTCGGGTCACAAGCTGTGCGGCCCAACCGGTATCGGCATTCTTTATGGCCGTGCTGCGTTGCTAGAAAATATGCAGCCATTCAAGGGTGGTGGCGACATGATTTTGTCGGTGACGTTCGAAAAAACTTTATACAACACTATTCCGCATAAATTCGAGGCTGGTACTCCGCCAATTGCGGCGGCAATTGGGTTGGGTGCTGCAGTTGACTACTTGTCGGAGATCGGCATGGATGCAATAGCCGCGTACGAACTCTCTTTGCTAAAAAATGCAACTGAGCAAATAAACGCTATGCCAGGTGTGCGGATTCTTGGCACCGCCGAGCACAAAGCCGCAGTATTGTCATTTGCAGTCGACGGTGTGCATCCACATGACATTGGTACTCTGTTAAATCAGGAAGGCATTGCTGTGCGTACCGGACATCATTGCGCACAGCCAATTATGCAACGTTTGCATGTGCCGGCCACTTCGCGTGCATCGTTTGCGTTTTACAACAGCATGGATGAAGTCGATGCGTTGATCGCTGGAATCCGCACCGTACAGAAGATATTTACATAATGACTAACTATAAATCTCTCTACCAAGAAGTGATCCTCGATCACAACAAAAAGCCGCGAAATTACGGCGCGATTGAACATCCGAGCCATCATGCGGTAGGACACAATCCTCTGTGCGGTGATCACATCAGCGTGGATGTCGATCTCGGTGATGAGCGTATCAACAACATTGCATTTCAGGGTGAGTCTTGTGCGATCTGCAAGGCATCTGCATCGATGATGACGACTGCTGTTAAGGGCAAGACGCGTGCGGAGGCAGAAACGCTGATCCAGGAATTTCTCGCGATGGCGACTGGAAAGCTCACTCATAACGCCTGTCCTAACATTGGCAGGCTTGCGGTATTTGCTGGCGTGAGCGACTTGCCAACACGCGTCAAATGCGCAATTCTGCCATGGCATACCCTGAGTGGCGCGTTTAACGCAGTAGAAACTACCTCGACCGAGGCGGAAGAAGATCCTATGCACGCCCCGATCGGTGATGCCTGAATATAATTAACGAACACGTTACGGATAACACGGTCATGTCCGGCACAGAAATGCAGGTTGCGCTGAAAAAACGGTTTTCTTGCCTGGTATGTGTAAACCAGCTAAAAACTAGAGACAGCATGCAAAAAACGGCTGCAAGCAGCACAGTTATAAGAGGAAGGCTCAGACAAACAATTATTTATAGCAACCTATTGCTTATGGGATTGGCAAAGGCGTTAAAAATGAGGCCTTAACTTTTAAGGAATAGAAATGCCAAAAATTGCTGAAATAGAAGATACACCCAATCCAAACGCAGTGAAGTTTATGCTCAAAGAGCCACTGACATGGGGGATATCACACTCGTACGATAATGCCGAAGAGGCTAAGTCCGATACCCTCGCTTCTGCGCTGTTCGATATCGAGCATGTGACCAATGTGTTTTATGTTGATAGCTGCCTAACGGTCACGCAGGACGGTAAAGCTCACTGGCCTCAATTGGCGCGTGAAATTGCTGTGCCACTCCGCGAGGCACCCGCAGCGGAAGCATCTTCGGAAGCTTTGGTTGCTGCTGCGGCTGTTGCAATCGCTGGTCTTAGTCCAGAGGATCAGGTGCGCTTTGACAAAATCAACGGGATGCTTGACGAAAAAATCCGCCCCTATCTGCGAAGCGACGGCGGTGACCTGCATGTAATAGGCTTCTCCGGCAACTTCCTCAGTGTGCATCTTCAAGGTGCGTGCGGGTCTTGCCCGAGTTCGACATCGAGCACGCTTATCAGTATCACGAGTCTGCTTCGGACGATTGAACCGGATATAGAGGTCCTGTCTGTTTAAGTTGTATATGCAATTCACTTGCTGGCCAATTTGTTAATTTGAGGTTGGTATAGAGCCGATAAGCGGTCTCAATAATTTAAGAACATATTTATATAAATTCGGATGACACTATTTCATCCTAAATGAATGGTCGCCACAATTATGCAAACTATAACTGCGCCGGATTTAGCCGCATGGCTTTCGGATATATCGCGAGATAATCCAGTGTTGCTCGATGTGCGTGAGCCATGGGAATTTCAAACCTGTCATATTGACGGAGCGTTGACGATGCCGATGAATACTATTCCCGACAAGCTGTCGGAGCTAGATACGGAGCAATCAATTGTCTGTATTTGTCATCATGGTATGCGCAGTATGCAGATTGCGGTTTTTTTAGAGCAGAATGGTTTTACTCAAGTTAGTAACTTGATAGGTGGTGTCCATGCTTGGGCTCAGCAAGTCGACAGTACAATGCCAACCTATTAAATTAAATATCGCTCCTTTTGGAGAATAAGTTGCGGCAACATCTTTATCCATTCAAGACTTGCTACATAAATTTGTATCAAGCGCGAGATTAGTGCATGGGGACAGATAAACAAAGGGGATTGGAATGAGTGACTGGGTGACTGTGGCGCGAGTCGGTGAAATTGCGCCAGGCGAGTGGCGAGTCGTGGATATGGATGGTGCGCAGGCCGCGGTATTCAATCTCGAAGGTCAATATTATGCCATTGAGGACGTCTGCACTCATGATTCTGGCCAGCTCACTGGTGGTGCGGTCGAAGGCGACCAGATCATTTGCCCGCGCCACGGCGCACGGTTTTGCATACGCACTGGCGAGGCATTAACTGCTCCTGCTTATGAACCGACCGCTACTTTTCCTGTGCGCATCGAAAACGAAGAGGTTCAAGTACGCGACAACCGCTGGGATTGATTAAAGTGTTGCTCGACCGCTATTCAACAGTTGAAAACCAGAGTCCAGATTTAAATGCCGTAACACTTAAGATTATGGCAATGGAATTGTGAAGATAAATATATTCACTGCAAAAGAACCGAAAATTTGTTTTATAGGGATAAACTTTGACAGAAAACGCACAGATGTCAGAACAACAGTTTACCGAGCAGGACTGGCGTCGGCTTCTTGTAAGTTTGGGGGAAGATCCAGATAGAGCCGGCCTGGTTGAAACACCATCCCGCCTTGTTACTGCCTGGAAGCACTGGACATCAGGATATACACAAGATCCGGCAGAGCTCTTGAAGATATTTGAAGATGGAGCAGAAGAGTACAATGAACTCATTGTGATACGAGGTATTCCTGTCTATAGTCATTGCGAGCATCATCTGGCACCTTTTTTTGGCAAAGCCACGATTGGTTATGTTCCTAACGGAAAAATAGTGGGCTTATCTAAGCTGACGCGCTTGGTCAATTGTTTTTCCAGGCGGTTACAAGTGCAAGAACGGCTCACCATTCAAATTGCTAACGCCTTGATGACGAATCTGGAACCGAAAGCAGTGGGTGTAGTTATTCGCTGTCGGCACATGTGTATGGAAAGCCGCGGCATTAGCACCGAAGGAGAAGAAACCGTTACGTCATCCATGCTCGGCGAACTTCAACCAAATCTGGCGTTGCGCACGGAATTTCTTGCTTTAGCGCGTGAGGCATAATTTGAATCAAAAATTAAAATGACTCTGCACCTCCCAATTTACCTGGATTATTCGGCAACCACGCCAGTTGATCCGCGCGTTGCTGAAGCAATGATCCCCTATTTGACAGAGAGCTTCGGCAATCCGGCAAGCCCTCATATCTTCGGCCAGGTAGCGAACGAAGCGGTGGAACGCGCACGCGAACAGGTGGCAGCACTAGTGAACGCTGACCCTAAAGAAATCGTCTGGACTTCGGGTGCAACCGAGTCCAACAATCTGGCGCTGAAGGGTGTGGCACATTTCCACCAGAATAAGGGTAAGCACATTGTCACGATGAAGATCGAGCACAAGGCGGTACTTGATACCGTGTGCGAACTGGAGCGACAAGGGTTTTCTGCAACTTACCTTGATTCCGAACCGAATGGCTTACTCGATCTGGATAAATTAAAAGCAGCATTGCGTCCTGATACAACTATCGTTTCGGTAATGTATGTCAACAACGAAATTGGTGTGATTCAGGACATTGCAGCGATCGGAGAAATATGCCGTGAGCACGGCATCCTGTTTCATGTTGATGCGGCGCAAGCCACCGGAAAAATAGCGATAGATCTGCAGCGATTGAAAGTTGACTTGATGTCATTTTCGGCACATAAAACTTATGGTCCGAAAGGCATCGGTGCGTTGTATGTACGGCGCAAGCCAAGAGTGCGTCTGGAAGCACAGATGCATGGTGGCGGGCATGAACGTGGCATGCGTTCAGGCACCCTGGCGACACATCAGATCGTTGGCATGGGCGAAGCTTTTCGCATAGCACAAAAAGAAATGTCAGCAGAAAATGAACGCATCCGTACGCTACGTGACAGCTTGTGGTGCGGCCTGTCCAGCATCGGAGATGTGTACTTGAACGGCGATATTAAGCAGCGTGTATCGCATAACCTGAATGTCAGTTTCAAATATGTGGATGGTGACTCGCTGACCAAGGCGATCACCGATATTGCAGTATCCAGCGGGTCTGCCTGCACTTCAGCAAGCCTGAAGCCGTCCTATGTGCTACGCGGCTTGGGATGCAGCGATGCATTGGCACGCAGTTCAATTCGGTTCACCGTGGGACGTTTCACCACTGAGGACGAAGTAAACTTCACGATAGAACTGTTGAAGAATAAAATTAGCAAATTGCGTGATGAACAAAAGTCCACCATCTTATTGTCTAAATAAATTCAAAACCCTAAATGGGAAATCATGCACCTGAATTGATAGTGATGGCATAAATAAAGAGGTTGCACAATGAAGATTTATAATTTGTGGCGCACTATTTCAAACCGCTGGCTATATCTGGTCGGGACGTTAGTCATCTCCGGTGCATTTGGCACAGCGCTCTATCTGCAATATGTTCTACATCAGGATCCCTGTCCTTTATGCATGATTCAGCGCTTCATCTTCATTGCAATGTTAGTGCTGTTTGCTATTGCCACTCTGCATAACCCCAAACGCAGTGGTACAAAAGTGTATGGAGCATTGATAGTTTTATTGGCGGCGAGTGGAGTGAGTACTGCTGCTCGCCATATATGGCTGCAGCATTTGCCCAAAGACCAAGTGCCTGCCTGCGGCCCAGGCCTTGAGTACATGCTGGGAAACTTTCCTATGGCAGAGGTGTGGCAGGAGCTCATGCATGGCTCCGGCGAATGCGCCGCCAAAGGTTGGGCATTCCTTGGCCTGGGTCTCCCGGAATGGTCTCTGTTTTTGTATGTGATCTTGGGTGCATGGGCGGTGATGATCACGCTTAGAAAGTCAATCTAACGCCTTCTGCCAATAATTCTGACATACCTGCCTCGGACAGTTAAAGATACTTGTATCCATTACTTGTGCTGAGTATCTGCTAGTGTTTTTTAACTTTTAACTTTTTTCAAGACAAACCAAAGGAACCAAAAAATGTCAAAACAATGGACTACACCCCCTGAAATGCTGATTGACCCTAGTAAAAAATACTCAGCTACCGTGGTAACTGAGCGCGGGAACATAGTGATCGAACTTTACCCGCAACATGCCCCCAAGACTGTGAATAACTTTGTTTTCCTGGTGCGTGAAGGTTTCTACGATGGCCTCATCTTCCACCGCGTGATCAATGATTTTATGATTCAGGGCGGCGATCCCACTGGTAGTGGACGAGGCGGGCCAGGTTACAAGTTTGAGGATGAAACCAGTGGCAATCCGCTCAAACATGGCACTGGGTATCTCTCCATGGCCAACTCCGGCCCCAACAGCAATGGCAGCCAATTCTTTATTACCCACAGTCCCCAGAACCACTTGGATGGCAAGCACACAGTTTTTGGCAAAGTTATTGAAGGCATGGATACGGTTAATGCCATTACTCAAGGCGATGTGATGACCAAGGTTGAGATTAGCGAAGAATAAAGCGTGAGAGGAGCGGATGGGAATTGAAACTGGACTACTTGTTGACAATTTCTAAAACTCAAACGAGTCTGACGCTCATGGCACTCGGTTAAGTCAAACACCTGTTAAATCATGGTGATATATGTCCCCTGCTGATGGGCGGTTCGGCCCATCCTGCGGGAGGCGCGTTCTACATCCACGGCAAAGTGGTGTCGCCGAAGGAGGCTGGAGGGAAGCGAAATTTCTATCATTATGATTGTATGACTATTTTTTCTTAACCGAGTGCCATGAGAGTCTGGCACTATTGATCTTCCTACAGGCCCCACCATGAATGATCCGCTGGTTGAGAAGCTGCTGCAGGAATTGAAGCGCCGTCCTAGTCAGAAGGCTAGTGAATTGGCACAGACGATAGGCACCGATCGCAGAGAGGTCAACAAGCACCTGGCGCACACGCTCGCAGGCAAGGTACATCAGGATCAGGCGTACCGCTGGCGCTTACGAGATCACACCTCGACATCGGCGAGCCAGCAGCCAGCCAGCGCGGCCCCATCGTCCGAGCTCGCGCGCCTCTGCCGCTACTACCTTGAGTGCATCGGGCAAGACAGCGATGAGGGCGTCAATACCTTTGCCGCTACCCGCTACGGTGAACCTGAATACGCCGAATTGCCGGCCTTGCCGATGGCAGGGTCAGACTGGGATTGGTGGGATGCCCCTGGCGTTGGCCGGGTGCTCAGCAAGGTGCGGGCGGACAAGGCCAACCTCGTTGCATGGCTCGGGTACCCCGTGCGCTTGCGCAAGCATCGCACTGCCAAGTGGGAAGGGTACTTCGTTGAGCCGGTGATGCTGTGGCCTATCGTGCTGCCTGAGAACCCGGGCAACGCATACCGCCTGCAGGACGATCTGCCGACTGCCAACTTCGCGTTCCTGAGAAGCCTGGCGATGGGCGATGCCCAGCAGGTGGTGGAGGAAGCGGCGCGCCTTGCCGACGAATTGGGCCTGAACAGCCCGCTCGAAGACCAGCCCGAGGTGGACGAGCTGCTGCACCGGCTGGCGGTTATCAGGGCCGACTGGGATTGGCGCGAGGGCCTGGACCTGGACCGTTGCTCGGAAGGGCCGCCGCTGTCGGCGATCGACGAGGCCGGCATCTACAACCGGGCCGTCATCTTGCCGGGCAAGCGGTCTCCCTACACGCAGGGCCTGGAATCCGAACTGAAACAGCTGGGCGACAAGGCAGGACCTGAGCTCGCAGGCACGGTGCTCGGCCAATGGCTGTCGGGCGAATTCAAGAGCGCACCAGCGGCGGACACGCAACCCCTGATCGAAGTGCTGCCGATGAATTCCGAGCAACGTAGCGCGGTGTTGTCGGCTTTGTCGGCCCCGCAAACGGTGGTCACAGGCCCGCCGGGTACAGGCAAGTCGCAGGTGGTGACCAACTTGCTGGTGAACGCCGCTTGGCGCGGCATGAAGGTGCTGTTCGCCAGCAAGAACAACAAGGCGGTGGACGTTGTCGAGGCTCGGGTAAACGGGCTGGGAAATAGGCCTGTGCTGCTGCGTCTGGGTTCGAAGGAGTACCAGGCCAAGCTGGCGAGCTATCTGACGGCGATGCTGTCTGGCAAAGCGACGAAGGATGACGAGGTCAGCTACCAAGAGGGGTTGGAACGCCACAAGCAGCTTGCCTCACGGCTGGCCCAACTTGACCAGGTTCAGCAATGCACGCTGGAGGCGCGCAACCTGGTGGACCGGCTGGACGCAGAGGCCGAGGACTACCGCGCGTTGTTTGGCGCCGACCGATTCAATGCGTTGGACGCCGGCCTGCTGGCCAAAGCCGAACCTGCTGTGCCAGCGTACCTGCAGGCGGCTGATGCGCTGGATCCTGCCAAACAGGGATTGATTGGCCGAATCGTAGGCGCCGTTCTCCGTGGCTCACGGGTCACGGCGTTGAGCGCCGCCGCTCAGCAGCTCAAACCAATTGCCGATCATCTTGGCGTCAGCTTGCCAGAGCTGTCTACCCAGCCAGACTTTCGTGCCATGCGTCGGGCTGCCGCATCGGTATCTGAGCGGGCGGCAGCGGGCAAGAAGGTGGCCGCCTATCAGAAGGCGCTTGAGGTGCTGCGCGGCAGCCCGGCGTTTGAGAACATCGCGCGCCAGCGCCAGGATCTGGCAGAGCAGGTGGCAGGCAATTCGACTGGCCTGTGGCGCGACTGGGTGCAGATGGCGCCCGCGCGCCTGACCGCGGCGCAGCGAAAGGACGTTGCCGACTATGCGGCCTTGCTGCAGCTGATCACGGCGCCCGATGGCCAGAACGTTGGTGCCGCCGTCAGGAATCAGGCGCGCGCCCTGCAGCACAAGGTGACGGCACTGTTCTCTTGCTGGGCAGTGACGTCACTCTCGGCGCGCGGCAGGGTGCCGTTCGAGCCGGGGTACTTCGACTTGGTGGTGATCGACGAGGCCAGCCAGTGCGACATCGCGTCGGCGCTGCCGCTGTTGTTCCGCGCCAAACGATCAGTGATCATTGGCGACCCGATGCAGCTGCGCCACATCAGTGCAGTCACGCGGCAGAAGGAAGGCGAGCTGCAGCAGAAGTACGGCCATGTCGAGACACGAGCTGCCTGGATGTATTCGGTGAACTCGCTGTATGACTTGGCCGCCGGGGTTGCAGGTGCGGACGACATCATCAACCTTCGCGATCACCACCGCTCGCACGCCGACATCATCGAGTTTTCGAACCGTGCGTTCTACGAGGGAAAGCTTCGAGTCGCGACGCGCTACAAGAGTCTGAAGCGGTCCGGCAACCGAGAGCCGGGCGTGATTTGGCAGGACGTGCGTGGCCGGACCGTTCGCCCCAGCAACGGCGGCGCCCAGAATGCGCGGGAGGCTACTGCAGTGCTGGAGGTCTTGCACGACTTGCTGGTGGTGCGCAATTTTCAAGGCACGGTGGGCGTCGTCACGCCGTTCCGTGCGCAGGCGCAGCTGATGCAGGAACTGCTGGCACAGCATCCCGAGCTGGCCAATCTGGGCCCCCGCGCTGAGTTGCTGGTGGATACGGTGCACCGATTCCAGGGTGACGAACGGGACGTGATGATCTTTTCTCCGGTAATCTCGGCAGATGCGCCGCCGGGCGCCATTTCGTTCTTGCGCAGCAACGGCAACCTCTTCAACGTGGCCATCACCCGCGCGCGCGGGCTGCTGCACGTGGTTGGCGATCGGGCCGCTGCTTCAGCGTCAGGTGTCGACTATCTGGCCAAGTTTGCCGACTATGTTGGGCGCCTGACTGCGGATGCCGCCACAGCCGCCGCGGTCGCCACGCCCAGCCTGGGTGCCGACTACCCTGCTGTTTCCAGGCCAGAGCGAGTTTCAGACTGGGAGCGGCTGTTTTACCGGGCTCTTTATCGAGCGTGGCTGCGCCCGATCCCACAGTTCACGGTCGAGCAGTTCGACTTGGACTTCGCGGTCGTCGTAGGAAACCGGCGCCTGAA
>Ga0210044_10010545_pt1 | contig 10982 bp, 10 predicted proteins | sample CryGey13umfilter_2_FD_183959 | JGI IMG/M metagenome (GOLD analysis project Ga0210044, IMG submission 183959) | Groundwater microbial communities from aquifer in Utah, USA - Crystal Geyser 4/9/14 3 um filter (SPAdes) (version 2) | ecosystem: Environmental > Aquatic > Deep subsurface >...
CTGCCGCGTCGAACCTGCGCGCTTCGATGTCCAGCTCGAGTTCCGTCATGAGCAGCGCCAGTCGCGGCTCCGGCCCGCCGGCGCCGGCGCGGCTCATCCATTCGCGTTCGCGGGCATCGTCGTGCATCGCGGAGGCCGCGCGCGCCGCGAGCAGGGCGGCGAGCGGTCGCGGGGCCGCGGCGTCGAAGGCGGCGGCGGCTTCCTTGAGGGCGTGGCCGTAGCGGCCCTCGAAGAAACGGCGGAGTGCTTCCTCGAACCGCCGTGCCGCCAGCGCCTCCTCGCGGCGGGTGCGGTATTCGCGCACCCTTCGAGGCAGAGCGATCATGTTCAGCAACAGCCGCAACGCCAGGTAGCCGAGGGCGAAGGCCGCGAGGACCAGCACGACGAACAGGTTGAGCGACAGCTCGATCCGGTAGGGTGCGGCGACGAACAGCACGTAGCCGGCGTCGTGGCGCGCGGCGATCGCCAGCCCGACCGCAGCCGAGCACAGGGCGAGCAGCCAGAGCAGCGCGCGCATCGTGCCTACTTGGTGGCGCGCACCGCGCGGGCCGCCTGAAGGGTGCGCAGGGCGGCGAGCGTCTCGGCGAGACTCGGCGGCTCCGGCGGCTGCGCCTCGCTCAGGCGGGTGAGGGTGACTTGCGCCGCCTGCACCTGGACGGCGTCGCCGTCGAACCAGCGCTCCAGCAAGGCGCGGGCCTGCTGCAGGTCCTCGCGGAAGACCCGCAGATCGCGTTGCAGCAGCGCGAGGCGCGCGTTGAGCAGACGCAGCTTGAAGTTCTCGCGCAGGAAGAACGCATTCTCGGGCGCGAGCAGAGCCGGCTGCGGCCGGTCGCTGCGCTCGATGCGGACCAGCGACTTGAGCTCCGACCAGACATCGGCACCCAGGCTGACCCAGAACCCCTCGCGGCTCGCGTCGCCGACGGTTCTTCGATTCTCCGCATGGGGTTTGGCCTCGAAACTCAACGGCATCCGGTCGGCGCCCGCGATGATCGCGTCGAGCTTCAGGGCGGTATCGGCCGCGAAGACCGGCGCGATTGCGCGCAATCGCTCGATGTCGCGCGTGAGCGCCGCGCGCAGCGGCAGCAGCGCGGGGTCTTCCGACTGCGACAGGCGCAGCTCGGTGTCGTGCAGCGCGATCAGCGCGGCCTCGAAATTCCCGGCGAGCTGAAGCTGCTGGGCGGCGAGCCGCAGGCCGTGCTCGGTTTCCGCGATCAGGCCGTCATCTCGGTTGCGCAGCAGTTCCTGATACATCGCCGCGACGGCGATCTGCTGGCCCTGCGCTTCGGCGATCTTCGCTTCGAGAACGCCGATCTTGCCCTGCATGCTGAGCAGCAGGTCCTGGTTCTGGCGCGCAGCCGCGCGCCCCTCCTTGGTCGCGTTGTCGCTTCCGGCCAGCCGCTTCGCGACTTCCTCCTGGGTCGCGCCGAGCCGCGCGCGGGTGTCGAGCAGCGAAGCGGCGGCCGCGGCGAGTGCGGCGAGCGCGATCCACAGCGCCGGCTGGCGCCAGAATGCCGCACGGCGGGGGGAGGCGGGGGCGCGTTCTGCGCCGTCCGGCGCTCCTGCAGCCGGCACGCCGCCTTGCACTGGAGGCTCTTCACTCATCGCCCGTCGAAGCCGTGAAGTGCGCGATCAGTCCGCCGATCAGACCCTCGTCGCCGGGGCCGGTGAGGCGAATGTCGTCGAGACCGAGCAGCCGTGCCTGTTCCGCGATGCGCGGATGGGGGATGAAGAGCGCGGTCGTGCGCAGATGCCGACGTCCTGTTTCGCCCACCATCTCCCACAGGTTGCGCAACCCTTCGCTGGAGGTAAGCGTGACGGCGTCGAGCGCGCCGGCCTCCCACAGATCGAGCAGCGGACGTGGATCGCTCTGCGGTTTCGCGCGCCGATAGCACATCGCGTATTCCACCGTCGCGCCGCGCGCGGCCAGCGCCTCGCCCAGCAGTTCGCGGCCACCGTCACCGCGCAGAATCAGGACGCGGGCGCCGCGCATCGCCTTTTCGGCGAGCTGCGGCGCCTCCAGCAGCGCCTCGCTGTCGAAGCGGCCCTGGGGGGTGATGACCCCGTGGATGCCGAAGCGCGCGAGCGCGCGCTCGGTCGACTTTCCGATCCCCGCGACCGCCACGCCCGACGGCCAGGAGCGCCGCGCGAGGAGGGTCGCGAGCGCGTGCTCGACCGCGTTGGGGCTCACGAACACGGCCAGGTCGAAGGTCTCGATGCGCGCGGCGAGATTCGCGAGCGCGCCCTTGTCCTCGATCGCGGCGATCGCGAGCACCGGATAGACCACCGGAATGCCGCCCGCGGCTCTGATCGCGCGTGCGAGCGGCTCGCTCTGTCCGGCGGGCCGGGTGACGACGATGTGCCGGCCGGCGAGCGGCCGGGCGGCGCCCTCGTGCGCGCGTGTCTGCGCGGGGTTCATGTCAGTGCGGCAGCGAGGCGAGGATCTCGGTCGCGCCCTGCCTGCGCAGCTCCTCGGCGAGCGCGAGCCCCAGCCGCTCGGATTCCGCGGCTGCCCCGAACAGCTCGGCGGTGGCCATGCGCGTGCCGTCCGGGGTGGCGACGAAGCCGCGCAGGCGCAGCCGTCCGGACACGGTCGCGTCCGGCTCGGCGAACGCTCCGAGCGGCACTTCACAGCTTCCGGCCAGCGCGCGCGACACCGCCCGCTCCGCGCGCACGCAGGCGCTCGCGACGGAATCGCCGAGTGCCGCGACCCATTGCGCGACTTCGGGCCGCGCGGCGAGCGCCTCGATCCCCAGCGCGCCCTGCCCGGCCGCGGGCAGCGATATCTCGGTGGGGATCAGCGTCCGAATGCGTTCGGCGAGTCCCAGCCTCACCAGGCCCGCAGCCGCGAGGATGATCGCATCATAATCCCCGCCGTCCAGCTTGCGCAGCCGGGTATCGAGATTGCCGCGCAGCGCGATGACCGCGAGGCGCGGAAAGCGCGCGCGCAGTTGCGCCTCGCGGCGCAGGCTCGATGTGCCGACCAGCGCACCGGGCGGCAGCGCCTCGAGCCGGTCGTAGCGGTTCGACACGAACGCATCGCGCGGATCCTCGCGCGCCGAGATCGCCACCAGCGCGAACTCGGCTGCGAGTTCCATCGGCACGTCCTTCATCGAATGCACCGCGATGTCGGCGCCGCCCTCGAGCAGCGCCGCCTCGAGTTCCTTGACGAACAGGCCCTTGCCACCGACCTTGGCGAGCGGGCGGTCGAGGACGCGGTCGCCGCGCGTGGTCATGCCCAGGAGTTCGACGGCGCAGCCCGGGTGCAGTGCGGCGAGCCGCTCGCGTACATGTCTCGCCTGCCACAGGGCGAGGCGCGACTCGCGGGTGGCGATGACGATGCGTTTCGGCGCGGGATGCGGTTTCATGAAGGAATTTCGGGACTCTGGCGGGTCGGCGCCGGTCCGGAAATGCGAAGCTGGCGTGCGCTGCGCGTTGCGCGCAATCTTACCATGCCCTGCCGCGCGTCCCGGCACCGCGCCTGCCCTCGCCGGTCAGAGGAGCTTCAGGATCTGCTCGCCGTGATCCGCGGTCGTCGGATCTGCGATGATGTGCGCGATGCGGCCCTCTTCGTCGATCAGGTAGGTGATGCGCCGGTTCAGGCCGAGCAGGCCGCGCGCGATTGCAGACAGGCCCCCGCCCGCCGCCTCGTAGGCCCTGGCGACCTTCTGCCCGCTGTCGATCAGCAGCGGAAAATTGAGGTCGTGCTTCGCGCTGAAACGCAGATGGGATGCCCCGCTCTGCGCGGAAACGCCGAGGATCGCTGCGCCCTTCGCGGCGATCTCGCGGTTGCGGTCGCGCAGGCTGCACGCCTGCGCCGTGCAGCCGGGGGTGTCGTCCATCGGGTAGAAGTAGAGCACGAGCTTGCGGCCGCGGAACTCCTTCAGGCTGACCGGCGTGCCCTCGGCGGTGGTGCCGGAGAAATCCGGTGCGGGGTCGCCCGCGCGCAGCGCCATCAGAAGTGGATCCCGCGCAGCATCTGCTGGAACGCGATCTGGTCGGCGCTCGGCTGCGGTGCGGCCTGCGCGCCGCGCGCCGCTCCCGATTCGGGGAACATGCGGAAGGTGGTGTTCATCACGATCTGCGCGACCTTGGGCGCGAGCGCGTGCAGCACCTGCCCGAAGATGCCCAGCCGCGTGGCGATGCGCTCGGGCTTGTAGACGATCGCCTCGACGATCAGATCCGCCGCGTCCTCGGGAGTGAGCGTGGGCACCGAGTCGTAGAGCCTCGTCGGCGCGATCATGGGCGTCTTCACCAGCGGCATGTTGATGGTGGTGAAATCCACGCCCCGGTCGGCGAATTCGCTCGCCGCGCAGCGCGCGAAGGCGTCCATCGCCGCCTTCGAGGCGACGTAGGCCGAGAAGCGCGGCGCGTTGGTCAGCACCCCGATCGAGGAGATGTCGATGACATGGCCGCGGCGCTTCTCGGTCATCTTCGGCAGCAGTCCCAGGGTGAGCCGCAGCGCGCCGAAGTAGTTGAGCTGCATGCAGCGTTCGAAATCGTGGAAGCGGTCGTAGGAATTCTCGATCGCGCGCCGGATCGAGCGTCCGGCGTTGTTCACCAGGATGTCGACGCCGCCGTGTTTCTCGATCAGCGTGCTCACGAACGCGTCGCACTGCGCTGGATCGCTGATGTCGGCGGGATAGACGGTCAGCTTCAGGCCCGCCTCCCGGAACTCGCGCTGCGTTTCCTCCAGCTTTTCCGCATCGCGCGCGCAGGTGACGGTGATCGCGCCGGCCTCGGCCAGCCTGCGGCAGGCCGCCTTGCCGATGCCGCTCGATCCTCCGGTGACTAGCACCACCCTGCCCTCGACCTGGCCGCGCAGGCTGCGGTCGATGAACAGGTCCGGGTCGAGGTGGCGCTCCCAGTAGTCCCACAGCCGCCAGGCATAGTCGGCGAGCGGCGGCACACCGATGCCGGTGCCCTGGAGCAGCTTCTGCGTCTCGCGGCAGTCGAAGCGGGTCGGATAATTGATGAACTCCAGCATGTTGTCCGGCAGCCCGAGATCCTTCAGGACCGCGTTGCGGATGCGCCGCAGCGGCGTGAGCGCCATCAGGCCCTTGCGCACGCTCTTCGGGACGAAGCCGAACAGGGCCGCGTTGATTCGCATCGTCATGCCGGGCGCATGCGCGGCGGCGGCGAAGGTGTTGAGCACGTCGCCCACGCGCATCGGCGCGGGGTCGACCAGATGGAAGCACTCGCCGTCGTGGCCGTCGAGGTGGGCGATGTGGTCGGTCGCATCCACCACGAAATCGACCGGGACGATATTGATGCGCCCGCCCTCGATGCCGATCGAGGGCATCCACGGCGGCAGCATCCTGCGCAGCTTCTGGATCGGCTTGAAGAAGTAGTAGGGCCCGTCGACCTTGTCCATCTCGCCGGTGCGCGAATCGCCCACCACCAGGCCCGGGCGATACACGCGCCAGGGGAGCTTGCACTCCTTGCGCACGATGGCCTCGGAGTCGTGCTTGGTGCGGAAGTAGGGGTGGTCGAGGTTCTCGGCCTCCTCGAACATGTCCTCGCGGAACACGCCCTCGTAGAGCCCGGCCGCGGCGATCGAGCTGAACAGGTGGAAGCGCCGGGCCTTGAGCGCGGTGGCGAGCGCCACGGCATTGCGCGTGCCCTCGACGTTCGCGCTCACCTGCAGCGCCGCGTCGGCCTTGAGGTCATAGACCGCGGCGAGATGGAAGAAGTGGTCGATCTTGCCCTTGAGCGCGCGCACATCGGCCGCGCTGAGGCCGAGCCGCTCGCGCGTCAGATCGCCGGTCACTGCGACCGCGCGCTTCGCATCCACGCCCCACCATGCGCGCAGCGATTCGACCTTCGCCGCCGCGCCTTCACGCACCAGGAAGTGCACCGTCGTCCCGGGCCGCGCGAGCAGCTTCCTGACGAGTCTCCTGCCGATGAAGCCGGTGGCGCCGGTGACGAAGTAATGCATGAGCCTCTCCTCTCGTGTCAGTGGGTGCTGATGACGGACTTGCGGGACTTGCGGCTCTTCGCCTGCCTGCGCCGGGGCGGGCTGGCGGGCGGCTGCTGCGCGGGTGCCTCGCTCCACGGCTCAAGGAGCACCTGGTAGAGCAGCTTCTCGAATTCGGGCTGGAAGCGCCCCACGAGCTCGTCCGGATCGGGTACCCGTGCGTGATCGGTGATCAGGCCGAGCTGCACGCCGCCGTCATAGGACAGGATCGACACGCCCATGCCGATGTCACCGGACTGCGGCACCCAGAACATGATCCGGCGCAGGCGCGCGCCCGCCAGCCAGAGCGGCGTCTGCGGGCCGGGCACGTTGGTCATCACCGCGGTGGCCTTGCGGGCGAGCAGGTCGAGCACCTGTTCCTGCACCACCTTGGGCATCAGGCCGAGCACCGAGAGCAGGCCGAAGGTGACCGGCGCCTGGAGCGACTTCTTCTTCTGCCCCATGCGCCGCTTGACCTCGTAGAGCCGCTCGAGCGGGTTCTCGATCCCGACCGGAAGCACGACTTCCACCAGGCCGAAGCGGTTGCCGAGGCCGCCCGCATCCGCCGCCTCGCGCAGGTTGACCGGAACCATGGCTCGGATCTCGACGCCCTCGGTCGCGTCTCCCTTCCCGGCCAGGTAGCCGCGCAGGGCGCCGGCCACCGACGAGAGCAGCAGGTCGTTGACCGAGCAGCCGAGCGAGCGTCCGAGCGCCTTGATCTCCGCGAGCGGCATGGGGGCGCTCCAGGCGACGCGCTTGACCGTCCCCGGCTTGCCCTTGAAGCGGGTGGGCGCATCGTCGGCGAGCGTCGCCAGGTGCGCCAGTTCGAGCCCGACCGAAGCGGCGGCGCGGGCGTAATCGAAGGCCTGGCCGGGGTTCGCGACCAGGCTCCAGTACTTCTCCCAGGACGCGCCGGACATCCGGATCGCGCCCGCCATCGCATTGGCGACCGGCGCGAGCACTTCCGCCCACGGCCCGGCGGCGCCGGGCTCGGCGGCCGCAGGCTCCGCCGCGGGGGCGGCGGGCCGTCCCGCGGGCGATTCGTCCGTCATCGACAGCAGCACGCCCATCAGCGCGATGCCGTCGGCGATGCAATGGTGGATGCGCGCGACCACGGCCGAGCCGCCCAGATAATTCTCGACCAGCAGGAACTGCCACAGCGGCCGGGTGGCATCGAGCGGGGTGGCGACCAGATCGGCGACGAGGCTCTCCAGTTCGCCCTGTCCTGCCGGGCGGGGCAGGGCCGCCGCCTTGACGTGGAAGTCGGGATCGAAGTCCTCGTCGTCTTCCCAGTAAGCACCAGTGAATTCGAGGACGGCACGCTGGCGGAAGCGGCGCTGCGCGCACAGCCGCTCCCCGACGACGCGCCTGAGGGCCTCCAGCGGGATCGCCTCGTCGAACATCATGACGCCGACGATCATCATCAGGTTGGAGGGACGGTCCATGCGCAGCCACGCGGTGTCGGCCGCGGACATGCGTTCTCTCTTGCCCATCGTGGTCGCTGCGGGGCGCATTCGGTGAGGCTATGATACGCGCTCCGGCATGGTGCCGGCTCCCGGAGATCGACCAGAATGACGAACCTCGCCGCACGCTTCGAGGCCGCCGCGGCGGCTTCCAGGACGCTCAAGGAACGCCCCGCCAACGAGGTGCTGCTGCGCCTTTACGCCCTTTACAAGCAGGGGAGCGCCGGCGACGTCGAGGGAAGGCGCCCCGGCTTCACCGACATGGTGGGACGCGCGAAGTACGACGCCTGGGCGGCGCTCAAGGGCCTCGGCAAGGACGAGGCGATGAAGCAGTACGTCGAACTGGTCGACTCGCTGAAGTCGTGATGCTGCTGGATCGCGCGCGCTCGGCGCTGCTCGCCGTCGATTTCCAGGAGCGCCTGCTGCCCCACATCGAGGACTGGCAGCGCGTGCTCGATGCCGCCGTGTGGCTCGTGCGCCTGGCGCAACGGCTTTCGGTGCCGGTGATGGTCTCGGAGCAGTATCCCAAAGGGCTCGGGCCGACCCACGCGGCGCTGCGCGCGCTCGTCCCCGCGCAGGCAGTGCGCGAGAAACTGCATTTCTCCTGCGTGGCTGCGGGCTGCCTCGAAGGGCTCGATGGCGCGCAGCGCGAACAGCTCGTCGTGTGCGGGATCGAAGCGCACGTCTGCGTGCTGCAGACGGTGCTCGATCTCCTTGGCCCGGGGCGCGAGGTGTTCGTGGTGGCCGATGCCGTGTCCTCGCGCCGGATCGGCGACCGCGAAGCCGCGCTCGCACGCATGCGCGCGAACGGCGCGACGATCGTCACCCGCGAGATGGTCGCCTTCGAGTGGCTGCACAAGGCGGGCAGTGCCGAATTCCGGGAGATCAGCGCGGAATTCCTGCGCTGAGGCCGAGGGCGATGGAGGAAGGCATCCGCGAACTCGCCGCCTCGCTGGTGGCACTGCGCCGGGAGCTCCACGCGCATCCCGAGCTCGCCTTCGAGGAGAAACGCACCGCGGAGCGCATCGCGCGGGAGCTGGAGCGCGCCGGGATCGAGGCGCATCGGGGCATCGCCGGAACCGGGGTGGTCGCTCGGCTGGCGTGCGGGAGCGGCGAACGCTCGATCGGGCTGCGCGCCGATCTTGATGCGCTGCCGCTCGAGGAGAGGAACGTGTTCGCGCACCGCTCCGTCGAGCCGGGGCGCATGCATGCCTGCGGGCATGACGGCCACATCGTCATGCTGTTGGGCGCGGCGCTGCATCTCGCGCGCACGCGCGGCTTCGACGGCACCGTGCATTTCGTCTTCCAGCCGGCGGAGGAGGGGCGCGGCGGCGCCCGGCGGATGATCGAGGAGGGGCTCTTCGAGCGCTTCCCGATGCAGTCGGTCTACGGCCTGCACAACTGGCCCGGGCTTCCGCTCGGCCACATCGCGGTGCGCGCCGGAGCGGTGATGGCGAGCGCGGACGAGTTCGACCTGCGCATTCGCGGCCGCGGAGCGCACGCGGCCATGCCGCATCAGGGCAGGGACGCGATCGCGGCGGGAACGGCCCTCGTCCAGGCCTTGCAGAGCATCGTCGCCCGCGAGGTCGACCCGCTCGACTCCGCGGTGCTCAGCGTGACCCGCTTCCAGGCCGGCGATGCCTACAACGTGCTGCCGGACACCGCCGCACTCGGCGGCACGGTGCGCGCCTTCGGGCCGCAGGTGCGCGATGCGGTGGAAGCGGCGCTCGGGCGCGTGAGCGCCGGCATCGCCGCCGCCTTCGGGGTCGCCATCGACCTCGAATACCGCCGAGGCTATCCGCCGACCATCAACGATCCGGCGAGCAGCGCGGTGTGTCGCGAGGTCGCGGCCGCGCTGGTGGGCGAGAGCAACGTCGATACCGACCTCGCCCCGAGCATGGGCGCGGAGGACTTCTCCTTCATGTTGAACCAGAGGCCGGGCTGTTACGCATGGCTGGGGAACGGCCCGGGGGAGGGCGGCTGCCTGCTGCACAGCCCGCACTACGACTTCAACGACGAGGCGATCGCGCTCGGCATCGCCTACTGGGTCGCCCTCGCACGGCGGCTGCTCGGCTGAGGGGCACGGCTCGATCCGCCCATGCGCTTCACGGTCGAATCCTTCCGCGCCTGGCCGCACAAGCAGGTCACGCTGCTCGGCATGTCGGGCGTGGGCAAGACCCATCTCGCCTCGATGCTGCGCCGGCACGACTGGTTCCATTACTCGGCCGACTACCGCATCGGCAAGCGCTATCTCGACGAGCCCATCCTCGACATCATCAAGGGCCAGGCGATGCAGGTGCCCTTCCTGCGCGATCTGCTGCGCCGCGACTGGATCGACATCAAGAACAACATCAAGGTCGACGACCTCGGTCCGGTGCTCGCCTTCGTCGGCAAGCTCGGCGATCCGGCGCGCGGCGGGCTGGATCTGCCGGAGTTCAGCCGCCGCCAGGCGATGTACCGCGAGGCCGAGATCGCCGCGATGCGCGACGTGCCCGACTTCGCGCGCAAGGCGCGCGAGATCTACGGCTACGACCACTTCGTGAACGACGTCGGCGGCAGCCTGTGCGAGCTGGACGAACCCGCGGTCATCGATGCGCTTGCCCGCCACACGCTGATCCTCTACCTCCGCGTCACCACCGCGCAAGAGGAGACGGCGCTGATCCGGCGCGCCCGGTCCGATCCCAAGCCGCTGTATTTCCGCCCGGCCTTCCTCGCCGAGCAGCTCCCCGCCTATCTCTCCGCGCGGGGTATCGCCGACATCGCCGCCGCCGATCCCGACGACTTCACGCGCTGGATCTTCCCGCACCTGTTCCGCGCCCGGATCCCCCGCTACGACGCGATCGCCGGCCCGCACGGCTACACGGTGACCTCCGCGGAAGCGGCGGCGGTGCGCGACGAGCGGGATTTCCTCGCGCTCGTCGAGACGGCGATCGCGCGCAAGGCCGATTGACCCCGGTGGCCTTTCGGCCGCCGGACTCCGGCGATTCCTGCGCTGGCGTGTGCATGCCCGCGATCGCCGCGAGGCCGGCCACGGCGTCCCGCGGGCGGCGCGCTGGGCGTGCGTGGCCTATTCCCGCTCGAAGCCGTGATTGGAGAACTTCAGCGTCCGGCAGTTCTCCGTCACCGTGCGCACGATCTGATCCGAAGCGCCGTGGGGCAGCGTCGCCTCGACCTCGAGCGTGACCGTGACCTCCGCGCCCACCTGTCCGACCAGGTGCGCGATCACCTCTTCGGCGATGCGGCTCGCGTCACGCCCCACGCGCGCGGGATCGAGCCGGACGGTGCCGTGGAACCGGCGCGGAGGTGGGGGCGTCGCTCGACCGGAAGGGCCGGTGGCCCCGGGAGTGGTCCCGGTTGGCCCGGCGGCTCCGGCGGCCGCGCTGATCACGCTGCCTGCCGTATTCGCCGCAGCGGCGGCGGGCGCCTCGGCGTCCATCTGCCGCAGGGCGACATCCGGTTTGACCAGCAATGCGGTGCTCTCTGGCGACACGCTGACCATTTGGCCTGCGCGCAGACCGCGATAGCGGCCGGCGGTCTCGTCGTGGCTCTCCGCATGGGCGAACGTG
>Ga0210044_10010550_pt1 | contig 10978 bp, 9 predicted proteins | sample CryGey13umfilter_2_FD_183959 | JGI IMG/M metagenome (GOLD analysis project Ga0210044, IMG submission 183959) | Groundwater microbial communities from aquifer in Utah, USA - Crystal Geyser 4/9/14 3 um filter (SPAdes) (version 2) | ecosystem: Environmental > Aquatic > Deep subsurface > Groundwater...
TGATATAGAAGAAAATACTGCATTGAAAGCCGCAAGAGCTATGGGTTTAGGTATTGCAGGAGTAGATATGTTGCAATCAGATCATGGTCCCTTAGTTTTGGAGGTAAACTCATCGCCAGGCTTAGAAGGCATTGAGGCTGCCACTAAAAAAGATATAGCTAAAGAAATTATAAGATATGTTGAAAGAAATGTCGAATAATAAATTTATAATTCTTGGCAGAGAAATAAAAAAAGGTGAACGCGCCTTTTTAGAACTTGAAGTTGCCAAATTGCACACAAGGAACAGCATAACAATTTCAATAATTGTAGAACGCGCTTATAATGACGGACCTACATTGCTGCTTATGGGCGGAGTGCATGGCGACGAAGTGAACGGTGTAGCCATAGTGCGCGATATTATTCGCAAGAAATATAACAAACCAAAATGCGGCACAATCATCTGTATTCCAGTATTTAATATTTTTGGATATCTAAACCTTAGAAGGGAATTTCCTGACGGTAGAGACCTTAACAGAGTTTTTCCTGGAAATGCCAACGGCTCCTTAGCAAGTCAATTTGCTTATAAATTCACCAAAGAAATTGCTCCTTTGGTAGATTATGTGATAGATTTTCATGCTGGCGGTGGCGAAAGAGCAAATTATCCAAACATACGTTGCGCTTTTCAGCAAGAGAAGACTCTCGAATTGGCAAAAGTATTTGGAGCGCCTTTTTTATTAAATTCCAACTTTATTCCTAAATCTATTCGCGAGACCTTAACAAAAATGGGAAAGACCATTCTATTGTTTGAAGGAGGAAAATCTAATGACTTGGATAATTTTGTAATTAGCAGCGGCGTGGAAGGAGCTCTCAATGTGATGAAACATTTAGGTTTCCACGATGGCGAAATTTCAAAAAAAAATAATTCTATCATCATAAAAAAATCAAAATGGGTCCGCTCGCCTGCCTCTGGAATGTTTCAAGTGCATGTAAAAAATGGCACCTGGGTAAAAAAACGAAATCTACTTGGCAAGATTACCGACTCCTATGGTGAATTTGAAAAAAATGTTGTCGCACCTTTTGATTGCTACGTTTTTAGCGTGAACACAGCACCAATAGTAAACAAAGGTGATGCTCTTTTTCATGTAAGCGTTGAAATTATTTGATAGACTTTGTGCCTATATTCTAATTTTTATTTGAAATAAAATATCTTTAAAATTAGAATAAAATTATTAAAATATTTGGCATTAGCTTTATATTTATTTCGCAAATTGCATTTAACAATATCAACTAATCAATATTTATTGGTTTTGTTACTGCTTTATTTTTCCATTTTCCCATGCGATAATAAATATAAGAAGCTATGCCACCAAAGCACCAAGCAAGAGGAATTCCCCACCAAACGCCATCAATGCCTAATCCAAAAGACGGTCTTGAGAGTATAATTGAGAATGGTATTCTTAAAACCCATAGCGCAAAAAGTGTGATAAACATAGGAATCAAAGTGTCGCCAGCACCACGAAGAGCTCCTTGAATGATGAACATAGAAGAAAACACAAGATAAAATGAACTTACTATCAAAAGATAATTATATCCAATTGCAATCACATTGGAATCTTTGGTGAAAAAACCCATAATTTGTTCGCCAAAGAAATATATTACAACAGAAACTGAAACTGAAATTACTGATGCGATTAATAAAGTAACTTTAAATCCTTCTCTAACTCTCTGAATTTCATTAGCTCCAACATTTTGACCAACAAAGGCAGCAAGTGCCATCGACATCGCCATGGCTGGCATTGCAGCAAATGAGTCTAACCTGCCAGCAACAGTAAAAGCAGCTACTGTGCTTGTTCCAAAATCGTTTACTATCCTAAGAATTGCAATCATTCCAAGAGCGACAAAACTTTGTTGTAAGCCAGTGGGAAGCCCAATTTTCAAACTCTTCCAAAATATCTCCCAATCAATCACCAAAGATTTTAAAGATAAATGCACCAAAGAGTCATCCCTATTTATGAAAAATGTAGATAAAAAGAATGCTGCTGCTTGAGCTATTACTGACGCATAAGCTACTCCTTTGACTCCCCAATGAAATGTAATCACAAAAACCAAATCCAATATCACATTTAATGTTGTAGAGAAAATCACAAAATATAATGGAGTTTTTGAATCGCCCATTCCTCTCAAGATGGCATTTGTACCATAAAATCCGAACATAAAAATTGTGCCTCCCAGATATATTTGTAGATAATCCACAGCGGGATTTATAACCTCCTTTGGGAGATGCAGGGCGATAAAAATATCACGGGCAAAGTAAATTCCCACAACCGACATAACTATGGAAGAAGCAAAAATAAACACAAAGAAAGTGTTTATTGCCTTTACAACATTTTCATATTCTTTAGCTCCGAAATACTGAGAAACCACTACTGAAATACCTGATGAAACGCCAAATAATAAAGAAATTAATACAAACAGAACAGGAAAAGAAGCGCCAACAGCAGCAAGTGCTTCGGTACCAATAAAATTGCCAACAACAATGCTATCTACCACATTATAAAGCTGTTGAAATACATTGGCAGCAAGCATTGGTAATGCAAAATACAATATTTGCTTGCTTACATGTCCTTGGGTAAAGTCTTTCAATATTATAAATTTATGAGCGGCAAATGTAGCTAATTTGCATGGCCAAAAATGTAAATTATGATACTAAATTGTCTTAAAAAATGACAAGAAAATTAATCTTTACACCATTCCAAAATCAAGTCCTCGACTTTCGAAATACCCATAGATTTGGCTTTTTGTAAGTCAATGCAGGCATTTTTAATATCATTTTGATTTTTGTATATTTTTGCTCTGATAAAAAATAAATCTCCATCATTTGGATTATTTTCAATGGCAACATTAATACTTATTAATGCCTGCAAATTATCATTTTCGAGAAGATATATTTCAGATAATGAAGTCAATGCTTTCGCATTATTTGGAAAATATTTCAACAGAATAAGAAAATCGCTTTTAGCTTTTTCAAAATCATTTATAAGCATATATGTCTCAGCGCGGTGTTGATAGGCAAAGGGATAATCTTTGCGAATTTCTATGCATTTTGTAAAGTCGGCAATTGCTTCAGTATATTTATTTTGCTTTCTAAATATAAGTCCTCGGCTAATATAAGCTGCTGTATTATTGGAATTTATCTTTATAATTTTAGTATAATCCTGAACTGCTCTTTTGAAGTTATTGAGCATTTCATAGCATAAAGCACGCTGTGAGTATGCCTCCACGTAATTTTTATCTTTTTTGATTGCCTTTGAAAAATCTATAACAGCTTCTGAATATCTATGAGTTTCCAACTTCATATTACCAGCTACATAGAATTCTTTAGCCGACTGTCCAAAAGCAAATTGAGCCAAGCACAGAATGATAAAAATAAATGAAAATGATTTCTTGTTTTGCAAAGTTCACAGTATTTTATGATTTTTTTGATGACTTTTGTTTGTGCCAAAAAGTATAAATCAGACTTACAAACAGAGCAAAAATAATTGAAATAAGAAAAATTTCCTTCTTTTTTTCTTTGTCCATATTTGAATCAACTTTAATCATAGTTTTAGAAATATTTATTGGTTTTTCATTCTTAACATAAGATAAACTGTCAATAATTTTCGAGAGATGAGAAATTGAGTTCGATAGAAATAATTCTATTTTATATTTTGCATTCTCTTTAATACCAATAGTTTGAAAATTAATAATATTGTCTGAATTTAATTTTTGCTTGTGAATTTCAATCAGTCCACTCCTATCCAAAATTTCAGCTTTTAAGGTTTCAATTTCAGCTTGAAGATTTTTAATTCTTATATTTTGAAAATCTGTTAATTCTTTACTTGACTTTTTTGAGACTTCAAATTTGATATTATTTTCAAATTCATCAAAATATTTTCTACCTTTTTCGAGTTCAGACTGTTGAGAGTTAAATTTTAGAAAAATGGAGTCGCTCAATTTCTCGGAGAGTTTTAAAAATGCAGCAGCTTTATGCCATTTTTTTTGATGAGTTGCAATTTCTTGAGCAAGATAAATCGTTGTCAATTGGTTTTGAAGGCTTAATGTTTGTAATTTTAGCAGAAGTGCCGAATTCAAATCATAAGCTTTTGAAATATTTTCTCTTGAAATATAAAAGTCAGTTATTTTATTGATTATCTGAGCTTTTGTATCTTCATCATCATCAATAATCAAAGCATTGTTTAGATAAATCAATTCTTCATCTGGCTTATTTTCTTTAGCAGCAATCTCATAAAGCATCAGAAACGCCTTAGTTTTTTCCTTTTTATCTTTTGAATTATCAATAACAATCTGGAGATTAGCTTTAGCATACTCATTATTTCCGTTTCTAAAATAATCGATTCCCATGGAGTTCATAGCGGAATAATATGCTTCTGTTTTGCTCAGTTGAGATAATAATTTCACCAATTCCATATCATATTGCACAGCAGAACCGTAGTTGCCAACTTTTCGGTAAGCATTACAAATCGCTTGATTAGCGTCAATCTGAGCATCCCAATTTTGATAAATTATAGCGTATTTTCGGTAAAGTTGAAAATAATATATTGCATCATCATTTCTATTAAGATGGCTTGCAGACTGAGCATAATTGGCATAAAGTCGTGTCAAATCAAAATTAAAACTTACAGCAGTGTATAGTGAATCGGCATTTTTTAGCAAATCATAAGCTCTTTGCCAGAGGTGATTTTTTACCAAAATTTCACCCATTTCAAGCTGAGATTGGGCAATATTTTGAAAGTCATCAATATCAGAAAAAAGATTCTCTGCTTCATTAAAAAAGTCAAAAGCCTTTACTTCATTTTTGTAAGCATTTTGCACATACCCCAGAAAAAGGTTGGCTTTTGCAGCGTAATATCGAGAGCCAACATTTGTGGCATGTATAAGCAAAAGTGTTGCTGTGGAATCGCATTTTCTCAATCTATTTCCCATAAGAAAGGATTCGGTATTCTTTAGCAGAATAGCTAAATCGTTTTCAATATTCGACTTTGTAAAGGTTTTGATTTGAGGAAAGTTGTTTTGTGAAAATATTGAGTTATTTACAAAAAGCGCCAGCCACAGGATCAGAAATTTTATGATTGAAGAGGAATTGTTCATAAGAATAATATTTATTTGACAACTACACCAACAGATAACAACCTTGTACTAATTTCTATCTTTTGTTTTTCAATGGTAGTGAGGTTTATTTTAAATTTCAACGAGGAATTCTCTTCAAAGAAGCTTATTGATGCTCCTTTGAAAATAAAAATGTCATCCTCAGTTACAATTAAAATGCTCATATTTTTTGTGAGTGAAATAATGTATTGCAATTTGCTATTTTGGCTTTTCGGAACGTATAACAAAGAATATTTTTCAATATTTTCGTATGAACTAACCTTATTGAGAATTACTGGCTTTCCATTTATTTTTTTATCTTTTGTAATGGTTTTTAACTGTGGAATCACTGGCGAATTTCCCACTACTCCAATGGTAAAGGCTTCTGGCGGCTTGGACCAGTTAGCATATTTAATAAATTTCACTAAAAATAATGAGCGATAAAAATCAACACCATTTTGTGCAAATATCACTTTATTGAGTCCTAAAAACAAAAAAAGCAGAAAAAATATTTTATATCTAAATTTCATAGGTCTTATTAAAATCCCACTGCAATTTGCATTGAAAACACATTATCTTTATTGTCGATTCCTTTATTTTTAATTATTTCATAATTAATTTTAAATACACAATTATCATAGAAATAGTAATTTACACCAAAAGTATATCTATCTCTATCGCCAGCTGGAGCACCATCGAGACGAATTTGGTCGTAACGAAACACCGGTTCAAAATTCTTGTAGTTATATGCTATTTGCCCATAAAAACCATATTTATTCAAGGTCAATTTAGAGTCATTTAAGCTAAAATTTGGATAATACTCTTGTTGAGCATTATGATATTCGCCATAGAAGCTAAATTTATTATTATCAAAAGAAAATGATGTTCCAAGTATAGTTAAATCTAAGGTTGTAGAAGAATCGTAATCACCATAATAATAATTGAATTGAAAATTAGAGTATTTCCCAATTCGAGTTCCTATATTTCCTCCAACAGCTGGTTGCTTGGCTGCATCTACCACATTACCTCTCATATACCTAATAGCACCGGCACTAGGTCCTTTAAGCCCATTCACAATATATAATGAATAATAAGGTTTGAAAATACTGCTATCATTTTTAGCATTAAGTTTACCCCTAAGTTGAATGCCAACTTCTCCCCACGAAACGGGAATTATTTCTTCATTTACATAAGTTCTATTCACACCTTTAGCCATATATTCAGGATAGAGGTATTCATTGTATTCTCCAGCAGGTACCAGAAATTTTCCAGTTCTTAAAATAAATAAGTCGTTAAATTTGTAATCAATTATAGCATATCTATCATTTAATTGACTCCCACCGTGCTCATATTCCATCTGTATTTCGGCAAAGATATGCTTTGAAATTTCGGCACTTGCCAGCAAGTTAAAATAGTGATTGTCTAAGGACATTTTTCCATTTTGATAATAAAGAAATTCGTTGGTAGCGTAGCCGTTTAGACTTACAAATGATGTTAGATGAGACAAACTTCTACCAAAAGAGCCTACACCACCTTGATGATTTTCTGGCGATACCGAAATATCTGTTGCGAACTCTTCTTTAAAAGTTGAGTCCACTTGTGCATAAATAACTGTAGTGCAAAAAAACATTAATACAATCGCTATAAATTTTTTCATGCTGATAATAAATTAATTATTTGTATTCAAATTAAATCCTATAAGAAGTATATCATCCACCTGATGAGTTGGTTTCAACCATTTTTGCATGGTTTGTTCATATATTTGTTTCTGCTCCGCCATTGATAAATTACTATTATCTATAAACATTTGTTTCATGTTTTTGATCATAAATTTTCTATCTTTTTCGCCGCCGAATTGGTCCTGATAGCCATCAGAAAAAATATAAAATGACATAGGACTTTCTATTTTGATAGTATGTTTTGAAAATTTTTCTTGATAATTATAAATTCCTCCAATGCCCTTTTTATCACCTTTTATGGCATACAAATCATCATTGCAAATATATATTAAAGGATTATGCGCGCCGGAAAATTCCAAAGTATTATTATTTTTATCAATAACACATAAGGCAACGTCCATTCCGTCATTATTTTCTGTTTCTGATTGCCTCAACGAAATTTGAATCCTCTTGTGCATCTCTTCTAAAATCAAGTTAGATTCTGTAATTTTACTTTCATTTACTATGGAGGAAAGAATATTCATGCCTATTAAACTCATAAAAGCGCCAGGTACTCCATGTCCGGTGCAGTCGATGGCAGCAATAATAATTTTATCGCCTAACTTGCTATACCAATAAAAATCGCCACTGACAATATCTTTTGGCTTAAAAAGGATAAATGAGTTTTGCAATTCTGACTGTATTGTATGAATATTTGGAAGACTTGCTCTCTGTATTCTTTTGGCATAATTTATACTTGCCGTGATATCTTTGTTTCTTTCTTCAATAATTTCTTTTTGTTGGGATATTTCCAAGGTGCGTACTCGAACTTTCTCTTCCATTTCTTCCGAATAAGCTTTAAGATTATTTCTCATTTCGAGTATTGCCGAGCCGAGAATATCATGTTCACTCAAAGGCTGAACTTTGATATTAAAATCTCCTCTTCCAATTTTATAGGCGGCAGTAGCCGTTTTATTAAAATTGTCGGATAGTTTGTGAAGAGCATCTACCATCTGGGAAATAACATCATCGGTATGTTTTACTTTTTCAGTTATTATTTCTCCATTGCTCAATCTAAGCAATATATTACGAACTTGGATAATTGGACTTGTAATTTTTCTTTGTAGATAAACTACTGACAAAAAGATAATTACAAACATACCAAAACCAAAAAACACTGAAGTTATTTCCAACTTTTTGAAAGAATAAAGCATCTTTTCTCTTATATTATTGTTTCCTTTTTTGGTGCGCAAAATAAAATGATTGAGTAGATTTTTGATTTCAGCGCTTTGCGGAATAACCCGTGATTCAATTATTTCTTCTCCTCCAAAGAGTTTTTCAGCATTTTCGTAATCGGCAAAAGTTATCAATGTTTTGATAAGTTCTGATTCCTCTGCCAGCAAATTATCCATCTTATTAAAAATAAGTTTTAGAGTGTCTCTTTCCTCAATACGCCCTGCAGCTATGTATGAGGCAAGAATTTCTTGCTTTATTCTTGGGTAATCTTCATTAATGAGTTTTTTTAATTCTTCTTTATCTTCTGTATTATATTGCAGATATACCCAATTGGTGCTAAGCATTTTAGAATTTAATACAATTTGTTCAAATTCGCCAAGTTTGTCCATAAATGGATATATGTCGTTGCTAATGTGCCGATTAATTTTTGAATTTTCATTTATAGTAATTGAGCTGAAAATTGCTGAAAATAAGGTTATTGATAAAACCACAAAAAAGCCTATTACCAATTTTTTAAAACCAATCTTGCGGTTATTCTTCATATTTCCAATCATTTCACATTGACAAATGCAACTGCTCCAAAAACCAAAAATATAAAATTAAAGTTTAGCTGGAACATTTTACCCATTATTAATTAGTGATAATATATTCACTGACGATAAAAGAATCAATAAAATTCTAGAATAAAACCATTTTAAAAAAAATCCTTCAATGTTTTCAATTTGAATTTTGAAAATTCAAATTGAAAACATTGAAGGATTAAAATTAATTAGCTAAAATATTATGATTAGCTAATAAAATCTTTTTAATTATTTAACGCACCAGCGTCAATCCAGCAAATGATAGCATTTTTTTGAGCATCGGTCAAAGTGCTATTTTGCGGCATACTTCCGTCCAAAACTTTGCTTCTAATATCGCTTTTGTCAGCAGAAACACCAGAGTAATTGTCGTATTTGCCTGAGTGACAGCCTGCACAAGCAGATTGAAAAACCGGCGCTGCATCAGCAGAATAAGTCTTAGTGGCACCCGAACATGAAGGAGTGTAATTGCTGGATGTTTTTTTACAACTTGAAAAATTCACTAACACCATGACAAGTGTTAATGAAGCTACATACAAAAGATTCTTTTTCATAATCTCAAAAATAATTTATTTATGTTGGCAAAATTAATTAAATATTTAAGTATTGGCATACCGAGATTTAAAATATATATTCTAAAATTAGGCTAAATAATAATCGCAAAATTATTTCGAATTTTTCTTAAGAGGGGTTCTAAAAATTGAATTTTTCAAGGCTTGCTATTAAGTCAACGCTGGAGTTTACTACTGTAAATGAGGATGTTGACGAAGAAGCGAAATACAGAAAAAACTCCCGATGGATATCGTATTAGGAACTCCGGTTAATTTTATAAATAAAAAGCAACAACATTAACTGAAATTCGATTCAAATTAATATCAAAATTACTTTTTGCTAATTGAATTCGTTCTCTTCTGGAATTAGAATATAGTATAAATTAAATAATTCTACAATTCAGATTGCTTTTAAATCCATAAATTAATTTGAAAAATTTAGAAGTCTTTTGTAATTAAGTTTCGTGGCAAGTAATTAATATAAAACATAAAATTATTTAAATTGATAGAATTGATAATTGATAACTTTGTCGAGCAATTTATTATAAAATTTAACACCTTAAATTTAATAGAATGAAATTTGATTGGCTTCTTGAATATAATCCAGTTATGATGGCACTTATAGCAACTCTATTTACTTGGTCGATTACTGCTTTGGGTGCATCCATGGTATTTTTTTTTAAAACTATTGACAAACGGATTTTAAATTCAATGTTGGGCTTTGCAGCAGGTGTAATGATAGCAGCCAGCTTTTGGTCGCTGCTTAAACCCTCAATAGAAATGGCTACAGCAAATGGTTCAATTCCTTGGGTGCCGGCAATAGTAGGTTTTCTTTCTGGCGGAGCATTTTTATTATTGATTGATAAACTTTTACCACATTTGCATTTAGGATTAGCAACCGACAAAGCCGAAGGCATTAAAACAACTTGGCAAAGAAGCGTGCTCCTTGTGCTCGCCATTACGCTTCACAATATTCCTGAAGGATTGGCTGTAGGTGTAGCATTTGGTGCTTTAGCTAACAATCCTGAAGGAGGAAATTTTGCTGGCGCAGTTGTTCTTGCCATCGGAATTGGTCTTCAGAATTTTCCAGAAGGTGCGGCAGTTTCTATTCCTTTGCGTCGTGAGGGATTTTCTCGATTAAAGGCTTTTATTTATGGCCAATTGTCGGGTATTGTAGAACCTATCGCTGGCGTTATTGGAGCTTATTTAGTTATAACTATAACTCCTTTATTACCTTACGCACTTTCCTTTGCCGCTGGCGCAATGATATTTGTGGTTGTCGAAGAACTTATTCCAGAATCGCAAATGGGTAACGAGACTGATTTATCTACTATCGGAGCAATGCTTGGTTTCGCAACTATGATGCTGCTGGATGTTGCTCTTGGATAAATTTATTAAAATATATTTATAATTTTTTCTTTCATTAATCTAAATTTTCCTTCATATCACTATCATATTACTCATAACCCACAGATAATTAAATCAATTAATTTCAACATGAATCAAAATAAAACAAAAACTCTATTAAGTGAAATAATTTAACAATTATATTATAATGTAATGATTTTTGATTTAAATTTGGCGAGTAAAATATTGAATAATTAAAATAATACCATTGATTCAAATAAACATCTCACATAATTAATAATTTAAACCAATTAAAATGAAAAAAACATTTTTACTTTTATCGTTGTTTTGCTTTTACCAATTGGCAATTGCACAAGCAACTTTGATTCATACTGCACCATCAGTATTCAACGGAACCTCTGGAAGCAGAGCGCCAAATGGAACTTCTGCCCATGCTTATTTTCGAGCAGTTACAATAGTAAAA
>Ga0210044_10010551_pt1 | contig 10978 bp, 5 predicted proteins | sample CryGey13umfilter_2_FD_183959 | JGI IMG/M metagenome (GOLD analysis project Ga0210044, IMG submission 183959) | Groundwater microbial communities from aquifer in Utah, USA - Crystal Geyser 4/9/14 3 um filter (SPAdes) (version 2) | ecosystem: Environmental > Aquatic > Deep subsurface > Groundwater...
CAGAGTCTGAACGCCAACTAATTTGCCAAGGCCCAACACCTTGAAAGCATTAGGGAACACCTCAGCGTCCGAGTAGGAATGTTCATTGCACATGACCACGACCTTTCCACGGAAAATGTTCGAAGGTCTGGGTAAATCCAGTCCGTCCCGGTTTCGGGTAACCTGGTACTGACGCCGTTCCAGATAATCAATCAACTGAGGGTCAATTCCACCTCCGCCGTTGAAACGAACATCAAGGATCAGTCCTTCCTTGTCGAAATTTGCCTGGATGGCGTTGAGGAATTTGCTGAGCTGCGTTCCCAACATGTAATTCAGATGGATATATCCGATCCGTCCATGGGATTTTTCTTCCACCAGTTTCCGGTTGTTCTCCACCCAGTTCAGGTAACGGAGTCGGTATTCGGAAGAAACGGGTTTTACCTTCACTTCCCAGGCACCCTTGGCAACCGGCTTGTCATTGACTTTCAGGAAAACAGTCTTTCCCACGGTATTGAGAAGATAAGTGTGATAATCCACCTTTGTGGACACGGAGTTTCCATCAATGGCGATAAGGTAGTCTCCGGGCTTTACTTTCTGCCAGGGATGACCCAGCGGAGCCTTGTATTCGCTGTAAAAGGGATTCCCCGCGTAGATCTTGTCAAATCTGTAAAATCCCGATTCATCGGCAGACAGCTCCGCACCAAGTGAGCCGATAACAACCTGTTCCGGGTGGGGCATATCCCCGCCGCTCGCACCCTGGTGAGAAGCGTTCAGCTCGCCCACAAGCTGAACCAGTACCCGGTTCACGTCACCCCGGGTTTGACAGTAATCAATGAGTTTTCCATATTTCTTTTTCATGACGGGCCAGTTCACACCGTGAATATCGGGGTCATAAAAGTTGTCCCGGATCAAACGCCAGCTTTCATTGAAAATCTGGTGCCATTCCGCTTTCCGATCCAGCCTCATGGAAAGTTTCGCAAGTGAGATATTTCCTTCTTTCCCCGCCGGTTTTCCCGCCGGTGTAATCTGGAAACTGCCCTTTTTGGCCAGCAGCAACTGTTTCCCGTCATTGGACAGAACGAATCCTATGATTCCTTTGGCGATTGAGGTTAACTTTTCCTTCTGAATGTTGTAGAAGTAGAGGTCAAATCCCCTGCTTCTGTCCATCTTCGTTTCCGCTTCGATTTTCTCCGCTTTTTCCCTGAACCCAATATACAGACCGTCTTTCGCTGCCCGCAGATTCACATATTGGTACCCTGTGACCGGCAGGAGCTGGACGCGGTTCATGATGCCGTCAAAGTCAATCTTAACTGTAACTGTATCGTCCTTTTTCTTGTCTTCTTTCTTATTCTTCTTTTCCTTGTCTGCCTTTTCGGCTTTCATCTCGTCTTTTTTCTCCACCAGTTTCTCTTCATCCCACTCCTTTGCCAGCGGATCCTTATCCTCTTTTGTCAGGCTCATCATCGCAACACGGGCATTGGCTCCCTCCCGATCAGTAACAAAATACAGATATTCCCCGTCCGTTGAAAAGGTGGGATTGTGATTCTGCTCAACGGAACGGAAGAGTAGATGGTCCTTGTCCTCTGCCAGGTTGAACACATGGATTTCCGGTACCATGTTGCTACCGAGTACGGTGTAGGCAATCCATGCGGAATCCGGGGACCAGGTGAAATCCATCTGCCCGTAACGACGGGAACGGTTGACCAATGTTTCCTTTTTGGTCTCCGTGTTGTAAACCCAGAGAGCGAAATCATTTGACTGGTAGGAAAGATACTTTCCGTCCGGTGACCACCGCAAGTCATTTAAAAATTTGTCCTTACGATTGGTAAGTTTCAGGGGTGCTGTTTTTGCGAACTGGTCCACGAGATACACGTTATCCGCGATGCCGTCCCGATCAGACAGGAAAGCAATCCTTCCACCATTCGGAGACCATACCGGTTCTGTATCTCTGGCAGCACAGTCGAATGTCAATTGACGAATTTCTCCGTTCTTTGCCGGTGCGGAGAATATCTCGCCACGGGCGGAGAAAACCACTCGCTTCCCGGTAGTGGAAATATCATGGCTATCGAGAAGTTTAACAGGATTGACAAACTCATAATCCGCAACTACGTTCTGAACCGCCGTCGGAATTTTGATTTCGCTGGTCTTCCTGGTTTGAATATTGTAGGCATAAAGGCCCGCGTTGCACTCAAACACAATCCGTTTACGATCAGAAGAAAGAGATGGCCACTGCACATTATCATTCTTGAAATTTGTAACCTTTTCCTGTTTCTTCGTCTTGAGGTTCATGCGGTAGAGATTGGCCAGAGCGCCCTTTTCCGAAACGAAATAAATATCGTTTCCCACCCACATGGGCCAGGATTCGTTGGTTGGTGTATTGGTCAGATTGGCATATTTTCCATCTTTGCCGCCTGTGTGCATCCAGATGTCAGTATTGGCTGTACCTTTGTAGCGCTTCCACCACCAGAAATACAGGGAATGCCGGTTCAATACATAGCTGTCACCCTTATCATTGAAACAGAGCGTGGAAGCCTGATCGACCGGCAGGATTTCTGGAAGGCCCCCGTCCACGTTCACCTTAAAAATGCGGGAGAAGAACGGAGAAAAAGATGCCGCTCCAGAGAGAAAATAAATTTCCCGTCCGTCATTTGACCATTCCAGCATGGCAGCGCCTTCTGGTTCATAAGTCACCTGTGATACATGCCCGCCCTCTGCCGGAATCACATACACATTAGCATTCCCGTTAAAATAACTGGAAAAAGCGATCCATTTTCCATCCGGCGAAAACTTCGGGAACGCTTCCGTGCCCACTGCCTTCACCAGGCGAACTGGTTTTGTTCCGTCCAGATTGGCCGTGAACAGATCATCCTGATAGATAAAACATACCTTATCTGCCGAGGCATCCGGTGTCCGCATCAGATGCATCAATTCCGTAGCGCTCAGTGATGCGGAAAACAACACCGCGCACAAAAAAACACACAATTTTTTCATGAAAGAACCTCCTGAAATTACAATTCAAGGCTTTTTACGATCTTCTGGCCCATTTTGTTTAGCCTTTAATTGGTCCCGGTTATGCCATGTGACAAATCGATTGAACAGATTTTATTGAAAACATCCTGTCCCTTATTTGTAAGTGGAGCCTGGCTCATTACAGGTATATACATGCATACTTCGCTCAGCGCCATGCAACAAACTCCCGCTTTCATTTGAGGTTCATGCACAGCGTGCACATTCTTTCCTTTCAATACAACTGCTTTTGTTATAATGTTTGTGTGAAACATGCCCGGCGAGGAGCTTATGGGAAACCGACGGAAAGTTATTGTCGTGGAAGGCACTCCGAGAACCAGTAAGAAGCAGTTTGCACGTCTGCTGGCCAGGGAGTTGAACTACCATTTCGTCGGAGAACCGGTGCCGGATAGCGGTATCCTGAAATCTTTCTACCGAGGTGGTGACCGATACACACTGGCTACAGAGCTCTACTTCCTTGTCAGCCGATTCAAGCAACTGGGTCAGGCAATGGAACAGGACCTGTTTTCCCCCTCCGATACAGTTCTTTCTTTCATGATTGAAAAAAGTCGAATCTACGCGTCCATGACCCTGAGTGATGAAGAGCAGAAGATTTACGACAGCATCTACCCCATGCTCAGCACCACCGGGGTAAAGCCGGACCTGATTGTGTACCTCTACGCAGAACCGTCCATCATTCTCCGGGCGGTAAGGAATTCTCCCATTACCGGGGAAGAATTTATGACAAGGGAATACCTGGACTCGCTGATTGAAGCCTACCATTCATTTTTCTATCGTTACACAGCGTGCCCTGTTGTGTTTTTTGATGTGTCCGAAATACCGGGCTGGAACGGAGAAAATCAGGATGTGGCAAAGGATATGATCCGGTTCATTGACCGGTTGAAACCGGGTTCGAATTTTTATGTCCCACGGTTAGCGGCCCCGTAGGACCGCGTGAATGGTGGATGGTAGGTGACAGGAGTAATGGGTAATGAGTGGGGAAAAGACAGGGAAAAGGGTAGCTTTACCCTTATCTTGTCCCTGTTTTGATACCTTGCACTTTCACTTTTCCAGGAAAATAAACTTTACTCCCATCCGCCAGTCGGAGGGAGAGAAAGGAGACGAAAATGAAAACTATAACTGCTCCGCAGGTTCAAGCAATGAAGCAATTAGAACAAAAAATCGCGATGGTCACCGCCTACGATTATCCCACAGCGGTACTGGCGTCCCGATCCGGAGCTGATATTATCCTTGTTGGCGATTCACTGGGCATGGTGGTTCTGGGCTACGAAGACACACTGAAAGTGACTATGGCAGACATGATCCACCATTGCAAAGCAGTGGCACGGGGGACCAAAGGCCCTCTGAAGGTTGGAGACATGCCGTTCATGTCCTATCAGGTTTCCACTGAACAGGCTGTGGAAAACGCCGGGCGCTTTATTCAGGAAGGCAATATGGACGCTGTCAAACTGGAAGGTGCAGGATACGCGGACCGGGTCCGCGCCATCATTGAATCCGGTATTCCGGTCATGGGGCACCTGGGCCTCACACCCCAGAGCGTCAAGGCCTTCGGGGGGTTCAAGATTCAAGGGAAAACGCTGAACGCGGCACGAAAACTTCTTGATGACGCAGTTAAGCTGGAAAATGCCGGCGTTTTCTCCATCGTGCTGGAAGGTATTCCCGCCGAACTGGCAAAAATGGTGACAGATGCGGTTCATGTCCCCACCATTGGCATTGGCGCCGGCGCCGGATGCACCGGCCAGGTCCTGGTTTTCCACGATCTGCTGGCAATCCCGGACCCCGCCCCGTTTCAGTTCGTCCATACCTTTGAAAAAGCCGGTTCTGTTATGGAAAAAGGTCTCATCGATTATGTGGCAGCTGTACGAAACGGGACTTTCCCTGAAGCGGGGCATTCCAGCCATCTCTCCGAACCTGTGGAAAAGGCCCTCGGGAAGGAGGTCGTTCGTAAGTGCATGTAATCTCTTCTATTTCAGATATGATATTGGCACGAAGTCGCTTAAAGGGAACCGTAGGGTTTGTCCCCACAATGGGCTATCTTCACGAGGGGCATCTGTCGCTGATGGACAAGGCACGTCAACAGACGGACAATGTAATTGCCAGCATTTTTGTCAACCCCACGCAGTTCGGGCCTGAAGAGGATCTGGACAGTTATCCCCGTGATTTTGAGCGGGATGAAAAGCTTGCCGAAGAAGCCGGTGTCGATTTCATTTTTTACCCTGATGAGCAGGCAATGTATCCGAACGGCTATGCTTCCTATGTGGTCCCGGATGGCCTTGACAGCCACTTGTGCGGGGCAAAACGACCCGGCCACTTTCGGGGTGTGATGACCATTGTGTTGAAACTCTTCAATATCATACGACCCACAGATAGCTATTTCGGACAGAAAGACATTCAGCAGGCGAGGATTCTGGAACAGATGACTGCGGATTTTCACCTGCCCATCCGGATGCACATCGAACCCATTGTCCGTGAAAAAGACGGCCTTGCCATGTCTTCCCGAAACGTCTACCTGAGTCCGGATGAGCGGGAAGCGGCAGTCTGCCTTTCAAGGGCGATTCGACTTGTGGAAAGCCATTTCAAAGATGGAGAGCGGGAAGCGGCCGTGTTACTCACCAAAGCTGAAAAGGAAATTCAGAAACAACCGCTTGCAATAATTGATTACGTTGAACTGGTAGATTACCTGACTCTTGCGCCACTCAAAAATGTGACCGACCGGGCCATACTGGCCCTGGCCGTCTATTTCGGACAGACCCGGCTCATTGACAATACGATACTGGAGTAAATTTATGACAGCGCAAATTTCAAAGCAGATTCTCAAACTCAAACGGGAAAAAGGAGTCATTATTCTGGCCCACAATTACCAGCGCCCGGAGGTTCAGGACGTCGCCGATATTGTTGGAGATTCCTTTGAACTGGCACTGAAGGCGAAACATCTGGAACAGGATACGGTTGTATTCTGCGGCGTCCATTTTATGGCCGAATCATGCAAGATTCTGGCACCGGAAAAAACAGTCCTCCTGCCGGCCATAGACGCGGGTTGCCCACTGGCGGATACGATTACCGCAGAAGGATTGCGGTTGTTGAAAGCGGAAAATCCCGGAATTCCAGTGGTCACATACATCAATTCCAGTGCTGCAGTGAAGGCGGAAAGCGATTATTGCTGTACGTCAGCCAATGCAGTCAAGGTGGTGAACGTCGTTGATTCTGAAACAGTGATTTTTGCCCCGGATGCCAATCTGGGACATTTTGTACAGCAACATACAAAGAAAAGGCTGCTGCTCTGGGACGGACACTGTATCACACACCAGCGGGTATCGGTGGAAGAAATCCTACAGATCAAGGCGGTACATGAGGACGCGCTGGTGATCGCCCACCCGGAATGCCAGCCGGATGTAGTGGGAATTGCAGACGTGGTTTGCTCCACTTCCAGAATGATTCCGGAATCCCGGAAAGCTCCGGGAAATATTGTCATTATTGTCACGGAAGAAGGCATGCTGCACCCGTTAAAAAAAGCCGTTCCGGACAAACAATTCATCCTGGCTTCTCCGAAACTGGTCTGCCGCAACATGAAGAAAGTTACGTTGGAATTGGTGCTGGAAGCAATTGAAACCGGGAAGCATGCAGTGGACGTGGATCCGGTCACTGCAACAAAGGCGATAATCCCGCTGGAACGAATGCTGGCAATCGGTGCCGGCATCTCTGTAAACTGAGGACAAGGAGGCATGGACATGAGGGAGCTGACCGCACCAGATCTGGAATTTCGATATTCTGGCAAAGGATTGGATTTCAAATCCACGGACGATATCAAGCCTGCGACCGGCATCGTTGGCCAGCCCAAGGCGGTTGAAGCTCTTAAATTCGGACTTTCCATCAAACATGATGGTTACAACATCTTCGTTACCGGCGTGTCCGGAACCGGTCGAATGACCACTCTCCAGTCCATGCTGGAAGAATTTTCAGCCAAAGAATCCACCCCTCCTGACATCTGCTTTGTCCATAATTTTGCAGACCCGATCCTGCCCACGGCTCTCTTTCTCCCTCCCGGGAAAGGGAAGGTGTTCGCGACAGCCCTTCGGGACTCTGTCAAGGAGATGAAGGAACACATACCCAAAATCTTCGAAGACGTCCACTACAAAGAAGAAACCAAACGAATTATTGCCTCCGTTTCCTCAAAAGAAAATGACATGCTGATTGAATTTGAGAAAGAAGCGGCCGCACAAGATTTCAAGCTGATTCAGCAGCGGGCCGGGGACACGTTGCAGACCGATGTCCTCCCGGTGATAGAGGATAAGGTCGTGTCAATGGATGATGTTCGGACGCTGGCCGCAGCAGGAAAGATTTCGGAAAAAGACATGCACAAGCTCATGGATCTCCGGGACAGTCTCCTGGAAAAATTCAACGGTATCGCACTGGAGCTGGAACGGGAAAAAACCTCTCTCAACAATCAGCTTCTCTCCTACAACGTGAAAACTGTCCTCCCCATCGTGGAACGTTCCTTCAAGCGGGTGCAGCAGCAGGTACAGTCTGATCTTTCCGCTTACCTGAACACCGTTACAGAACACATAAAAGAAAGGATTTACCCTTTTCTTGAAGCCATCAACAGCGATACTTCGCCGGAAAATCTTTTTCCGGAGCTTTCAGTAAACGTTGCAGTGGACAATGGAGGCCTTACCGGCGCACCAGTCGTCATGGAACGAACTCCAACCGGAGCCAACCTCTTCGGCACCATTGACACTGCCAGTGACATTCAGGGACGGAAGACCGCCACTTTTCTTGAAATACGGCCCGGGTCACTCCTGAAGGCCAACGGGGGGTACCTGGTAGTCAACGCTAAAGATCTCTTCCAGACCGGCGGCAGCGTCTGGTCCAAACTGAAACGGACACTGAAACACAAATTTCTGCAGATCGAACGGGAAACAGAGGATATCCTCCATTCCATCACTCTGAAACCCGCCCCGGTGCCGATCCGCGTAAAAGTCATCATTCTGGGGGATGAAGGCGTCTACTACACACTCTATAGCAAAGATGATGAATTCAAGAAGATTTTTAAGGTACTGTCTGAATTCAACGTAGACATTGCCATCAATGACGACAATGTCCGGGACTATCTGACCGTGCTGAAAAAAATATGTGACGACGAAAAACTGCTGCCCTTCACTGCCGATGCTGCAGCTGCCCTGCTCAACAAATCGGTGCGGATGGCGGATCACCGGGAAAAGCTCACAGCTCGATTTCACCTCATTGCCGACATCATGCGGGAAGCCAGTTTCACAGCCAGAAGCCGGAAACACAAACGGGTGGAATCGGGAGACGTGGAGGACGCCAACTTCGCCAGGATTCAGCGGTTCAACCTCCTGGAAGAGCGTTCCATTGAGTTCTACAGGGAAGGCACCATCCTCATTGACACCCAAGGGGGAAAAGTCGGCCAGGTCAACGGACTTGCGGTCCATGACTACGAGTTCTACGCATTCGGTACCCCCAGCCGGATCACCGCCCGGGTCTCGCTGGGCAGTGACGGCATTGTCAACATCGAACGGGAAGCCGAAATGTCCGGGAACATCCATGACAAAGGCGTATTGATTCTGACGGGATACATCCAGGGTACATACGGACACAACTTCCCGCTCTCCATCAACGCCACCATCTGCTTTGAGCAGTCCTACGGAGGAGTAGACGGCGATTCCGCATCATCCACCGAACTCTACGCCCTCCTCTCCGCCATAGCCAACATTCCCATTCGCCAGGAAATCGCCGTTACCGGTTCCGTCAACCAGTATGGTGAAATCCAGCCCGTGGGTGGTCTGAACCAGAAAATCGAAGGCTACTACCGGGTATGTAAGGAAAAGGGAATCACCGGCACCCAGGGTGTCATGTTACCGGCCAGCAACGTGAAAAATCTCAACCTCTGCCGCTCCATCATTGACGCAGTCAACCGGGGCGAATTCCACATCTATGCGGTCAATACCATTGACGAGGGTATTGAGCTCCTCACCGGCATTCCCGCCGGGGACCTCCAGACCGAAGGTACTGTCCACTATCTCGTGAACGAGGCCCTCTCCAACTACGCAGCAAGGATGAAAGAATTTCAGAACTGAGAAGGATGCAAGGTTCCCTTTTCCGGACTCAACCTATGCCGCAGTGCGGCACTCTCAGAGTTCCAGCGGTACGCCCACTTCAATGATTTTGTCTGCGGGGATATTGAAGAAGAGGGCGGCGTCCTGGGCGCTTTCGGCCAGTTTGACGAAGAGGTGTTTGCGCCAGCTGGACATGCCCGGATTTTTGGTGACAATGAGCTTCTGGCGACCCATGAAGACGCTGATTTCTTCTTCGTTGAGTTCCAGGCCCTGTCCCCGGAGAAGGGACAACAGATTGTCAAAGCTTGGACTTTCACTAAAACCAAAGTGGATCATGGCTTGGGAAAATCCGCCACCCAGACGTTCCAGCTCAATTTTTTCATCATTTGGGACCCTGGGCACATCCAGTGTGCGGAAATGGAGCAGCACGATCTGGTTATGCAATACGTGGTTATGCTCCACGTTGTGAATCAGGGAATGGGGAACGATACCCGGCGTCCCGGCGAGGAATAGAGCCTGCCCCCGTACCCGGACAGCAGTCTTCACCGTCTCGCTATCCAGGAACTGTTCCAGTGTGACCGCTGTTTTTTTCAATTCACCGGCAAGAAGTTTCCGACCTTTCTTCCAGGTAATCAGCATAATATACACAACGAAACCCACAGCCAGCGGAAACCATGCACCGTGGAGAATTTTTACGATGTTTGCGCCGAAAAATGCCAGGTCCGCCATGAGGAAAAGAGCGCACAGACCCATCGCCTGCCATTTTTTCCAATGCCAGCGGTTTCGGGCAACCACGTAAAACAACAGAGTGGTTATCAGCATGGTGGAAGTAACTGCCACGCCGTAGGCGGCAGCCAGTTTGCTGGAGGATTCGAATCCGATGACCAGCGTTATGGTTGCAATCATCAGGATCCAGTTAACCGCCGGCACATAGATCTGCCCCTTTTGCTTTGCCGATGTATGAACCACCTTCAAACGCGGCAGAAATCCCAGGTGGATCGCCTGATATGTTAGCGAAAATGCTCCGGTTATGACTGCCTGGGAAGCAATGATCGTCGCGAGGGTTGCCAGAATCAGGATTGGAACCCTTCCCCAGGAAGGTACCATGGAAAAGAAAATCTGATGGGCGTGCTCCGGGTGTGTGAGAAGCAGTGCCCCCTGCCCGAAGTAGTTCAGAACCAGTGCTGGCAATACCAGTGCATACCACACGAACCGGATTGGAAAGGCACCGAAATGTCCCATGTCTGCATAAAGTGCCTCTGCACCGGTTACCACCAGAAAAACCGCGCCCAGAACCAGAAACCCATGACTGCCGTTGTGAAACAGAAAATGAACTCCCCAGTGGGGAGAAAGCGCCCCAAAAATAACAGGATATTGTATTACCTGTGCCAGGCCCAGTGTTGCCAGTGTCACAAACCATATCAGTACAACAGGTCCAAACAGACCGCCTACCCTGGCGGTTCCCCGGCTTTGAATCAGGAAAAGGCCGGCGAGAATCAGAACGGTGGCAGGGATGACGTAGGGCTGAAAAGCCGGGGTCAACAGGTCCAGACCCTCAAGGGCACTGAGTACGGAAATTGCCGGTGTCACCATTCCATCGCCGTACAGCAACGAGGCCGCAAACAGCCCAAGCGCCACCAGATATACAGGGCGCGCCACACCTTTGAGACGGTTGATAAGGGAGGTCAAGGCGATGACGCCACCTTCGCCGTTGTTGTCGGCACGCATTATAAATGTCAAATACTTCAATGTGACAACCAGAATCAGGGACCAGAACATCAGGGACAGTACTCCAAAAATATTGGCCCTGCTGACGCCCACTGCATAGTCCCCATAAAAACATTCCCGCAACGCATATAGCGGGCTGGTACCGATGTCCCCGAACACAACACCCAGCC
>Ga0210044_10010554_pt1 | contig 10977 bp, 8 predicted proteins | sample CryGey13umfilter_2_FD_183959 | JGI IMG/M metagenome (GOLD analysis project Ga0210044, IMG submission 183959) | Groundwater microbial communities from aquifer in Utah, USA - Crystal Geyser 4/9/14 3 um filter (SPAdes) (version 2) | ecosystem: Environmental > Aquatic > Deep subsurface > Groundwater...
GTACTTTATATACAAAATACCTTTTAAAAAAAATGAGCAAAACCCCAGAAAAATATTTTTCAAAAACAATCTATTCTTACGGACACGACATTTCAATGCAACTTGTGGCAAAAGGAATTGTTGATGGGGCGAGTGTTGACGCTTTAATCTACAATTACAATAAAGTGTTTTATCCTGAAAAAATTAAGTACTTAACAATAATTGACAGTTCATCAGATTTTGGAATACCACCACTTGTAATTCCTAATGAATTAGATGAAAATATTGAAACTAAATTGCGAAACTTTTTTTTAAATATAGACAAGGACTCTGTAGGAATAAAAATTTTGAATAAACTTTTAATTGATGGATTTGCAATTGGCTACGACTCAAATTATAATAGTATTAGACTAATGAATAAAACGCTAAAGGAATGAAAAGAGGAATCACCTTGCCATTATTTTGGAAATTTACCATAGCTATAGTTATAATAGTGTCTGCTTTTGGATTTATCAATTTATATTTTTTATCTACTTATGTAAGCGATTTATTTGAAAAAGAATTGTCAGACCAAAATTTAGTAATGACTAAAACCATAGCAGACCGAAGTGTTGAGCCAATTCTTTATAACGACCTTGCTGCATTAAATAAAATTGTTTCAGATGTTAAACAAAACGACAAAAACATTGCCTATGCCTTTATATTAGATCCCCATAACCATGTATTGGCGCATACTTTTGAAAATAAAGTACCTACAAATCTCATAAATTTAAAAAATCCTGAAAAATTTAAAATTATTGAACTCAAATTTCAAGACAGTATTTCCAAAAGTATTAAAGATATTTCAGTTCCAATATTGGAAGGATCGGTAGGAATGGTCAGGGTTGGTATTTATAACGACACCTATGTTAAAACCGTTAATGTGGCAAAAAGTTTTTTTCTATCCTTAGTCATTTTGTTTTTAATTTCAGGAATCATTGGGGCATTTATTTTCAGTTATGTCATAACAAAACCTATTAAATTTTTAAGTCAGGCTGCTAAAAACCTGAACTTAGAGGATTTTAAAATCAATCCACTTAAAAAAAGAAAATCCGAATTACTTATTAAATGGAACAACCGTTTAAAAGTTTATGACGAAATTGATGACCTTTATCTTACTTTTGATAATATGATTAATCGTTTAGAAAAAGCCTATAAAGAGATTCAAATTGCTCAAAAAAGCCTTATGCAATCCGAAAAAATTGCTGCAATTGGAACCTTATCGGCAGGTTTAGCACACGAAATAAACAATCCAATAGCGGGAATTAAAAATTGCATGAGGCGACTATCCGAAAATCCCGAAAACTTAAAGCAAAACATAACTTATTTAGAAATGATGCAAGAGGCCGTTTTGAAAATTGAAAAAGTAGTTGGCAATTTATTGAACTTTACACGTATACCAAAAATGGAATTCTATGACTTTAATTTGATAACGGTTGTTGAAAATGTATTGCTATTAACTTCTTTTCAATTAGAAAAATCGAGAATTACAGTAATTAAAAATTATGATATTGGCAAAAATAGGTGCTTTGGAAGTCAAAACCACATTGAACAGGTTGTTTTAAATTTATTGCTCAACAGCATTGACGCCATTAATGAAAAAAAGATGGACAATCCCGATTTTAATGGGCAAATTAACATACATCTTTTCTTACAAGACTCATTTATGGTATTGGAACTAAAAGACAATGGTATTGGCATAGAACCCTTAAAATTAAAATCAATTTTTGACCCATTTTTTACCCAAAAAAAAGTAAAACAAGGCACCGGTTTAGGATTGTCAGTTAGCTTTAACATTATAAAAGAACACGAAGGTAAAATTGAGGCGAATATCAACGAATCAGAAGGAATGACTTTCAGTGTCTTTTTACCACTTAAATAAATTAATGGCTGATGGCTAAAGAAAAAAAAATAATGGTAGTGGATGATGAACGTATTTTGCGAATCACCATTGCCGACGATTTGCGAGATGCCGGTTATAAAGTTTTAGAATGCGCTTCGGCAATGGCGGCTTTGGTTTCATTAAAAGAATTTGAACCAGATATTGTTATTACGGATATCAAAATGCCCGAAATGACGGGGGTTGAATTGTTGGAAAAAATTAAAAAGCTTAACCCCGAAATTGCCGTTATCATCATGACCGCCCACGCCAGTATTGAAACGGCTGTTAAAACCATGAAAATGGGCGCTTATGATTATTTGGTTAAACCATTTTTAAAAGATGAAATATTATTTTTGATAGAACGTATTGAAGAATTGCAATCAGTAAAGTTAGAAAATAAAATTCTCAGGTCAACACTCGTTTCTAAATATGATTATTCAACATATATAGGAGAAATAGAAACAAATAAAGAACTGTTTAACCTCATTAATTTGGTAGCAGATACCGATTCAACCGTTTTAATTATTGGCGAAACAGGAACTGGTAAAGAGCACATCACCAACATTATACATTACAACAGTTATAGAAAAACCAAACCTTTTATAAAAGTAAGCTGTGCCATACTTTCAAGAGAAATTTTTGAAAGCGAGCTTTTTGGTCATGTTAAAGGGGCCTTTACAGGCGCAGACCAAGATAAAAAAGGGCGATTTGAATTGGCCGACGGGGGCACTTTATATTTAGATGATATTGATGACCTTCCCATTGATTTACAAGTAAAATTGTTAAGAGTGCTACAAGAAGGTGAAATAGAAAAAGTAGGAAGCGCGGTAACTCAAAAAATTAATATAAGGTTAATTGCTTCTACTAAGAAAAATCTCCGTCAAATGGTTGATGAGGGCAAATTTAGGGAAGATTTGTTTTATAGGCTAAATATTTTTCCCATAAAATTATTGCCTTTACGGGATAGAAAAAATGACATTAAAACAATATTTGAATTTTATATCAACCAATACAGCCTAACTAAAAAAATCGAAATCAAGCCAGATGTTTTTAAAATTCTTGAAAATCACCAATGGCCAGGAAACATAAGAGAATTAAAAAATATAGCCGAACGCATGGTCATTTTATCGGCAAATGATTCCTACATTGACTCCAAACACATTCCTGAAAGCATTAAAAATCCTACAAAAAATTTGAATATGGATTTAAATAAATCACTCGAAGAAACTTTAAAAGAAGTCGAAATTAATGCAATTAAAAAAGCCTTAGAAAAATGTGCTCAAAATAAAACCAAAGCAGCCGAATTATTGGGTTTACCCCCTTCAACTTTAAGAACAAAAATGGAAAAGTATAAATTACTTTAGCTATTAGAAACCCCCTTTTTTTAAATTCACCTTTTAAAAACCACGGAATTACGTCAATATTGACGTAATTCCGTGGTTTTTTTGTTTGTTGTGAAAGTCCAAAATTTAATATTTTAAAAATAAAAACTTGCTAAACAATTGGAGTACAGTGTCTGCAAAAAAAAGAATTCAAAAAAAATCAGCGATTCTAATTTTTGGCAATTGAATTGCTTTAAATGATTGTGATTTTATTAAATCAAACCAAAATTCTATAAAAAAATTAAATTTTAAATCAAATGAAAAAAATTATTTTAGTTATCGTATTATTTGTAGCGACAACAACTTTGGGCTACACACAAGAAACTCAAAACACATTTAAACCAAGTGGAGAAGTACAATTTAAAGTTTTTTGGAACTACCATGCCGATTTAACTCCTAATGCCACAAAAACAAGTGTTTTCGAATTAAATCGTTCCTATTTTGGTTATAAATATGATTTCAGTAAAAACATTTCTACAAAAATAACTTTTGATGTAGGAAATAATGCAAGCGGTAGCGCCTATACTGCTTTTTTAAAAGCCGCACAATTAGATTGGAAAGTTTCAAGTGGTGTAAAACTAAGTATGGGCTTAATTGGATTAAAACAATTTAATGACCAAGAAGATTTTTGGGGATACCGCTATATTTTTAAAGCGTTTGCCGATGAGCATGGCTTTGGCTCAAGTGCTGATTTGGGTGTAAATGCCGAATTTAAATTAGCTAAAAACCTAAAGGCAAACGTATTAATTATTAACGGTGAAGGTTACCAAAAAATACAAGATACAGACGGAAATCAAAAAGTGGGTGGAAGTTTAATTTTTACCCCCGTTAAAGGTTTAATAACTAAAATATATTTAGACAACCAACCAACTACAGGGGGCAAAGACATTACCTCTTATAGTTACTTTGTGGGCTATAAAACTACCGATTGGAAATTTGCAGCCGAATATAACTTACAGCAAAACGCTACCAAATATGCTAGCCCAGCAGCTGGTAAAGATTTAGATGGATTCTCATTTTATTCAACTTATGTAATCAATAAAAAAGTTGAAGTTTTTGGCCGTTTTGACCAACTTAGCTCTAATACCCTAGCTGGTCAAACCCAAAACTGGAATTATGACAAAGATGGCTCTCAATATATTTTTGGGCTTCAAGTCGCTCCTGTTAAAGGATTGAAATTTTCATTAAATTATCAAGGATTTAGCTCTGATAATTCAACATTAGATACAAAATCACTTGTGTTTTTAAATGCCGAATTTAAACTATAAATAAATTTATTATGGAAGAAAAAACGAATGCCCGCAGAGACTTCTTATCCAAACTGGGAATGGGAGTTGTCGCCGGAGCTGTTCTGAGCCCCTTAGTTTCTAGCGCCTCAAAATTATTGCTAAATAATGAAGAAGGCGTTGAAATTAAAAATTTTGAAGGGAAATTAGAAGATCTGCTCGGTGGTGATTTTGAAAATATAAAACTTAAAATGCAGGATGATTTAAGACGCGCCTTAAAAAAACCTATGAAAAAACGCCGTTGGGGAATGGCCATTGATTTGCGAAAATGTATTGGTTGCAATGCTTGTACAGTGGCTTGTATTGCTGAAAACGCCCTTCCTCCTGGTATTGTTTACAGACCCGTTGTTAAAGAAGAAATAGGCACTTATCCAAATGTAACAAAACGCAACTTGCCTAAACCTTGCATGCAATGTGACGAACCGCCTTGCGTAGAAGTTTGTCCAGTAAGCGCCACCTTTAAAAGAGAAGATGGTATTGTAGCTATTGATTATAAAACCTGTATCGGTTGTCGTTACTGTATGACTGCTTGCCCTTATGAACACCGTATGTTTGATTATGGCGAAAAATATTCAGAAGGATTGCCACGATTGGCTGAATATGATAACCGACCATCATTTGAATATGGACAAGTTTGGGAACGCCCAGATAAACATGCATCACCAGTTGGAAATGTTAGAAAATGTACCTTTTGTGCCCACCGTTTAGATCAAGGTTTATTGCCTCAATGCTTAACTACCTGTATTGGTGGCGCAAATTACTTTGGCGATTTAAATGACCCTGATGCCGTAATTACAAAAATTATCAATAAGCTAAACGTATTCAGGCTTAAAGAACAAATGGGAACACAGCCTAAAGTGTTTTATTTAACTTAACCTATTAAAAATTACAGAAATGAAAAAAATATTTTATGTATTATGGGGTGTGGCATTTATACTCGGAAGTGTTGGTGTTGCCCAAAGATTAATGTATGGCCACGAACCGGCAGCTTATGGAAATAGGGTTGTATGGGGATTGTGGGTAGCGATGTACATTTATTTTATTGGATTATCCGCAGGGGCATTTTTGTTGTCTTCGTTGGTATATGTATTTAAAATTAAAATGTTTGAAAAAGTAGGTAAACTTGCCCTAATTACGGCATTAGTCACTTTAATTTGTGCTTTATTGTCCATTTGGTTAGACTTAGGTCATATGTGGCGTGCCTACGAAGTAATTACACGCCCTAATTTGCCTCATTCTATGATGGCTTGGATGATTTGGCTCTATTCTGCTTATATGATTTTGCTTATTTCAGAAACCTTTTTAGCCTTTAAGATAGAATCTGCAAAATATACTGGCGCACAATTGGCATTGTTTCAAAAAAGACTACAAATATTAGCAAGTATCGGTATTCCATTAGCCATTGCATTTCACGGTGGTGTTGGCGCTTTATTTGGCGTGATTGCCTCAAACCCAATGTGGCACAGTGCCTTGACACCTATATTTTTCTTGGTAGGAGCCGTTGCTTCGGGAAGTGCATTATTCACAATGATTTTTGCCTTTTTTTGGGAAAATAAAGAAAGTGAATATTATAAAAGTATGTTACAAGTATTAGCCAGAATTGTGCTGGTAGCTGTGCTATTTGACTTGTTGCTCGAATGGGCCGAATTGTCAATTGCCCTTTGGATGGGCACTCCCGAGCATACCGCCGGATTTAGAGAAATGCTATTTGGCAACTATTGGTTTGTTTTTTGGCTGTTTCATTTGCTCTTAGGCGTTGCCGTTCCCGTCTTTATTTTACTAACCAAAAAAGACCCTATTAAAATTGGTATTGCTTCATTATTAGTTGTTTTCACCTTTATTGGCGTTAGATTAAATATTGTAATACCTGGTTTGGTTGCCGAAAAAGTACACGGACAAGCAATGGCTTACATTCACCCACGATTGGCTTACCACTATTTTCCTAGCCTTATGGAATGGCTCGTTGGATTGTTTATTGTTGCATTTGGAATTGGTTTATTTTATTTAGGAAATAAATACTTTAAACTCACCAAAGAAAATAATGCTTTAAACGCTTAATTTAGAAATTATGAAAAATATAATCGATAACAAGACTTCAAGAAGATCGTTTCTTAAAAATTCAGCTTTATTTGGAGCTGTAGCCGGTGGCAGTTTGGCTGGATTCAATGTTTTTGCCAATATGACCGAAGAGGAACGAATAAAATTTAATTACGAAATTCAAAAATCAGAAAATGCTATCTATTCTGCTTGCTTACAATGCCACAATTCTTGTAGTATCAAAGGAAAAGTATATAATGGCATTTTAGGCAAAATTGATGGCAATCCTTATGGACCACAAACAATGTTGCCCCATATAGACTATAAATCAAGTTTAGATAGCGCCGCTATGGTTGACGGAAAAGTTTGCCCTAAAGGTCAAGCTGGAATCCAAACTTTATATGACCCCTACCGAATTAGAAAAGTCTTAAAACGCGATGGTGCTCGGGGAGCTAATAAATGGAAAGTAATTGATTTTCACCAAGCTATTGACGAATTGGTAAATGGCGGAAACTTATTTGGCGAAGGAAGCATAAAAGGCCTTAAAGATATTATTGTTCTTAAAGACCCTGTCGTTGCCAAAGAAATGGCAGCAGATGCAAAAGATGTTGGCAAAGGAAAAATGGCGCTTTCCGATTTTAAAGCAAAATATACCGCAAATCTCAATAAATTAATAGACCCAAACCACCCCGATTTAGGCCCACTCAACAATAAATTTGTGATGATGTGCGGACGTATTGAACACGGCCGAAAAGAATTTGGAAAACGATTTACTAACGGCGCAATGGGTTCAAAAAATTTCTATGAACATACCAGTATTTGTGAACAATCTCATCATATTGGCTACAAAGAAGTTACCAACCAATGGGTGGTTGAAGACGGCAAAGGAAAATGGACAGGTGGAAAAACACATTTAAAACCAGATATCTTAAATACCGAATTCATAATTTTCTTTGGCACCGGTGCTTTTGAAGCTAACTTTGGCAAAACTTCTATGGCTCAAAAAATTACCGATGGACTTGTTAATAGAAATTTAAAAATGGCGGTTATTGACCCACGTATGTCGCAAACAGCCGCTAAAGCCAATTGGTGGGTTCCTATTAAACCCGCTACTGACGCTGCTTTTGCTTGGGGTATGATTCGCTGGATTATCGAAAATGAACGTTTTGATAAAAAAGCTTTAACCAACAGCACCTATGCTGCCGCAAAAGAAACTGGCGAAACTAGCATTACTGACGCTACTTTGTTGGTGAAAATTGTAAACGGAAAACCAACAACATTTTTACGTGCAAACGAAATTGGTATTGGCAGCGAAACTGAGTTTGTAACCTTGGTTAATGGAAAACCCGTAAAAGTTGATATTAAAGAATCAAAAGCTATTTATGGCGATTTGAATACCTCAACAACGATTAAAGGAATTGAAGTAAAATCTTCCTTTCAGTTAATCGTAGATGAAGCTATGAGCAAACCTCTTGGCGATTGGGCAAATATTTGTGGCGTTAAAATTGAGCAAATTACTGAAATTGCAAACGAATTTACCTCTCACGGAAAAAAATCAGCTATCGATTTTTATAGAGGCGCTGTGCAACATACCAACGGCTATTACAACGCGGTTTCTATTGTTTACCTTAATATGCTCATTGGCAATACCGATTGGCTTGGCGGAATGCAAGTTGGCGGTGGCCATTGGCACGAAGATGGCAGCAAAAAAGGCATTTATAATTTTGCCAAAGCAAACCATCCAAATAAATTAACGGCTTTTGGTTTTCCTATTACCCGTGAAGGCACAAAATATGAAGACTCATCATTGTTTAAAGAAATTGGTTATCCCGCCAAACGCAATTGGTATCCTCATACGGGTAGCATCTATCAAGAAGTGTTAGCTTCGGGTGAAGATGAATATCCTTACGGTATCGACTTCTTGTTTTTGCATAAAGGAACACCACTATTATCGATGCCAGGCGGAAGTAGTGCCATTGAATACGTAAGTAATCCTAAAAAATTGCCCTTTTTTATAGCTTCGGATATCGTTATTGGCGAAACGTCTATGTTTGCCGATTATATTTTTCCGGACACTACCTATATGGAGCGTTGGGGAACACCGCATGCAACACCTGATGTAGCTCAAAAAGCAAGCAAAGTGCGCCAACCTTTAGTGCCTTCCATTACTGATATGGTCGATATTAACGGAGAAAAAATGCCTATTAACCTCGAAGCGGTTTACATCGCTCTAGCCGATAAATTAGGATTATCAGGATTTGGTAAAAATGCCTTCGATAATAATATGGAATTAACCAGAGCCGAAGATTGGTATCTTAAATTTGTAGCCAATATTGCCAATGATGGAGGGGCTGTTCCAGAAGCTACTGAAGATGAAATTCAATTGTTTATCAAAGCCAGACGCCATTTTCCAAAAGAATATATGGATATGACAAGACTCAAAAAATCAATCGGTGGCGATGATTCTTTATTCAGAAAAGTAGTGCACGTCCTCAATAAAGGTGGCAGATTTAGCGATTATAAAAATGCCTATTCTAAAGCACCTTATACCGATGGCCAATTAAAAGGCTTCTTAAAATTTTATGTCGAAAATGTTGCCAAAAGCAAAAATTCACTAACAGGCTTAAACTATAATGGGATAGGCGCTTATGAAGTGATAAAACAAATGGACGGCAAAGCAACAGGCTTTGAAACAAAAAATGGAGATGAGCTTACGATGAGTACTTTTAAAGAAGTTTTTGGTGGTCAATCAAGAACCATTGGAAACTATTGGACACAATTGTCTTTAGATCCCGAAAATGTGCTGTTTATCAATAAAATTGATGCCGATAGTCGTGGTTTAGAAAATAATGATTGGGTAACCATTGTTTCCGATTCAAATCCAACGGGTATTATTGATTTACAAAATGGCACTAAAATTCAAGTGAAATCGAGAGTGCGTGTCATTCAAGGCATTAGACCAGGTGTTGTTACGATGTCTTGGCACTTTGGTCACTGGGCTTATGGTTCAACAGATGTTGTAATTGATGGCGAAACCATTAAAGGCGATGCAAGAAGAAAAGATTCTGCTTGTCCTAATCCAGTAATGGCCCTTGATAAATCAGTTAAAAATATGTGTTTAACCGATCCTATTGGAGGTAGTGCCGCATTTTATAACACAAAAGTGCTTATTAAAAAAGTTTAGTTGGTTAATTTTAAAGCAGAGGTTTTGAAATCATTTTCAAAACTTCTGCTTTTATTTAAAAATGAATAGGCTTTATAAAATGAAATATCTATTTTTAATTTTTGTGGCGTCAATGGTTTTGTTTTCTTGCGACAATAAAGTTGAAAGTAAAGTACAGGATAAAATAGAGACGAGCAAGTTACCAAAAGAAAAATCAGGTACTTTGATTGAAATTTCTGCAGAAGATTTATTAAAAATGCTTAAATACGACAAAAATGCTTTTGTTATTGATGTCAGAAAAGCTGATAAAAATATTAGATCTTGTAAACTCATTGAAGGCTATAAGCACCTAGAAGACAGCTTGGTTTATAAAAATCCCGACTTGTTACCAAAAGGAAAAACCATTGTATTGCTTTCAAAAACAGGAGAACAAAGCAGAAAATTAGGACTATTTTTAAGAGATAAAGGTTTTACCGTTTATAACTTAAAAGAGGGTATGGACAGCTATTGGAGGTGGCGAGAACAATTAATTAGAGACTCCCTCCATATTTATGATGAACAAATAAATATTATTGAACTATATGCCGATGATTTCGGCTGCTAACTCTAAATTTAAATACGATGATTAAATTAACTATTATTTTAGGTATGGTGGGCGGACCTCAAGTGCTCATTATTTTGGCCGTTGCCATACTTTTTTTTGGAGGAAAAAAAATTCCTGAACTCATGAAAGGCTTGGGACAAGGTATCAAAGAGTTTAAAAATGCCGCTAAGGATACTGAAACACCTCCAAATAAATTATTAAAATAAAAAAAATAATGACAACTATTTCAAGCTATAAAAATGTGATAGGCATCTCCGGTGCTTGTAGAAATGTAGGTAAAACATTTTTAGGCGAGAATATTATTGAACAGTTTTCTAAAAAAAATGGAATAATTGCAATAAAAATTTCCAAATTTAAACACCATTCCAATGATAAAATTGGCTTACTCAAACAATTTGAATCACCTTATTTTACTATTTGGAAAGAAATTAATTTTACACTTAAAGACAGCGGAAGGTATTTAAAAGCTGGAGCCGATGCTTCCTATTACATTGAGTGTGATGATGCCCATCTTTTAGCTGCCTTTTTATTGGTTTATAAACTTTATAAACCCGACAAATTGTTTGTTTGTGAATCGGCAAGTATCGGAAATTATATTAAACTCG
>Ga0210044_10010556_pt1 | contig 10973 bp, 7 predicted proteins | sample CryGey13umfilter_2_FD_183959 | JGI IMG/M metagenome (GOLD analysis project Ga0210044, IMG submission 183959) | Groundwater microbial communities from aquifer in Utah, USA - Crystal Geyser 4/9/14 3 um filter (SPAdes) (version 2) | ecosystem: Environmental > Aquatic > Deep subsurface > Groundwater...
CGGCGCCTCTGTCCGGGCCGAGGTGCCGGACCGGCGTTTTGATCCAATCAACCAGACCTGCCGGATCTTCCAGTTCGCGCAGATGCGTGAGGGCGCCAGGTTTTTCAGGGGGGTCTGTCTGCGTTGCCACAACGCGACTTTTGATAACGGCATGCGGCCCATGTCGGTGCTGATACCCAGATCCTTCAGCCCCGAACGCTGGACCCGGATTTTCACCGAGAAATATTCGCTGTGCGCCCAAAACGGCTCCTGGAAAGAACTGTCGGCCGACGACCTGCTTAAACTGAACGATTATCTGTACCGCGGCGGTTACGGCACCTGGGAGGATTATACCCCGCTGGAGTGCTGACGGTAGACCTTGCTTCCCGGTCCGGGAGGCGTAAGGAGCACAGGAAGGCTGGCCAGAGTTGCGGCGCCGTCGTCAGGCTACCAGGGCTTTCAGCCAGGGCTGGCGCGCCAGAACCCCGGTGAGGGCCACGGAGAGCAGGTAGACCAGCAGCGGAAACAGCAGTTGCCAGATGTGCAGTTCGAAGAGATAGGTGAGCGGTCCCAAGGCGTCCACGAACAGGTAGTGGCAGGCGTAGACCCCCAGGGTGTATTTTCCCAGCGATTCGAGCTTGCTCCGTCGGCCGAGGTTTGGCGCGGCCAGGGCGAACAGCAGCAGGCCGGCGGCGGTGAGCACCGTGCCGATCAAAAAGTCATGCGCCAGCCAGGGCACCTCGAAGTATTTCCATAGCATCCAGGTTTCCAGGACTTGCAGAAGCAACCCGGCCGCCGATACCAAGAGGGCCTGGACCGGCGAGCAAACGGTTTTTTTTGTCTGGAACAGGTAGCCGATAGTCAGGCAGATCATGCTGACAAAGGGCCCGTCCCGGGTGGAGAAGGGTACATGGAAGCCTATAGGGGTGACGGAGTAGGAACCGCCCAGCAGGCCGAAGACAAAAAGCAGCACGGCCACCACCACCGCCGGCAGGGTCCGGCCGCCCTGTACGCAGAGCGCCAGCAGCAAGACCCCCAGCATGAGCGCAGGCAGAAACCACAGATGCACCTTGGCCCCTTGGAAAATCAGGTGCAGCGGCGCGGCCAGCAGTTGCTGAATTTTAGCAAAGGTCAGTTGCTGGTAGCCCATCTGTTGCAGGTGCGGCCAGAAGGAGGGAATCAGGGTGTAGAGAATCGACCAGGCCACCAGCAGTACCAGAAGTCGTCGCTCGTAGCGGGCCACTTTTGCCCAGCGATCCTTGGCCGCAAGCGTCTTGCCCAGAAAGTAGCCGGCCACCATGAAGAAGAACGGCACCGCGAAGCGGGCAGGCTGATTGAAGATGTATTCCGGCAGGCGCCAGCCCGCGCTCGGAAACAGGTCGCGCATGAAGGGCTTGGTGTGAATCATGATCACCGCAAAGACGGCGATGACCCGGCAGAAGTCGATGCTGGCAATGCGCCCGGGTCGAGCAGGAGTCATGGTTAGTTTTTTGCTGCGCAAGTTGTTTAGCCTGTATGTTAGGGACGCGGAAAATACCAATCTACCATCACGCATCCCGGCTTAGGGCCATCTTTGACCGCGCCTCAATCGCAGGTAAGCGAGGTGAAGCCGAGACTCCGAAATCCTCGACGTAGCCCTGCTACGCCTGCGGTTTTGTGCAGCGCAGCAAATACTCTTGGGGTGCTCAATCGGCTCAGCCAAATCTGATCCCAACCCGGGCGCGATCCAGGCATATTGGTGTTTTCCGAGTCCCTTGGTACCATGTAACACATATTCTTTCGCCTCTAACCCCTCCAACATCCCCTTGTTAGGGGAGTCTTAAAGGCTAAAAACACCAACAGACTAAACACCTTCCTACAAAGTCATCTCCACGTCGAGCTCGCGGTCCGGCAGGATGGGGCGGGCCCTTTGCAGGCGCACCGTCAGATGGTCTCCCTTTTTCTTGTAGAGCAGGTGGATCTTGATGTCCTCCGTTGCGGCCATGGGGGTACCATCCAGGGCCAGAATGAGGTCCTTTTCCTTGAAGCCGGCGGCCATGGCCGGGCCATGGGGCGAGAGGCCGGCGATTCGCACGCCGTCGGTATCTTCCTTGAGCATGACCCCCAGTTGGGCCGGCGGCTCGAGTTCCGCCGCTGGCGCCAGGATTATGAAGTCGGCCTGGCCAGGGGAGAAGGCCTCGCCGTCGACGTTCATTATCACGCTCTGGGGTACGTCAAGGCGTCTGCTCAGCCGGGGCGGGATGGCGGTGTCCTTGGCTACGTGGCCGCGGCCAGCCAGCACCACCATGCGGGTCTCGGTGTGATCGGTGAGATAGGCGGCAATGGAGGCGGCCATGGTCTCATCCCACAGGGCCTGGGCCTGCAGGAAGTTGGTGAAATTGCCCTGCTGGGCGGCCTGGGGGCCATGCGCCCCGAAGGCCTGCTTGAGCCGCTCGCGATAGCCTGGCAGGTCCAGATCCCGATCCTCGGGGAGCCCGGCCCGCGTTGCCTCATCCAGGGCGGCGAGGCCGCCATCCTTGAAGACCGTGCTTACCGTCTTTTTCTCCAGATTGAGGCCCAGCACCGGGATCTTCTTGGCCCTGGCAAAAGCCAGCACGTCCCGGTAAAGCCGGTAGTCAAAGCCCCAGGTCTGGAAGTAGTGAGACTCCTTCAGAAAGGCACGTTCATCCACCTCGCCGGCGACGAAGCGGTCCAGGGCGGCCTGACTTGTGCCGTTGAACATTTCCATGCCGATGGCCAGGTGGTGGTCCCGCTGATAGAGGTCGCGGACGAGGTTGAGCTGCAAGACGTGGTCCCGGTAGCTGTCGTGGGTCTCCCCCACGTAAACGACCCGGCTGTGCAGCAAACTGTCCAGAATCTGTTCGTAGGACAGGGTGTTGGGCATGGCCATGCCGCTGGGTGCTTCGGACAGTTGGAAGATCATGCCGATATCGCTGGCGCGGCTGCGTTTCTCCAGGACCCGGCCGCCTTCAAAATGGAGAAAGCCATACTTGCCGTAATGGCCGAGTTTGGGAACCGCGGCCTGGGTCTCCTCCAGGCTGGCGGTCGACACCAGCACGGCCACCATCTCCGGATTCAGCGGGTTGGGGTGTACGTCCAGGGTGAAGCCGGTGGCCGGGTGTGGCGGCTTGGCGAACAGGGCCCGGGCCTGCTTGCTGTCGGTGCCCAGGAAGAGCAGGCTGGCCTTGTCCAGTTCGTCATCCTGCAATTCCCCGGCGTCCACAAAGCGGCAGCCCATCTCGGTAAGTTTTGTCATGAGCGGCGCGAAGCGCTGGCGGTCCGCCTCATTCCCCTGGACGACGATCTTGTCGGTCGCGCCCTGGAAGCGGGACCAGACCGGTGGCAGTTCATCGGCCACGAGGCGCCGCATCAGGTCGTAATCCTCGTCCACTACCAGTTCCAGCGGTTCCGTGGCCAGGGGAACCTGGACCGCGGCCTCCTTGGCCGCCAGGGTAACAGTCCGCCGGATCTCGCCATGCGCGGTGCGCAGGGTGATCGGTACTTCCAGTTGATAGGGGGGGGCATTCTCCTGGGAGAGCGTGAAGGAGACCACTGGTTGCCCGGCCTCGGTTTTGACGCTGAGGTCCTGCACGGCAAGGCTTGGCAGATCAGCCCGTTGCAGCCATTGCTCGAAGAAGTCAGTCAGGTCATGGCCGGCGGCGGTTGTCAGGCTAGTGATGAGGTCGGACCAGGTGGCCGGCTGGGATCGCATGCGGCTCACAAAGTCGCGCAGCCCGGTGAAAAAGGCCTCGTCTCCGACGCTGCGGCGCAGCATGTGGAAGAGCATGCCGACCTTGTTGTAGCCGATGGCCCGGGGCAGTTCCTGATCCTTTTCCAGGTGGCTCACCCCGCCGACGAAGTCCGCCGCCTTCATGGTGTTGGTGGCTGGCACCAGGCTCTGGTACTTGACCAATTGCTCCTTACGGAAGGTCGCGCCCTGGCCCTCGTCCACGGCAAAGGCCTGGTCGGCCAGGTAGGTGGTGAGGCCCTCGGCCCAGTTGCCCTGGCTGGTGTCCATCCGGACGCTGTTGCCGAACCATTCATGAAGGATCTCGTGGCCCAGGGAGGTATCGACGATAAAGGGCAGCCGCACCACGGCCTGGCCCAACAGGGTGAAAGTGGGCACGGCAAAACCGGTGGGCAGGCGGTTTTCCACCACCGAGAAGCGTTTGTAAGGATAGCTGGTCAGGAGTTTTTCGTAGCGTTCCAGGTACTGCCGGGCCTTTTCCCGGTAACGGCCAGCCAGATCCTGATCTTCCGAGAAGAAGTAGGAGTATAGCTCCTTGCCCTGGCCGAAGGCGGTCTTTTCCACCACGTAGGGGCCGGCCACCAGGGTGAGGGCGGACAGGGGCTGGTTCAAGGTGAAGGTGACGAGCTTGTCGTGGTCGCGCCTGGTCGTGGTGATGGTCTCGGCCTCGGAGATGGCCTCGAAGTTGTCAGGGATGCGGGCGGTCAGGGCGAAGCGGCAATCCATGGAGAGGACCGGATGCCAGGCGCCGGTGAGGGCGATGCCATCCCGACTGATTTGGCTATCAGTGGCCGCCGGCGCGCAGGTTTTGGCAAAGGCAATGGTCACGGTCCTGACCGTGGCGCTCGCGGCCAGGAGGACGGTGTCGGCCCCGACCTTGAAGGCGGCCGGTACCTGGCCGTCCACGAGCAGGGATGAAATGGTCAGGCCGTCAAGGTACAGGCGGGCCTCGTCGCCGGCCGGCACCTCGATTTGGGAATTGCCCTGCAGGCGGTGGGCGTCCAGGTCAAAGGAGACTTCCAGCCGGTGCATGGCAGTGGCAGAGGCTGGTTGGTGATCCACGGCGCACCGCCCAGGTTCAGGCAAGCAGATGGCCGAGAGGAGCAGAGCGCTCAGGAAAATCAAGGATTTCAAGGTGTTCCTCCCGCAGCCAGTTGGCCAATGATTCCAGGGCGACTTCGGCACGTTTGCCTCCTCGCAGTTTTTTGGGGATTTTATGGGTAAAGGGTGGAAAGAGCCCGAAGTTGACGTTGCTGGGCTGGAAATTCGCGCTTTCCCGGGTGAGGTGGGTGACCAGCGCGCCCATGGCCGTGTCCGGCGGCGGAATTGCGGGCTGTTCGCCCTGGGCCAGTCGGGCCACATTGATGCCGGCCAAGAGCCCCATGGCCGTGGATTCCACATAACCTTCCACGCCGCTCAGTTGCCCGGCGATCAGCAGGTCGGGCCGCTTACGGCATTGCAGGGTGGGCAGCAGAACCTTGGGGCCGTTGACAAAGGTGTTGCGGTGGATGCTGCCCAGCCGGGTGAACTCGGCCCGTTCCATGCCCGGGATCATCCGGAAAACCCGCTGTTGCTCTCCGTAGGTAAGCTTGGTCTGAAAGCCCACCATATTATACTGGGTGGCCTCCAGGTTCTCCTTGCGGAGCTGGACCACGGCGTAGGCCTCCCGGCCGCTCTTCGGGTCGCGCAGACCCACCGGTTTCATGGGGCCGAAGCGCAGGGTCTCCGGGCCTCTGGCGACCATGACCTCGACCGGCAGGCAGCCCTCGAAGTAATGCGGGTCCTCGAAGTCCTTGAGCGGCACCTTGGCGGCCCCTTCCACCGCCGCGATAAAGGCCAGGTACTGTTCGCGGTCCATGGGGCAGTTCAAGTAGTCGCCCGGCCCGTCCTCCCAGCGAGAGGCCGAATAGACGATGCCGTAGTCCAGGGAGTCCGCCGCGACGATGGGGGCGATGGCGTCGTAAAAGGCCAGGTGTTCGCCACCGGTAAAGGCGGCCAGGGCGGCGGCGAGTGGCGTTGAGGTAAGCGGACCGGTCGCCAGGATGATCGGGCCGCCCTGGGCCTCCTCGGGCGTGGGAATGGTTGCGCACTCCTGTCGAACTACTTCAATGTCAGGATGGGCCGCGATGCGGGCGGTGACCCAGTCGGAAAATAGCCCACGGTCAACGGCCAGGGCGCGGCCGGCCGGCACCGCGGTGGCGTCGGCCGCCGCCATGATAAGCGAGCCCAGCCGCCGCATCTCCTCCTTGAGCAACCCCACGGCAGCGTGAGGGTCGGCGGCGCGCAGCGAGTTGGAGCACACCAGCTCGGCCAACCCCTCCGAGTGGTGGGCCGGGCTGAAGGCGCGGGGTTTCATCTCCAGGAGGCGAACCCCGCAGCCCCGTCCCGCGGCCTGCCAGGCCGCCTCGCAGCCCGCCAGGCCGCCGCCGATGATGGTGATGGTCTTGCCGGTCACAACATCCTTGTTTGTACGTTGCGTTTACAGGCCCACGGCCGCCTTGATGGCGCTGACCACAACGTCACTGGAGGTGCCGACGATGCTTTTGAGCATCCCCTCCTTCTCGTAAAAGCCGATGAGCGGCGCGGTTTTCTCGTTATAGGTCGCCAGCCGGTGGGAGATGGCCGCCTCGGTCTCGTCTTCGCGCTGCACGGCCGGGCCGCCGCACTTGTCGCAGATGCCCGCCACCTTGGTGGGATTGCTCTTGACGTTATAGATGGCCTGGCACTTGGTGCAGGTGCGCCGGGTGCAGAGGCGGTCCAGTATGACGTCGCGGGGCACGTCGATGCTCACCACCATGTCGAGCTTGATGCCCAGTTTGGCCATCAGCACCTTGAGGGCCTCGGCCTGGGGGATGGTGCGGGGAAAGCCGTCCAGCAGGAAACCCTTCTGGCAGTCCGGCTCCTGCAAGCGCTTCTCCATGATCCCCATGATCAGGGAATCCGGCACCAGGTCACCGCGTTTCATATAGCCGTCCGCCTCCTTGCCCAGTGCGGTGCCGGCGGCCACCGCGCCGCGCAGGATATCGCCGGTGGAGATCTGTACCGAACCGTCCAGGGCGGTGAGCAGCTTGGCCACGGTGCCTTTGCCGGCGCCTGGCGCGCCCAGAAGAATGAGTTTCATTGGTTTCCCTCCTGATGATTTGGTTTGCGTGCACTTATCTCTAGTTTTTAGTGTCTTTTTCGGGCGGCCACTATACCCGATTTTTTTTCTCGCGGATAGAGGGAAAAGGGGCGGTCTGGCCTGGATGCCAAGGACGACCGGAAAAAATTAATAGCGCTTGACCCTTACCCTTGACGAGGTCCAAACTGAGATTAGAGTTTTAGCCAATGAGGCGGGTTTTGACTAAAACCATCAAGAAAAGACCAAAGGAGGTGCACCATGGCTATCATTCGCTTCGATCGTCCGGTGTTTCGCAGCCCCATGTCGGAGTTTGAACGCATGCGGCGCGACATGAACGCGCTCATGCGCGTCGTCGGGGGTTACGAGGATTTTCCAGCCTTGCCGGCCGGCGGGGTTTACCCGGCCCTCAATATTTCGGAGGACACTGACAACGTCTATGTGCGGGCCGAGGCGCCCGGCATAGCGGCCACTGACCTGCAGCTCTCGGTGGAGGGGGAAACCATGGTCATCAAGGGTGAGCGCAAGGCCTGCGCCGCCGACGAGAAGCTCTCCTTTCACCGGCGGGAGATCGAGTGCGGCAGCTTCAGTCGCGCTATCACCCTGCCGACCCGGGTGCGGACGGACAAGGTGCAGGCGAAAAGCGTGGACGGCATTCTCACCATCACCCTGCCCAAGGCGGAAGAGGTCAAGCCCAAGAAGATTACCGTCAATGTCGGTTGATATACGATGCCCAAGGAGGAACGAGCCATGACAGATAAGGAATTGCAGGTGAAACAGCGGCAGGAGGTGCGGCAGACCGGTGAGTCCACCAAGCCCGAGCGGCAATATGTGCCGGCCGTTGACATATTCGAGAGCAGCGATGCCGTTACCGTCAGGGCCGAGATGCCCGGCGTGCCAAAGGGCGGCGTACGTATCGGCCTGGAGGAGGGAACCCTGACTATCGAGGGCGCCAGGGCCGATGCGGCGGGTAGCGCTGAAACCTTTCTACTGCGGGAATTCGAGACCGGCCATTACCTGCGGCGCTTCACCATGGCCGAAACCATCGACCAGGACAAGATCGAGGCCACCATGACCAACGGTATCCTCACCGTGGTTCTGCCCAAGCGCGAGCAGGCCAAGCCCAGGCAGATAGAGGTCAAGGCCGGATAAACGGGGCAGGGGCGGGCTTATTTCCGGGGTCATGTCAGACCTGGAAGGATCAATCTCATGCAACAATGAATGATTGTTGTTTTAGCTTAAATGATCCCGCCCCCGAGGAGGATGGCGATCAGGAAAAGCATGATTGCCACCAGGACTTGCAAGGTGCGGAAGGTAACCTTCCTGACCAGGCGGCTTCCCCAAAAAACGCCGGTGAAGGCGGCCAGGGTGGCAACCATGATGAGGGGCAGGTTCCCCATGACTTCCTTTGATCCTAGGAGGTCCGCATATACGGCGAGGCGGGAAAAATCCACCAGGGCGGCGATGACCACGCCTGTGCCGATGAAGGCCTCCTTGTCCAGGCCGCTCTTGAGGAGAAAGATGCTTCTGAAGGCGCCCTGATTGCCGGAGAGCCCCCCGAAAAATCCGCTCAGGAGGCCTCCGGCTGGCACGCACTTCCGGCTTATGACGAGCTGCTTGGTGGCCGGGCACAACTCCAGGGCGGCAAACCCGGCCAGGAGCAGGGCGATGACGAGCTTGACCGGGTGAACCATGAACTGCCGGCCATTGAGCAGATATGTAAGGAGCGGGGCAAGGTCGGCCAGCCACAGGAGCAGTCTGGCCCCCGCAAAGCTCGCCAGGAAAGCGGGCAGGCCGAAAAACAATACGATATGCCAGTCTGCCCGTCGGCTGAAGAGCCCGACCTTGAACAGATTGTTGGCAAAGTGGACCAGCGCGGTCTGGGCAATGGCCACTTCAACCGGGAAAAAGATGGCAAAAACCGGCATCAGCAGGGTGCCCAGGCCGAAGCCGGAGAAGAGGGTCAGGCCCGAGGCAAGCAAGGCCACCGTGCAGATAATCAGATAGCTCATCTCTTTTGTTTGCGTACTATAAGTCTGCCGGTTGCAAAAAAAACAAGGGGCGGAGAATTTTCTCCGCCCCTTGTCTCATGCTCGGCCAGGTGTTTAGGCCCAGGCTCGGTCTTGCAGTGATTTGCTAAAAACGATAGGTCATGGTAACCGCAACAAAATGGGCTTCATAGCTGGGTCCCAGATAGCTGCCCAGGTTGATCAGCCGGTTGCCCCACTGGTTGGAGGTGGCATCGGAGGTATCGCGCAACAGGTACTCGCTGCCCACCGACTCAGCCCAGGGGGTATTTGCCTCCTGCATCCAGTCGCTGATCTTGTAACGGTCGTAGATGTAATGCACGCCGAAGATCAGATTTTTGACGAACTGGTACTCCAGGGTGGCATTGAGATTGTACTGCTTGTGGGTGACCGTCGGCGGGGAGCTGAAGGCATACTGATCGGTGGAAGCAGGCAGGGTGCTGCCCGCGTTACCCGTGGCCACGCTGCCCAATCCGCTGTAAGCAATATCCACCTTGCCATGGGAATAGGTGTAGTCCGTGGCTAAACGGAGCGTATTTGGGATGATCTCGTAGCCGACCCCAAGGCCGATGGTGTTGGTCTTGTCGTCGGTAACAGCCATCCACTGGGAGTCTGCCGCGAACCTGTCGTCCCAGCCGCCGAGGTCGTTGCCGAGCCTGGTGGAGGGATTCAACTTGTTGTTCTCGTTGAACTCCATGCCGCGCTGGGTGGATTCGATGTTTTCATTGCTGCCGAAGGCGTTCAGGTTCAACCGTTCGGTCGCGGCATAGGAAACATCGAGGGCATAGCGGTTGATCTCGGTCTCCAACAGGCCGAGCTGGTCGCCCGCCGTAAAGAGATTCTCGTCCGCTACCCCGGTTCCCAGAATCGGTTGCACCGGAGTCACGTCGGAATCGTAGTCGTCCTTCTTGTACCGGTAGGAGGCGGTGAGGTCCAGCCCCTCCGTGGGCATGACGGTGGCGGCGAGATCGAACTGGTTCCGCTCCCGGTCGGAGACGTCAAATTTCCGCATGTCCGGGTGGTTGCTGAATGTTAAAGCCGGATTATCCAAGTTGGTATTGGTCGCTGCATCATACCAGTAGCTCTGCTGGGTTACCGTGCCATTATACGTCCCGCCGTCACGGTCGCCAAAGAGGTACTTGGCCCGCAGGGTCAGCCAGTCGGTGGGCCGGGTTTTCACCGAGCCCTTGACTTTATCCTCCTCGGTGTTGGCCTCGCGATATTCGCGGTCGATATCCTCCCGTTCGTAGCCCAGACCGAGGGTGGTCCGCAAGAAGGGCAGGTTATACGAGGTGTCCAGGCCGTAGTTTGTCTGGTCAAAGGCATAAGCCAGGTTGACCCGCTGGTTCTTGAAGGTGGTTTCGCCACTAGTGGCGTTAGCTTCTAAAATCGTGTCGCTGGTTACATACCACCAGTTGTTCTGGGAGGTTTTGTTGTCCAGATCGTAGTAACGGACAAAGGCCCGCAGGTTCAGACGCTCGATGGGGTTGATGCTGTAGTCGGCGTTGAACAAGGTGGTGTTGATCTCGGCATCGGCATTCAGCCGGGGCAGTTCGGCGGTGGAATCCCAGGCGGTTGTGCTGCCGAAATCGGTACTGCTGTAGGGTAAGATGGTCTCGTCCTGTTCCATCATCCCGTAGGCCACCATGGTGTTCAGGCGGCTGGCCATGGGCAGGTCGAAGCCGAAGGCCAGGGAGACGTTCTGGTAGCGGTTATCCGGGGCCAGAGCCCGTTGCCCGAAACTGGCGATACGGTGACTCGCATTCCAGATATCGTAGCCGCTGCCGTCGACATCCGCTACGTAGGGGTTCTGCCAGCGGAGGGTGTCGATCTCGTTTTCAAACCCCGAGAGCAGGTAGGTGAACAGGGCCTGGTAAGTGGGGCGGTTGTACTCGGCCTCGAACTTCACTTCCTGGGTCTTGTAGTCGATAGGCTCGACCAACTGGGCATTAAGGGTGCGCGGCGGCCGGTCCCCTATGGGACCGTAGGTGAGGTTGGAACCGTCCTTGCGCTCGTCCGACAGCGAGAGGCGGAACTTGAAATCCCGATGGGGGGTGAGGGAAAGGGTGGCCCCGGTCTTGTCCCGCTGGGTGCCCAAGTC
>Ga0210044_10010557_pt1 | contig 10972 bp, 6 predicted proteins | sample CryGey13umfilter_2_FD_183959 | JGI IMG/M metagenome (GOLD analysis project Ga0210044, IMG submission 183959) | Groundwater microbial communities from aquifer in Utah, USA - Crystal Geyser 4/9/14 3 um filter (SPAdes) (version 2) | ecosystem: Environmental > Aquatic > Deep subsurface > Groundwater...
CCCCAAAAAAATTATTATGAAATACTTGGAGTCTCTGAGGACGCAAGCCAAGACGAAATCAAAAAGGCATTCAGGATGGCAGCCATCAAACACCATCCTGACAAATGATGAGACAAAGCAAAATTTCAAGCAGTCAATGAAGCACATGGTATCCTGTCAGACGAAAAAATCAGACAACAATATGATGCATATCGTAAGTGATGATTTTGATGAGTAGGATGAGATTTTTGAGGGTTTGGTTGATGATTCGGTGGATTTGATGTAGATTTGTGAGATCTCGTAGGAGATTTTTTTGGCGGAGGAAGCAAAAGAAAATCTTCGAGAGGAGAAGATATACAAATATCATTAAATCTGGAGTTTGATGAGGCCTATTTGGGTGTGAATAAAAAAATGAGATATACAAGAAGAATATTGGCATCAGATGTAGACAGAATTACTTGCGATCACTGTGATGGTCGTGGAGTCACTACACAACAAGCACGTACTCCTTTTGGTGTGATGCAAGTGCAAAACACCTGTCAAATATGTGGATGATTGGGATCATTATTTGAAAAGAATGGGAAGCGTATCCCTTGATGATTGGAAGAGACCAAAGAGATCATCGAAGTTGGAGTACCAGCAGGGATCAAAGAATGAGTCTATCTCAAATATGGAGGGAAGGGACATATGTGACCTTGATGACAAACGTGAGACTTATATATCAAGTTGTATATCAAGCATTCAGACATCTATACAAGAGAAGAAGACGATATGTACATCTCTCGATCATTGAGTGTCTTTGATGTAGTATTGGGTGCTTCCATCAGTATTGACCACCCAGAATGAAGTCTCACCGTCAAAATACCCAAAGGAACTCAAACAAATGATCTCATCAAGGTTTCCAACAAAGGTTTTGGAAAAAAATGAATCTTGGGTTCAAGAGGGAATTTGTATATCAAACCAAAAATCATCATCCCAAAAAAACTCAGCAAAGAAGAAGAGGAATTGTGGAAACAGTTACAAAAAAAAGCAAAGTAACTATAGCATAATTTCAAGACATACATTTATTTATCAGCACATGAAGATATGTATACCTGTCAAAGTTGTTCATATTCTTCTCATACCAAAATAGGCAAATGCCCTTCATGTGGTTCATATGGGACCTTTCTTTTGGATGATGGAAAGCGAGGAGCAAGCAAATGAAGTAAAGCAACAGGTGAAGTATTGGATTCCAAGACGATGAACCCACATGGAGAAAGAATAAAGTACATCATCAACCATCCAGAGTTTGATCGTATCTTCGATACGGGGCTAACGGCTTGAGGCGTGTATTTACTTGGTGGTGAGCCGGGTATTGGCAAATCAACCATTATGCTCCAGATCATAAGGCAACTGACAAGTAACAACCCTGGTCTGAGTATAGCTTATTTTTCTGCTGAAGAACGCCCAGAACACATTGTCGCAAGATATCAAAGACTGTTTTCACATGTCCATGTCAACAAAGAAAGCACTCAAACGCCATCCATTTCTCCATCCATTGATTGAAAAAATGATCAAGAGGATATCAACTTCGAAATATATCACACAACTGACTGTCTCGACATCATTGCGACGAGCAAAGCAAAAAATTATAATGTCATTATCGTCGACTCTATCCAGACCATCAATGCACCAGAGGTAAATGCCCTTGCATGATCTCCCGTTCAGGTGAGGAGTTCAAGTGACTTGCTCCAAAAACTAGCAAAAGAAAACAATATTGCCATCTTTATCATTTGACATGTCACCAAGGGTGGTGAGATAGCATGACCCAAATATTTGGAACACATTGTCGATGTCGTGATGTATTTGGAAGGAGACAAGGATGGACAACTGAGATTCCTCAGATCCAAAAAAAATAGATTCTGACCTGCAGATGAAGTAGGGATTTTTGAAATGACTCTCTTTGGTCTCCAGCCAGTCTACAACCTCAAAGATCGTATTATGTCACAAGCAACGAGCTCGACACCAGGGACAGTACTTTCCATAGGAGTAGACAATGGTAGACCGGTGCTGGTGCACATCGAAGCATTGCTCAACAAATCATATGGGAAATTTCCTATCAGACGCGCCATTGGTGTTGATCACAAAAGAGTTGATCTGATTATAGCCATTTTGGAAAAATATTGCAAACTCCAACTCAAATTTCTCGATATATATATCAACGTACCAGGCGAACGACATTTTACCGATAGTGGCCTGGATTTGGCTATTGCTGCAGCCATTATGGGACAATACAACAACAAATTGGCCAGCAAATATGCAATATATCTTGGGGAAGTGGCCTTGAGTGGCAAGATTTCAAAATCCAGATCGCACGACAAAAGAATCAAAGATTTCCAATCTGACTGCACTATTATAGATACATCAGTCATGTCACATATTATTGAATTGACCAACCATTTATAGGATCCCGAACGAAAAGGAGGAGGAATAGCACAATAATCGAGAAGAAAAAGCGAGTAATCGTAGGGGGGGAAGACCGTCCTCTCAATACACCAAATCATACATGCAAAGTGTCTTATACAAAATCCACAGGTTGAATGGTGATCTCTTGCAAGCTACTGCTGAATGAATAGATACGATCCATAGCGTTTTATCAATCATATATTTTTTTATGAAAAAACTATTCGTAGTCTTGGCTTGATGACTGTTGTTTTCAAGTTTTCCTGTCCTTGCACTTTCTTCTGTACAAATGCAAAAGTCTGAGGGAATACTATCTTTATTGATAGAACATGCAGAAAAAATTGATAGTAGATTCGCTGCCAAAGACTATCAGTACGAAAAGATGAAAGAAAAGAGAGAGTCAATAGTCGAATGTTTTAGCTATTTGGATCTTTGTGAAGAATCCTGTGAGTTAAGTTATGTTCAGTGTCTGTGATCTTTTAGACAATACCTCCGTGATGTGGGCAAACAACTCCAAATCAATGAGCAACTTGCACATTTACCTTCCACACCACTACAAACACCTCAAAATGCATTATTAAAATTGCAACAACACTTGATAGGTGGATTCATAGCTGATTTGACAAACCCTGTTCATGAAAAGTCTGATCTGAATATAGATTTCAAAGCAGACGTGCCCGATGAGTGATTGATGCAATGAAAATTTGCTATGCAATGAGAGGGTAAATCAGATCCCAAGCAAGGCAATTATGAAGGTTCATTTCAAATGAAAGCTGACCTTGCTACTACCACTGACTCTATACCACAAATCATGCAGGGATCTGCGTCATTTGACTTCAAATTACTCAACAATCAGAAGCTTTATCTTGCTATCCATGATATAGATTTCACTACTAAAGAAATTGATATACAAACAGAACTTGCAAAGGTTGTCATGAATGGGATGTTGGAAAAACTTCAAGGCAAATATATCGAGCTACCATTGGACTCTGCTACATCGATGTCAGCCAATCCATTCAATCTCGGTTGAGTCAAAAAATTGATAGACACACCTATGATTGATTTTTATCACCAAGAGGATGATAATACTTATTTTGGTATGCCCAGTTATACAACCTGCGATATGACTATGATGTGGGGAGTGAGTCAACCAAGTTATGGCAATCAGATAAGTAATGATTGCAAAAGTAGTTACGACATCAAGAGACTTGAGACTCAAGGGAAAGGAAATGTCGTATTGAAAACTGATTGATCCAACTACAATCTTTCATGGAGCGACAAATATGCCAAAGACAACTGACCTGAAAAATTTATTTTAAACAAAACTTTGGTCGAACGAAATGACGAGAAAATCATCAAGATAGATATTCCCTTGAGTGAGAGTCAAATTGATAGTATAAATTACGAAAATAATCAACTCAAAATATTTTCTAAAGATAAATATGCTCATACAGAATTTCAGGCAGTGCTTGGGAAAAATCGTCTCACGGGAGCTTGAAAAGCGGTAGTTGATGGTAAAAAGGTAGTTTTTGCAATTGATTACCAATGAGGGATGGCAGAAAATATGAAGCTGATTATGACACTTCATGAATGAGACAAACTTTTGTTGACGATGACCATGAAGAGCAAAAATAGCAAAAACTACATTGATGGATTTACTCTCACTCCCCCATCCAATGTCATCACCTTGGAGCAATTACAAAAAGAATTGAGTAGCTTGCCTTTGTGAGATTACTAAGTGATGATAGTCCCAAGTTCTTGTTGAAAATCACTCTCGTTGACAATGTACAATACCCTAGCACTCAAGCTAGGGTATTTTCTTTGTCCACAACAAAGAGAAAAATCTTTTGATAGACACTAATAACGCGAGTTACGAAATTAGATACAATAGTACACGAGGAGGTTTCTTATCTTTTGTGCTGAAAAAAACGCTTCGCTGAGACCTACTTTTGGCTTGATCCAAACACCGAATTAAATTCGGGGCAGGATCCAGCAGAAAATCAAGTCTGAGCAAACTAGATGATATATCTACAGACAATCATGATTAGCGTATTCGCAATGATTACAAGGGGTCATTCCAGAAACGAGTGAAGCGAGTTGTCTGGAATCCATTATCAGTGCTAATGGATCCCCGCCTCCGCGAGGATGACAAAGCTATGTCAATCTGCCATATTCAGTAATCCCTCTAGTTCCCTCCCATAACTCATTGAACATTGTTTTGCTTCATTGTGTGTTGAGTGTTCGTGATGGGTCTCGGTCGCCATGTGTATAGATAAATATTCACGTGATAGGTTTCTCAGACAAAATGCTCAGACCTCAAATACCTTATATGTATTTTCAATACTGAGTTTTTTATTTCGTCATTGGCGTTAATCAAAAGGTGGTTTAATTCCCCGAAGCTTGCTTCGGAAACAAAGGGAAGTCCATCTCTTTAACTAGTTGTACGAGATACCGCGTCAGCTTGCTGCGCGGAGTATCATTAAGATACCTCACTTCCTTCAGTATAAAAGGCTTCTTGCCTCGATTAGTCTGTGGTCACCTGTGCCCATTCCTTCTTTTACTTCCTCCCAAAATCGGCTGGGATCTCTCACCACACACTTGTCCTCCATTTTGCAATAACAATGTCAGTATTGTTATTTTTGAGCCAATCGACCGCCTCTTGTATGCGATCAAACAAGATGTTATTCTTCTTGGTCTTTTTCAATTTTGTATTCACCTGACCTGCCTTGATCCATGCAATTGCCGTTTTGGAATCAGAGTATATCAAACGTTTTTTTCATGAGTCATGTGTCTCTTTTCATGTGTCATGTGTCATATTTTTTCATACCTGTCTCGCCATATTCTGCGAGGTTTTAGTGTTTTCACGCTTTCATCTTCCAATCAACCACCTCATCCCATCGATAATTGCCAAAAACTCTCCGATGTTGACAGTTCACTGGACAAAGGGTCACTGGAGAAACAACTCGTGTCACGTTGACGTGTCCACTCATCTATATTCCAATATTCAGGGATTCCCACTACACGCAGCATCCACGCAGATACTGTCAGGATCAGGTTGTCCTATTTTATTTAGTTCATAGGGAGACAATTTTTTTTCAAACAAGTCTAGTCACTTAAAATTTTCATACTCTCCCTCAAAAGCTTCGCGAGCTTGGGAAAGTGTAGGGAAAGACTTATATTGAGCACATGCGTATCATGTGACAGATTGCGAACATTCTGTCCAGTTGTCCAAAACACCACACTTTCTCCCCTTTCGTACCACATAATATTTCATTCATATTTTCAATGATTAAACCACATCGTCCAACACACTATATTTTATTGTTGCAAATACTAGCCCTTGATGCAAGAGAGTCTTATCTCACAAATGATAGCACTGATCAGTATCAGCGATTCCAAGATCGTTCCTTTTGCATACCTCCTTGCCTGAAAGGCAAAAAATTATCAAATCATCCAGAATACGCTACAGCTGGCTGCGCGAGTTTTTTATCTCTCTCAGAAAACCATACCACTGTATTGATGTCAGTTACAACATTCATGACACCAGTATGTGACTGGTTTTTTTGTTTTTTATGCCCAAAAGAAGACGCTTCGCTGAGACTTACTTTTGGCTTGATCCAAAAGTAAGCAAAAAATCAAGTCTGAGCAAACTCGATGATTTATCTACAGGTTAGTCATCTGAGTAAATCTGATATCTTCAGTACTTCCATATAGCTCCCTCCCATCACTCATTGGAAGTTTTATGTGTTTTGTCTGTGTTGTGTGTTAGTGATGGGTCCCGGTCGCCATGAGTGCGAAGAGATATTCACGTTAATGGTTTCTCAAACAACATGCTCAGACTTCAAACTTTATATGTGTTTTAAACACTGAGCTTTCCTCTTTCGTAACTGGCGTTATTATAGTACAGGTCTTATAAAAGTCAGATTATATAAGCTTCCTAATTGCAAATTTATTGCAAATGCAAAAAAGTTGCAAATGCAAAAGAGTTGCAGTAGTAATATTTTTGCAAAACAAAAAATGTCTTGAAGTCGAGATCGAGATTTGTCAAGTTGCAAAAAAGTTGCAAATGCAAAAAAGTTGCAAATGCAAAAAAGTTGCAATAAGATAGGGTGGGTAGATTTTAGTTTTGTAACTTTTGCAAAAAAGTTACAAATGCAAAAAAGTTGCAAATGGAATATTACGATCGAGCAAGTGAGATTCTCAAAGAAAATGGCTATCGTATGACACAGATCCGTCATCAGATTTTGTCTCTTTTTGAACAATCAGAAAAAGTATTATTACTTTGAGATTTGGAAAACGATGCGGCCGAGAGAAAGATTGACACAGTGACAGTCTATAGGACACTGCATATCTTTGAAGACTTGGGCATCATCATCAAAATACACAGTGTAGGTTGATATGTCAAAGCACCCGATTTTTGAGCGAATAGACAAAGGTGGCAATATTTGATAGATCAAAAAACCCTGAGCTTCAAAGTGATATCCGCGGTGGACACAGGTGACACTTGAGTATATCCATGGCCCGGATTTTCTCCACAATTGTCCATCAATGAGATTTTGGGAGATTTTTCTGACAGTGAAGAACAATCAATAAGCCCCACAAGCACATCCAAAGAGTGAAGAAACAATCTTACGCAAGATAAGGCACAAGAGAAAATAAGTCAGTCTGATTGAGTTATAGATTCATGATCCTCATCTATCTCACCAGATCACTTGAAGGAGACAAGCAAAGAATTTCCCGAGGCACAAGTAGAGGAGTCCACTTCACCTGAGACACAAGTAGTTAATGACGAAATGAATGACAAAAAGAAAGTGACACAAGGCGACAATCCCTCTCCGATCCAAGAGGATTTACACAACAAACTCCGCAATTTTTAATCCAAAAACCAAATTCAAAAAATAACCCCATGAGAGAGGTTATTTTTCATATTCATTTTTTATTGATATTGATTCATGGTGGGTGATACTGGATTTGAACCAGTGACCTCTACAATGTCAATGTAGCGCTCTCGCCAACTGAGCTAATCACCCTTTTTCTTATCTCCATTTCATAGACAATGAAAACTACAGATTACAAACATCATTGCAAGAAGAAGTCATACCAACCCCCACGTTTTTACTTGCATCTAGACAGTGACTAGACTATATTCAAAAGGATTTACTGTCATCTCCATATGACGAACAAAAACAGAAAACGTCTAGTATTTGCGTGATGAGGCACAGGTTGACATATTTTCCCCATCATCAATTTGTTACATTATCTTGATGATTATCATGCAGATGACATCGATGCTGTCTTTTGGATAGCATCAAAAGAATGACTAGAACACGACCTAGCCACCAAGACAAAATTTCAACATTTCACGGTCACATTCCTTTCTATCACATCATGAAAACGACGTAGACAAAGGGATTTCCACGCCATACGAGACAATCTTGTAGATCTTGTATGTGTTGGCTATGGCATACTCATATCACTTATCTATTTGATCAAGTATCGTACAGACGTCATTTTTTGTAAATGATGACATGTCGCTCTGCCAGTAGTCTTGGCCTGAATGTTCTTGAAAAAGCGCATCATTGTCCATGAATCAGACACACGCATGTGATTGACCAATTGTATCGCCTCCAAGATGGCTTCACACATTTTTACAGCATTCCCTCATGTCCATCCACATTGAATCCTCATCGGGCAAATCATCGCTGATGTATTTTCTCAAAAAATTGACAAGCAAGACTTTGATGAATTACTGGGGACACCATCCAAAGTCAATCAGACTCAGGTATTGATCATGTGATGATCACAGGGTGCTACTTCGATGTATCAATGAGTGGCACATGCCATGAAATCACATCCCGAAGTCTTTGCCCCCTACAATTTCGTTGTGGTTTTGGGTATCCTCAATCATCAACAGGCAAGCTTATTTGCATGATTCCCCAATGTCCAGACGCTATGATTTTGTTCTCAAGCTCAAATGTCAGTATTGTACCAGTATTGCGATATTTCCATCACTCGTGCGGGGACAACATCGCTAGCAGAGCAAAAACTCCTCAATATGCTCTTGTGTATTGTCCCTCTCCCTCGAACACACGACCAAGTGTCCAATGCTAATTATTATTTCTCGACACATCAAGACATACTCATAGCACAGGATCAAGATATGAGCATCAATTTTGTGAAAACATTTTCCGTTTTACAACATTTCAAAAAAACAAAAGCTGACCTTTCAGATATATCAAACACCATTGCCAAGGTCAAACAAACAATTTCTCACATTATTTTGACAGATGAAACATAAAAAAGGCGATCAAGGATCAAAAGCAGATAACAATTTCTCTTTATATCTTCGTCACACAAGATGTCCCTCAAGATCATGGTCTTAGCTGCCAGTATTTCCCTCTTTCAATGACGGATATATGCATCCAATCTCCGTATTACAGAGGTGATGGTGGATGGGACTGATGAGTTCATAGAGATCACCAATGTGTGATCAGAGGCATTTTCATGAAAAGTGGATATTGTATGAGCAAAAACAGCAACATTGTCTCTTTCCTTGTTCATCCAAGCGGGTGAATCAGTAGTGGTCGGTGATGCTCTAGCCTACTTGACACCGACTACGACTTACATCTCTACTGGCAATTGATTGTCTATGATTGATACATCATCACTGAGCATTTCATTACTTTCAGGCCTCACCGTTCTAAATACTCTCCTTATCACGACAGGAGATATTGTATCACTCAATGATAAAAAAACTTCTTTCGAACGATTATCAGATATATCAATGTTTTCATGAACTATTCAAGCGAGATCAACTGGGCTTATTGACTGATATATCGCAAATCCCTGATTCATTTTCAACTCAACTGATTTTCCCTATCTTTCTGTGATCCCAGGAACAGGAACTGGATCCAATACCACGACATGATCCCAGCAAACAACTGGTGACAATGTGACAACATGAGTCAATCTCACTTGATACCTAGCTTATGAATTATTGATCACAGAAGTGTATGTTGATGGCAAAGATGAACGAGTGGAAATTTCAAATGTCTGATCTGGAGATTTCTCATGAGACATAGAACTGCGAGGGGTCAGGACATCTTCGCTTATCATCAACAGCATGAATATCCCAGTTTGATCTTCAGTGATCATTGCTGACAAGGATGAATGATTTATTGATGCAAGTATACTCTGGTGATCATGACGGTGATTGTCCATGACGGACACCAAACAATTGACAATATCCTTATTATTGTGATCCATCTTGATCGACAGCTTCAATGTCTCTGAGGCCAATATACTACGTTTTGACAATGAGAAGCGTTCATTCGAAAAAATACTCTTTGGAAACGAACGAATAGTGACCTACACAACAACAGGAAGAGTCTACAATATAAGCTGATTTATTGCCAATCCTTGAAAGGTTTTCATGCTCGACACCAAGCCCGAAGAGCTGTCTTATAGAGCATTGATCCAAATCTGCCCAGAACTCACATGATCGCTTATCATCAGCGAAGTAGCAAACACCAATGCAAAGACAGCACCATACATCGAAATCCAAGCTCTGCAGATGTATTCGTGAACACTCATACTTACATGATCTCTTCTTTCATCACCGCTCATCATCGACATATCACCCAATATTCTCTACCCACAAGATTATCTCATTATCTCCTCGACAGGAAGCTGATTCCCCCTTCACACTAAGATATTAACTGCCGACATCCAATGGTTATCATGAGGTCAATTGCTCTTATATGGACATAGTGGTCAAGTTTTGGACAACATCCTTGTCGACACATTTGAAAACACTGGAGTGTATTATCCCAAAAGAGATTGACAAGAGTGTATCGTGTCCACTCTATTGCATCATCAAATCAGCCCTGGATTTGATCTATCATTATTTACTTATATGCAATCATTGGGAGGACAAGCAGTCACACCAGCAACAACAACCATCGTCGTCGATAATACACAGCAGATCATTGATATTTCTCTCAGATGAGTACTTGCCCACCCGCCTCAGGACCAGCAAGAACACATTGAATTGCGTTTGGATCGCTGACCAGATATTTTATCATTGGAATGATACTATCTCATGATTGGAACAAGAAAAAGGTACCTTCATGGCAATATTAACAAATGACAAACGACCACGATCAGTCAAAATTTTTGATTCCCCAATGAAAGAGGTGAGTGTGCCATCATCTACACTCCTCAAGGAGAAATCATGGATGAAATATGCTATAGCTCTGATCAAGCGACATGATATTCTCGTGATCAGCAAAAATCATCCATCGACGATCAAGAAATCCCCATCACAGAACTTATCCCTCACATCACGATACAATGAGTTGTTTTTGATCCACCATGATCAGATGTCAGCAACGAAGTCATTTCTCTTCTCAATCACAATGCCATGAGATACGAAAGCGAAGAATTGTGGATGAAAGTAGGATCCAGAAGTTCCAAAACCTATATTTATGATGATCTGTGGGGCAATGAAGAAAAAGACATGATCTGAAACTTCCGCTTCCCCAACAATATT
>Ga0210044_10010558_pt1 | contig 10971 bp, 10 predicted proteins | sample CryGey13umfilter_2_FD_183959 | JGI IMG/M metagenome (GOLD analysis project Ga0210044, IMG submission 183959) | Groundwater microbial communities from aquifer in Utah, USA - Crystal Geyser 4/9/14 3 um filter (SPAdes) (version 2) | ecosystem: Environmental > Aquatic > Deep subsurface >...
CAAGCAAATAACTACCCAAAAAACCCGTCGCGCCGGTTAATAGAACAGTTGGTTTAGACATCTAAAAGTTCACACCAAAAAACTCTTCAAGCTTTTCGGCAATGTAATCTAATTGCTCTTTACCCAGGCCTGGGTAAATACCCAACCACAGGGTTTGATTCATGGTGATATCGGTGTTGGTCAATTCACCTACCACTCTGTGCTCAATCCCTTCAAAATAAGGCTGTCGAATCAAGTTTCCAGCAAACAGTAAGCGTGTACCGATTTTGTTTTGGTCTAGGTATTTCGTCAAATCAACACGACTCACACCCGCAGTATCTTTCAAAGTAACCGGAAAACCAAACCATGATGGAGTCGACCCTTCTGTCGGTTCAGTCAATTCTATAAAATCAGTCACGGTTGCTAGACGATTTTTAAGGTAGTCAAAGTTGGCGTTACGCTTTTCAATAAACTCAGGTAAACGTTTTAACTGTGCTAGACCGCATGCTGCTTGCATATCGGTAATTTTTAGGTTGTATCCTAAATGTGAATAAGTATATTTATGGTCATAGCCTTGTGGTAATGAACCGAGTTGCATATTAAATCTGGTACCACAAGTATTATCACACCCAGGCTTACAATAACAATCTCGACCCCAATCCCGGTATGACTCTGCAATCATTGCCAACTTCGCATCATTTGTAAAAACTGCACCGCCCTCTCCCATGGTCATGTGATGCGCAGGGTAAAAACTTAATGTAGCTATGTCTCCCCAGGTGCCGACCATTTTGCCGTCGAATTTTGCACCCAAGGCATCACAGCAGTCTTCAACTAACCATAAATGATGCTTTTCACAAATCGCTTTCACTTTAGCTAGATCAAATGGATTTCCCAATGTATGGGCGAGCATAACGGCTTTTGTTTTAGGTGTGATTGCCGCTTCAATTAAATCTGCATTAACATTGTGTGTTTTCAAGTCAACATCCACAAATACTGGGACGGCACCAAATTGTACAATAGGATTCACTGTCGTCGGAAAACCAGCTGCAACACCAATCACTTCATCGCCTTTTTGGATGGCTCTTGGCCCAAGTTTTGGCGATGTCAATGTATTAAAAGCAACGAGGTTTGCAGATGACCCAGAGTTAACACTAATCAGATGTTTAACACCAATAAATTCAGCTAGCTCTTTTTCAAATTGATCATTAAAACGTCCCGTTGTTAACCAACCATCCAAAGATGCCTCAACCATATATTGCAGTTCTGTTTCGCCGATCACTTTCCCAGAAGGTGGAACCACTGTTTTTCCGGCTTCAAAGGGTTTTTCAACATATTGCAGCGCGGCATATTGCTTAACTAATTCAGCTATCTCTTTCCTTAAGGAATCAGTGGTTTTCATTATTCATGTCTCTCATATATTCATTAATTTCTTGTAAACATTTAGCCTGCATATCTTCTTTATTTAACCAGGCCTGGTGCCATTCAACAATTCGTTTTAGGGTATTTTCTAACCGCCATGTAGGGTACCAATCTAATCTAGATTTCGCTTTAGAAATATCTAACTTTAAATATCCTGCTTCATGCGGATGAGCATGTTCGTCCAACGCCCAACTGGAGTTTGGCCATTGCTGAACCATATGATTCAGAATCCAATCGACAGGTTTAGCATCCTCATCAAAGGGCCCAAAATTCCAGCCTTCAGCATACGCTGTTGGGTTTTCGTAGAGTGCTTGCGCTAAAACTAAGTAACCTGATAGCGGTTCTAGTACATGTTGCCAAGGTCGGGTGGAGGCAGGATTACGAACAATCACGGGTTGATCTTTTTCAAAGGCACGTAAAATATCGGGAATCAAACGATCTTCTGCCCAGTCGCCTCCGCCAATAACATTTCCGGCTCTAGCAGAAGCGAGACCAATACCTTTTTCTAGCATAAATGAGCGGCGATAGGCAGAGGTTACCAGCTCAGCACAGCCTTTAGAACTACTATAAGGGTCGTAACCACCCATAGGTTCATCTTCACGGTATCCCCAAACCCATTCTTTATTTTCATAACATTTGTCGGTGGTCACACTGACAATGGCTTTTAGGTTTTTACAACTTCTTGCAGCTTCTAGGACTTTTGCCGTTCCCATCACATTGGTTTCATAAGTTTCGAGCGGTTCTTTGTAAGACAAACGCACTAAGGGTTGTGCCGCCATGTGAATCAGGATATCTGGATTAAAGCCCTGCATACTGTTGGTTAACTGGTCTAAGTTACGAATATCACCTATTTCAGATTCTATTTTTTCAGTGACGCTTACTTCTTCAAACAAACTAGGGGCTGTAGGAGGATTTAATGCATAACCCTTTACAGTTGCACCCATTTCAGCCAACCAAAGAGAAAGCCAACTGCCTTTAAAACCTGTGTGCCCTGTTAAAAAAACTTTTTTCTCTTGCCAAAAATTGGGATTAACCATACTTATTCCCAGCATTTCCAGGGGGCTTTACCCGCTTGCCAAAGTTCTTCAAGATGAATTTTATCTCTGAGTGTATCCATTGGTTGCCAAAACCCATCATGTTGATACGCCATTAATTGCCCTTCTGCAGCCAACCCCATCAAAGGCTCTTGCTCCCAAGTACAACTGTCACCACTGATTCTTTCAAGAACTTTAGGAGACAACACAAAGAAACCGCCATTAATCAGAGCCCCATCCCCTTTGGGTTTTTCTTTAAATTGCATAATTTGATTATTTTGAATGTCTAAAGCACCGAAACGACCAGGGGGATAGGTTGCCGTTAGTGTGGCTTGTTTGCCATGAGACTGATGAAAAGTAACTAACTCAGAAATATTGACATCAGAAACGCCGTCTCCATAGGTAAAACAAAAGGCTTCTTCGTCTTTCACATATTCCGCTACACGCCCTAAACGCCCACCTGTCATCGAATTATCCCCAGTATCGACCAAGGTAACCGTCCAAGGTTCAGCACGTTTTTCATGGACTTCCATGGAATTTTCTTTCATACAGAAAGTGACATCCGATTGATGAAGGAAATAGTTCGCAAAGTATTCTTTAATGACATAACCTTTGTAACCACAACAGATGATAAAGTCATTAATACCATGTGAGGAGTACATTTTCATGATGTGCCAAAGGATTGGTTTACCACCAACTTCAACCATTGGTTTAGGACGCACACTGGTTTCTTCACTTAATCGGGTGCCGAGTCCGCCGGCTAGTATCACTGCTTTCATATTACCACTCTTCTATTTTCGTAATCTTTAATAACTTTGCACAAAGGCGTCTGAATAAAACTGATTTTCAGGCAACCCTGATTTGATAAATTGCTCTTTACTCGATTGAATCATGGCGTTCGATCCGCAAGCATAAACAGCAAATTCTACCAGGCCTGGTTGCTTTTCCAATACCACATCTTGAACATAACCTTTTTCACCATCCCAATCTGGATTTGGTTTTGAGCAAACCTTGACAAAAGTGACGTCCAATTTTTTAAACCTCGGTTGCCAAATAAATTCTTCTGGATAGCGGTTGCCCCAATAGATCATTATCGATTGTTGCTGTTGGAAATCGTCACTTTCTTCTAAACTGTTTAAAATTGACATAATCGGTGCAATTCCTGTCCCTGTCGCTAAAAAAATTAACGGCATTGAATTATCTCGAAGAAAAAAGGTTCCTTTTGGGCCTTCGATTCTAAGCAGGTCATTTTCTTTAGCTTGGTTAAACCAGTAATCGCTCATCTTTCCGTTTTCAAAACGCTTAATCAGCAAGGTGACTTCTTTTTGATTTGCCGTTGAAGCAATTGAATAACTACGGCGTAGACTATTCCACAAGATATCTAGGTACTGGCCTTCAAGAAATTTAAAATTCGCAGTCGGCGGTAATCTTAAAGTGACTTCGATAATTTCAGTAGTATGCCGTTTTATTGCATTAATTCTTGCTGGCAGTGTTTTAGTTTCAATACCGTGTAAAGCACTTAAATCTTCAGCATCAATTAATATATCGGTTTTAGGGGCACAACAACAGGTTAGAATTTTTTGATTCGCTTTATCTTGCAAAGTCAAAGAGAGCTGCTCTTGCACCTCAACAACTTCACCACTCAATAAAGTCGTTTTACAAACACCGCACTGGCCTGATTTACAACTGTATTCGAAAACCAACCCTGTCTGCAGTGCCGCATCAAGAATCGTTTTATCATCTACCCCTTTGAAGCGCTTATTTTCTAATGTATTAATATCCACTATTAACTTCTACTGTAAATATCTTCAACGCGAACAATGTCGTCTTCACCAGTATATTCACCCACTTGGACTTCGATCATGACGAGGTCTATTTTGCCTTGATTTTCTAAACGATGAAGTTTACCCATTTGTATGTATGTGGATTCATTAGGGCGAACCAAAAACACTTCTTTATCGACCATTACCGCTGCAGTACCAGACACAACAATCCAGTGCTCATTGCGGTGAAAGTGTTTTTGTAAGGAGAGTTTACATCCTGGCTTGACCACAATTCGTTTAACCTTATATTTGTCTGAATCCTGTAATACTTCATAAGTACCCCACGGCCGATGAGCGAGGCGGTGAATCTCGGCAAGTTCAGGCGCTTGTTTTTTAATTTGGGCGACTACCTGTTTTACTTTTTGCGAACTGCCTTTTTTGGAAATCAAAATCGCATCACTGGTATCAACAATACATAAATCTTCCACGTCCACTAGCGCAATTGTTCTCTCTCGCGTGACGATCAAATTATTTTTAGAATCAATACAGATAGGCTGTGGACTATTATCCAGTCGCGGCAAAATGGCATTAACTTGGTTTGGTTGCTGTACTTCGTCGTATAAGGCATCAAAACTGCCTAAATCTGACCAAGCCATATCGCAAGGCACTACTTTGACTTTATTTGATTTTTCCATCACCGCATAGTCAATACTATCTTCTGGAATGACATACATAGCATTTAGGTCTATGCAGATGGTTGTGTCATTTTGGCACGCTTGGTCCTGACTAGATTGCTGAGATCTGTTTGCATCAATTGGTTGGAGTGCTTTTTCGCATGCAGCGAAAATTTCCGAACTGTGCTGCTTGAGTTCTTCTAGAAAAACGCCTGCTTTAAAGCAAAACATGCCAGAGTTCCAGTAGTAGTTACCTTGTTCAATATAGGCTTGTGCAGTTTGTTCATCAGGCTTTTCTTTAAAAGAGATAACGTCGTTGCCTTGCCGCTTATCTGCTTCAATATAACCAAATCCGGTTTCTGGGTAAGTAGGTTTTATCCCAAAGGTGACTAAATTATTTTGTTCCGCTAGTGTTTTGGCTTGGCTTACAGCTGCTTCATAAGCTTGTTGGTTTTTTACTAGGTGATCTGATGGCGTCACAAACACGAGGTCATCCGCATCGAGCGCCATGCAGGCTAAAGCTATAGCCGGTGCGGTATTACGTCCGATAGGTTCGAGTAAGAACTGTATTGAATGAGCATCAATTTGTTCGAGCTGATCAATGGCTAAAAAATATTGTTCTTGATTGGAAATAATCATTGAGTGAGAACAAACCGATTGATTTCGATTTACTGTGTCTTGAAATAACGAGCGACCGTCAAATAAGCGCACAAATTGCTTAGGCAACATGGTTCGACTTAAAGGCCAAAGACGGGTTCCGGAACCGCCGCATAAAATAATGTTAATCATAACGCCTCTCGTTTTTCTCTGAAGCCCGGCTATTTAAGACCTTATTTAAGGCCGGTATAAATACTTTGCTAAATGCGTGTACATCAGTTTCTTGTACTAAATTTTCAACTGGTAACCAGCGGTACTGCCCATGTTGTGCAGTTGACAAATTTAACTGCTCAATCTTTAATTTTAACATGTGGGCTGCATTTATGTAATGAGTTGAAACTGCTTTACTAAAAAAGCTGTCCTCATAAAAATGATCAAACAAACCAAGCAACCTAGCCTGGTCACGTTCTATTTCAACTCCTAATTCCGCCTTTGACATTCGCTTAAAAGCGTCTTCTAATGATTCATTTTTGTAAACTCGACCACCTGGCACAAACCAACTGCCTTTTGCAGGTGCGTTTAAACGTTCTCCAACCAGAATTTCATTGTTTTGATTAAGCACTACTAAATCAATGGCAAACAGCGGTGCATTTTGCACCACTTTTTTAAAGTCTTTTAAGGGTAGAAGACTACTTTCGGTAGTCATCTTGATGCGCTAAAAACCATTTGTAGGTCGCGGTTAAACCTTCATCTAAGCTAACTTTGGCTTTCCAGCCTAAGCGCTCAAGACGGGATACATCCATCAGTTTTCTTGGAGAGCCATCTGGCTTGGTGGTATCCCATTGAATTTCACCTTGATAACCAACCACTTTTGCAACAGTTTCAGTCAGCTCTTTGATGGTGCAGTCAATACCTGTTCCTACGTTGATATGCGATAGCATCGGTTGGGTTTCGCGTTGGTAGGCTTCGCTGCCTAGATTCATCACGAAGATTGAGGCTTCGGCCATTTCATCGACGTATAAAAATTCGCGCATCGGTTTGCCGGTTCCCCAAGCTTTAACAACAGGTGTGTTAGCAAGCTTGGCTTCGTGAAAACGACGAATGAGCGCCGGAATAACGTGCGAGTTTTCTGGGTGAAAGTTGTCGTTCATGCCATAAAGGTTAGTGGGCATGACTGAGCGGTAATCTCGGCCATATTGACGGTTGTAGCTTTCACAAAGCTTGATGCCCGCAATTTTGGCAATCGCATAAGGCTCATTAGTGCATTCTAATGTACCAGTTAGCAGTGCATCTTCGCGCATCGGTTGTTCGGCTAGCTTAGGGTAAATACACGATGATCCTAAAAATAAAAGGTGCTGGACATTGTTTTGGTGTGCGGCATGAATGATATTAGCTTCAATCATTAGGTTTTGGTAAATAAATTCGGCCGGGTATGCGTTATTGGCGTGAATACCGCCTACCTTGGCCGCCGCAAGATAGACTTGATCGATTTTATTTTGTGCAAAGAAACCGTTTACCGCTTGCTGATTGGTGAGGTCTAGCTCGGTTTTGTCGGCGGTAATCAGCTTGTTGTTTGGGTTTTGGCTGAGTTGGCGCACTATCGCTCTTCCTACCATGCCTTTGTGCCCAGCAATGAAGATATTTGGCATCATTTTCAACCTATTCTACCGCTACATGAATATCGTGACCGTTCGCTTTTAAGAAGGCATGACGTTGTGCGACTTTTAAATCTTCGGCAACCATTTCCGTACACATTTCTTGGACGGTAATTTCAGGTGTCCAACCCAGTTTGGCTTTGGCTTTAGATGGATCACCTAATAAAGTTTCTACTTCAGCTGGGCGGAAGTATCTTGGGTCAATTTGCACAATCACATCACCGACGTTTAACGCAGGGGCTTTATCACCTTTGATTGCCACAATCGTGCCTTTTTCATCAATGCCTTCACCCGTAAATTCCAAAGTAATGCCTAACTCTTCAGCTGACCAAGAAATAAACTGACGAACAGAGTATTGCACACCGGTTGCAATAACAAAGTCTTCTGCTTGCTCTTGTTGCAGCATCATCCATTGCATACGCACATAATCTTTTGCATGACCCCAGTCTCGTAACGCATCAATATTACCCATATATAAGCATTGCTCTAAACCTTGAGCGATATTAGCTAAACCACGCGTGATTTTACGGGTTACAAAGGTTTCACCACGACGCGGTGACTCATGGTTAAATAAGATACCATTACAGGCATACATACCATAAGATTCACGATAGTTTACAACTATCCAATAAGCATACATTTTTGCCACGGCATAAGGTGAACGCGGATAAAAAGGCGTGGTCTCTTTTTGAGGAATCTCTTGTACTTCACCAAAGAGTTCAGATGTTGATGCTTGGTAGAATTTGGTTTTCTTTTCTAACCCTAATAGGCGAATAGCCTCAAGTAAACGCAGGGTGCCCATCGCATCGACATCTGCAGTATATTCAGGAGATTCAAATGAAACTGCTACGTGAGATTGAGCTCCTAAGTTATACACTTCGTCCGGTTGCACTTCTTGCAAAATGCGTGTTAGATTTGAAGAGTCCGTTAAGTCGCCATAATGAAGGATAAAATTTTTATTATCAACATGAGGATCTTGATAGATATGATCAACTCGCTGAGTGTTGAAGGACGAAGCACGGCGCTTGATACCGTGAACTTCGTAGCCTTTCCCAAGTAAAAACTCTGCTAGGTAAGAGCCGTCTTGTCCTGTTACGCCAGTAATAAGTGCTTTTTTCTTCATGGTTTTTTCTCGTATTCAGTAATTTATGAGTATTTTAATTTCTTTTTTGGCTATTTGGTAAAAGCTTGGAGCTTTTCCAAGGTGTTATTCAGCAATTCTTCTGCTTTTTGGACGCTTTCCGCTTCGGTATAACAGCGCAATTCCGGTGCATTACCCGATGGTCTTAAATGCACGATGGCTTGATCGTCGAAGGTCCAACGCAAGCCGTCGATTTCGCTTTGGTCAATAAGCACCTTGTTCGCTAAACCTAGTTTTGCTAATCCTTGTTGCGGATTTTGTGACCAGGCCTGGATAAGTTGTTGTGACTTTTCTGTGGCGAAGTTTTGAATGCGATTGCATGCTGTATAACGTTGCGGCAAGCCTGCGAGCAACTGTGAAAGTGACTGTTTGTCATTTATGGAGGCGGCCATAAGGGCGATAATGGGCAATAAGGCATCACGCGTTGGTAAGGCGGTTAAGGTTTGTCCATTGAATTCAATATCGCTGCCGAGCAAAAATCCGCCATTGGCTTCAAAGCCTGCAATACGTGAATATTGTTTGGTAAGTTGTTGCATAGCCTCTATCACATAGGGTGAACCGATTTGGGTACGGGTTGTGTTTTTAAATGCGCCGCATGCTTCAATAGCGGTGTTGCAGCTGACTGGAATAGCGAGCGCGTCAATTTTCAGATAACGCGCCGTCAATAAACCTACGATATCGCCTCTTAGCCATTGCCCGGTTTCATCGGCAATTAAGGGGCGGTCACCATCTCCATCGGTGGAGAATAAAAAGTCTAGCTTATGTTGCTGTGCCCAGATTTTGCCTTGCTCGATATCTTCTTGACGAACCGCTTCGGTATCAATCGGCACAAACTCTTCTGATCGTCCCAAAGTAATGACATCTGCACTTAGTTGGCTAAACAGCTTGGTGTATAAATCGCGACCCGCTGAAGAGTGCTGGTAAATACCGACACGTTTGCCGTGCAGTAGATTAGGTTCGACAAGTTTTAGATAACGATTGATATATTGATTTTCGGCGTCTTGGCTCGATGTTGGAAGCGTTGGTTCGAGCTGATTAGGTACATTTACTTCTGTTGTCATAATCAGGGTTTCGTCCGCCTTGGTAATCTCACCATCTGGACGATAGAACTTTATACCATTTCGATCGAACGGAATATGACTGCCGGTAATCATGATGGCTGGCTGTTTAGTTTGCAGCGATTGATAGGCTAAAGCTGGCGTTGGTATCACACCGAAATAATCGATATCTAAACCAAGCTGTTTAGCCGCTGCTATACAGGCTGCCGCCATGCGTGGACTGCTAGGGCGTCGGTCAATGGCTACAGAAATGCGATTGAATTTAAATCTTTGCTGCATTGCATCTATAAATACCAGGGTAAACGCGGCACAGACTTCTGGCGTAAATTGCTCAACTAGGCCTCGCGCACCGCTGGTGCCAAATTTAACGCCTGAGTTGGCTATGATGGTGTTTGAATACTGACTCACTTGTAATACCCTTTATACCACTCCACAAACTTGCCAATTCCGTCTTCTATGCTGGTGGCGGGTTTGAAACCAGTGTCTTTTGTGAGCTGGTCTACATCGGCATAGGTAATCGGAACATCACCGGGTTGCATGGGGAGTAGGTTTTCTTTGGCTTTTTGGCCGGTGGCGGTTTCTATAGCGGTGATAAAACGGCGTAGAGTTACGGGCTGATTGTTGCCGATGTTGTAGATTTTGTAAGGTGCTTTGGCGTTGGTGATGTTTTGTCGGCTGGAGATTGCTTCGCTTCGCTCGCAATGACTGGAAGAAGTGGTGAAATGACCACCCTGGCTAACATCAGGGATGCGATCCATGACTCGAATCACGCCTTCGACAATGTCGTCTATGTAGGTGAAGTCGCGTTGCATGTCGCCGTTGTTGAAGACGTCGATGGTTTCTCCATTTAGAATTTTTTTGGTGAAGGAGAAGTACGCCATATCGGGGCGACCAAATGGGCCGTAGACAGTAAAGAATCGCAAGCCAGTGGTTGGGATACCATATAAATGACTGTAGGTGTGCGCCATGAGTTCGTTAGATTTTTTGGTGGCAGCATACAAACTGATTGGATAGTCTACGCGGTCGTCGGTGCTAAAGGGTTGCTTGATGTTCATACCATACACGGAACTGGAGCTGGCGTACACTAGGTGTTTGACTTTGCTGTGACGACAGCCTTCTAGAATATTGACAAACCCGACTAGGTTGCTATCGACATAGGCGTGGGGATTGTCGATAGAATAACGCACTCCGGCTTGCGCGCCTAGGTTGACGACGATGTCGAATTGGTTGTCGGCGAATAGTTTCTCTATGCCTGCTCGGTCAGCGAGATCCAGTTTTTGGAATGTTAAGTTTTTAATTTTTAGAGTTGAATTTTGGTATTCGGCCGTGGATTGCTTCGCTTCGCTCGCAATGACAGGAGAAACGCTTGCAACGACAGGGGAAACGCCTTCAATGACGGGAGAAGCGCTTGCAATGTCAGACACATCTAGCCCTAGGGCTTTTAGGCGGTCTAGTTTGAGCTGGGGGTCGTAGTAGTCGTTTAGGTTGTCGATGCCGACGATGTTGTGACCGAAGGGTTTTAGAGCTTGGATAAGGTGAAAGCCGATAAATCCAGCAGCGCCGGTGATGAGGATGTTGAATTTTTGATTTTTAATGTTTAATTGCATGGGGCTTTAGCTTAATCTGTTAATGTGTCTTTTAGGGTCTTGAC
>Ga0210044_10010559_pt1 | contig 10970 bp, 8 predicted proteins | sample CryGey13umfilter_2_FD_183959 | JGI IMG/M metagenome (GOLD analysis project Ga0210044, IMG submission 183959) | Groundwater microbial communities from aquifer in Utah, USA - Crystal Geyser 4/9/14 3 um filter (SPAdes) (version 2) | ecosystem: Environmental > Aquatic > Deep subsurface > Groundwater...
TGAATCTGCCAGTGTTGCCCATGGAATATCTGTTTGTTTCGTTTGGCTGTTTATGTTTTCTGTTACTATAAAAATAAATAAAAACAGAAATAGATGTTTCATAACAACTCCGGATTTAGTTAAAAAATAATTTAATATTTTAAATGTGAGATCATAAAACATCATATAAAACCATCAGGGAAGTAAAATGAAAAAATTTGTATGATTGAACCTGATTGTAAAATCAGGCACGATATTTGTGGGGGGGGTAAAAATTAAGTTTCTATTTGAAGTAAATAAAATCATAATCACCATTTTTAATTTTTCTAAAAACAAAATAGCAAATGCAAAATAAAATATCAAGATAATAGAGAAAAAATAATTATGAAGGAGAAACAATCCAATTTAGATTTGCTTGTCGGTTGTATGTTATCATTGGTTGAAAACTTGGTGGTAAGAGGCTGTTTCATAAGTAACTCTTAATGGCGCTCTTCGACTCTGTCATGGTTCGACCAGCTTGACTTCGTCAGGTCAACCCACTATGATACCCGCATTGTTATCCTGAGTTTACCTGACAAAGTCAAACCTGTTTGACGAAGTCAGGCAAAGTCGAAGGATGCCGTTGAAACTGAAGAATTGTTTTCTGACAGGACAAGCGAGAAGATATTCAGCATGACAAAAATTTATTTTCATGCTTATTCAGAGCGGTGAAATACAACGGACTTTAAAAATTTCAGTTAGGGCAAACAATTTCGTGAAAATTTCAATTGCATTTTGTAATATTACAATCAGATTAGCGAATCATTTGTAAAAAAGTATTTTCAAAAAATTGACGGAGAAGGAAATGACCAGAATTCCTGCTTTTAAAGCCTATGATATTCGTGGCAAAGTGCCATCTGAACTTAATGAGGAAATGGCATATAAAGTCGGCAGAGCAGTAGCAAAATTATTGAATTGCAAAAAAGTTGTGATCGGAAGAGATGTGCGGAAATCATCACCGGTTTTGGCAAAATCACTTTCGGAAGGGTTGACAGACGGTGGTTCGGATGTAATAGATTTAGGTTTGTGCGGCACTGAAATGATTTATTTTGCAACCCCGCATTTTGATTGTGATGCCGGAGTAATGATAACTGCAAGTCACAATCCGCCTGAATATAACGGACTTAAATTTGTAAAACGTGGTTCAGTTCCAATGGGACTTTCATCCGGTTTGAGTGAAGTAGAAAAGATGGTAATTGAAAACAGTTACGGTGAAAAAGCTGCTGTTAAAGGAAAAGTCACATCAGTTGATATTATGAATGAGTTTATCAGCAATCTTTCAAAATATTATTCAGCAGAAAAAATTAAACCGCTGAAAGTAGTTGTAAATGCAGGCAATGGCTGTGTTGGTCCTGCACTCGAAGCGATTGAAAACAAACTTCCTATTGAAATGGTGAAAGTATTTTTCGAACCGGATTCAGATTTTCCGAATGGTGTTCCGAATCCCTTGTTGCCGGGAAACAGACAGTCAACAATTGATGCGATACTGAAAAACAAAGCTGATTTGGGTGTTGCGTGGGACGGAGATTATGACAGATGTTTCTTCTTTGATGAAAAAGGAAATTTTATCGAAGGATATTATATAGTTGGTTTGCTTGCAAAATCAATTCTGAAAAAAAATCCCGGCGAAAAAATTGTTCACGATCCGCGACTTGTCTGGAACACAATTGATGAAGTTAAAAATGCCGGAGGTGAAGCGGTGGTTTCGAAAAGCGGACATGCTTTTATTAAAGAGAAAATGCGTAAGATAAATGCCATTTATGGCGGTGAAATGTCTGCTCATCATTATTTTCGCGATAATTCATATTCAGACAGCGGAATGATTCCTTTCCTTTTGATACTTCAATTGATTTCTGATGAAAATAAAAAACTCTCTGAACTTGTTGATGAAATGATTTCGAATTATCCATGCTCTGGAGAAATCAATTCGACAATCAATAATCCGGCAGAAAAACTTGAAGAGATTAAAGCAAAATATGCAGATGGCAAAATGGATTTGCTTGACGGAGTTAGTGTTGAATATGATACATGGAGATTTAATGTGCGAATCAGTAACACTGAACCGCTTATTCGTCTTAATGTTGAATCAAAGCATGATATTGAGCTGATGAAAAATAAAACTGATGAACTGTTGAAATTAATTCGTGGATAAATGAACTGAAAAAATCATTATTCGTCTAACATTTACAAAAAAGGAGTGAATATGGAAGATAAAAAAGAAAGAACAATCGATATTGATAAACTTCTGAAAAACAAATTGAAAGCCGTAAGTATTTCTGATCTTGAAAACGGAATATCAAAAGTTGTAAGCGATTTGGTTGGCGAAGATTATAAATGTACAATCAGTGATGTTAAATATTCTCTTTTCAGCGGTGCTGATTTTCATCTGAAGGTTGAATTATCTTATAATCCCGAAGAATAGCTACTCGGGCTTTTTTGTATCTTCATCTTTTTTATCTTCCGTAGGATTTTCGGTCTGCTGTTTCTCTTCCTTTGGAGGAAGAAAATCTGGTATCTTTGAAAAAATCAATTCAAGTCTTTTGATTAGGTGTGAATAATCAAGAGGCTTCAGTATATAATCCAAAATACCATAAACTATAAACTTTGCAACAAGTTCTTTATCGCTTATTGCTGTCATTACCACTACATGAGTTTCTTTGTCATTTAAATTATTACGAAGGTATTTGATAAAATCCAGCCCGTTCATTTCCGGCATGGAAACATCAAGGAAGATAATGTCGGGTTTTACTTTGGAATAATTTAAAATTCCATCTTTCCCGTTTTCAGCTATTTGAACTTCAAAACCAAATTCTTTAGTAAGGGCTCTCTTTACAAAAACTGCCGTATAATTTTGATCTTCTACTACAAGTGCTTTTTTCATGTTTTACTGTTTTTGTTCTGTGCAAAACTAAAACATTTTATTTATAATCGAAAAAATTTATTTTAATATTAGTTGTAATTAATTTTAATTCAAACAGGAAAATCATGGCAGCAACGAAAAAAATTAGCGCAGTACTTTTGTTTGTTTTGGTTAATGCATGTGGAAATAATTTCCCGGTCATTCATGATTTTAAGAATGAAGATTTCACTTTGCTTAATGCTGACAGTGCTGAAATGAACTTTCCTTCGGTTTTCAAAGGCAAAATTATTGTGGCAGGATTTATTTTTACCAACTGTCCTGACATTTGCCCATTGACAACAAACAATATGAGAATCATTCAGGAAAAGTTAAAAGAATTAAAAATGGGAAATGTTGAATTTGCCGCAATAAGTTTTGACCCAAAGCATGATACACCAAAAGTTCTTCGTGATTATATTCGCATCAGAAAATTTGATACTGATAACTGGACTTTTTTTACCGGGAATCAGCAGGTGATTGATAGCCTTTTGAAAGTATCTGAAGTTTTTGCAATCCCGTCAGACACGTCATTTGTTGCCGGAGAAGAGAAGGTGACTTTTATTCATACTGACAGAATTATGTTAATTGACGGTGATTTGCGAATAAGAAAGAATTATCCCGGAAGCACTATAAATATTGATGAAATAATTGATGACATTCAAAAACTATAGGTGAAAAATGAAAAAGATAATTCTTTTGATTATTACAGCTATCATCTTTGTAGGATGTAATTCTATTGAGAAAAAGGAAGCAAAAATTTCCAAAGAAATTGAAATTAAAAATCCGTGGATTCGCTCTGCTGCTGCTGGGATGAACACTGCTTTATTTTTTGATTTGAAGAATAATTCAGAAGCCGATGACTCTTTGGTTTCAGTTGAATCTGATGCTGCTGAATTAATTCAAATACACGAAACAATTAAAGCTCCAAACGGAATGATGCAGATGAAGGAAATCGGGAAAGTTTCAGTCCGAAAAGGAACAGAAATGAAATTTAAACCGATGGGAAAACACATAATGTTTATTCTGCTGCATGAAGATTTGCCCGCGGGCGATTCAGTCGAAGTGAAATTTAATTTCAGCAAAGCAAAAAGCATGTCCCAAAAGGTTGTTGTGAAAGATTTTACAAAATAAAAATGATGATAAATGAAAAAAAATATTCTTTTATGGATTGTTGCTTTTGTTTTAACATTGGCAGTTGCTGTTTATCAGCGTGTTACAGGTCCGACTTACCCGATATCGGGAAAAGTCGAATTTGCTGGTGAAGAAATTAAATATAAATTACTTCGGACACACGAAGGAACAACTTCACACAAAGTTGAGATTGAAGTTAAAAATCCGGAGGTTTCAGCCGAGTTGGTTTGGAAAAGATTTAAGTCGCATGATGACTGGACAATTTCAGAAATGGAAAGAAATGAGAATAAACTTTCAGCATCATTTCCGGGGCAGCCCGCTGCAGGTAAAATAATTTATTTTATAAATCTTCATGACGGAAAGAGTTCAAAAATTATTCCGGAAGACAAAGACGTTGTTCTTCGTTTCAAAGGTGCGGTTCCGATTGCAATTTTGATTATTCATGTTATTGCAATGTTTGGTGCAATGTTGCTTTCAACCCGAACGGGACTGGAAATATTCAATAGCGGAAACACTTATCTGAAATTAACATACTGGACAATCGGCTTTTTATTTATTGGTGGATTGATTCTCGGTCCGATTGTACAGAAATATGCATTTGATGCTTTCTGGACAGGCTTTCCATTCGGCTATGATTTAACTGATAATAAAACTGGTATTGCATTAATCGGCTGGGTAATTGCACTTTTTGCATTTAAAAAATCAAAGAACCCGAGAAGAATTGCTTTAATTGCAGCACTCATTCTGATTGTCGTTTATTTAATTCCGCACAGTGTTTTGGGCTCTGAAATTGATTATACAAAACTTGAAAACTCGAAAGCATTAATAGAAAAAAACATAAATGAATAAAAAGGAAAAAGTATGAAACTAAAAAAGTTAGCTGTTCTGTTTTTTTTAGCATCTGTTTTGTTTGCTCAGGAATTATCTCAAACTTTTATCTCTCTTAAAAATACCGGAGTTGAAGAATTTTTAATCAATCATCCGGAATATGATGGCAGAGGAACAATAATATTTGTGCTCGATACTGGCATTGATATCGGAATATCAGGTTTGTTAAAAACTTCCAACGGCGAAGACAAAGTGATAGATGTTCAGGATTTTACAAAACAGGGCGATATCAAATTTTATCCCGCTGAAAAAGAAGTAAGTGAAAGCAAAGTTGCATTTGCAAGCAAAGACAAAAAATTATCGGTGTCAAGTTCGGTTGAATTGAAATACAACTCGCTGAATGACAAATATTTCATTGGAGTTTTATCGGAAAATATTTGGATGAATTCCGGCTCGGGAGTTCGCGATATCAATGGAAATAAAAAAACAGATGATCAGTTTTTGTTTGTTACTTACAAAACGAAAATTGAAGAAAATGAAACATGGGTTTTGGTTCTTGATACTGATTTGGACGGTGATTTGGGAAACAATAAAGAACTCAGGAACTACAAAGAAAATCATGATTCGTTTGTAATTGCAAATCCTGATGGTCTGCCATATCTCACAATGGCTTTAAACATCATTCCGGAAGAATCAAAAGTTTCTTTCTTTTTTGATGATGGCGGACACGGAACTCATTGTGCAGGAATTACAACAGGTTTTCAAATCGGTGATGAAAAACTGAACGGAGTTGCGCCCGGAGCTTATTTAATCGGCTTGAAATTAGGCAACAATAATTATGCAGGTGGCGCTTCAGTTACAGAAAGCATGAAGAAATGTTATTTATACGCAGATAAAATTTCAAAAGAAAGAAAAGAGCCCTGCATTATTACAATGAGTTTTGGAATTGGTTCTGAAATTGAAGGCAGAGCAGAAATGGAAAAATTCTTGGAAGAACTGACAGCAAAAAATCCGTATTTATATATTTGTACATCAAACGGAAATGAAGGTCCGGGAATATCATCTTCTGGATTACCTGCTGCTTCTTACGCAGTATTTGCTTCCGGTGCAGTTTTAGCTGAAGAAGTTGGAAATGATTTGTACGGTTCACTTACCGGCAGAGATATTATACTTCATTTCAGTTCACGCGGCGGTGAGTTGCAAAAACCCGATATTGTTTCTCCCGGCGCTGCTGCATCAACAGTTCCGAATTATGCTGGCGGTGATGTAAGCTGGGGAACAAGTATGGCTTCACCATATACAGCCGGTGTTTTTTCGCTTTTGTTGAGTGCTGCTCAAAAAGAATTTCCTGATGTGAAAATCCCTTCACAGTTGTTGTATAAAATTGTAAGAGAAAGCGGAACAAAACTCATCGGCTATAATCATGTTGATCAGGGTGGCGGATTAATCAATGTTAATGCAGCTTATGAGTTGATGAAAAAATTTATCCGTGCTGGAGAAATCAAAAAATTTGAGACTTACACAATCACTTCATTTTCTCCGAACATGCCTGATGAGCAGGCTCCTAATTTGTATATTCGGAATGGTAATTCACTTACAGGCAATGAAAATTTTTCTTTCAGTATTAAGAGAAACAATTCAATTAATCAGAATAAATTTTATAGAATCTACAACTTAAAAAGTGATGCTGACTGGCTAATTCCAATTCAGAAAAAACTTCATCTGCGAAATTCACAAACTGCAAATGTTGATGTTAAATTTGATATATCGAAAATGTCACAACCCGGTTTGTATAATGCAAAAATAAAAGCATACCGTGCAGATGAAAGTAAATTTCCTGAATTTGAGATGATGGCAACTATCATAAAACCTTACGAATTTAATTCATCAAACAATTTTTCACAGAGTTGGAATAATGAAGAATTATCTCCCGGAATGCATAAAAGATATTTTATAAATATTGCGAGTAGCGTTTCTGATATTGCTGTAAAATTTAAATCACAGAAAGGCAAGTATGCCTCGTTAAGAATGTATTTACATAATCCTGACGGCATTCAGGAAGGTTTTGTAATGTTTAATCCAATAAATAAAGAAGATATGACTGAAAGACATTTTTATAATTTAACTCCGGGAATTTATGAGCTGGTTGTACTGGGTAATTTTACAGCTAAGTCAATATCAACTTTTGATTTAACCGTTGAGGTTAATTCTGTATGCCGGATTAATACCAAAATATTATCCCAAAATGAAAATACTATTGAGTTGATTAATTCATCATCAGTGAGTAAAAGTTATTCTCTTTCCGGAACAATTGATGGTTATCAAAAAGAATATTTTGTCTCGCTGGATAGTGTGGAAAATTTTGATATTCCTTTCACCCTGAAAAAAGGAGAGCAAAGCAAAAAATTTAAATTATCACTAAGCAAGGAAGATTTTAATAAAGTCACGGATTTTGCTTTGATGATTTATGATGAGCATGGAAAAACAAAATCATCTTCAGGATTAAGCTACAGCAATGGGGAAATTTCGATTAGAAAAGACAAAAGTGACAACGAAGAAAAATATGTTCTAACTCTTGTTCCTGGTTACACCCATAGAGCCGGAAGCATTAAAATAAAAATTATTGAAAAAACATATTCAGTAAAACAAAACAACATAAAAATCAATCAAAGTTCTTTAACTTTGTTTCCATCGGTTGTGAAATCTGTGTTGATTGATTTGCAAAAACCTGAAACAGACAAACCGATTGATGCTTTGTATTTTGGTGCATTAATTTTTAAGTCTCAAAAATCAAGCATAAAAGAATTTGAATTACCGTTAACATTTAATCTTTAGGAGAAAATATGAGTTCAGAAAAACCAAACATTAACGGGCTTCCGGAAAATGCATATACTGAATTAAAAGCAGGAGAAGAATACAAACCATTAATGCCTGCAGATTCAACGCCGCAGGAAATTACGCCCTACTCAGTAATTATGGGATTATTGATGGCTGTATTGTTTTCAGCCGCCGCTGCGTATCTTGGATTAAAAATTGGGCAAGTTTTTGAAGCAGCTATTCCGATTGCGATTATTGCCGTTGGGGTTTCAACATTACTTAAAATAAAAGGCTCGCTTGGTCAGAATGTGATTATTCAGTCAATCGGTCAGAACTCAGGACTTATAGTTGCTGGTGCGATATTCACAATTCCTGCACTATATATTTTAAATCTGCAGGCACATTTTTTTCAAATATTTCTTGCATCAGCTTTTGGCGGAATTTTGGGAATTTTATTTTTAATTCCATTTAGAAAATATTTTGTTGCCGAAATGCATGGAAAGTTTCCGTTTCCTGAAGCAACAGCAACAACCGAAATATTAGTTGCCGGAGAAAAAGGCGGTAAGCAGGCGTTGGTGCTTGTAGTCAGCGGATTGATTGGTGGTTTGTATGATTTTATTATTGCTACATTCGGCTGGTGGAGCGAGACATTCACAACTCGAGTATTTGGATTTGGACAAATGCTTGCTGATAAGTTTAAACTTGTTTTCAGACTCAATGTTGGTGCTGCAGTAATGGGACTCGGCTATATTGTCGGACTAAAATATTCTGCAATAATTGCTGCCGGTTCATTTGTTTCATGGTATTTGTTAATTCCAGTAATTTCATATATTGGTGCAGGACTAACCGAACCATTTGGAACAGGAGCAACTAAAATTATAGCTGCAATGAGTGCTGAGGAAATTTTCAGACAATATGTACGGCATGTTGGAATCGGCGGAATTGCAATGGCCGGAATTATTGGAATTATCCGCTCATCGAAAATTATTAAAGATGCAATCTCTCTCGGCTTCAAGGAAATTTTCGAAAAGAAATCTACCGGAAAAAACAATATAAGAACTCGAATAGACTTGTCAATGAAAATAATTGTTCCCGGATTATTAATTACAGCGATTTTGCTTTTCATATTTTTCCAAATGGGAGTCGTACATAATTTAGGGTGGGCTCTTACAGGATTGATAATTGTGCTTATAATTTCATTTCTGTTTACGACTGTTGCGGCAAATGCAATTGCAATAGTAGGTACAAATCCTGTCAGTGGAATGACATTAATGACATTGATATTATCATCAATTGTCCTTACATCAGTCGGATTGAAAGGTGAATCAGGAATGATTGCTGCTTTGATAATTGGTGGTGTTGTTTGCACTGCACTTTCAATGGCAGGTGGATTTATTACTGATTTGAAAATAGGATATTGGCTTGGTTCAACGCCGGTAAAACAGGAGCAATGGAAGTTTTTAGGTGTTTTAGTTTCTGCTCTTACGGTTGGTTTTGTAATTATGATATTAAATGAAACCTACGGTTTTGTTGGTGAAGGAGCTCTCGTTGCACCACAGGCAAATGCAATGGCTGCAGTAATTCAACCATTGATGGATCAGCAACCGGCTCCATGGCTTCTTTATATTGTTGGTGCAATTCTGGCTCTGGTTTTGACTATGATTAAAGTGCCTGCACTTGCATTTGCTTTGGGAATGTATATTCCGCTTGAACTTAATACTCCACTTTTAGTCGGAGGATTAATTGCTTATTTTGTTTCAACAAGAAGTAAAGATGAAAAACTCAATACAGCACGTCGCGAACGGGGTACATTAATTGCATCCGGATTTATTGCAGGTGGTGCATTAATGGGAGTTGTAAGTGCAATTCTTCGCTGGCAGGGATTTAATTGGGTTAATCCTGCTTGGGCGGAATCTCATTCTGCAGAATTACTTGGAATAATAATGTTTGGTGTAATTTGTGCTTACATGATTTGGGATTCACTGAGAGGAAAAGTTGAAGAATAGAAAAAATTAAATTCATAAATGAGCCTGCTCTAAAAAGGTATTTTTTACGATTATTGAATTCGATTCCAAACTAAAATTGAAATATTTTTTTATCAATTACATCTTTTTAGATTCGACTCATAAATCAAACAAGATTAATTTGCCTCACTGAGATTCAACAGTGTGGCAAATTTTTTACATCAATACAGCAAACCAAATAATCCCAATAAAAATTGTAATTATAGTTATTGGAATTCCTGTTTTCATATATTCAATGAATTTAAGTTTAACACCGCTTTTGGAAGCACTTTCTGCAACAATCATATTTGCAACTGAGCCAAGCAGAGTAAGATTTCCTGCAAATGTAGTTGCCATCGAAATAACAAGCCATGCGACACGATTATCATTTATACTGCTGATAATCGGATTAAGCAAGAGAACCGCAGGCACATTTGAAACAACATTGCTTAACAAAGTAGAAATAATCGCAAGGTTGATTATTCCCTTAAAGTCAATATTTTTATCAACTCCAAAATTTTGTCCTTGAAACAATAAATTATTTAGTGTCGAAGTTATAATAAAAAGAGAAGCAAAAAAGATCAATAATGACCAGTCTATTTCGCGGAAAACACGCTCGGGTTTAATTCTTCTTGTGAATAAAAGCAAAGAAGCAGCCGATAGAGCAGTGATTGGTATTGGCATACCGGCTATAAAACCAATTAACATAAACAGTAGAGAAATAGTGCTCTTAATTAAAAGAGGTTTATAAATGAAAGGATTAGCTGAGAATTGATGTTGAAATTTTATTCTTGTGAATTCTTCTTTATAAAAATATTTTATAATGACCCAAATAATTAACAATCCGGCAAGAGAAACTGGAATTAGACTTATTGAGAAATCAACAAAAGAAATTCCAGAGAAAATTCCTATAAGCATATTTTGTGGGTTGCCAACAATGGTTGCAGCGGAGCCAACATTTGCAGATGTTGCCAATGCAATCAAATATGGAATTGGATTTCGTTTTAAAGCAATTACAATTTCTAAAATTATTGGAGTAAACATCAGCACAATTGTGTCATTCAAGAATAAGCCGGATAAAATTCCGGAAGAAAAAACAATAAATAACAAAAGTTGGTTTGGAGTCTTTGCCACTGCAATAATTTTAGTCGAAACAATATTAAAAAAGCCACAGATTCGCAAATTGACATTCAAAATCATCATTGAAAAAATCAATATAAGTGTGTTCAAATCAATTGCAGAATAAGCGGCTTCTATATTTATAGCACCAATTA
>Ga0210044_10010562_pt1 | contig 10968 bp, 1 predicted proteins | sample CryGey13umfilter_2_FD_183959 | JGI IMG/M metagenome (GOLD analysis project Ga0210044, IMG submission 183959) | Groundwater microbial communities from aquifer in Utah, USA - Crystal Geyser 4/9/14 3 um filter (SPAdes) (version 2) | ecosystem: Environmental > Aquatic > Deep subsurface > Groundwater...
GGTGAATGCCGTTACGGGTTATATTGAAGATCCAGGAGCAAATAATTTAGCAGTCGGTCATAGAGCATGGATACTTTACCCTAAGCTTTCGGCAATGGGAACTGGCTCAACTTGGAGAGCATCAGATAATTACGCAACCGATTGCTTGATGTGGGGTGATAATTTAAATGGCGCTTCCCAATCTATTGAATTCGTTGCTTATCCACCAAATGGCTACATCCCTAGCGAATTAGTTTTCCCTCGTTGGTCATTTGCAATTTATGGCGCAGATTTTACTTCCGCTACAGTGGCCATGACAGACGCTACAGGGAAAAACATTACAACAAATATTATCCACAAAGAAGCTCAACAAGGAGCTCCAGATGCCCGAATTGCTTGGGAACCTCAAGGCTTTAATTTTCCTACAGGAATAACTAAAGATACTGAATTTCATGTAACTATCTCTGGCGTAAAAGGAAGTGCAAAGACTTCTTACTCATACACAACTAAGGTCTTTTGGGTTAATCCACTTGCCAAGGTTGGAAAAACAAAAAATGCATCTAAAGAAGTTATGACGGTAAAATAATGAACCTTCATAAATGATAAATTTATAAAAGGCTGTCCAAAAGCGGGCAGCTTTTTTTTTGAAAACGCAGCAAACCTTATGGATGTAATTTTGTCTTTAAAATTGATTGACATTTTTTTGTACACAATATTTCAACAAATATTTTTTTAAAGATTAAACTATTTTAGACATCTATATTATGAATAATATTGCAAAAGCTAACAAACCAGCTAACTATATTAGTGATTCTGGAATATTTTATTAATTTTGTAGGCTGTTATAGTTGCCATTGAAAAGACTTGGCAAAAGCAATATTTTAAGATAAAACATGAAATTCAGACATTACAAAAACAAATATAATTTGAAAAAATTTTCTTCAATACACACATTTCAATTTACAAAAATGAAAACAATTTTCTTATCTAAAATTAGAGCTTCTCTAATTTTGCTAGTCATTTTATTTACTATTAACTTCAAAAGTTTAGCGATTGATGTTACCATTGGAACATCAACGAGCAACGGAAGCACAAATGTAATTCCAGCTTACGGTTATTACGATTATGGGTGGTCGGCAATGCTTTATAGCCACAATGAAATTGGTAGTGCTGGAACAATAACAAGTTTGCAATTTCAGCAAAGTAATTCAGTGAACTACACTTTATACAGCCAATATGTTTATATGGCAGTAGTTTCAGATTCAGTTTTTAACTCCACAGCATATATAACTCCAACGAGCGTTGGTGCAACTTTGGTTTATAGTGGAAATACTTCTTGGAACGGAACAGGCTTTCATGGAATAACCCTACAAACGCCATTCGTTTATAATGGTACGGGAAATCTATTAGTGCTCTGGGAAAATAGAGACGGGAGCTATAGCAGTGGGAATCCAAACTGGTATTATACTACAACAACAAATTCAAAGGCAAAGTATAGATATAAAGACGGTTCATTTCCAACATCATCAGGAAATTTGGTATATTATAGACCAAACACTAAAATTTCATACACACCAGCATATTCAAATAATTTAACTTTATCAAATTGGGTATATCCACAAACGGGTACTTCAGCAAGTAGTTCAATGCCAATTTCTATAAAAGTTTCAAATATTGGAAGTGCGAGTCAAAGTGGATACACAATAAAATATTCTATAAACAATGGTGCAAGCTATAATTCGCAAGTAATTTCAGCGACTCTGGTTGCAGGAAATTCTGTGAACTTAACATTCACAACGCCAGCAAATATGTCCGCGCCAGGAACTTATCAATGCATTGCTATTGTAAAAAATCCAGGCGACACTATACCATCTGATGATACTATTCGAAATACCATTACAATTTGTGGTGGTCAATATTCAGGTTCATATACTGTTGGTAGTGGAAGTTCAGATAATTTTCCAAGTATTCAAGATGCTTTAAATGCATTTCAAATATGCGGAATGAGCAGCAGTGTAATTTTAAAAGTGAAACCTGGAACATATAACGGTAAAGTTGTTTTGCCAAACATAAGCGGATTATCGTTAACAAAAAATATAACAATCGAAAGTTATAGCGGAATTAAAGATGTAGTCCTTACTTATACGGGAACTTCGGGTACACCATTTCAAAATAGCACAGTTTATTTTGATTCGGCAAATTTTTATCATCTAAAGAATTTGAAGATAGAGGTTTCAGGAACCACCAGTGCAAATGCTTTGGTTTTTGATTATTCTTCAAATAATACAATTGAAAATTGCGAAATTACTGGCGATTTAAATTCGTCTAATACAAGCAAATATTTTAGTACAATTTATCTTTCTAATACATCTTATTCATATTCAAATCAAAATAGATTTATAAATAACACAATTCAGAATGGAAGTTATGGAATTTACATGAATGGCTTAGGAACTTCAACTTTAATGTATGGAACTAAAATTATAGGCAATAGAATTATTAATTTTAATTCCTATGGAATTTATTCAACTTATAATGATTCCATTCTTATTGAAAATAATGAGATAATTGGAAGCAGAACTACAAATAGCACATTGATTTATCTTAATTATTCCAGTAATAAAGTAGATGTAAGGAGAAATAAAATTGAGCTTCACTACGGCTATGGTATTTATTGCAACTATAATCTAATGGCAGCAAGCAATCCTCTAAGGGTTTACAATAATTTTATATATGGATTCCCGATGAGTACAAGTTCCATTGTAGGGCTTTATTTCTACAACGGAACATATAATTTAGTTGATAATAATAGTGTTTACTTCACAAATCCAAATTCAATTTCTGCCACAAATTATGGTGCATATTTTTATTATGGGTCAGCCTATACTTTGAGGAATAATAGCATTGTAAATGAATCATCGAGTTATGCATTATATGTCCATAATTCTACTTTTAACTCTATTGATTATAATAATTATTATTCAAATGGTTCATATATAGCATATTATAATAACAATATTACCAGCCTATCGGCTCTGCAATCAGCATCCACTTCAAATTATAATTCAGTTTCATCAACAGGAGTTTATTATTCGAGTACAAATTTGCATTCAAACAGCAGCTCATTAAATGATTTGGGAACACCATCAACATTTGTTACGACAGATTTCGATGGTCAGACAAGAAGTTCGAGCACTCCAGATATTGGAGCCGATGAATTTACAATTCAATCTAATGATGGAGGATTACTATCTTTTAATGGATTGAATAACCAATGTGCTGGCACTCCTGTAGCATTAAAAGTCACCTTAAAAAACTTTGGAACGCAGTCGATAACTTCAGCATATATTTCGGTTAAAGTGAGAAATACAGTTATCTCAAATAGTTGGTCTGGATTTTTAAGCCCAGGTTCATCTTCAGTAGCAAATATTGGCAATTATTCCTTTAGCGCCGATAGTGTGTATCAAATTATTGCTTGGGTGGATTCAGTAAATCACAATGTAGATGGAAATGCCTACAACGACACATTAATTCAGAATAATTATAGGACTTCATTGAGTGGCAATTATTCAGTAGGCAACAGTGCTTCAGCAGATTTCGCAACAATTAATGCTGCAGTTAATGCATTGTATCAATATGGCATTTGTGGGCCAGTTGTCTTCAATATTGAAAGTGGCACTTATACAGGAAACTATTCAATAATAACTGCTATTCCTGGCTCAAGCGCAACAAATACTGTTACTTTCAAATCGGCCACAAACAACAGTTCAGACGTAATATTGACATATAATTCTCAATCTACATCTGATAATTATATCTTTGATTTTCAAAATGTTTCAAATATAAAAGTCAAAAATCTAAATTTAAAAAATACAGGTATTTATTATAATAAAATTATTAATTTATCTACTGTTTCGAATATTGAAATTTCAAACAACATAATAAATTCAACGAGTACAAATTCCTCATACTCTGGCGATGGAATTAAAGCTTATGATGCTTCCTACATTTCAGTTTTGAATAATAACTTCTTAAATAATATAAATGGAATTTATATTACTGGAAATTCATCTTCGTACTCTAATGGTATTCAAGTTCAAGGCAATCATTTTACAAACTTCACAGCTTATGGGTTTTATGGCATTTATGTGGATACAGTAATCATAAGAGGCAACGAATTTACGAGTATGAATACTAGTCAGAATGTTTATGGAATTTATTTATATTATCTAAATAACTATTTGGAAATCAGCAAAAATAAGGTTAGCTTATCTGGAAATTCTTATGTATATGGAATAAGACTATATTATGTAAATTATTCTGGAAACAGCAATGCACATCAGGTAAAAGTTTTTAATAATTTTGTCTCCGTTACTTCAACTACAAGCTATGCTTATGGTGTTTATATCTACAATACTTATTATCCAAAATTGTATTTCAACACTTTAAATGCCTATGGAACCTATTCTAATTATCCACTTTATTCATATTATGGCTTTTATTTAACTTCATATAATAATATTTTTGCTGCTCAGAATGGATATGCTGCTTACTATTATAATGGCAGTATAAGTGCATCCGACTATAATGAATACTACAATAACTATACATATTTGATTTATAAAAATTCATATTACACCTCGCTTGCATCCTTCCAATCATACACAGGATTAGATATCCATTCAAAAAATGTAATACCTAATTTTGCTTCCAATACCGACTTACATATTTTCAACCAATTACTAAATAACGCTGGAAGCTCTTATGGTGGAGTTGTTGATGATATTGATGGAGAGACAAGAAGCTTAACATTGCCAGATATTGGAGCTGATGAATATTCAATTTTGACCAGAGATGTAAAACCTATAGCCGTAAATTCACCACAAAATCCAGCAGCTATAGGAAATAATGCTGTTAAAGTTGCAATATTAAATCAAGGAACTTCAACTTTATATTCAGCAAATATCTATTACAAAGTTGATGGAGGTACAACTCATTCTACATATTGGACAGGCTCAGTTTCATTTTTAGGTATCGACAGTCTTATTAATCTTGGCAGCGAAAGTTTTACGGCAGGAAGTCATAGTCTGAAAGTGTGGACAGGACAACCAAATGGACTAAGTGATTTAAATCCATCAAACGACACAATAAATTATAATTTTACTGCCATTGCAAAACCAATCATAGCTGTTTCACCAAGTTCAATTTCAGATTCAATTTTAAGCTGTACGGGAACAAAAGTGAGAACAGTAAAAGTATATAATATTGGTTCTGCCAATCTAACAGTAACTGTACCAGCAAGTTTAAGTTCAGGCAACACAATCAACATTCTAACTCTCACCGTCGGTTATGATTCTTATTCTTATGCAAATGCAAAAGCAGTAATATTAGCAGGAGTAACAAATGCACAATTCACAGAGAGTTCAACCACAAGCGCAAGTACTTTAAGCAGCCTTTTAGTTGGAAAGCAGATAGTATTAATACCAAAATTAATTAATGTTTATACTGCCACAACCTCAGCATATACAGCCTTTGCGCCTGTATTACAAAATTTTGTTAGCAATGGTGGCACAGTTATTTTCCTAGGCTCTCAGAGCTCTTATGCATCGCATATTTGGAACACTGGACTTTGGTCAGGCAGCTATTACGGGTATTTAGGTTCAGGATATAGTGTAACTATAAACCAAAGCAGTCATCCACTTTTTGCCAATTTATCATCTTCATATTTATATTCAACCTATTATTACGATCAATATATTATCAATAATTCTGATGCAACTACTTTAGCATCTTATTCTTATCCTATAATTTCAGAAAGACATATTGGTAATGGGAAAACAATTCTATTAGGAATTGATTATTATTATACAACAACCGATGGGAATACCGTTCTAACAAACGCAATAAATTATGGAGCTTTAAATAGCAGTTTTATTACTAATAGTGCCATTTCGCAAACGATTTTACCTGGCGATTCCACAGTTTTAAGCTTCACCCTCAATGCAACAGGATTGGTAAATGGTTGGCATACTAACAATATTACACTTTCACATAATGACCAAAGCCAAAGCTTAATTGTAGTTCCTTGTTCTTTGTACGTACAAGGAACGCCAGATATAAGATTCAATAGCAACTACCATTCATTTGGTTCAGTTTATACTGGAACTTCAATTACAGATTCAATTTATGTATATAATGATGGTTGTAGCAATTTATCAATTTCTAATATTACTTCCAACAATAGTTATTTAATTCCAATGAGCACCACTGGCACTATTGCCGCTGGAGATTCAATGCCATTGGCCTTCAAATTTCAACCTGCCGCCGCTGGCTCTTACGCTATGACAGCCACAGTTTTTAATAATGATGCCAACTACACACTCAATTTTGCAGGTTCAGCAGCACTTTCTCCACAAATATCTTTGTCGCCTAACCCCTTAAATGCAACTATTGTAAACTGCAACGACTCAATTACTATTCCTGTTACCATTACAAATACTGGCGGAGTAGCTCTATCGGGATCAGTAAGTCCACCATCAGATAGCCTCAAAATTCTGATGCTTACCTATGGAGGATATTCTACCTCAGTAAGCAATTTAGCTACAGCCTTAGGTTACAGCTTCACAAAATTTATTCTTACTCAAAGTAATATAACCTCAAACTCACAGTTACAGACAGCTATACAAGGCAAAGATGTAGTGGTTATTCCTTATATCAATAATTCAAGTTATCAAACAATTTATGCCACTTTTGCTACCACACTTCAAAGTTTTGTAAACGCTGGTGGAACGATAATTTATAGTGGTCAGTATTACGCTAATTATCTTACATCTTCAGGATTTTTTACAGGCTCTTATGTTGGGTATTCAAGTGGCTCAACGGTTTCAGCCAGCACCTCACATTTTCTATCAACAGGGCTAACATCCTCATTCTATGCAGCAATGCAATTTTTTTACTATAATTTATCTACCTCTGGATGGTCAAATTTAGTAACATACAGCGGTTATACTGTGGCTGGAACAAGAAGTTATGGAGCTGGATTAGTTGTGCTTTTAGGCTTCAATTATTCAAATATGTACACAGGATATTACGAAGAACCACAAAAAATTGTTTCCAATGCCCTTCAATATACAGCATCACAAAAAGCAACATGGGTTAATTTTACACCTTATAATTTCACTCTGAACGCTAATAGCTCGGCTGTGTTAAATGTAAAATTCCTCAGTGCAAATAAACCTACTGGAACTTATACTTCAAATATCTCATTTACGTCCAACGATCCTGTAAATCCTACAAAACTACTTCCTTGCACCTTAAATGTTCAAAATCAAATACCTAACGCTGTAAATTTAGGACCTGATACAACCTATTGTGGACCAAAAGTATTAGATGCTGGTTCGGGTTTTTCTTCATATTTATGGAATACTGGAAATACTACCCAGACAATTACTGCCTCATCATCAGGATTCTATATGGTAACAGTTACTAATGGTGGTTCTTGTTTTGCACGTGATACAGTTTTACTTACAATTAATCCTTTGCCAAATGTAAATATTCCTGGATTACCTACTACAGCATGCACCAACGGACAGCCAATAAATATGACTGGAACACCATCTGGTGGAGGTTTTATAGGTTCTGGAATACTTGGCAGCACATTTTATCCAGCGAATGTTTCAACGGGTCCACATAATATAACTTATACTTATACAAATACTTATGGTTGCACAGGCAATATCAACAAAACTATTACAGTTTATAATCCTCCAACGGTTTCTTTTTCTGGATTAAGCTCAACATATTGCCCTCAAGGATTAACATCAACTCTCGTTGGAACTCCTTCGGGCGGCAGTTACTCTGGTCTTGGCATAAGTGGAAACATCTTCAATCCATATCTTGCTGGAGCAGGAAATCATTCAGTGATTTATTCTTATACCGATATTCATGGCTGTTCAAATACTGATACATCTACTACGGTTGTGAAGCCATATATTCAAGCAAATATTACTGGTTATTCAACGGATTATTGCGCTAATAGTCCAAACGACACCTTAATTTCTTCAATTTCTAACACTACTTTTTCAGGCTCTGGAGTCAGCGGAAATATTTTCTCACCTTCGAGTGTATCAGTAGGAAATCATAATATTTATTATTCATACACAGATATTAATTCTTGTAGTTACACTGATACATTGGTAGTTAACGTTCATGCTTTGCCATCAAATGTATCAATATCGGGCTTGAATACTGACTATTGCATAAATTCAGGAGATGAATATATGAATGGCTTCCCCTTGGGTGGTACTTTTAGTGGACCAGGAGTAGTGGGAAATTTATTTTATCCAAACCTTGCAGGTGCTGGAAATCATACGGTGGTTTATACATATACAAATGTGTACGGCTGTAAAAATACGGCAAGCACGATAGTAGGCATACACGCTTTGCCAACTATTACCATTGGCAATATCCAGCCAAACTACTGTATCAATTCTGGTATAGTTAATATCACTCCAACACCGGCAGGAGGAACATTATCAGGCACTGGAGTAACAGCTTCAACTTTCAATCCACAGACTGCTGGACTCGGAACTCATTATATTTCTTATAGTTATACAAACAGTTGGGGCTGCTCAAATATTGATAGCATTGCCGTTACAGTTTATGCACTTCCTTCAGTTTCCTTCTCAAATCTTCCCACAAGCTCATGTTCTAATGGAAATTCTGTTAATCTTGTAGGAAACCCCTTAGGAGGCACTTTTTCTGGTTCTGGAATGTTAGGAAATACATTTAAACCAAGTTTGGCCAGCACTGGAAATAATATTATTACTTACACTTTTACAGATAATCATGGCTGCGCAAATAACTCACAATCAACAGTTAACATAATTGCTACTCAACAAGTAAATATTGGCGTTGACCAAACAATAAACTATAACACATCCACACAGTTTAACCCTATTATCAGCGGTGGAACTGGCTCCTTTGTTTATTTATGGACACCGGCAAATAAAGTTACTAATGCCGCAATTCTTAACCCACCAACTGTAAACCTTGCTGCTACCACAATATTTACCTTGAAGGTAACTGATAATAATACAACTTGTTTTAATAGTGATACCGCTACTGTTCATATCACTGGCGGAGCATTGGCAGTCATTTTAAATTCATCTCAAACAAGTATTTGCAATGGAGAGTCAGTTCAAATTGTTGCCAGTGGCTCTGGTGGAAATGGGACATATAATTATTCATGGAGCAGCAATCCCGTTGGATTTACTTCAACTTCTTCATCAATTAACGTTGCTCCTACTGCTACAACAACTTATACTTGTGCCATTTCTGATGGAACTCTTAACTCAACTTCAAATATTATCATAACTGTGAAAACAGTTCCAAATGCTAATATCAATAATCTCGCAACTTCATATTGTTCGAACGAACCTTCAGTCAGTATTGTTGCTAACCCATCAGGAGGAACTCTTTCTGGCAGTGGAATTAATGGAAATATTTTTAATCCAGCGAATGCATTATTAGGAACAAATATGATAACTTATTCTTTAACTGCTTCTAATGGTTGTAGCAATACCGATACAGTTTATGTTCAAATAAAATCTGCGCCAACGGCTTTTGCAGGCATCGATACAACTCTGCCATGCCAAAACGGTGGAATTCAATTAGGGCAGCAACCATTTAATGGTATTGGATATTTATGGTATCCTGCATTAGGGTTAAATAATCCAAATATATCAAATCCTGTTTCATCGCCAAATTATGGAATTACTTACATACTTACTTCTACTAATATAGCAAACGGCTGCTCATCTAAGGATACCGTTAATATTACAGTTTTGGGTGGGCCAAATACGATAGCTTCCAACGACACTATTATTTGTAAGGGTGGAATTGCAACGCTTCATATTTCTGGCGGAACTTCATATCAATGGAGCACTGGTGCTTCTACTAACTCCATCATGGTAAATCCATTAATATCAACTCAATACTTTGTTGTTTCTACACAATCTAATTGCGCGAACCTCGATACAATTTTGGTTACTGTAAATAATCCTAAACCTCATTTAGGCAAAGACACAACTATCTGTGGAGGAAATAGTATTTTAGTTTCGCCTGGAATATTCACCTCTTATTTATGGTCCACTGGCGACAATACACCATACATTTCAGTTGATAGCTCTGGAGTTGGTCTTGGTTCTAAAAATATTTCAGTAAAAGTTACTGATAATATTGGCTGCTTTAACAGAGACACAATTGTAATATCTTTCAATGATTGCACTGGAATTCTCGAAGGAAATGGCGAAGCATTTACTATATCTGCATTTCCAAATCCTACCGATGGAATCCTTAATATCTATTCATCTAAGACAGATGTAAAAAGGTTAAATTATGAGATTTCAGATATCAATGGCAAAATTATTTTAGCAGGAAAAATGAAAAATAGCAATGGATATTTTACAGAAAGATTAAATCTCTCTGTAGTAGCAAAAGGCTTGTATTTCATAAAATTAACTGCTGACAAATCAGTTCAAACATTGAAGATTGCGGTTCAATAATTTATAAATTCATTTATCAAAAAATGCGAAGAAAAATATTTCTTCGCATTTTTTTTACTTCAACAGTTATAAGATTAATTTATATGCTTCAGTAAAATAATTATTTATAAAAATAATATCACTTTGTTTTTCCGCGCAGAAAAGAAATTAGGGAAAAACAGCTATTTAATTCAAACGTCAATTATTTTGCAATCAAAATAAAAAACAGTTTGAATTGTTCTCAATTTTGGACGTAATTTGTACAAATTTTTAAAACATATTATATGGCTACTAATAGACTTATGGATCCTATAGGCAGATTGATGGGATTGCGCTATAAATCACATCCTTGGCATGGAGTTGATATAGGACCAATGGCTCCCGCAATCGTTACCTGTTATGTGGAAATGGTTCCAACTGACACAGTTAAGTATGAAGTCGATAA
>Ga0210044_10010566_pt1 | contig 10965 bp, 11 predicted proteins | sample CryGey13umfilter_2_FD_183959 | JGI IMG/M metagenome (GOLD analysis project Ga0210044, IMG submission 183959) | Groundwater microbial communities from aquifer in Utah, USA - Crystal Geyser 4/9/14 3 um filter (SPAdes) (version 2) | ecosystem: Environmental > Aquatic > Deep subsurface >...
GTGGTGGCCGAAGTCGTTGAAGCCGCGCTGCGTGAGGGCGGGATCAAGGCCGATTGCTCGGACCTGTTCTCGCACCTCAAGATCGACCTGCCGACAGCACAACTGGCCGCCGCCAGCGCCGTGCTGGTCGATCTGCAGCTGATCTGAGGGCGCGATCATGACCACCCGCCGCGCGACCGACAATGCCAAAGCCCTCGACGCCTTCATGACCACCAAGTTCCAGATCGACGCGATGCTGGACCGCCTGAAGGCGCTGAGCGACGACCACTTTGAGGCCCACCCCAACGAGATCAACTGGGGCGATGTCGGCACCCTGAACCATTACGCGAGCCTGCTGCGCCAGATCACCGACAGCGCCTTCAAGGAGGGTGAACATGCCGCTTGATCCCGCCCTGCGCCACCAGATCGAACAGGACGCCCTCACCGCGGCGTGGGAGGCCGAACGCCTCGCCGCCTGCATTGAGGCCATCGCCCTGCTGCGCGAGATTGCCGATCTGGAACGCGACGACGATGGCGACGTGATCATCGGCACGGATGCCGACGGCCACAACGATCTCATGTCGCGCATCGCCGCCTTCCTTGCCAACCACGACCAGTAAAAGGAACCCGCCATGGCCAAGCTGACCGAAACCCAGACCAATATCCTGAGCGCCGGGGCAAAGCGCCCGGACAACATCGCCCTGCCGCTTCCCAAGGGGCTGCATGGCGCGGCGGCGAAGATTGCCGTCACCAAGATGATGATGCGCGGCTGGCTGCAGGAGGCCGACGCCAACCTGCGCCGGGGCGAGCCGCTCTGGTATGAGACGGGCGATGGCCATGGCACCACGCTGGTGGTCACCGACGCGGGCTTGATGGCCATCGGGATCGAGCCGGTGGTTCTCTCGTAGCCGTTGTCGCGCCTTACGCCATTGCCGCCTCCCGGAAGTATGTGTTGGTGTGCCACATGGCATGCAGCGTGACGGCGAGCTTCCTTGCCAGCGCGACCTTAGCTTTCCTCGGCCCGGTCCTGTCGGCAATTGCCCGGGCCCAGTTGCGCAGGCGCGGTCCGCCGAGGTTTCGGCAGAAGATCGCGTTCGCCGCGTCTTACAGGCATTTCCGGGTGAACATGTCGCCCCGCTTGGACACCCGTCCGTTGCAACCAGGGTGAAAACCATGCGCTTCGCGGTTTACTGCGACAGGGCACCCTTGGTGCGCGGCGTGCGATGGCGGACGGATATTGGCCGAACCTTAGCCCTGTTCGCTCAGCGTGCCGGGCAGAATGGTGCGCGGTGGCACCAGCACCGGCGGAATCATGGCAAGCACCGGGGTGTCTAGCCCGGTATCGAGCAATGCGAAGGCGCGCTGGATCAGGGCGTGCGAATCCTGCCAGACCATGTAAACCGGAAACTGTAGAAATGCGCCGAACGGGTCGTAGTCATAGCAGCCGATCACGCTTTGCGCGAAAGCTTCGGGCGGCAGGTGCACGAGGTGGCTGAGCGCCCCCTCGAAGGCCGGGATCGAGTTGATGAACAGCCCTGCTGGCAGGCCGCCGATGCGCCCGATCAGCCCCTCAATCGCTTCTGCGGCGCGGGCCGGGATGTAGCCGCAGGCGATTACCTGATCGTCGCCGCAGCGCCCGGTCATGGCCGTGACCACCTCGCGGAAAGCCGCAATCCGGCGCGACGAGGCGTAAAGCCGGGGATCGCCGCCCAAAAGATAGGGTCTGGCGCGACGCGGGTCATCGACCAGCGGCATTGTCTCGACAATCTTGCGCGTCAGCATCGCCGCCCCCGCGGCGTTGTCGGACACCACCGAGGGTGACTGGGTCGAGGGCAGGTCGATGAAAACGTGCGGCAGGCCGACCTGATGGCAAATGCGCGCCAGCGCCTCGGGGTCGGTGGCACCCGCGATGAACACGGAATCGATCGCATAGGACAGCAGGCTTTCCAGCGAGCGCACTTCTTCGTGCGGCTCGCGGCGGGTCGAGACGATCACCGGGCACAGCCCGCGCCGCCATGCCTCGGTGGTGAAATGCTGGCTGAGCGACGAGAAGAAGCGGTTGTCATGCGCTGGCAAGATCATGCCCGCCAGCCCCGAACGCGCCTTGCGCAGCCCGCGCGCCTGCATGTTGGTCGAATAGCCTTGGGCCTGGGCCACGTCGCGGATGCGTTGCGCCGTTTCCTCGCGGATGCGGCGGCTTTTCCAGCTTCCGTTCAGCGCCGCGCTGACGGTCGATGGCGACGCGCCCGATAGTCGCGCGATGTCGTAGATGGTCGGCTTCGGTCCGGTCCGTTTCATGCCTGTTCCGTCTCCAGGGGCGCTGCGCAAATATCTATTGACGACTCTGCAAGCAAGGGACAAGGATTGCAACATCGATTGAGCAACCGAACACCAAAGCCGCCGAAAACCCGCAACCTCTGAAATCATTGCGGTCGAGTGAAGCAGACAGTGTGTCAGATCGAGTTGCACAATCGATTGTTTTAGTCTCGTCGAGCATCGGCGGGCGAATGGGAGGAGACAACGATGAAGAAACTTCTTGGCACCGTCGCCGGTGCCGTTTTGGCGGTTGGCCTTGCCGCGGCAGCGTTCGCGCAAGACAAACCGACCATGGGTGTCGTCGTGAAGATCGGCGGCATTCCGTGGTTCAACGCGATGGAAATGGGGATCACCGAAAAGGCTGCCGAACTTGGCATGGACGCCGTCATGATCGGCCCGACCTCGGCGGACCCGGCGCTGCAAGTGCGAGCGATCGAAGACCTGATCGCCAAGGGCGTGGACGTGATCGGCGTGGTGCCCAACGATGAAGCGGCGCTTGAGCCGGTTCTGGCCAAGGCGCGCGCGGCGGGCATCAAGGTGATCTCGCATGAAGGCCCCGGCCTGACCAATGTCGACTGGGACTTCGAACTTGCTTCGGTCAAGGGTTTTGGCGAGGCTCACGCCGAACTGCTGGCGCAGAAGATGGGCGGCAAGGGTGAATACGCGATGTTCGTGGGCTCGTTGACGGTGCCTCTGCACAACGCCTGGGCCGACGCGGCAAACGCCTATATTGCGACGAAATACCCGGAAATGAAACTGATCGGCGAGCGCTACGGCGTGGCGGAATCGGTTGATGACAGCCGCAAGACCGCGCTCGATCTGATGGCCGCGAACCCGAACCTGCGGGGCTTCCTCGCCTTTGGCAGCCAGGGCCCGATCGGTGCCGGTCGCGCCATCGAGGAAAACCGCATGGCCGGCAAGGTATTCGTGCTCGGGCCGTTCTCGCCCGGCCAGGGCCGCCAGTTGGTGAAAGACGGCGTCATCTCGGGCGGCTTCATGTGGAACCCCGCCGAAGCAGGCCGCGTGTTCGCGACAATGGGCAAGCTGCTGGTGGACGGCACCGCGATCACCGACGGCATGGAAATCCCCGGCCTCGGCGTGGTGCACCCTGATGCCGCCAACCTCGACATCATCACCGACAACCTGCTCAACATCAACGCCGACACAGTTGATGCGCTGGCTGACCTCGGCCTTTGAGGTAAGTTCCGGGGTCGCCGCCACGTGGCGGCCCCGCCCCCCGATGTTGACGTGGCCCCAACCTCAGGACATCCGACATGACAACGCTCTATTCCACGGCTCTGGCCGAACTGGGAGCCGTCTTTGCGCGGCTCGACGATACCCAGGTGAACCAGGCGATCGAGATGATCGCTGCGGCAAAAACCACGGTGGTCTTTGGCGGCGGACGCGAGCGACTGCAGATCATGGGCTTTGCCATGCGGCTTTATCACATGGGTGTGCCGGTCGCGGTCGAGGGCGACATGACGACCCCGCCGGTAGGTAAGGGCGATCTGTTCATTGTCACCTGTGGCCCCGGCGAGATTTCGACCGCGCTCGCGCTGATGGGCGTCGCCAAGGCGGCCGGGGCAAAAATCCTGTTCATCACCGCGCAACCTGCCAGCCGTGGCGCGGCACTGGCCGATTTCGTGCTGACCCTGCCCGCGCAAACGATGGCCGACGATCAGGGCGCAAAGAAAAGCTCCGTGCTGCCGATGGGGTCGCTGTTCGAAGGTGCGCTGTTCGTGCTCTTCGAGGTTATGATCCTCAAACTGATTGCCCGGCGCGCCGTTGCCCCCGCGGCGATGCGCGCCCGCCACACCAATCTGGAATAACCATGTCCGCCGTGCCCGCCACACCCCCAACCGCCGACGCCGAGGCCGAAGGCTCGGCGCTGCGGCTGCGCCATATCTCGAAAGTGTTCGGCGGCGTGCATGCGCTCGAAGATGTATCCTTCGAGGTGCGTCGTGGCGAGGTGCATTGCCTAGCGGGCGAGAACGGCTGCGGCAAGAGCACACTGATCAAGATCATTACCGGCGTCTATGCCCCCGAAACCGGTGCCGAGATCGAGATTTTCGGCGAGGCTGCGGCGCACGTCACCCCCACCGCCTCGCGCCGCCGCGGCATTGCAGTGATCTGGCAAGACCTAGCGCTGTTTCCCGAAATGACGGTGGCCGAGAACATCGCCTTCGACACGCTGGTAGGCGGGCTGCCACGGCGCGTGCACTATCGCGCGATGCGCAAAATGGCGGCGGCCGTTCTGGAGCGGCTGGGCGTCACGCTCGATCTCCGCGCGCGACTTCGCACGCTGCCGATCGCGCAGCGCCAGATCGTGGCGATTGCGCGGGCGCTGGCGGGCGATGCGCGGCTTATCTTCATGGACGAGCCCACGGCCTCGCTGACCCAAAGCGAGACCGACAGCCTGCTGGCGCTGGTGCGCGGGCTTTCTGAACGCGGTGTGGCGGTGGTGTTCGTGTCACATCGTCTGGCCGAGGTGCTGGAAATTGCCGAGCGGGTCACGGTGCTGCGTGATGGCCGCCTCGTCGGTGTCTATGACGCCGACGGCATGACGCAATCGCGTCTGACCGAGCTGATGACCGGCAAGACCCTGTCGCATGCCGTCGCTGCGCGTGACAGGTCGGCCGAACGTCCGGTTCTCGAAACCGACCGGCTTGGGCGTTACGGCGAGTTCAGCGATATCAGCCTGACGATACGCGCGGGTGAGGTGCTGGGCCTGACCGGCCTGATTGGTGCGGGCCGCACCGAACTGGCGCATACCATCTTCGGCATGACCCGCCCCGACGTCGGCGCCATGCGGCTTGACGGCAAGGCGCTGCGGCTCCACTCCAACCGCGATGCGGTGGCGGCGGGCATCGGCTATGTTTCCGAAGATCGTCTGTCGCTTGGCCTCATTCAGCCACAGTCGATTGCCGACAACATCGTAGTGCCAGTGTTGGCGCGGATCACCGGCCGCATCGGGTTGATTTCCGAACGCAAGAAGACTGCGCTGGTCGCCCACCGCCTGCACGAATTCGCGGTTCGCATCGGCACGCCGCAAGATGCCGTTTCCACGCTGTCCGGGGGCAACCAGCAGCGGGTGGTGTTGGCCAAGTGGTTGGCTACCGAACCGCGGCTGCTGATTCTCGACAGCCCGACGGTAGGCGTCGATGTCGGCGCCCGCGCCGGTATTTTCGAGATCATCCGCAAGCTGGCCGACAAGGGGCTGGCGATTTTGCTGATTTCCGACGAGGTGCCCGAGGTCTATTTCAACGCCGACCGCATCCTGCACATGGCCGGTGGGCGGATCGTGGCCGAATACGACCCGCGCAAGGTGGCGTTGACCGATCTGGAGACAGCAATCTATGCGTGATTTCCTCCGCTCCTACCCGACCGAGGCCCGCCTTCTGGTGGTGCTTGTGGCGCTCTGCGCCGGGCTTGGTATCGCGTCGGACCAGTTCCTGACGCTCGGCAACTTTGCGTCCTTGCTCAACAACAATTCGGTCAACGTGATCTGGGCGGTCGGCCTTCTGGTGGTGCTGATCGCCGGGGGTATTGACATTTCCTTCGCCGTCGCCGCGTCGGTGGTGCAGTATGTCTGCGTTTACGCCTTCGCAGCGCTCGGTGGCGGCAACTGGGCGATCGGCTTTCTGGTAGCGGGCGGGCTTGGCATCGGGCTTGGCTTTGTCAACGCCGCGCTGATCTACGGCTTCCGGATCATTTCGATCGTCATCACCATTGCCACCTTCAACGCCTTCTTCGGCTTGCTGATGTTCCTCACCAAGGGTCGATTCCTTTATGACATGCCAGAATGGTGGGTCGACCGCATCCTGGTGTTCGAGCGGCAGATGGCCGATGGCAGCTGGGTCGAACTGACCTTGCCGGTGGCCGTGATGGCGGGTTGTGTGGCAGCGACCTGGGCGCTGGTCAACCACACCACGACCGGGCGTCAGCTCTATGCCTTTGGCGATAACCCCGAGGGCGCCAAGCGTGCCGGGGTCAACATTGCCGCCATGCAGTTCATCGCCTTTGGCTGGATGGGCATGATGGCGGGCATTGGGGGCCTCATGCAGGTGAACATCGTGAAAGAGGTGGTGCCGAACGCACTGATCGGTCGGGAACTGGATGTGCTGGCAGCGGTGGTTCTGGGCGGCGCACGGCTGGGTGGCGGGCGCGGTTCGGTGCTGGGCTGCGTGCTCGGCGTGGCTCTGGTGGCCATTACCCAGAACGGGCTCAATCTGCTCGGGGTCTCGCCCTATGCTTTCAAGATGATCGTCGGTGCCACCATCCTGATCGCCATTTCCACATCGAACATGGCGCTGGTGCCGCGCCGTTCGGGCAAGGGGCAGCACCATGCGTGACCTAATCGAAGCCTATCGCAAGACCTTTGGCACCGAAGTCGCCGCCCTGCTGGGGTTTCTGCTGGTGGTGCTGGTGGTGTTCGGCCTGACCGCGCCCCGGTTTCTGAGCAGCGCCAACTTCGGCTCGATGGCTTTCCAACTGCCGGAACTTGGGTTGCTGACGCTCGCCATGCTTGCGCCGATCATTTCCGGCGGGCTGAACCTTGCCGTCATCTACACCGCCAACATGGCGGGGCTGACGCTGGCCTGGGTGTTGCTGCAATTCGGCGGCGTCGACGCGGGGCCGGGTGCCTTCCTGCTGGGGGTCGCTGCGGCGCTGGCGGTGGGTGCCACGGCTGGCGCGATCATGGGTCTTGTCATCGCCTATATCGGCGCGCATCCCATTCTGGTGTCGTTGGCAATGATGATCTTCTTGCGCGGTTTGGGCGAGTTTCTGACGCGCGGCGGCGACATTTCAGGCTTCCCAACTTTCCTCGCGCCGATCGGGCACGGCTCGGTGCTGGGGGTGCCGGTGCCGATGCTGATCTTTCTCGCTGCCGCCGCGATCTGGCACGTCGTGCTCAGCCGCACCCGCCACGGGTTCTCGGTCTACATGATCGGCTCCAACATCCGTGCGGCGGAATATTCGGGCATCCACACAAAGCGAACGCTGACATTGATCTACACGCTTTCGGGCATGCTCTGCGCCGTAGCAGGCATTCTCATGCTGACCCGCTTCAACTCCGTGCGTGTCGGGCATGGCGAGGCGCTGCTGCTGATCACGGTGCTGGCATGCTTTCTCGGCGGGGTCGATCCGTTCGGCGGTTTCGGCAAGGTGGTGCCGGTGGTGCTGGCGCTGATGATCTTGCAGGTGCTGTCGTCGGGGCTGAACCTTCTGGGTGCCAACCAGCACCTTTCCACCGCTGTCTGGGGGCTGTTCCTCATCGGCGTCATGGTGCTGCGCTGGGTCGGCGCGCGGCTGTCACAAATGCGAAAACGAAAGGAAGGCTGATGCGCGGTTTTGGGGTGCACACATCGATGTGGACGATGAAATGGGACCATGCGGGGGCCGAACGTGCGGTGGCCGCGGCAGCCCGTTACAAGATGGATTTCATAGAAATTGCCCTGCTGAACGCCCCCGGTGCCGACGCTGCGCATACCCGGGCGCTGCTGGAGAAGAACGGGCTGCGCGCGGTCTGCTCGCTTGGCCTGCCCGCCGCCGCATGGCCCTCGCGCAATCCCGAAGGCGCGGTGGCGCACCTGAAGATAGCGCTCGACAAGACCGCCGAGATGGGTTGCGAGGCGCTGACAGGCGTCACCTACGGCGGCATCGGCGAACGCACCGGCGTGCCGCCGACCGCCGCCGAGCTTGACAACCTAGCGCGCGCGCTGCGCGAGGCGGCGCAACACGCGAAAAAGCTGGGGCTGCTCTTTGGCATCGAGCCGGTGAACCGCTACGAGACGCACCTCATCAACACCGGGCAGCAGGCGGTGGAGATGATCGAAAAGGTCGGTGCCGAAAACATGTTCGTCCACCTCGACACCTACCACATGAACATCGAGGAAAAGGGCGTCGCCAATGGCATTCTGGATGCGCGCGAGCACTTGAAATATATCCACCTGAGCGAAAGCGACCGTGGTACCCCCGGCTGGGGCACCTGCGACTGGGACGAGGTTTTTGCGGCGCTGGCGGCGATCGGTTTCAAAGGTGGGCTGGCCATGGAAAGCTTCATCAACATGCCGCCCGAGGTGGCCTATGGCCTGTCGGTCTGGCGACCGGTCGCCAAGAACGAGGCCGAAGTGATGGACAACGGCCTGCCCTTCCTGCGCGGCAAGGCGCGGCAGTATCGGTTGATCTGACTAATGGCCGCAGCCGCCCCTCTAATCGACGAGGCCGGGCTGCTGGCCCGGTTGCTGGCCGCCAACCCTGTGGCGCGCCAGATAGTCGGCATCGCCGGGCCGCCCGGCTCGGGTAAATCAACCGTGGCCGAGCGGCTGGTGGCTGCGGCCAACGCCGCCCGCCCTGGCTATGCGGCGCTGTTGCTGAAGGACGGCTACCACTACGACGACGGGTTGCTCGAGGCGATGGGCCGCTGCCCTCGTATAGGCGCGCCCGATACCTTTGACGTTGGGGGGGGGCTTGCCCACACGCTCGCCCGTTTGCGTGCGCGCGACGAGGCGGTCGTTGCAGTGCCGGTGTTCGACCGCTCTATCGAGATCGCCCGCGCCGGGGCGCGGCTGATTGCGCAAAGTGCGAGGTTGGTGGTGGTCGAGGGCAACTATCTGCTGCTTGACGCCGAAGATTGGGCCGCCCTGCGCGCTGCCTTCGATCTGACCGTGATGATCGAAACCCCCGAGGCCCGCCTGCGCGCCCGCCTCACCCGCCGCTGGCAAGACCTGCACCTTGCGCCCGACGAAATCGCGCGCGAGGTCGAACAAAACGACCTGCCCAACGGTCGCCACGTCATCGCGCCAAGCCAGCGCCCGGATTTGCGGCTTCAAACCTGAGCCGCATATCTTTCATCGAATGATCTGGAACAGTCGCGTTGAATATTGGCGGCGAGGCACAGTTTATCCGGTTCAGGTGTCTTTGACACGCTGACGCCAGATGCGGCGGCGGCATAACCGAGGCGGAAAACCACTTAAGAAACGCCCGGAACCTGTTCAAACGAACCGAATCACCTCTGTCAACTAAAAATCAACCGTGATTTCAAAGGCTTCCATGAGGGTGGATTCCGCTGGCTGGATTCCGGCGCGGCTGTCTTCCACAAGTGGATTCCTTGGCTTCCGCAAAAGAATCCAGCGCGCCAGGGTCGTGATTCGGCAAGCCTTTGATATTGAGTCGCTTTTTCCAAAGTTCATGCGGTAGGTGGATTCCGCCTGGATTCCCCGGTGAAAATGCCTCGCGCTAACGATGCGCCGCGCTGCGCCCCCCCGCATACGGATCAAGCCGGGGAGGAACCATGCCGGGGGGGGCGAAACGAAAGCGCCCGAGACGGTTTCCTCCGGGCGCAAAAGTCCACCACGTCCTCGGACACTACCCGGCTCCGCCGCGACTTCCCCACTGCACGCGGTTCCGCAACGCCACAGCTGAGCTTGGGGCATATACTCGCGGCCACTTCAAGATGATGCAAATTGCTCGAAGCTCGCTCTATGGTAATCTGCAAGCAGATGCGTAAAACGAGGGGGGATAAGTGATGCCAATTATCAAAAAGTTTGGGCGAAGCACGTCAAGCCTGACCGAACGCACTCTGATCCTTGGTGCAAAACGCACCGAGGAGCATGGTAGCGTCAGAAAAATTCCGGAATTTCTGACCCACGACGCGGAAGCGTTGTTAGGTCAATGGGCCAGCGCCATGGATAAGGTTGCATCAAAGCCGAAAGGCCGTGACAAGCCTTCCGCCTTTCAACGCAGTTTCCGAGAGGATCTCGGGAGCGCGATATGGGCCGATCTCACCAGCGCCGACGGTCCGTTTGCGCGTCTGGACGAGAAAGCACGCGACATACTGCACAAGAAATGGGATCGTAGAATACACCCTTATCCCGATGGCACCGCTGCCGAGCATAAGCCCGCCTCCCCGAAGGGGCGTCTTTATTCAATGTTTGCAGGCGAGGTGGGGTATGGGGCGGCCGACAAGCCTGCTATAGCGCGAAAGATCCGGCTACATCTTCTCGGCGAAGAACTTCGCAAGTCAGGCGGAACGCGCCCACAGGGCCACGCCGTGCGGCGGGCAAACAGCATTGAAAAAAACACTCTTCCGAAGATCAAGGCGACACCTGTGCCTGATTGGGATGACGCCGACATCGTGACCTACCGGCGTCATGGCGACGTTGCGAAGGCAATCCGCGTGGCCGCTGAAGTAGCCGAAAAAGAGAAGCGAAAGGTCGGCTGGCGGCTGGCGGCAGCGGAAATTTACGTGCATTTCGGCAAGGTGTTCACCAATGGCGGACGAATGTTGAGCTTCGCCGAGGCCGAAACGAAACACCCGGGCCTGACTGGCCTGCACCGAGCGATCGAGGATCTTTACCGCCAGCGGTTGAAGCGCCACCTCAAGGACCCCAAGCTGCATGCCTCCCAACCGGGCACGGAACGCCTGGTGTCCGTGATCCTGCCCGAGGATTTCGACAGCCTGCTTCGCGCGCTGGGCAACCGGCGGCAGAACCGCGACATTGGTGCGCTGATCCGCAAGGGGCGGATTCTGCATTACGAGGCTGGGGCTCGGGTGAACAGGGATGATGTGGCATGGATCAATCAGCACTGGCCCGATGACACCACGAAGAGCAGGTATTGGACCAGCGACGGGCAGACCGAGATCAAGCGCCACGAGATTTTTGTGCG
>Ga0210044_10010568_pt1 | contig 10965 bp, 9 predicted proteins | sample CryGey13umfilter_2_FD_183959 | JGI IMG/M metagenome (GOLD analysis project Ga0210044, IMG submission 183959) | Groundwater microbial communities from aquifer in Utah, USA - Crystal Geyser 4/9/14 3 um filter (SPAdes) (version 2) | ecosystem: Environmental > Aquatic > Deep subsurface > Groundwater...
TAGAAGTAATAATAGACACCGAGATTTGTTATCATTCCTACATCCAGGACATTTCCCTTTCCCCAGACATCAACCAGATAAAGGCCGATGTCAGCGTTGAGTTTAACATTTTTATTAAACTCAACTTCCACTCCAGCGAAACCTCCGGTTTCAAATCCCCCTGCAAGATATGAAGAGAGGATGTAACCTCCTTCAATTCCCCAATAAGGATTAAAACTCAAAGCTTCAACTGGAATTTTGGCGATTGGAAAATATCCTCGGAGAGCCAAACAGGTATTTAAAGCGCCAAATTGGGCTTTAAATTCCATCTGACCATACCTCACTTGGATCCCAGGATAATTAACCCCGAGCCCAAGCTTTCCTTCTTCCCCTCTGGCCTTGTCGGTAAAAATCAAAGCCAAAATGCCTAAACTAGCCAGAACTATGATCAAGGCAAACATCTTTCTCTTGTTTTCCATCTTTTCCTCCTTCGCCCTTTTTCAAGAGCTTTTCGTTTTTTTATTTTTTCTAGTCCCTAACCCTTTTTATTTAGATTTCCCTCCCTTAAAGTTAATGAATCTTTATACTTAATTTATACTAAAATCATAGCAAAAATCAGGGAAAAGTCAAGAGCAGGGTGTTCCCGATGTATCTCATCTTCCGCAGGAGTAAATAAACATCGGACGTCGGAGGTCCGATATACTTGATGTTTATTCTTCAAGCAGCCATTTCCAGAGGGGGACAAACCTAATTGTTTTTCCTTTTACTTTCTCTTTCCCTTCGTACTCAGAAGTGATCACTAATAAATTGCTACATTTTAATTCCCGGCTTGCTTTTATTAAGGATTTCAATTCTCTTTCTTTTGTTAGATAATTTTCAACATCATGGCAAGCTTGAATAAGGATTTTAACTTTATTTTTTTCTTTAATTAGAAAATCAACTTCTTTGCCGTTTAGATAGTAAAAGATGTTTTTATTAATTTCGTATCCCTTTCTTAAAAGTGAAAGAAAAACTAAATTTTCTAATTTTTTACCCTTGTCGTCTCCTATAATTTCGCTGATAAAGGCATTGTCGACGGTATAAATTTTTGAAAAGCTTTGTTCTGCCTTCTTTAAAGAGTAAGAGAATTTTTTTAATGAATAAAAAATAAAAGCATCATTAAAATACTCTAAATAGTTATATAGACTATTTTTACTAACTTTGATATTAATTGATTTTAAAAAGTGATAGAATTTATGTACTGAGAATTCCTTTGCTTTTACTAAATAGTTAAACATTAATTTAATTAGTTTTGTGTTTCTTAATTTATATCTTTCAATAAGGTCTCGATGAATAGTAACTTCAATAATCTCATTAATAATTTTTTTTCTTCCTTTGGGATAAATTATTGTTTCTGGATAGCCGCCAAAATTAAAATATTCCCAAAAAGTATTTAAAATTTTTTCTTTTTCATCTGAAGAAAGATATTTTTTATATTGAAGATTTTTTGTTTTCAGAACCTCTGCAAGTGAAAATGGTAAAAGCAAATAACTTAAAGTTCTGCCTCTTAAAGAAGTAGCGATTTCTTTTGATAAAAGTTTTGAAGAAGAACCAGAGAGAAAAATTTGAGCTTTTTCCTTGTCTAAAATTTTTCTGATAAAAATTTCCCAGTTTTTTATATTTTGGATCTCATCAAAAAAGAGCCAGATTTTCTCTTTTTTGTTTTGAGGGTAAATCTCATAAAAAACCTCAAGTAAAACAGATAAATCTTCCAAGGAAATATCAACTAATTTTGGGTCTTCAAAGTTTATATATAAAATTTTTTCTTTTTCAATCCCTTTTTCTAAAAGTTTTTTGATTAAAGAATAAAGATAATAGGTCTTGCCGGTTCTCCTTGGGCCTAAGATTGCAATTGCCCTTTTGATCGGAATTTCTAATTCAATTTTGAGATCTCTCTCTATTAAATCTGGTAAATTTTCTTTTTGAAAATCTAAAATTATTTGAGCGAATATATCTTTTTTTATCATAGTATTTTATAGAAGTAAATAAATTAGAATAGTTTCCCTTTATGTTTTCTATTATAAACAAGATATAAGAAATGTCAACTCCTTTCTGTTTTTGGTAAAGTTTCTGACACAACAAATGGCTGGTACCTGATGACCAGAGAATATTATCAAAATTTTGATGAGTCGTTATGTAAAGCAGGAGGCAATGGCAAATCTAAAATCGGCTATTGGGTTTGGACCGGCTCGTATTGTTATCATGATCTAGTCACTCAAAGAATTAAAGACGCGGACTGGCACAAAGCTTCTTTGCATTTATACCTTGATCCTTTAGATTTTCCGAATTTAACCCAGATGGAAATCGTCATCGCCGGGCCAAAACAAGGCACTATGTTTTATGACTGGCTGACTTTGCAAAAATACACTTCCTATTATTATCTTAACAACAACCGTTTGGACAAATCTTCTTGCGCTTCCCGGGTTGGTTTGCGCGACGGCTGCGTTCTTTCCAGTATTGTTCGTAAGCCATAAAGATGAGATTACAAATTAGGTTGACCATATTCCCTAATTTTACCATGTTTAGGGAAATCATGGGTGTTCCCGATGTATCTCATCTTATGCACCCCGTTAGAAAGTATATATCAACATCAATTAAATACCAAATTTTGTTGAAATTACCAGGTGGGCTTTCTAACGGGGTCAAGAGAAAAAATTTACTATCGAGGTCGGGACTCGATAGTAAAAACTCGATAGTAAAACGTTAAATTTGTCTTATCTTTAGTTGACAAATTCAATTTTTAGATTATATTTTAGCGCTTTGGCAATTTCTTGAAGAGTGCGCGTAGTAAAATTTTGTTGTCCAGCCTCCATCCTCGCCACATTACTTTGAGTTGTCCCTAATTTTTTTGCCAGATCTGCTTGAGAAATCTTTTTTTGTTTGCGTAATTTTAAAATTTGATAGGCAATTTCTAGTTGTTCACCATATTCATCATAATATTTTTTGATTTTAGGATTTTTTAATTGTTTGGCGAGATATTCTTGAAAACCCAATACTTTTATTTTTTTAGTTTTTTTCATCACTTTTATTTTTTTATTTATATATTTCCTTATTTTTTAAAACATTATTGTAATTTTCTTTAGCTTTTTTGATTTCTGATTCTGGTGTTTTTGTCGTTTTTTTCAAAAAAGCATAAAGCAGAATTATATTTTTTTCTATAAAAGAAAAGTAAAAAATTCTATGTCTATTCCCGGCAAAATCAACCCTTAATTCTCTAATCCGGCCGCCGATGTGTTTAGAATATGGTTCGTCTAAATATCCTTTGTTTTCCCGTAAGAATTCAATATATTTTAAAACTTTTGCTTTTTCTTTCAAAGATAATTTTTCAATATATTCTAACACCGGTCTACCGCCAGTTTCAATGTTTTGATAAAATTTTACTCTATATTTGTTGTCGTTATTATATATCATATGTGATATATGTCAATATTTAACCTGTGGATAACTTAAATCTACTGTTGATTATAGCAGTTTATATTTAACTTGCAACATGTCGCACTTGTTATACCTTGGTCCTTTAGATTTCAAGAATTTAACCCAGGTAGAAATTGTGATTGCCGGGCCAAAAGAAGGAAATATGTTTTATGACTGGCTGACTTTGCAAAAATATACTTCATATTATTATTTAAATAACAACCGTTTGGATAAATCTTCTTGCGCTTCCCGGGTTGATCTGCGCGATGGCTGCGTTCTTTCCAGTATTGTTCGTAAGCCATAAAGATGAGATTACAAATTAGGTTGACCATCTTCCCTAATTTTACCATGTTTAGGGAAATCATGGGTGTTCCCGATGTATCTCATCTTATGCAGACCCGCGACTTAAAGACCACGGGTTGTTTTTGTAACTATAGAGCACTCGATCTTGATAGTAACTTGGAAACTATTATTTAGGGTTATTTTTTATTTTTTTACCGATTATAATAATTCGTTTACTATTAATATCTAAACTGTCCTTTGCATAATTGCCATAGATTGATATTATTTTCAGCCCATTACTCTTAAATAATTTTTTTAGTTCGGGAACGGTATAATATCTAACTCCTAGTTTATTTTTTTGCTTTTCTTGAAGTTCCATTCTAACAAAATCAAATTTATAGGGAGTTTTCGGATGTTTGATTAAATGCTGGATTAAGCGAAAGACATTATCGTAATCCAACAAAAATAGCCCATTTATTTTTAGTATTTTTATTACATTTTTCAACAAATTTTTGGCATCAAATAAACCAAATTCAGAAAAAAATAAAAAGACCTCGTCATATTTTGTTCGAAGATTTATGTGATGAACGTCTTGTTTGTAAAAATTTATCTGTAGATTTTTTTGTTTAGCATGTTTTTTTGCTATCTTAAGCAAGTAGTTAGAAAAATCTAATCCATCTACATTAAACCCCCTTCTTTTTAGTTCAATTGTATGCCTTCCATGCCCACAGGCAAGGTCTAGAATTTTATCTTTTTTGTTTAAGCTCAAAACATCAATAATAAAATCAACATCTTTTTGAAGCTGTTTTTTAGAAAAGTAATTTTTGTGTTCTTTTAAGTAATTACCTTGTGCGTTGTAATACTTTTTTAAATTCATAGATTTAATTAAAGTTTACTACACAATAGAAAAAATAAAAGGGGCTTGTTATTTTTCTAATCACAAGCCCCTTTGGAGCAAGGCGAGGTCAAAAGCATACCTTTTTGTATAAACTTTCAACCTTGTCTTGAAATAAAGTGGGCTCTTCAGTAAGCATCCACATCATTTCAAAGATCGTCTTTTTAATCTCGTCACAATTGAAGTGAGGAGATCGAATATTCTTGGTGACCTGGTAATTTTCTCCTCGACAACCTCCGCCGCAGAAGTAGCGTACTTCACACTTTGCGCATGTCGGATTCATAGTATCAACATCCAACTGGCGCAATTCGCGCAAGAGCGGCGAGTGTTTCCAAATATTCCAGAGTCGATCTTGTCTCACATTTCCGAGACAGAATCTCGGTAGTGCTGTATCTGGGCACGGATAGATGTTACCGTCAGCTCGCACATAAAGTGCGCGGTTGGTTCCAATGCCACAGTAGTGGCTTTTGACACCGCCAGCGATACCCATAATTTGGTTGGCGAAGGTGGAATTCTTCATCAACTCCTGGTACCTAAAGCTCTGTCGCAGAATCGAGAAGAGCTTTCGATACAGTACGTGTTCAGGAACGCGAACAAGTTTACGTTGACTCCGCTGTGAATTAGCCCGACCAACACGCATGAGGTTAAGACAGTTAAATGCTTTAACTCCCAATGTTTCTGCCAGATGGAGTGTCTCCTCAATGAGATTGATGTTGTCTTGGTGGACGAACATATTTACACCGACAAAGACCCCTCTCTCCGCCAACTTTCGAATTGTCTCCACCGTTCGTTCGAATGTCCCTTTCCCGCGAATGAATTCGTGTACTTTGGCAGTTGGGCCGTCAAGTGAGATTGAGATTTTAAGGTTGGTGTAGGTAGCTATTTTTGAGATAATCTCATCGGTTAGCAAAAGACCATTGGAGCTCACGAGAATTTTGAATCTATGGGTATGAACGTAGTCGATGATTTCAAGTGCGTCTAGACGAGTGAAAAATTCACCACCCGTGAGTCCGACACGTGAAATATCGTTTTTCCACGGCATAGAAGAAAGCTCGTCGATAAGTTGTTTCATTTCCTTGGTAGTCATCTCATTATGGAGTGGAGCTTTCGCATTTGTATAACAGTGCGGGCACGTGAGGTTACACCCCTGTGTCGCTGCGATCACAAGTACGTTCTCAACAGCGTTTACTTGAAAACGTAGCTCTATCTGTTGAGCTTCATCTAAAATTCTTCTGTCAATTGAGAGAACGCCATTACTGTACAGGAGATCTCGCACCTCCTTAAACGTTTCGGTCGCTTCCGCGCGTGTTACTTTCAGATATGTTGCAATGTTTCCGACAGCAGTTTCTTCGTCAATTTCCATCTGAAGAACTTTGAGTACCTCGCCAATTTCTTTTGTGGCCGAGAACCAATAAGGACGAGAAGGAAATATCACAACCACTGTTTTGTCTCTTGCCTTGACTATCGGTTTTTCAATGAGTTGTATTTTCATTTTACCTCCTCTTTTGTGGTGGGTGTAGATGTAGAAAATGGTGGCGAGAGAGATTTGGTTATCCTCTCGCCACCAACTGGGCCGCGGACAGGACACTACTCTGCCCTGTAGTACATCGTACCCTGAGACTCCTTGGTGAGCACGACGACCTTGCGGTTGCCTTTGTTTAAGATACGCACCTTCTTCATAGTATTTCTCCTCCTTCCCGCATTTGCGGAAAATCTTTTTTTTGATCTATCGTCCCTTTTTAAACCCCTCCCTTAAAAATTTAATGAACAAATTTGTATTAAAATCATAGCAAAAATATGGAAAAAGTCAACCCCCGCGATCTTTAGATCGCGGGTGTTTTGTTTTATAATTTTTTAAACTGGGTGTTCCCGATGTCTCTCATCTCATACACTCAAAACTTTTCCTCTCTTTATTTTATAACCGCTTGGTAATTTTTCAAATAAAATATCACTTCTTTCCTCAGATTTTTTTTAACCCAGATCTTTTCTTTTTCGTCAATCAGTTCACCAAGGCCGCTTAAGATCCGATTGTCTTTAATTGATTCCACTATGGCAAGGCAATCAACGATATGTCTGGGGAATTTCTCTCCCGTTATTAATTCCACAATTTCTTTATCAATATCCCAGTTGTTTTTGGCAAAAAAATAAATATCAAAAATATCTCTGGTCGCCGTTTCGCTTCGCAAAGTTAGAGCCGCTAACTTACTTGAGAATAAATATTCTTTCTTACTAACCAACATAGAGATGCCCAAATATTCTTTTAGGAGGTAGTGGCTTTTGATATTAGGCAGGAGCATTCTGGCAGAAATCTCCACTTTGATGTTATGATCCTCGTCTCCGTATGAAAGCAGAGCGAAAATAGTATATCGTTTAATATAATTGTCTTTCACCTTGCCGTATTTACTAAGGATAGCTATTATTTTTTTTAAAATATTTTTTTGGCTATTAAGGTCAAGAGCAGAAAGTAAATCGAAATCTAAGTCTACTGAAAATCTTGGTAGGCCATAGAAAAAGTAGGCGCAAGTGCCGCCTTTAAGACCAAGGAAAGGGGAAATAGAGGTGTCGGTATAGATATCCCTCAAAATCCGTCCCATTATCAATTGATGTTTTTCTTTATTTAACATAGTTTTTGTGATAATTATTCAGACGTTTGATTAATTGCTGGTTGTCATATATTTTTGCGAGCTTAAAGCATTCTTCCCAATCAAGCGGCCTTAGATTGTCAAAATATTGTTTAGGAAATAAATAAATCATATCCAAAAATGCTCGCTCTGGCGTAGCAATGCTATAGTTGTTTTGATGGACGATTCTGGCTGGGTTATAGAGCACGCTGTCTTTCAATTTTCGGAAGACAAGGGTGTGCTTGTCTATGGTTATAGTTTTTGGCCACGGACCGGCCAAAAAGATCGTATCGTAGTGCTGAAAAATGATACCGGCCTCTCGCAGGACAGTTTCGAAGCTAATATAAGAAGGGGTATAGAGGCTGGCAGCTAACTCTTTAGGATTATAATTTTTGTCTTTGGCAAATAAGCCTCGGGTCAAGCGGATCAGGGCCTTTTGATTTACATAATAGGCGATCTTGGCTTTCAGTTTGGCTTGATTGGTTTCCCCCCAAATTAAAGCTATATCCTTATTGGATAGAATTGTCTTCGGGGATTGGTATAGTTTGGCAATTAAATTATTCATAATATTTGATGGAAGTGCTAAATTTTCATACTTCCATTGTATATTATTACAAAATAAAAGTCAACAACTAAAAATACTTAATCAGGCGATCCAGGCTGCGACACTAACCTCATTTTAAAAGTCAGACGAGACAGGACTTGCGGCGAATGGTTGACTTGCACCAGCGCCAAATTGGTTTGGGATAAGACCATCGGTCAATACAAAGAGGTCTGCCAGGCGGTTAAGCGATGCGATACTTTAGTTGGTCAGGGCTCTTCTAGTCAATGCGCTCATTTCGTTCTGGCTAAAGAAATACAGCCTTTGGATAAAACTATTTATCAGCAAAGAGACATTTCTTGGGCAGGCAAAGATTATTCAGGCCTCTCTCTTTACAAGTATTATCCAGTAGAATGGTTGCAGCCAACTTTAAGAAACGACCAATATGTTTTAGCTTATAAAGCCAAAAATGGCGAAACTAAACCGATTGATGGTAAGGATTTTTATCCTGTTTCTATCTGTCAGGCTTTCCCGGAAAAAGACTCGCCTTTTAAGCAAAAATTAGCCAGCAGTTATTATTCAGGCATCTCTAATATTTGTGAAAAAGAAGACAAAGAACAATGTCAGTGTTCATATACCAAAATCACTTATACCTCTGGCGGGCAAACGCAAACCAGGTGGTGGGATAAGGCTGAAGAAAATCCACCATTAACCACCTGTGATCAGGAAAGAGACAAAGATTGTCAAGACAGACCTTTGAAAGCGTCAAAGGTTCAACAAGTCTTAGGTTTGGAAAATTATTGTCTTGAGCCAGATCCTTCTAAACCTAAAGAAGTTGAAGCTTGTCTCACTTGGTGGCCTGGCGTGGCAGTCGGGAAAGAGGATATTTACGAGCAACATCCTGAAGCAGGGTATCAAGCCGCGCTTGGCCAGGATTGGTATGTGAGCAAAGAAAAAGCTTCGTGGGAAGAATCAGTAAATAGCAGCAATGCAGACATAAAAGGGACTCGTTGTGAAAATAGTAATAATAATGCTTGCCCTGATACCTATCTAGATTGTCGGTCTCATTCCTCAGGAGGAATTATTTCAATGAGCACAGATATGAACATCGTGTGGCCCGTGGGCGGTGAAGATTATACTGATCACGCCATCGCAGAAATTTGTTTTGATAATAAAAACGTGCCTGAATCAGCTGTGGAAAAAATTTATCTTGGTGAAAATGATTTTGCTCTTGATCATGATAATGAAGATCCTTCTTGTTCATTAGCTTGGGATTGCAACAAGAAAACATCTTCAAAGTCTATTAATTTAACCCCCTCCAATTGGAACAATTCCACCGATTGTAAGGATAATGACGCAGATAATCCTTTTAATGTAAATGTGATAAGTTGGTCTCCTCTTTGTTTAAAGTTTGATTATCATGATAGCTCTGGCAGATATGGCGCTTTTCTTCTTAAACAATTTCGTATTAAATACTGGTCTGGCGCCGAAGAAATCGTTAAAGTGGCTGATCTAAATGATGGTAATATGGCCAAAGCTTGGACAAACAGGTTTTATGAGTATGAAGACAAAGACGCTTGTGAAAAGAAATCGTCTTCTTGTTGGAAAAATAAATTGCCTTCTTGCGGCGGCGGCAGTAACTGTTCTAAAAGTCAGGCAAGTTTTGCTTGGGGCGCGATGAGCCAGGCTCCTGCTGATACTTACTATCATAGTTCAAGTCAGTATGCCCCTTCTCATCTCTATACTTATTCTAATAACCAGCCAGAGTTGAAAAACCTTTTTGCCAAAACTTACCTCCGTTATTCTTTAGACGCCTCGACCAAGACTTATCCTAACCCAGATACTGGTTGGGACATTACTTCTCAATCCTCTCCTTCAGATTCGCCTAAAACCGCAGCCGTTGGATCAGATAATTCAGAGGGTTCGGACCTAATGACGATTAATAATACCTCTAAAGGCAACATTGCCCCGCCTGGCGCTACGAGCTATATGGCCATTCTCAAATTCTACGCTTGGGCTGACAAGAATCATATGCCCATCCGAGAAGTGGTGGTTGATTGGGGCGATGATTCTTTCCCTTCCGGTCTTTATTCGGGGATAAAGGGGAAGAATAGGAGGAGGTATTGCATCTCCGATCCTAATGATCCTAATACTCAAGGTTGGGGTGGCTCAGCCGATGCTTGCACTCAGGGCTATTTCCAATTTGTGCACACTTACATCTGTCAAGCTGGCGGGGCTGGTTATGACAAAAACACCAACAAGTGTTCTTTCACCCCTAAAGTTTATGTTAAAGATAATTGGGGTTGGTGTAATGATGGAAATTACGTAGGCGATATTTCTTGCTGGACTGATGGTCATGGTCAACCTTATGATGGTCAGATTATTCTCTCGCCCGCTTCAGATTAATTAAAAAAATTCTCAAGCAAAAAGCCGACCTGATTTTCAGATCGGCTTTTGTTTTTAAAAGGGTTAGATTAGAAGCAAGTGTTGCCGTAGAGGATCGTGTCCTGGATATTGGTTTCGCTCCTGTTAGAAGGATTGTAGAAATCAATATCAAGTTGATCTCCTGTTTGCCAACCACTGCCAACATAGTCTGTAAAGTATTGTTGTCCGGATGGGGGATCAACAATCCAAGAATTCCAACTGCCTCCGTTTTTCTTGCACCTTGCTTCCCAATTGTCCGGTGGACTAGTCACAAAGTACTTAAATCTTAATCTGATTTGTCCACTTGCAATGTTCATATACACATCATACACCTTCGAGTCACCGTTAGATACAGCCACCGAGTACTGAGCTGATTGAACATTTTCTGTGGCAGTATAAGCCTTAATCACAAAGTAGGTGAAGGTGTTGGGCTTAAGATATTTAATCGGCAGAATATGGCTGGTTCCAGAGGTGTTCTTGTATTTTGAAAAATTCCAGCCATCAGCCCGAAACCAATTCACCTCAATTTTTGTGACAGACTTGTTGGTGTTGAAGCTCAGATTAGCGTAAAAGTAATCTCCAGCGTCTATCAAAGGATAAGAAACGCCAGAAATCGCTAGTGCACTCGGCCCTGGTCCATTGTCTCCCGGTTGGTTGGAAATCGCTCCAGACTCCTGACCCTTCTTAATCACCTGATCCACACCAGAACTTGTTCCTACGCCGAAAAAGAAGGCGTGAGAAGCAAGAGGCGTGATGACGAGACCCAAGAT
>Ga0210044_10010570_pt1 | contig 10963 bp, 13 predicted proteins | sample CryGey13umfilter_2_FD_183959 | JGI IMG/M metagenome (GOLD analysis project Ga0210044, IMG submission 183959) | Groundwater microbial communities from aquifer in Utah, USA - Crystal Geyser 4/9/14 3 um filter (SPAdes) (version 2) | ecosystem: Environmental > Aquatic > Deep subsurface >...
TCACGAAAACGGCCATAGGTGTAATGCGCGGCACAAGCCCCTTCCGAAGAGACCATGCACGAACCGACCGGATTCTGCGGCGTGCATACCGTACCGAATATCTTGCATTCCTGCGGGCGTTTTTCGCCGCGCAGAATGGCACCGCACTCGCAGGCCTTGTGATCGGGTACCGCAACGTATTCGACACCGAAGCGCCGTTCCGCATCGAACGCGGCGTATCCCGGGCGCAAGCGGAGTGCGCTGTTTGGTACCGTCCCCAACCCGCGCCACTCGAACGTCTCGCGCAATTCAAGAATCTCGCCAACCAAAGACTGCGCCTTGCGGTTGCCCTCGCGCGTCACCGCACGGGTGAATTCATTTTCGACTGCCGCGCGTCCGTCGTTGATCTGCCGCACCAGCATCAGGATGGACTGCATCACATCCAGCGGTTCGAATCCGGCGATCACCACCGGCTTGTGATAGTCGCTGGCGAATACCTCATACGGCTGGCTGCCAATAACGGTGGAGACGTGCGCCGGGCCGACAAATCCATCCAATTTAACGCCGCCCTCCACATTCAGGATGGCGTGCATGGCTGCCGGGGTTAACACGTGATTGCACAGGATACTGAAATTTTTCAGCCCTTCGGCTGCCGCCTGCTTGATTGCCACTGCGGTCGGCGGTGTGGTGGTCTCAAAGCCGATGGCGAAGAACACAACCTCACGTTCAGGATTATCGCGCGCGATCTTCAGCGCATCCTGCGTTGAATAGATCATGCGCACATCTGCGCCATCGGCCTTGGCGCGCATCAGCGTCAAATTATTTGAAGCAGGCACGCGCATCGTATCGGCATAGGTGCAGAGGATCACACCCTGCTCTCTGGCCAGGCGGATCGCCTGATCCACGCGCCCGATAGGCAATACGCATACCGGGCATCCCGGGCCGTGGATCATCCGTACATTAGCGGGCAACAGATCGGCGATACCGTAACGCGAGATGGCATGGGTATGCCCGCCGCAGAATTCCATCAGGCGATAGGTACGATTGGTATTGGCTGCAAGGGCGATTTTGCGGGCAATATTCTTTGCCAGATCGCCATCGCGGAATTCATCGACATACTTCATGCGGCTTTGCCCAGTTCCGCAAACAGCGCCAATGTTTCCGCCGCTTCGTCCGGATCGAGCTTTTGCAGGGCATAGCCGACGTGCACGATGACGTAGTCGCCCACCGCGACATCTTCTACGAGCGCCAGCGAGATGTCTTTGCGCACGCCATCCAGATCGATGCGCGCCATATCGTTGGGCAACAGTTCAACGACAAGCGCGGGGATGGCGAGGCACATACAGAACTAATTGCTCTTGATGACAGGTAGACCCGCACTCTCCCATGCATTCATACCGCCATCGACATTGAACGCCTGCGTGAAGCCCGCCTTGCGCAGCAACTCGATACCTTGCGCAGAGCGCCTTCCGGAGCGGCATACCACGGCGACAGGTTTATTCTTGTACTGCTGTATCTCGGCCAGACGCGAGGGCAGTTGCCCCAACGGGATCAAGGTACTGCCGGGTGCATGCACTGCGGCATATTCATCCTGTTCGCGCACGTCCAGCAACAGCGCACCTTGCTTTTGCATCGCTGCGCCTTGTTTGACATTCACTATGTCTTCATTCGCAGCCGCCAACACGGCAAGAGCCGTCCACAGCACGGACAGACCCAGAGCGAATACGATCAATAACTTTTTCATTGGATCTCCTTGTTAAGTTGTAAGGGAAGCGGTCAAGACGCATGGCTCCGATTCATATTGCATCCCGCCACCCACGCCTGCCCCAAGGCAATCGCGGTATCGCCCGGCAGCAGGGTTCGCGCAGTAAGCATTCGAATCTCCATCGCAGCAAACCGTTCGCGCATTCTAACAGACAGAAGCTTGTTGAAAAAACATCCGCCGCCGCAGGCAATGGTGGTAATACCCGTGCGCTGCATCATCTGTTCCACCCAGTCAGCCAATGCGGCAACAAGGGTGGCATGAAACAGTGCCGCGCCCTGCTCTGCCTCCTGCGTGAAGGCAAGGACAGAGAACAGGGGTAACAAATCGAGCTCACCGTCATTGGAAATCCGCCAGCCATCCGGCAAGGCCTGCGGCCAACCCTGTGCAGCGATATAACGGGTGGCAGCTTGCTCCAATGCAATGGCGGCTTGCGCCTCAAACTCCATCTTGTGGCACAGGCCGAGCAAGCCGGCGGCGGCATCGAACACACGCCCCATGCTGGAAGTGCGCGGACAGTTGACATTGCGTTGCAGCATCGCCATCACCGTCGCGGCAGCGGGTTCCTCTGCATAGCGTCGCGTGATCTCGTCGTCGCGTCCCGATTCATGCAGCACCGCCGCCGCCATGCGCCAGGGTTCCCGGGCTGCGCGGTCGCCGCCGGGCAAAGGCAATGGGCGCAGATGGCCGAGGCGATCGAATCTCACCCCTTCGGTGCGCAACAATTCTCCGCCCCAGGCAGTGCCATCCGTGCCCAGCCCCACCCCATCCAGCGCCAAGCCCAACACAGGTTCCATCACCCCATGTTCAACGCATACCGCGGCGATGTGCGCGTGGTGATGCTGAACGGCGATCAGCGGCACGTCGAGCTCATCCGCAAGTTGTGCGGCGAAGCGGCTGGAATGAAAATCAGGATGCAGGTCGTGGACGATGGCGGCCGGCTTTTCGCCCAGCCAGTCGAGCAAACTGCGCGCGGTACGTTCATGGGCAAGACAGGCGGCGGGCGTATCGAGATCGCCCACGCACTTGCTGATGAAAGCCTGCCGGCCGGACGTGATGCAAAGTGTGTTCTTGAACCATGCGCCCATCGCGAGCACGGACGGCACGGCAATCGGCAGCGGGATGACGTGCTCGACGCAGTCCGGGCAGTTCATGCGCAAGCTTGTTGTTCGGCAGCCAGCCAAGCCAGCCACTCTGCCATGCCCTCCCCGCTGGTGGCGGAAATACGGATGATACGGATGGCAGGATTGACGCGGCGGGCATATTCCTCGGCACGCGCCACATCGAAAGCGAGATACGGCAACAAGTCGCACTTATTCATCAGCATCAGCCGCGCCGCGCGAAACATGTCAGGGTATTTGAGCGGCTTGTCTTCACCCTCGGTGACGGAAAGTACCACCACTTTGGCCGCTTCACCCAGATCAAATGTCGCCGGGCACACCAGGTTGCCGACGTTTTCGATGAACAGCATTCCCCTCTGTGGCAACGACATTTGGCGCAAGCAACGCTCGATCATCTGCGCGTCGAGGTGACAGCCCTTGCCGGTATTGATCTGGATGGCATCGACCCCGGTGGTACGGATGCGCTCGGCATCGTTGTCTGTCTGCTGATCACCTTCGATCACCGCGAGCGGAAATTTTCCCTTGAGTGCCTCCAGGGTGCGAACCAGCAACGTGGTCTTGCCCGAACCGGGGCTGGACACCAGATTCAGGGCGAGAACGCCGTGCACTGAAAATAGTTGGCGATTCTGATCGGCAACGGAATTGTTCCTGGCGAGAATATCCTGTTCCAGCTTGATGATGCGTGTTGCCTCGCCATCCTTGACCCCAGCCTCGGCTGCATGGGGGCGAAAGCGAACGGGTGCATCCGCATTGCCTGCACGTCGCTTGCCTCGAATAAAAACCTCATTGCTGCCACAGCCACAAGTCGTGCACATCATTCCACCTCAAGTTCTTTCACCCGCATCGCATCACCTGCGATGACTTGCATCCCGTAACTGCCGCATTGTGGGCATGCTTCGTACAGTGTGGCGATCTGCGTTTCGTGACCACAAGTATTGCATCTGCCCTGCCCCGCTGTCTCGATAATCTCCAGCTGCGCCCCGTCGGCGATACTGTCCTTGACCACCGTATCGAAGCAGAAACGCATCGCCTGTTTTTCCACACAGGAAAGTTGCCCGATCTCTAACCATACTTTTTTGACGCGCTTGAAACCCTGCGCACGTGCCGCATCGTCAATGATCTGCAGGGCACTTTCGGCAAGCGACATCTCGTGCATTAGATATCTTCCGTCACCATCTTGATCGCGCCGCACGGGCACTCGGCCACGCAGATGCCGCAACCCTTGCAGTAGTCGTAGTTGAATTCAAAACCCTTGCCGGGGCCGAGCTTGATCACCGCGTTGTCCGGGCACACGCCGTAGCAGTTGTCGCACTCGAAGCAGTTGCCGCACGACAGACAGCGGCGCGCCTCGAACAGCGCATTCGTCTCGTCCAGCCCGCCCTGCACCTCGTCGAAGCTGGTCTGGCGGCGGATGATGTCCAGCATCGGCCGCACCGTCTTGTCGGCATCGGAGTAGTACCAAGGGTTGAGCTTGTCGAAGGTGGCGATCTCGTGTTTCGGTTCCGGCGCGTAGGTGATACCGCGCAGCCAGGCGTCGATGTTGCGCGCCGCCTTCTTGCCGTGACCCACGCCCACGGTGACCGTGCGTTCCGACGGCACCATGTCGCCGCCGGCGAAGATACCGGCACGCCCGGTCATCATGTTCGGCGCGACTTGCACCGTGCCGTCCTTGATCTCCAGCCCGGCCACACCGTCCAGCAGCGACATATCCACGTCCTGTCCCAGTGCCAGCACCACCGAATCGGCCTCCAGCTTCTCGAACTCGCCGGTCGGCTGCGGAAAACCCTTTTCGTCGAGTTCCATCTTTTCGACGGTGATCTCGCCCGCGCCGGCCTGTTTGATGGTGGACAGCCACTTGATCATCACACCTTCCTGCAACGCCTCTTCGATCTCGAAGTCGTGTGCCGGTGCTTTGTCGCGCGTGCGGCGATAGACGATGATCGGTTCGCCGCCCATGCGTTTCACGGTGCGCGCCACATCGATGGCGGTATTGCCGCCGCCGTACACCACCACCTTGCGCCCCAGCATCGGCTTGTCTTCACCCTCCATCGAGCGCAGCACCGACACCGCATCCACGATGTGCGAGGCGTCGCCCGCCGGGATCATGGTGCGCTTGCCGATATGCGCGCCGACCGCGAGGAAGGCCGCATCGAAACCGCCCTGCTGCATGCTCTGCTCGATGTTGCCCACCTTGGTGTTCAATTTCAACGTCACGCCCAGATCGAGGATGCGCTGCACCTCGGCATCCAGCACGTCGCGTGGCAGGCGGTATTTCGGGATGCCGAAACGCATCATGCCGCCCGCCAGCGGGCCGGCCTCGTGTATCTCGACCCGGTGACCCGTGCGCGCCAGATGATAGGCGGCGGAAAGTCCTGACGGCCCGGCGCCGACCACCAGCACCTTTTTACCCGATGCCTGTGCCGGCGCCTCGAACTTCCAGCCGCGCTTGATCGCCTCGTCGCCGAGGAAACGTTCCACCGAATTGATGCCCACCGCCTCGTCCAGCTGGCCGCGGTTGCAGGATGTCTCGCACGGGTGGTAGCACACGCGCCCCATCACCGCTGGCAGCGGATTGTCGTGCACCAGCACGCGCCAGGCCTGTTCGTAATCGCCGGACTCTGCATGAAACAACCAGCCCTGGATGTTCTCGCCGGCCGGGCAGGCGTTGTTGCACGGCGGCAGACGGTTCAAATACACCGGACGCGCAGTGCGCCAGGTGCCGGTGAGGTTGGCCAGCGAAGTACCGGGCTTGAGCGTGATGGCGAAGGGCTTGTTAGACATGAGCAGCCTCCTCATCGAGCAAACCGTACTTGCGGATGTTGCGATCCGCAATCGCCTGCAAGCGCGCCACCATCTCGGGATGCGCGTGTTTGCCAAACAGGTGCGCAAAGCGTTTCTGCGGCTTGAGATATTCCTCGATCGGCTGCTTGCTGCGTATCTTCAACACGCCGGTGACTTCGCCGTGCTCAGCCTCGAACACCGGGAACATGCCGCACTCCTTGGCCAGCCGCGCGATGCGGATGGTGTCGTGCGAGGCCGTACCCCAGCCCAGCGGGCACGGCACGAAAATCTGGATATAGCGCGCGCCGTGTATCTTCATCGCCTTGCGCACCTTGTATTCGAGGTCGCGCAGATCGGCCACCGTCGCCGTGGCAACGTAGGGGATGCCGTGCGCCATCGCGATCTCCGGCACATTCTTGCCTTGGCCGAACACGTTGCCCGGCTCGGGACCGACCGGCATCGTGGTCGCCGTGCGCGCGGCGGGCGGCGTGGCGCTGGAACGCTGCACGCCGGTATTCATATAGGCTTCGTTGTCGTAGCAGATGTAGAGCACATCGTCGTTGCGCTCGAACATGCCGGAGAGGCAACCGAAGCCGATGTCGGTGGTGCCACCATCCCCGCCCTGCGCCACGACGCGCACATCGTGCCGGCCTTTCACCTTCATCGCTGCCGCGACGCCTGTCGCGACCGCCGGTGCATTGCCGAATACCGAATGGATCCACGGCACTTGCCAGGACGATTCGGGATAGGGTGTGGAGAACACTTCGAGGCAGCCGGTGGCATTCACCGCGATCAACTGGCCGTTGCTTTCCGCCATCGCCGCATCGATGGCATAACGTGCGCCGAGCGCTTCGCCGCAACCCTGACAGGCACGATGACCGGAGTTGATCGAATTGCTGCGCTGTTCACCCGCCTGCACGCTGCGCTCATCGGCTGCGAGCAGACGGTTGCCGACGGTGTAGGTGCCGGTCTGGTAGAACTTCACTGGTTGAAAGCTCATATGAACCTCACTGACTCTTCAGCCATGGATTTACACGGATACTCGCGGATAAAACCGTGACTGCAAATCGATTTTGATTTTCATCCGTGTGTATCCGTGTGTATTCGTGGCTGATGGTTTAATTACTTAACCGAACTTGGCCGACACGATGCCCTTGTCATGCAGTATATTTTCGGCGATAGGGCCGGAGTGACGGTTCTGCCGCTCGCGTTCCAGTTGTTTGTTGACTGCATCCCAATCCAGATCGACAAAGGTGACCGGTGGCAGTTCTTCCTTCTCTGCCTGGCGGAACAGTTTGTGCAGCGAGGCTTTGGTGATCTCGCGTCCGCCGAGTCCGGCGATGGCGGTAAAGCCCTTCAAACCCGTGCCGGTCACCGCCATGCGCACATCGGTGGCGACAATGCCGCCCATGCCCACCGCCAAACTCTTCTCCAATACCACAAAGCGTTTGCAGTTCACCAGTGCGGCGCGCACCTGCGCCAGCGGGAAGGGACGATAACTGATGATGCCGAGAACGCCGATCTTGTGTCCCTCGTCGCGCATCTCGTCAATCGTGTCCTTGATGGTACCGAGCACCGAGCCCATCGCCACGATCATGGTCTCGGCATCGTCGGCGCGGTAGGTGCGCACCAGGCCTCCGCTGTCGCGCCCGAATACTTCCTTGAATTCCGATGCCAGTTGCGGGATCAGCTCCAGCGCCTGCATCTGCTTGGCATGCTCCAGATATTTCACCTCCATGAACGCTTCCGGCCCGACCATCGCGCCGATGGAAATCGGCTCGGCCGGGTCGAGCACCTGGCGCGGATCAAACGGCGGCAGGTAGGCATCGACCTGTTCCTGCGACGGGATGTCCACGCGCTCGAAGGCGTGAGTCAGGATGAAACCGTCCATGCACACCATGATCGGCATCGACAGTTCTTCTGCGAGACGGAACGCCTGAATGTGCAGATCGACCGCTTCCTGATTGGTCTCGGCGAACAACTGCATCCAGCCGGAATCGCGCTGTGAAAGGGAATCGGAATGGTCGTTCCAGATGTTGATGGGTGCTCCTATCGCACGATTCGCCACCGTCATTACGATGGGCAGACCGAGACCGGAGGCGTTATAGACCGCCTCCACCATGAACAACAGCCCCTGCGACGCGGTGGCGGTATAGGCACGCGCACCCGCCGCCGAGGAACCGATCGCCACCGACATCGCGGCGAACTCGCTCTCCACGTTGATGAACTCGCACGGTGTCAGCTCACCCGCTTTCACCATCTCTCCCAGGGCCTCGACGATATGCGTCTGCGGCGAAATCGGATAGGCGCAAATCACCTCCGGACGGCACAGGGCGATGCTTTCGGCGACGGCCTTGGAGCCTTCGATCTGTTTAAGCATGAGCGCGCTCCTTCATCTGTTGCTGCACCAGTTGATAAGCTTCGTTCGCGGCCGCGATATTGCCCTCGGCCACTTTGCCCGCGAACTTCTGATTGATCGCCTTGATCACTGATTCCAGCTTGAACATGCCGGACAGTGCGGCAAAACCGGCGATCAGCGGCACATTGGGAATGGGACGCCCGACATGTTTCAGCCCAAGTTCGGTGGCAGGCAAAGCACACATCCGCTCCAGCCCCCTCTGTTTGACCAACTCGCCCAGACCCAAAGCCTCAAAACTGTGCGAGGAATTGAGCAGCACATAGCCGTCCGGCCTCAACCCGGCGAACACATCGATCTGATGCAACAAGGTTGGATCCTGAATGATCAATGCATCCGGCTCCATGATCGGCTCGCGCAGACGGATCTCCTTGTCATCGACGCGGCAGAAAGCCACTACCGGCGCACCGGTGCGCTCCGAACCAAAACTGGGAAAAGCCTGGGCGTGACGCCCTTCCTCGAACGCGGCAACGGAAAGCATCTCGGTAGCCGTCACCACACCCTGACCGCCGCGACCATGAATACGGATCTGGAACATGCTTGAACTCCTCAAATTCGTTTTGTTAAACCCAAACAGTTCGTTAGGCCTTAGTGCGTTGCAAAATCAAGGTGTTGTAGGTCGGGTTTCAACCCGACATGTCGGACTGAAGTCCGACCTACGGTCTAATAATTATCTGGGTTGAAGCTTACTCCCGCGATGTACGAATGTCAGCCAACCAGGCACATATCATCCCTGTGGCTTGCTCAAGATTGTCCGCTGCATGGTTGTTCAAACCCGCGCCCAGTTCAAAATCGTAACCGCGTATGCGCAGCAAGAATGCCGGCGGCGGCGCTGCACCGTGGAACTGCCAATAGGCATGCAGCAACGCGAAAGGGCTCATCGCGTGGCTGGAGTAACTGTTGTCATGCGCCGCCGTGATGTTCGAAAACTCGAACGGCGCATTGCAGGAAACGTCGGCATCGACGAACAACACCACATCACGCCCTGCCAGATCGGTCACATGCTCAACCTGCAACTGAAAATCCTCGATGAATTCAGTTTGCGGAATAGCTTCGGACTGAAGCTGGCGCAACAACAAAGGGCCCAGTGCATCGTCACCGCGCGATTCGTTGCCGATGGCGACTACGAGGATAGGAAGTGTCATTAAAGATTCATCAAAAATTGCGCTGGCTGATTTCATTGTATCCAACACACCCCAGGGATAGCTCAAGTCTTGCGGCTTGCCGTCACCGAAAAACCAGCGCATGGCCACAGAATTGTCGACGACAAATTTATTTGCGTCCTGCAACAACCAACGCTTTGAGATCAACTCCACGTACTGGCTCGGCTTGCATAACGGTAACTAGGCGCGTAACGCATCCACCATGTGAGATGGCTTTTGCCGGCAGTCCAGGACGCGCCACACTTGAATGGTTTGTTCACTCACCCGGTAGTAAATTGCGTAAAGGAATCGTTTCGAGAAAGTGTTGGCCGGACTGAATATCAACCAACGTGATACTCAGAATCTCGATTTTCATTGGGTTCTGTCGCGCAGTATCTTCTTGGCGGCATCCCAGGAAACAAAATGCGTCCGGTTTTCAGCAAGCGCGCGCTCGGCATCCCTCAGCGCTTGCGCATGCCATTCCGGCGATGAGAGCGCTTCCGAGTCATGTGACAGATCATCCCAAATGACTTCCATCATGCGCAATTTCTCCGTGCGAGTCAGATTTTCTATGCTTAACATGAAGCGCCTCCAAAGTTTGAACCGGTGTTTATTCTAACAAACGAATGCTGAAGATATGCCCGAAATTTAATTCAATCCCTTATCAATGCTGCTGCAACGCCTGCCACACACGGTCGGCGAGCAGTCCGACGGTGGCGAGGCTGCCTACCGCCAGCACGGCAAATCAGCAAATCGGGCAGCAAATCGGGGACAGACCACGGTTTCTGCAAACATTACAGCAATTCCCCTTGCGTTTCATCCTTGGCCAAACTCTTGCCTGGCCTGCCCGATTGTCCGCGTATCGCCCGCCGCCCCAACGCGACCTCAACCTCCCGTTGAAACCGCTCACTGCCCAACGCAAAATTGCCATTCGTAGCGTTGCGGATCTGCCCTACTACCTCCTCATCAAGATGTGCCTTAAACAAGGCTCGGTAAGCTTCCGTGCGGGCGGCGGCATCCCGCCCCAAGCGCAGATATTCACCATGCGGAGTAATCAACCGGCTTGCCTTGCCCAAGGCATTCGCATGATAGCTTGACCAGCGGTAATCCTGCGGACGGACAACCATTCCGGCACGCACCGGATTGAGTTCGATATAGCGGTAGCAGGCCAGGACATAATCCTCGGTTTGCGTCAGGCAAGAACGGAACCTGCCCTCCCATAATGTGCCACTGCGCCGGTAGGTGCGGTTGATATACTGCACGTAGCGTTGCCCCAAGTGCTTCATCAGCAAGGATGCACTGTCAGCGTGTTGCGGGGTAAGCAGCAGATGCACGTGATTGGTCATCAGCACATAAGCGTGGATGGCGCAGCCGAACTTGGTTGCGAACTCGTCAAGGTAGTGAAGGTAGAACTGGTAATCTTCCTCGGCATGAAAGCATACCGAGCGGTTATTGCCGCGCTGGATGATGTGCCAAGGAATGCCGGGAATAGAGAGGCGTGCGCGACGTGGCATGGTGTATCATCAGCCGAAGAGAAAGATTGCATGCTATCAGAAAACCGTGGTCTGTCCCCTATTGTTTAGCAGTCCGACGGTGGCGAGGCTGCCTACCGCCAGCACGGCAAATCAGCAAATCGCAAATCGGGGACAGACCACGGTTTCTGCAAACATTACAGCAATTCCCCTTGCGTTTCATCCTTGGCCAAACTCTTGCCTGGCCTGCCCGATTGTCCGCGTATCGCCCGCCGCCCCAACGCGACCTC
>Ga0210044_10010572_pt1 | contig 10959 bp, 9 predicted proteins | sample CryGey13umfilter_2_FD_183959 | JGI IMG/M metagenome (GOLD analysis project Ga0210044, IMG submission 183959) | Groundwater microbial communities from aquifer in Utah, USA - Crystal Geyser 4/9/14 3 um filter (SPAdes) (version 2) | ecosystem: Environmental > Aquatic > Deep subsurface > Groundwater...
CCAGCCGCGTATTTGTTCGCTTCAGCCAGAGTCGGGTAAATGTGGATGGTGCCAAGTATCTTGTTCAGCCCCAGCCCGTGTTGCATCGCCAACACGAACTCGATCAGCAAATCGCCAGCGTGCTCGCCAACGATGGTGACACCGAGGATTTTATCCTTGCCGGGCATGGTCAGCACCTTGACGAAGCCGTACGCCGTGCCATCGGCAATGGCGCGATCGAGATCGTCTATGCCGTATTTCACGACTTCATAAGCAATGCCTTGCTCGCGCGCTTCCTGTTCGTTGAGTCCGACGCGCGCGACTTCCGGATCAATGAACGTTGACCAAGGCACCACCGAGTAATCCGCCTTGAATTTCCAGAAGTCACCAAACAGTGCGTTCACTGACGCATACCATCCCTGGTGGGCGGCGGTATGGGTAAACTGGTAAGGCCCGGCCACATCGCCCGCCGCAAAGATGTTGGGGTAAATGGTTTCCAGATAGTCATTGGTGACCACGGTGCGCTGGGTTTCAATCCCCAGCTCTTCCAGGCCATAGCCTGTCAATCGCGCCACGCGGCCTACAGCACACAACAGCGCGTCGAACTCTATACGGCGCGATTTGCCATCCTGTTCAACCACGATGTATTTGTGCCCGTCTTCCTGCTCGCAGCGCACGGCCTTATGCTCGGTCAGCATGTCCACCCCATCTGCGCTGAGCGACGCGCGTGCCAACTCGGAGATTTCGCTATCTTCGCGAACCATGATGCGCGGACCTCTCTCAATCTGAGTGACGTGCGAGCCCAAGCGCGCGAAACTCTGTGCCAATTCACAACCAATCGGGCCGCCACCCAGCACCACCAAGCGCGCAGGTGCCGCGTCCAACTTGGCGAATTCGTCCCACAACGTGTCGCTGGTGACGTAGCCTACCTCATCCAAACCGGGCAGCGGCGGCACGAAAGGTCGCGCACCAGTAGCTATAATGATGCTGCGCGTGGTGAGCACTTGCGTCGTGCCATCGTTCAGCTTTACTTCCACCGTCCATGGGTCGGTAATGCGCGCATAGCCTTGCAACACTTCCACGCCCAGGCCGGTAAATCGTTCCACGCTGTCGTGCGGCGCTACGGTGCGGATAACCTCATGCACGCGCGCCATCACTTTTTTAAAGCTGAACTTTGCCTCGTTCGTCTCCAGTCCATAATGATCGGCGTGACGTATTTGATGCGCCAGCTTGGCACTTTTGATCAATGCCTTGCTTGGCACGCAGCCGTAGTTGAGGCAATCACCCCCCATCTTGCTCGACTCGATCAGCGTCACCTTGGCATTGACTACCGACGCAATGTAGGCGGACACCAGCCCACCTGCTCCGCCGCCGATCACGATCAGATTGCGGTCGAATCGTGCGGGGGGAGTCCATTTGGCATAAACGCGGCGACGTTGCAGCCAGGTCGTAATTTTTTTTGCGATCATCGGAAATACTCCCAACAGTACAAACGAAAACAATAATCCCGGCGACAGGATGCCGGACAAACTTTGCAATTGCGCGAGTTGTGTCCCCGCATTAACGAACACCAATGTGCCCGCCAGCATCCCCACCTGGCTGACCCAATAAAAGGTGCGGGTGGGCATTGGCGTAAGCCCCATCAGCAAATTGACGAGAAAAAATGGAAACACGGGAATCAAGCGCAGGGTAAATAAATACAGCGCGCCATCTTTGGCTATTCCGTTATTAATCGCTTTTAACTTGTCGCCGAAGCGTTGCTGCACGGTGTCGCGAAACACAAAGCGCGAGGCGAGGAAAGCCAGCGTCGCACCGATGCTGGAAGCGAATGACACCAACAACGTGCCCATCACCAACCCAAACAACGCACCCATGGCCAGGGTCATGATCAATGCGCCGGGCAAGGAAAGCGCAGCAACAATTACATACAGCACAAAACCGACTGCCGCGACCATCCACGGCGACTGCGCCTTGAGCGCAGCAAAATCATGCTGACTCTGCTTGAGTGATTCCAGCGTCAGAAAACGCCCCAGATCGAAGACAAAGAAGCTGACTACCAGCACAAGAATCAGCAGTGCCAGCAGCGCGCGTTTCATTTTGCAAGACTTTCTTCATCTTTCAATGCGCCACCACAACTGCTGCCCTGTCCGGCAGTGCAGCCGTAGCAATGGCCGGCAACCCGGATCGGATGACCTTGCAAGTCTTGCAGCAGCAGATCACTCAGATGCGGACGACCTTGGCCGGGGATGGCCAGTTCCAGCTGCTGGTTGAAATCGCAGTCGTAAAGGAATCCCTGCCAATCCACGCTGACCAGGTTGCGGCACATCACTGTGTCGAGATTGGCAGCGGCGAAATTTTCTTTCAGTAGGCGCAGGTAATCGTTGAACTGGCATTTGGAGACCAACATGGAACCGAAACGCTGGATCGGCATATTGGTGATGGCAAACAGCTGGTTGAATACGATACCAAAATGCTCGAACAGCTCGCGCTTGTAATCGGCTTGCAGCGCAGCCTGATCTGGCGGCAGCGAAGCGCCCTGCGGGTTGAACACCAGATTCAGCGTCAAGCCGCTGTCAGGCTGCCCGTAACCCAGCGCTTTAAGTTTTTGCATTGCGGCGATACTCTTGTCGAACGTGCCCTTGCCGCGCTGCTTGTCCACATTGTCCAGCGAGTAACAGGGCAGCGAGGCGACAATCTCGACCTGCTGCGCGGCGAGAAATTCGGCGAGATCTTCCTGTCCCAGCTCGAACAGAATAGTGAGATTGCAACGGTCAATCACCTTACGGCCTTGCGCGCGAGCGGCGCGTACCAGATCACGAAAGCCCTCATGCAATTCCGGTGCGCCACCAGTCAGATCGAGCGTGCGTAAGTCGCGCGCCGCCAGCACCTGTGGAATCAGCGCAAGCGTTTCACTATCCATCATCTCGGTACGATTCGGCCCGGCATTCACATGGCAATGCACGCAAGTCTGGTTGCACTTGTAGCCCAGATTAACCTGCAGAATTTCCAGCGTACGACGACGCAAGGCGGGGAATTCAGTGGCTTGTAGCAAAGGCAGGGTGGCGTGCATGACTTATTCCTGTGAAATATTTTATCCATCGCAACTGCACCAGACCGACAGTGCAATGCGTTCCTGAGCGGTAGTCGTTACAGAAACCAGATTACTTACAAAGTAAATTTTTTCAGCAATGTTCAGCGCCATTGTGTAAGGAACTACAGGGTAAGTGCGACTATGGACATGAGTATCGGAAGCTCGAAGACCGATTAGTCTCTAATCATTAAATAAACAAGGCACGTCCACAACTATGATTGGAGAATGAACATGAGCACAGTCACCATGTAGTGATGCGCATGTCGGCATCTATGATGATTTTACCTCGCTCGAGCATGTAGGCAAGCTGGATACCCTGTTGAACAACCAAGGAGCATATGATGAATAACCAATCCGTATTACCTTTGAATAGAGTCGCAAGCCCGATCACGCTTCCACAGTGCAATGCGCCAGCAGTGCCGCGAATGACACTCGCAGATCACGCCCTGAATATCATAACAGATTTCACCAAAACTGCCGCATTTTCAATCGGGCTTGACGAGCCAATCGATCATGCACTGCTTTACATGAAGACCGCCGGGGTAAGGCTTTTGTTTGTCCTGGGCAACGATGGCGGGCTGGCAGGCTTGGTCACATCACTCGACATTATGGGAGAGAAACCCATGCTCTACCTTCAGTCCATTGATTGCAACCATATGACCTGCTCGCGATCAGATGTGCTAGTTAAAAACGTCATGACCCCCGTCAGCAATTGGGAGGTGATCGATTATGCTGATATTGAAAATGCGCAGATTTCCCAGATTATAACTGCCTTTAAGGCTGCCGGAAGGAGGCATCTGGTTGTGATAGGGCGTTCGGAAAATTGCCCAGAAAGCATCGTGCGCGGAATATTCTCCGCTTCACGCATCGAACAGGCGACATCCTTGCAACTGGAAATTGTCAGTACGGCCAGAAGTTTTGCAGAAATCGAACATGTATTAGCACATTCCTAGAATGCAGAAGGTCTCGCAGGCATTTTAACTAAGCAAGTTTTGCTGCAAGATATCTTTCCAGAACGCGGCAAGGACGCTGTTGCTGAACGGCGAAATGAGGTGTGATGATTAATTCGCATAAACCCAACCAAGATTTTATAAAAATTCGGGAGAGACAAATGGTGAACCATCTGCCAAGTTTTATTCACTTTGGACGCACGGTGTGCGGCGATCTTGCTCAAGCAGAACGGCGCGAATGGTGGCTGGCAGATGGCTTTGGAGGTTACGCGTCAGGCACACTGTCGCAGAGCCTGACGCGCCGCTACCACGGTCTGCTGGTAAGTGCCGACTCGCACTCTCTTGCGCGCCACTTGCTGTTCGCCAAAGCCGATGTCACGCTGATCGATGGCGATCTCCGCTATCCCTTGTTCACCAACCGCTGGTGCAGCGGCGCCATCGAACCCACCGGACATTTGCACATCGAATCATTCCGGCTGGATGGCAGCATGCCGGTGTGGCGCTATACTGTCGGCGATATCATTCTGGAACAACGCATCTGGTTTGAACCGGGCAGCCGCGATCTTTACCTGGCTTGGGGTTTGCTACAGCCCCTGAATCGCCCGATTGAACTGGATATCGCGCTGATATGCAACGACCGCGACCATCACGGACAGACGCGGCAGGACAATCTACCCGACCTGTCTGCCGAAGTAATATGCGACCGGCAGGACAAAATCAACTGTGAGCGGCTTTGTCTCATATCAGCAGGGAAGCCCCGCTTACATTTCATCACGAATACCGGACAGTTCCGCACCGACAACCAGTGGTATCGGGATTTTCTGTTGCCGTTAGCGCTCGAACGAGGCCTGCCGGATCGTGACGACCATTTTTGCGCAGGACATCTGCGGCTGCGCCTACATAACGGCAACCTATCCGGACTCGTGGCGAGCACGGATGAAGCACCCAGCCGTCCCTACTTCGACGAGGCATTGCATCGCAGCCAAAGTAGCGAAAAGCAACGCATCATTCGCGCTGAACTGCATACGCAGTGCCACAGCCATGCGCCGGATTGGATACGTCAACTGGTGTTGGACAGTGACCGCTTTTTGATCCGTCTTAACAGTGCTCGCCCAGACAGCCAAGCGAGCGAACCGATCAACCATGCAACGAGCACCCATAAACGCAAGCCACCATCATCTGCCAAACAACTTGAGCAGACAGAACTGGCTGATGGTATCGCGATCATTGCCGGCTATCCCTGGTTTGGCGACTGGGGACGCGACACCTTCATCGCGTTACCCGGACTGACGCTAATCACCGGACGCTATCAAGTTGCACGGCGTATCTTGCTGGGCTATGGACAGCACATCAAGGACGGACTGATTCCCAATACCTTTCCCGAAGATGGTAGTCCGGCACTGTATAACACGGCGGATGCCGCGCTGTGGTATGTGGAGGCGTGGCGTTGTTACACGGAGACCATAGATGATCACGAAGCAGTACGGCAGGCTTTTCCACAGATCGCTTCAATCATCGCCGGTTATATGCGCGGCACACACCACGGCATTGCCATGGATAGCAAAGATGGCCTGATTCGAGCGGGAGAACCCGCCCTGCAAGTGACTTGGATGGATGCGCGGGTCGAAGGCGTGCCGGTGACACCGCGTACGGGCAAGCCGGTTGAAATTAACGCGCTATGGTACAACGCGTTGTGTGTCGCGGCAGACTTCGCCACCCGACTTGGGGAAGACACGGCTCGCTATGCAGAACTGGCGTTGCAAGCCAGGCTCGGCTTCCAACGCTTTGTAAAACCGGATGGAACCCTGTATGACGTACTGGACAGTCCGCAAGGCGATGATGCCAGTGTGCGTCCCAATCAAATTCTGGCCGTGAGCCTGCACCACAGCCCGTTAGAGCAGAATGCACAAGTAGCGGTGGTCACCAAGGTGGCGCGCCACCTGCTTACCTCATATGGCCTGCGCACCTTGGCAGCCGACGAACCTGATTATCACCCCTGCTATACCGGCAAAATGAATCAACGCGATGCCGCCTACCATCAGGGTCCCGCATGGGCTTGGCTGCTCGGTCACTACGCGCTGGCGGAATTCCGCGTAACAGGCGATGCCGCCCGTGCCCAGGCACGCTTGGAACCGCTGCGCGATCATCTGCTGGATGCCGGGCTGGGCTCAATCTCCGAATTGTTCGATGCGGTTCCGCCCCATCTCCCGCGTGGCGCGCCCTGCCAGGCAGGGTCGGTAGCTTCCACCCTGTATGCCTGGAGTAAGCTCGAATGTGCCCTAAAACGATCAGGAAAAGGATGCAACCATGAACAAGTAAACATACCACGTTCGTAGAACGTGGTATTGCCCAATTCCCCCCAGAGGGGGGCACACCTATCGCGCCTTCCGAGAAGGCGCTCTGCCAGGTTCCAGTTGCAATTGCTCCTGATGCTGCTCTTCCTTCTCTTGAAACCGCACGTACTTTTGTATCATCTCTCCGTTCAGTCCCACCGTGTCAACACAGTAGCCCTTCGCCCAGAAATGATTGCCCCAATAGGGCCTTTTCTTGAGAAACGGAAATACGCTGAACAACCTTATCGCCGTCCGACCTTTCAATATGCCCATCAAGCCCGATACCGATAATTTCGGTGGCACCTTTACCAACAAGTGTACGTGATCCGCCTGCACATTCAATTCCACTACTTCGCACCCTAACTGCTGGATGAATATCATCACGCATTTATAGACCTCTCGACCTACCGGCCCTTGGAGTATCCGAAATCTGTACTTCGGAACCCATACCAAATGATATTGACACTGCCATATAACGTGCGATGCTCTTGCAAACCTGCTCATATCTTTTCCTTTCGTTAAGTGTTGTGGGGACAACACTCCGAAAGATAACTGTATGGGCAGGTACTCTGACAGGCAAAGCCAATCAGGTGATGACCACGTCCATAGGACGTGGTTTTTTAACTCTCAATAAAATTCATCCAACGCCGCCGACATTTCATCCGCCAACAGATGCGGATTCGTGCGGAAAGGTGCGGGTTCCTGAGAATCAGTGCCGGGAAAAACAAGCCATCTATGTCGAGCTACCTACAGCGGGGTCGGGCGAACCGATATCCCTGAAGCGAACGTGGTAGCCCTGTCGTTCCGCGACACCATCGCACCACGCTCTGAACTGAGCGCGCGTCCACTCAAAGCGATGACCGGGATGCCGCCGCTCTCCGGCAGACAGTCCATGCAAGGGGTTGTATTCCTTGTTGGGTGTGGTGACGACGACGATTTCGAGGTGAAGCTGGCGGAAAACGGCGCGTTCTACCCGAGAGAGCCGTCCGGGGTCAATGTGTTCGATGGTTTCCAGGAGCACGGCCGCGTCAATAGCGCCCTCGGCCCAGTCGCTGTCCTCGAACGAGCCGAGACACACGTGCAAGCGTTTGTCGCGGCTGAAGAGGTCGAGGTCAAGCCGCGCGCGGGCAAAGGCCAGTGTCCGGGCATCGATGTCTACACCCAGCAACCGGATAAACTGGTCGTGGTCGCGGAGCCGTTGCAGCAGCTCTCCGCGACCACAGCCGAGATCAGCGACATGTCGGACCCCCGAAGCAAGCAAGGTTTCAACAACAGCATCCAGGCGGGCGCGATGCAAAACCGTCGCCACTACCAGATCAACCTACAGGAACCGTTCATGACCGGCATTATCGCGGTCAGTGGAGTTCGAGCCAATCGATTCGAGTTGAACCGGATTCGAACTCGGGGGAAAATGCGTCGTCCGGTTCATTCGCTGATTCGCAGCGAATCGCCTTGATCCGCTCTACCTTCAACTGTTGGGAGAGGCCCATCACGCAGGACACGCAAACGCATCCTGCCAAGTTGTTAATCACAAAAGAGAGAACTTATGACCGAAGCAATACAGTCCGTACCCAACACATTGTTCATCGAAGTCACCGGCTCCGGCCTGCCCGAAGTCGATGGCCTGTATGTGCCTTCCGAAGCCCCGCCCGCCAAGTCGGAGTCCGGCACCGTCTCTAGTCCGGGTTACTGGAATGGCAAGATGGCCTGGGATCGCGCCGATGGCAAGGCGGCCAGAAGTCCCGCTCTTTCCTACTCCAACAGCTACAAATCCTGGCGCATCAGCAGACTGGATGGCCATCTTGCCTACGAAATCACCTGTGATGACGAAATGCCGCCTACAGACCGGGAATGGAATGTGTACAAAATGGGCGTCGCGCCCGCACCCAGGGTAGTGATCCACTACGCTGATCCGAGATAATCCTGCCCGGCACCCAATGGGGTTTGTGTGCCGGGTTGCTCCGGTGCTGGCAAGGGCACTGTGTGTGAACTGGTAGAAATTCGGCTGGGCTGGCGCACCTTTCCTCTGGTGATCTGCTGCGTGCAGAACAGGTGGCCGGAGGACCGACTACCGAGGTTATCAAGGAATACATCGCCGCCGGGAAACTGGTGCCCAATGAAATTGCAGTACGGCTGTAGAAGGACGCCATGGAGCGGACTACCCGAGCCACCGGCAAGCGAAATTTCTTGATCGATGGTTTACTCCGCTCGCTGTCCAACCTGGAGGCGCGGTACAAAGTCTTCGGCCGCGAAGTGGAACTGTGCCCACCATCAGGGGAGTGTTTGTCAGGAGAGTCGTGGGTAGGCACCCACGTTTGGGCCCGAGATACCGGGCGCCTACAGTCTAGTAGTTCGTTCCGTTAAAACGATTACATATAGTACTTTTCTCATATGATTGCGACGGTACATTTTTAGCGTCAATTAGCGATTAAACCGCTATGGAGTTACCTTAATGCGAGGCTTTATGTAGTGCTTTATGGATAATCTCCAAAATCTAATCTGTAACTATTTTGATGGAACGAACCGTGCTTATCTGGTTGTCACACCCAGCCAAAAGCGATGGCTTTTTTCCGGTAGAAAGTGGGACGGCACCCCCTGGTTTCGGCATCATGAAGGCCATCCGGTTAGATGGATGTGGTGAAATCTGCTCCCACGTGGGAAATTCCACTCATCGGGTGCGACAACCGGATAAGCACGGAACGAACTACTAGTCAGTGCAATTTCTTGTCTGCACCGGTAAAATTGCGGTTTTTTTGAGCAGACCACCTGAATCCTGCCATGAAGCTACTAAAAGAACTGGTACACCCCGAGCTTGCCAGCCGGGAGGGTCGTGTCCTCCGGCGTCAGGCTGCCCGCGGCATCGTGCTGCGCGAGGACAAGATTCTTCTGCTGTTCACCGAACGCTACAACGATTTTAGTTTGCCGGGTGGCGGCGTTGATCAGGACGAAGACATTCAGGTTGCCCTGAAGCGTGAGTTGGAAGAAGAAACCGGCGCCCGTGATATCCGGGTACAGGCACATTATGGCTTTATTGAGGAATACCGTCCCCATTGGAAGCCGGAATACGACCTGATGCATATGACATCACATTTCTTCCTCTGCAATGTCGCGCCTGAACTGGCGGATGTCCGGATGGAAAGCTATGAAATTGCCAATGGCATGAAGCCCGTCTGGATTGCTGTTGAAGAAGCGATGAATCACAACCGCGAGGTCATGTCGCGCCAGGAAAAAACCATGGGCCAGTCGATTCAGCGGGAAACCTTCATGCTGGAGAAAATTTTCCGGGAGCTTGTGGCGCAAACCGCTTGATGCACCTGTGGTTGGTGCCGGCGTATTGATCCGGCAAGCTGTATTAAACCGCATATGACAACTGTCGAAACAGAAGAAAAAGCCCGCCTTGAGGACTGCCAGACCAGCATCCGCAACGCGCTCGCCGAGATCGGTTCGCGGCTGAACGACTACGCGGAAGAGATCAAGGCCCGCAAGGAATATATGTGGGAGGCCCGGCGCGATATGGATCATATCGAGAAGATTGCCGTGCGCCAGACCACCGAGCAGACCCTGGATTCCGCCGAGGTGCTCAAGACGCAGCAGAACAAACTTCTCAAACTGATGCGCTCGCCTTACTTTGGCCGCTTCGATTTCCGCCGGGAAGGCAAAGAACTCGGCATGCCCATCTACATCGGGGTGCACCACTTCCGTGACGAGGCTGCCCACGAAACGCTGGTCTACGATTGGCGCGCGCCGATCTCATCGATGTTCTACGACTTCGAAACCGGCCCGGCGCACTACCAGGCGCCGGCGGGCGAGATCGCGGGTCAGTTGACGCTGAAACGCCAGATGCGCATTCGCGATGGCGAGATGGAGTTTGTGCTCGAATCGGGCGTCAACATCGTCGACGACGTGCTGCAGGAAGAACTCAGCCGCGCCAACAACGACGAGGGCATGATGAACATCGCCGCGACCATCCAGCGTGACCAGAACGCCATCATCCGCAACGACGATGCCCACACGCTCATCATCCAGGGGGTGGCAGGCTCCGGCAAGACCTCCATCGTGTTGCACCGCATCGCCTATCTGCTGTACCGCTTCAAGGACACCCTCAGTTCCGACGACATCCTCATCATCTCGCCCAACCGCGTGTTCGCCGACTACATCGGCAACGTGTTGCCGGAACTCGGCGAGGAGCAGGTTGCCGAGATCGGCATGGAGGATCTGGCGTCCGAACTGCTGGATCATCAGTACCGGTTTCAGACCTTTTTCGAGCAGACCGCAGCATTGCTGGAAAAGGAAGACGAGGCGCTCAAGATCGTGCCAGATTGGTTCTTCGCCGAGACCTGGTAAAAGCATCGGGGGCATCGCGCTCACCGAGCGCATCGCCTGGGTGGTCAAGGCGACCGAGGGGCAAGTCGGCATCCACTACAACTACGACCTGCGTACCGACGAGCGGCAATCGTTGCGCGAGGCCGTGCGCGGCATGGTGCGTACTGTGACCTTGCGCCAGGCTTATCAGGGCCTGTTCGAGTGGATAGGGCGACCGGAGCTGTTCAAGCCCGCAGGCGGCAAGCTCGAATACGCCGACGTGTTCCCGCTGATCCATCTGAAG
>Ga0210044_10010573_pt1 | contig 10958 bp, 8 predicted proteins | sample CryGey13umfilter_2_FD_183959 | JGI IMG/M metagenome (GOLD analysis project Ga0210044, IMG submission 183959) | Groundwater microbial communities from aquifer in Utah, USA - Crystal Geyser 4/9/14 3 um filter (SPAdes) (version 2) | ecosystem: Environmental > Aquatic > Deep subsurface > Groundwater...
ACCCCGGTCGCGGGAGAAATGGCGAAACGGGAGGGGCGTTGGCTACTGGAGAAAGCTTCCGGATGCGACGGAGCCGCCCTGATGGCGGCCCTTGGTGACATTCCTGCCCCTACGGAAGCGGAGGCATTCAGGGCCCTCGTCCATCGCCGGGCTTCCGGTGAGCCGCTGCAATATGTACTGGGCGAAGCGCCTTTTCTGAGGCGCATGTTTCACGTGGGTCCCGGCGTTCTCATTCCGCGACCGGAAACCGAGATGTTGGCTGTGCGGGCGCTCGGCGGCCTGGCCTCCCGGCCAGGCCCCGCCGCCGTACTGGATGTCGGCACAGGGAGCGGGTGTCTGGCGGTGACACTGGCCGCCGAGCGCCCGCACACCCGTGTCGAAGCGTGGGATGTCAGCATGGAGGCGCTTGCCTATGCGCGCATGAACGCCAACCGACACGGAGTGGATATCCGTTTCCGGCAGCAGGACATGTTGGAGACGGGTGGGCTCGACGCGGCCGCGGCTGAAGGCTCGGACGCACCGGTGGTATCACCCGCGTTCGATCTGGTTGTGTCCAACCCCCCGTACATCCATCGGTCGGAGGGCGCCTCGCTCCAGAGCAGCGTGGTGGATTTCGAGCCCGATATCGCCCTTTTTGCATCGGGAGATGCCCTCCTGTTCTACCGGGCGCTGGTTCGACTGGGCCGTCGCTTCCTGCGGTGCGGAGGGAGACTGCTCGTGGAGATCCACGCCGATCGCGGGCAGGATGTCGTGGCACTTTTCGAGGATGCCGGCTATGTGGAGATTGTGTGCCTCCAGGACCAATTCGGGCGCGACCGGATTGTGGAGGCCCGCGTGGACGGATCCGTGCGGGACGCGGATCCCTTGAGTCGAAATCAAACCGGCCGATAGCTTGGACATGAAGACCATGCAACATATGCGCCCTGTGCTTGCTCTCGTGCTGACGTGGAGCCTTCTCATCGTGGGCTGCGCTCCGCGCCCGGTGGCGAATACAGCGATGAGCGGCGCATCTACCCGTGTGGAAACGGTAGCATTCACCACGGACAGCTCCCGTGTGCACGTGCTTGACGTCGCGACCTCCGTGCTGGTGGATGGCGATTTCACCATAACGCTCGCCAACGAACGTCTTGGCCTTGTACAGACCGATTACATCCCGCTGCAGGTGCTCCGCAGCGCGTACCCCGATTCCATAGAGGTGGCTGCGGGTCGGCTGTCGGAACTGCTCATGCGGGTAACCGTCAATGCAGAAGAGCGGGGGGACCTGTCATTCGTGCAGATGAAAGGCAGCATACAGCGGTTGGCCGGGTCCGGCAGCCCGTCCGATCGCATGGTGGGGCTGTACTGGCTAGAGCGGTTGGGAAAGGAAGTGAGCCGTGAAATCGGTGTGGAATACGTGCAACAACTCCCCGATTCCACGTACGCAGACGTGGTTCAGCGTTCGGTTCAGCCGAAGGAGGGATCCGAGCCGGGCGGTGCGCGTAGAGCGGCGAAAGCAATTGGAGTAGTTGTTGCCGTCCTGTTTGCCCTGACGCTGGCCGTCGGCGCATTCAGCCCCTCCTCGAACGCAACGCCTGTTCCATCGCCCTGAGTCCACCCCGACACCAAGAGCCGCAGTCCTTGATCCGCATTGCACTGATTCAGCAACCTCTCGCTGATTCCTACGAAAACACATTGCTTGCAGCCGACGCACATGTACGCGAAGCGGCGCGGTCAGGAGCACGACTGGTTGCGTTCCCGGAACTGGCATTTCTCCCATTTTTTCCGCAGCACAAACGCACCGGTGACCGATTTGCGTATGCTGAAACGATTCCGGGGCCGGCCACGGAGCACTTCCAGGCACTGGCCCGGGAGCTTGGCATTGTCGTGATACTGAATGTATTCGAACGCGAAGGCGACCGCGCCTACGACAGCTCGCCCGTCATTGACGCAGATGGGACGCTGCTTGGCGTGACCCGCATGATGCATATTACGCACTATGAGGGCTTCTGGGAGCAGGACTACTACGATCCCTCACCGACGGGGCCGCAGGTATACGATACGGCCGCGGGCCGGATAGGAGTTGCCATCTGTTACGATCGCCACTACCCGGAATACATGCGCGAACTGGCGCTCATGGGGGCCGACGTGGTTGTGATACCGCAGGCCGGTGCCGACGGAGAGTGGCCAGATGGCGTGTACGAAGCGGAGGTGCAGATCGCATCGTTCCAGAATGGTATGTTCTGCGCGCTCTGCAATCGGGTAGGACAGGAAGATGTCCTGACCTTCTCCGGAGCATCGTTCGTGACCTCGCCAACCGGGAAGGTAATAGCAACGGCCCCCTCAGGCGAGCCGGGTATTCTGTATGCGGACCTGGACGTGTCGCAGGTCGCGGCATCTCCCGCAAAGAAACTTTTTATGAGAGACCGCCGCCCCGGTATGTATCATCGCCTCACAGCGTCTCAGGAATAGTCCCATGTCAAGAAAAGGAAGTGACAATGCAGCGGTCATCATGAAAGCGCGCGTGCGCGTGCCAGGTATGTTTTTTATTTTCGGCCGGGCAAGGCTGTTGCACGACAGGATCATCATTACAGATCTCTTCTACAGGGAGGTGATTCCGCTGTCCGAAGTCACGGCCGTTACGTGGCAGGGCGAGGAGCTCCGGATTTCGCTCGGTCCGGAGGAGAGGGTCATGCTGCGCATGCGCGGAGCGGGTGCCTGGAAGTTCGAAATCCAGCGTTTGTGCGGATTGAAAGATCCCAACATTGAGCTGCGTCCCCGCTAGGGCCTGACAGTCGCTGGCTTACTTTTCCCTGTTGGCCAGAAAATCTTCGTAGGACGTATTGCGGAAGGCTTCACTGCCAATGAATTCCAGCACGTCGGCGAAATCGGGCCCCGAATGGAAACCTGCCAGCCGCGTGATGTAGGCGCCCGAGGATTCCAGGAAAACCGTTGTGGGTGTACCCGTGGCGCCCAGGCCGCCAGCAAGTTCCGGGTAGGTCAATTCGTACCCCCTGAAGGAAACCGTATCGGTGGTATTGTCCAGGTTGATGCGCCCGATTTCGAAGTATTTTGCGATGGTCTCCTGCAGGTCGGGCAGCGTATAGACCTGAGTCTGCTGCTTCTTGCACCACGGACAGTGGGCCGACCAGACATCGATGAGCAGGATCTTGCCGTTCGTGTCCGCACGTTCCACCGCTTCGGCGAACGTGGGCCAGACGATTTGGTTGTTCTCGTCTGTCTGGATCTGCGCAACTGCGCGGCCGCCCCCCGTGCACACGGCGAGGATGCCGGCGGCGAGAAAAACAAGAAGTCTGTTCATCAGGTTCGTGGTTGAAATGCAGCGCAGAACTCCGGCTCGACGGCTTCCCAGTTGAATATGCTCGATGCGGCGCGGGCGCCATCCCGGAAAGGTTCCGGGTTCCGGATTACATCGAGAATGGCCTGGCCGAGCTGATCGGTACCGGGCCGGGCGGCAATGCCGGCTTTGAACCTTCTGAGAACATCCATGATTTCCGGAAGATCCGATGCCACGACGGGCAAGCCGGCGGCAAAGTAGTCAAACAGCTTGTTCGGAAGAGCGTACCTGTGGTTGAGACACGAGTCGTCGAGAAGTGTTACGCCCACATCTGCCGTCCGGATGAAGAAGGGTACGTCCATCGGAGACACGGGCTCGAGAACGTGCAGTCTCGACGCCGTACCCTGTGCGCGCGCCAGTTCGCGCATGTCCTCGACGGCGGGACCGTACCCGAGCAGGGCGACGTGTATATGGGGCATCATGGGTAGCGCACCAACCAACAGGTCGACGCCTCGCCCGGCCCTGATCTGGCCTGCATGTACGACAAGGGGTACGGTACTGTCCAGACCAATAGTGCTCCGGATGTCCGTCCGGACGGTTGGTGGTATTCGCACGTCGGGTGCATTGAAGATGATGGTCGGGCGCGGAATGGCGTACATCTTCGCCAAATGGTCGGCGATACGGTTGCTCACGGTGAAAACCGTATGGGCCCTGCGGATGTAATACCCTTCAAGCAGGCGCCAGAACCACGTGGACCAGGGTTTCCCAGCGGTCGATGCAACATGTGGATAGAGTTCGCGGGCGTCGTAGGAAAGGCGCCGGGATCCGGCTCGGGCATGCGCTGCGCATGCCGGCAATACATAGAGGTCCGACGCGTGCACGTGACGTGGTCGGAGCATGGACAACATATCCCGCATGCCACGATGCACATCCAGGAACCAGCCCGGCCCGCTGCCCGCAGGAAAAGGCATGGTGCGTACACGAACGGCGTCCGGAAGTGCAATCGGGGGCGCATCACCAGCGAGTGAGAGTGCGGTTACCGAATGTCCACGGGCCGCGAGCGAGCGAATCTGCTTGAGCGCACGCACATTCCGATACACGTCGCCTGTCATGGCAAACGCAATATCGGTCCCGGCGTCTGCGAGTCCATATGGTGGTTCTGCTTCCACGTGGCGGATGAACGGTGGCCAGGCCGGACGGGTCCCGGTAGCGCTTTCAGATTGCACTTGACCCTGTGATCTCAATTTGTTAATCTTACGCCTACACTCATGTAAGCGCTTACACACCCACCACTTTGGGTCTTACGATCTACGATATCGCTTCAAGGGCCGGCGTTTCCATCGCCACTGTGTCGCGGGTATTCAACGGCAGCGATCGCGTGTCACCTGCGACACGCGACATGGTGCTTTCCGTGGCAGATGAGCTCGGATATCAGCCCCACGCGTCGGCCCGGTCTCTTGCCCGCCGCCGGACGGACGTTGTATCAGCGGTCATTCCCATGATCTCGAACTATTTCTTCGCAGAAGTGCTTCGGGGACTGCAGGACCGCATGGCGGAGACGGAATTCGATCTGCTCGTTTTCTCTGCCCGCTCCCTGGACGAGATGGCCGTGCAGCTTGACCGTGCACTGCACCGGGGGCGGTCCGCAGGCGTACTTGTGTTTTCAGTGCCCATAGCCGGTGAGTTGGAAACCCTCGTTGAGAAAGCGGCGCAGCCCGTCGTGCTCGTGGATGGATACCACGCGGGTATTGACTCGATCTCGTCAGACAATCGGAAGGGTGGCATTCTGGCTGCTGAGCACTTCGCTCAAGGCGGCATCAGGCGGCCCGCGGTGCTCATGGCCAATCGGGAATCCGTGCCTGCGAGTGACCGCCTGGCTGGGTTCGAAGCCCGTCTGCGCACGCATGGGATTCCGCTCGAGCCGTCCTTGATCGTGGAAAACCGTAACCCACTCAATGATGGATACAACGAGCAGGGCGGATATACGGGTATGAAAGCGCTTTTATCGCGGTCCGATCCGCCCGATGCCGTTTTTGCCACATCCGATGCACAGGCCGTTGGTGCCCTTGAAGCCCTCAAGGAGTCCAGCCGCTCGGTGGGAGTCGACATGCACCTGATTGGTTACGATGATCTGCCCATTGCCAGATATGTCGGTCTGACGACACTGCGTCAGCCGATGAATGACATCGGAGGGCGCGCATTTGAACTGCTCATGGACCGGATGACGGGTACCGCGAATGGAACCGTACATACGGTGTTTTCTCCCACGCTCATTCAACGACAATCCACGCGGGCTCTCGCAGAGGGTACCGTCGGGGAAGGAATCGCGCTGTAAGACATGAAGAATACAACTTTCACTACTGTACGCATGGCGCAGCTGACGATGTCTCTCCTCGTCCTGCTGGCCATGGTGGTGGCCGCTCCGGCATACGCCCAGACCACCGGCAAGATAGCAGGTGTGGTTACCGACTCGGAATCGGGTACGCCGCTTCCAGGCGTAAACGTCTTCATCGAGGGCACGACACAGGGCACAGCGACGAACTTTGACGGGGAATACACAATCATCGGAGTCAGCCCGGGCAGCTACAACATCGTGGCTTCTTTTGTCGGATTCGCACAGAAGACGATTACGGGTGTGGAGGTGAACGCAGGACTGACGGCCGAACTCGACATAGTCCTGAGCGAGGAGGTGTTCGAGGGTGAGGAAGTGGTAATTGTGGCTACCCGTCCGGTTGTGCAGAAAGACCTCACGGCGACGACGGCGATAGTCAGTGGCGAAGACATCCGGGCACTTCCGGTTGAAAATTTTGGTGACGTGATAGCCCTGCAGGCTGGCGTTGTGGATGGCCACTTCCGGGGAGGCCGCAGGGGAGAGGTGGGCTACTGGATAGATGGCATGCCGGTCACGGATGTGTTCGATGGCAGTCTTGGCGTGAGCGTCGAAAACAACATGGTGGAGGAACTCCAGGTCGTCACAGGTGCCTTCAACGCGGAGTTCGGGCAAGCCATGAGTGGCATCGTAAATATCGTCACGCGGGACGGGCAGAATACGTTCAGCGGCGGCTTCCGCGCGTTTGCAGGTGATTACGTGTCGCCGAATGACGACCTGTTCATGAACATCGACGATTTTTCTGTCACAGCCGTTCAGAATATCGAAGCCGACCTGTCCGGTCCCATCAAGAAGGATCGCATCTTTTTCAATTCCTCCATCCGCTATTTTTCAAATGACGGACACCTGTATGGTCGCCGGGTCTTCCTGCCCGAGGATGTCGGACTGGACCAGACGGGACGCATTGCCCTGTTGAACGAGACCGGGTCGGGTGACAGCTCATTTGTCGCGCTCAACCCGTTCGAGAAGACGTCGGGCCAGGCAAAACTGACCTGGAAGTTTGGCAACATGAAAATCTCCGCAACCGGTATTGCCAGCCGTGAGGAGTTCAAGGGAGGGCTCGGCACGCAGGACGCAACGTTCCTGCCGGATGCTCGCCGTGATGAGCAGAAAGATGCGTTCACGGGTTTTCTGAAGCTGACGCATACCGTTTCAGCGAAGACGTTCTACGAATTGGGAATGACCCGTACTGTGTCCCAGTTCGACTCCTGGATATTCAAGGATCCGTTTGACGAGCGGTACCTGGACAATACGTACATTGAATTCACCGACGGTCTCATTACGTCAAATTTTCGCGTTGGAGGCACCGACAATGGCCGCTTCAGCCGGGAGACCAGGACCTGGCTGGGTAAGCTCGATGTGACCAGTCAGGTCAACCAGCGAAACCAGGTCAAGGCCGGAATAGAGTACCGCCAGCATGAACTGGACTTTTTGGATCAGTTCACGGCGGTATTTCCTGTTGGGGATGATTTCGAGCAGGCCCTGGTGACCAACGGCGCCTACACGCGCAAGCCTACCGAATTCAGTGCCTATATCCAGGACAAGATCGAATTCGACGGCCTGATCATCAACGCGGGTCTGCGCTTCGACTTTTTCGACTCGGATGGACCCATATTTGCCGACGAAACGAACCCGGACTTCGTGTTTGAAGAACGGCGGCAGGAGCGCTCAGATGACGAAGTGTTTACCAAAGCATCGACGAAGACGCAGGTGAGTCCACGTCTTGGCGTATCCTTTCCCATCTCGGAAACCGGCGTTGTGCATTTCTCCTACGGGTGGTTCTTCCAGGTGCCCAACTTCGAGCTGCTATACCGCAATCCGTTCTTCCGTCTCGGTACGTCAGGCTCGGGCCTGATCGGCCTGATCGGTAATGCGGACCTGGAGCCCCAGAAAACCATCAATGGAGAAATCGGGCTCAAGCAGGGCCTGGCCGACGGCGCGAGCGTCGAGATTACGGCATTCTTCCGGGATATCAACGATCTGGCCGGGACGGCGACCGATCCCATTCTGATAGATGGCACATCAGCGCGCTACGGAAAGTTCGTGAACTCGGATTTTGGATTCGTCCGCGGCATGATCCTGCGATTCAACCAGCAGGTCACAGGAAATCTGTCCGTAACAACAGACTATACGTTCCAGGTAGCCAAGGGCAATGCATCGGACCCGGCTGCGGTGTTCAATGCAGCCCAGGCCAAGCAGGAGCGCGAACAGCAGATCGTACCCCTTGACTGGGACCAGACGCATACAGCCAACGTCCAGGTCGTTTACCGCGACAACAACCTGAACTGGGGGTTCGGACTGATATCCTCGTTCGGATCCGGACTTCCGTACTCGCCCGTGCAAACCACACAGCAGACGGGCGTCATCCTGCCCACGACCATCCAGCTCAACAGCGAGGAAAAACCGACAACATGGACGGTCGACCTGACGGCAGACAAGACCTTTGATGTCAAGAATGCAACGGTCCAGATCTTTACGAAGATCGACAATCTGTTTGACCGCAAGAACGAGTTCGGTGTGTTTGGAGACACGGGCCGCGCCACCAACTCATTGCAGAAACGGGTCGATGCCGCATCGTTCCAGGGTAACCCGGCTTTTCTCGACCGCTGGTATACACGCCCCGACTTTTTCTCCGAGCCCCGACGTGTAACTGTCGGTGTTTCCTACCGCTTCTAGCTATGTACGCACGCACTACCATCATGGGACGTATTTCCCTGCTCGTTGTCTTCCTGCTGGCAGGTCCGGCGTTTGATGTCGCAGCCCAGGACCGGTCCAATCTGCCGCAGTTCCTGTTCGATTCGCAGTTCCGGGGCAGTCGGGACAACGAGAAGAAGAACATCCATGACGGCAACCAGATTGCCATCACGTTTTTCAACACGGGTCTGCTGGCCGGTGTGGGGGAGACCCGTGGAAACTGGCCGAAGGGATCGCGTGATTTCTATATCGGCGATGTCGTTCCTGTCGTGGCGGCGGAGGTCCCGGTCGATTCCAATGGAGATGGCGTGGCCGACACCCTCATTGTGAAGGCGCTTACTCCGCGTCACCCTCGTGCGGGATCCAATACGGACCCTGAGAACCGGTCCGTATTCTGGGGTTTCGAGCCCATGGGAGGCTTTGCCAGCAACGAGAATGACAACGAGAGCCCGGCTATCTCCACTGATCCCACAACCTGGCCGGAACGTTGGCCGGATGAGCCTACCTGGGTTGACCCGAAGACTGGACGGGCTGCATGGAACGGCTTTTTTGGCCGCGGCATTTTCAACGCGGATCTGGAGTCCTACTTCTGGGTGGATGACCAGGCAGACAAGGAGGTCCAATCCCGTTTTCCAACGTTCCAGGCCGATTCGACGGACGCATCTCGCGATGGAATTGGACTCGTCATGAAAATGCGCGGCCTGCAGTGGACACAATTTCTGGCCCAGGACGCCCTCTTTTTCATCTACGAAGTGACCAATACCGGAACCGTTACGCTTCCCCGCACGGCTGTCGGTCTCACCGTTGGTACGCTTGCCGGGGGCGATGGTGACTCACAGGATGACCTGGCCTTCTTTGACCAGCTCAACCGGATCGTGTATTCGTACGACGCACCCCCGTTCACGGGCAACGAGGGGCAGAACGTGGGCATCGTGGGTTATGCGTTCATGGAAAGCCCGGGCAATGACATCGATGGAATCGACAACGACGGCGACGGTGATCCTTTCGAGGTGCCCGGCCGCGACATTGATGGTTTCCCATTCGTCACCGGTGGCCTGGAGGGAGTAGGTAATGTTTTTACGCCCAATGATTTCCAGCCACGCAACATCCAACCGGGCGATCCCCTTGTGCTTATCGATCCGGATACGTTTGAGCGGAGCATTGTCTACGTTCCCGATGACGGAAGCTCCATAACTGTATCGTCCCAGGGTAAACAGTATACCGTGGGCCCGGGTACGCAGCTCGACGAGGCAAGGACCATCATACGCTCTCAGATTGGACAGCAGGAAGTCGTTGAGAAGAATCTGATTGATGACGATCTGGATGGCTTGATAGATGAGGACGAGGAATTGCACTTCCTGCGTCGCAGGCAGAATTTCTCGGGTGAGATAGAGGAGCTTCCACCCGTTCGGTTCAAGAATTACGTAGGCTTCGCCGAGGACATCAGGGGCCGAGCGGCCACACGCGAAGACTCGGTCCGGCACGGTCTGCTCAATCCGATGATCGATGAATCGGGTCAGGACGGCATAGATAACGACGGTGACTGGGACCCCTTCACGGACGACGTAGGTGCCGACGGGGTGGCCGGCACGGGTGACGCCGGGGAGGGTGACGGCGTGCCGACACCGGGCGAGCCCAACTTCGATGAGTTGGATGTCAACGAAACGGACCAGGTCGGTCTGTCCAGTTTTTTCTACTTCACACCGCCCGGTGGATTGCGCATGAACGATGACCAGCGGCTCTGGGAGGCGATGACGCCCGGCTTCTTCACAACGAACGAAGAACTCGTGGCACAGCAGAGCCAGGGAGGCGTGGATGGCGACTTCATCTTCGGGTCCGGGTATTTTCGACTGGCTCCGGGGCAGACGCACCGCTTTTCGCTTGCCCTCGTGTTCGGCAACGGGGAGGACTTTGCCCAGAAGCTGGCGACCATCACAAACAATGTGGAAACAGTCCAGGAGATATACGACCGCAACTACAATTTTGCGCGGCCACCCGACAAGCCAATTCTCTCGGCCGTTCCCGGCGATGGTAAAGTCACACTGTTCTGGGACTCGCGGGCGGAGGCATCCATCGATCCCGTACTCGGCATGGACTTCCAGGGCTACCGTATTTACAAAAGTACCGATCCCTTTTTCCGGGATCCGCGACCCATCACGGATGTGTTCGGAAATCCCTCACTCCTCGCGCCCATCGCGCAATTCGACTTGAATGACGGCATCAACGGCCTCTGGTTCGGTGATCCGACGGTGATGGGGCGCGTACGCGGCGTACCCTTCAATCTCGGCGAGGATACCGGGCTGTCACATTCTTTTGTGGATACGGACGTCGAGAACGGGCGTACCTATTATTATGCTGTGACGGCCTATGATCGCGGCAGCGACGCCTTTTTTCCTGCAGAAAACTCGCGCACAGCAACGGTTCGCGAGGATGGAACGGTCCAGACCGATCTGAACGTGGTAGAGGTTGTCCCCAATGCGCCGGTGCTTGGTTTTCAGCAGGGTGGGGTTTCGGAGTCGGTAGCTCACATCGCGGGTCCGGCGACAGGAGAGATCTTCGTGGAAGTGCTCGATCCGCGTATGCTCACCCAGGACACAGAGT
>Ga0210044_10010586_pt1 | contig 10944 bp, 12 predicted proteins | sample CryGey13umfilter_2_FD_183959 | JGI IMG/M metagenome (GOLD analysis project Ga0210044, IMG submission 183959) | Groundwater microbial communities from aquifer in Utah, USA - Crystal Geyser 4/9/14 3 um filter (SPAdes) (version 2) | ecosystem: Environmental > Aquatic > Deep subsurface >...
GTAGTGCTACAATAATTGATGAAAACAACTTTTTATACAGGAGTTGGGGACAAGGGAATATCTAACACGGGGAAAAAACAATTCGCCAAAGATGATCCGATATTTATGTTGCTTGGCTCACTTGATGAATGTACTAGCTGGCTTGGTCTAGCTAAGGTTACCGCCAGTGGCGATTCAAAAATGAAGCGGATTGGCAACTGGTTGTTAGCCTTGCAAGAAATGATGTTTATTGCGCAAGCCGAAGTCGCTACGATAGCGTTTGACTATGGGAAATACGAGGATAAAATCCGTAAATTCCCGTTTATAAAAGAAAATCATACACATGATTGCGAAGAAATGATAGGCAAAATTGACCAAGAGTTGCCGATGTTAAGGAGTTTTATTCTTCCTGGTGGCTGTGAGCTTGCAGCGCAATGCGATATCGCACGAACAATTGCCAGAAAGGCAGAGCGTTACGCAGTAATTACCACACGAACGGTCAAGTTTTCTGCTGAGTTGCTGGCGTTTCTCAATCGACTTTCCAGTGCTTTATTCGCACTGGGTAGATACGCGAACTTCCTAAAAGGTATAGCTGAAGAACACCCAAGGTATTAATCTTTGTCTGTAATGGAGTTGATATACTTCACAAATGCGGTTACTTCTGTCGATTTGCTGGTCATTCGTGGCGATCTATTTGTTTCCAAGATGTAGTGAACGCCTGTTTTGCTATTTACCAAAATGTCGGACCTTGCCCATGAGAGATTGAGTAGTTTGCTGGCTTTTATCGCCATTTCTTTGATTTTTGTTGGAACTTCGTCTGTTGGAACAAAGACTTCTGTGGCACCACCGGAAGCATGATTCATAAAGGTAGTGTCGTCCTTTTTGCGATAGCTTTTTTCGGCAGATAGTACGCGATCGTTTCCTACTATGACGCCCCAATCAAAATCGTTTTCAATATATTCCTGAAAGATAAAGTCGGTATATTCATCTGTTTGGAAAAGCTTTTCTTTTAGTTCCTTAAGGTCGTGTGCAATAAAGCTATTTCTGCCGAAAGTACCTTTTACATCCTTCGCAATTAAGGGAAACTTGCAAACTGTTGCAATTCCTTCAGCGCGGCGAGTATATTCATTTCTGGAGCAATAATAAGACCTAGGTTGAGCCATTCCCGCTAAGGCAAACAGCGTCATATCTACTAATTTTGTGCTGCCCGCTCCTTCATTAACTACCGTATGTGGGCGCTTGTGGTGGGTTAGGTACAACGAAATTGCATATGCAAGGTCGCGTTTGCTCCAAGATCCGGTTACCCACACGTAATCAAAATCACGCAAATCTACCCCTTTTATTAAGAAGCGAATATCGTTTTTGCTAATGATTACCTCGACATTTCTGTAAAACCCACGAATCAACCTGCTTTTCTTTAACAGCTGTGCTTTAACCTCCCCAAAATTCATTGGAGGATTAAAGACAAGCACTGTTGGTCTTTTCATAAGTAAACTATTTTACCCTCTGTTGGGTACAAATGTAAGTGCAATACCTGTTTTGTTAGCTCGTCCCGTACGTCCGATGCGGTGAATGTAATCCTCGAAACTGTTTGGAATATCAAAGTTAATAACGTGCGTAATGTTAGAGATATCCAATCCACGCGCAGCAACGTCGGTTGCAAGCAAAATGTTTGCTTTACCAGCTTTGAAATTTTCAATAGCGCGACTTCGTTGCGTTTGCCTTTTGTCGCCGTGAATAGATTCGACCTTAAACGACATATCCTTAAGAATTTTCTCGAGTTTGTCGACGTGCCACTTCATGTTCACGAAAACGAGTACTTTTTCGAATTCATCGCGTTTTAGAAGTTCGGCAAGCTTGTCAATCTTTTCCTCTCGGCTGCCCACACGAATGACATCTTGGTCAACATGCTGAGCAGTTTCACCTGTTTTTACGGAAACTTTGACGTGATCACGCTTCAGAATCATGTTAATAATGCTTTCGATTCGTGGATCCATGGTTGCGGAAAAGAATAACGATTGGCGCTCTTTTGGTAAATAGCCAATTAAGTACTTAATGTCGTTAATGAATCCCATGTCCAACATACGGTCAACTTCGTCTAAGACGATTGTGCCAATATTTGATAAGTTGAGGATTTTACGGTCCAGTAAGTCTTTTAATCGTCCAGGAGTTCCCACAACAAATTGTGGATTTCTACGAAGCTGAGAAATTTGGCTAGACATACTTGCACCACCAATACACATAGCTCCAGACATGCGTAAATCCCAGGTCAACAAGTAAAGCTCGTCGGCGATTTGCTCGGCAAGTTCGCGGGTTGGCGTGATAATTAAACATTTTTCTGCTGGATTTTTAGAAATTTTATCGATGATTGGAATCAAGAAGGCTGCAGTTTTACCCGTACCAGTATTGGCGATACCGAGCATATCTTTTCCTGCAAGAATGTGTGGTATGGTTTGGTCTTGAATAGGCATTGGTGTTGCAAAACCCTTAGATAAGATATTCTTTTTGAGGATTTCGTTGATTGCAAGGTCGTTAAATTCGAAAGAATGCTTATATGGTGCGGTTTCTGCTATTGGCTTTGCCCTGCTGACGAATTTTCGTTCGTCGATGGTACTTTCTGGTCTGCGACCTCTGCCGCCACCACCGCGGTTTGGACCTCGGTTTCCACCGCCACCGTAACTAGAGCCACGGCCGGAGCCTTGAAAACTAGTATTACTGCCGCCGTAGCTACCGCCACGAGGTGCATAATTATTGCGAAATGCCATATAAATGGTTGTTAAAGTTATTAATGCCTTACGGATTTTTTGAAAATCCGTAACTCGAGGCACTCGAGAGATTTGTTAGAATCCAAGACGGAAACGGCACTCCTCAGTATTTATTACAAGGTGTGCAGTAATCGCACAAAACGAGAAGATATCTAGGAATGTTTCATCAAAAAAATGCGCTGTTTGCGTCAATTTTCACAGAACAACAGTTCTGCGGATTTCTTATTCCTTCGAATAATGCCTAAATGCTGGGAGATTTGTATACTACCCGAGGCACAAGCCCCGAGATGTTCTTTAACAACCGAAGCTTTAAATCGCTTTGTAAACGTATTATAGCAGAGTCGGGGAAGATAAGCTACTATACGGTATGGCACAGGTGATAGAATTGCACGACGAATTCGATAGAATGCAGCTAATTTACGGGGAAAAATCACTACGTTCAATATACGGAGCAGGGCAGGTGATAAATCCGAAATTCTGTTTTGTATTTATGAATCCGACCGGTCGAAATGTTTCAGCATCTCCTGCGTGGAAAGGCATGCGTGCTCCTTGGATAGGGACAAAACAAGTTTGGAAATTATTCGTTACAACCAAATTGTTAAGCGAAAATATATATGAACAAATAACTTCCCTAAAACCCACAGATTGGACACCTGATTTTGCGAAAACGGTATATGAAGATTTGGCCGAGCATTCTGTTTATTTAACGAATCTTGCAAAGTGTACGCAACTCGATGCACGCCCTTTACCAAATCAGGTATTCAAAGAATATCGTGAATCGCTTCTTCGAGAAATTGAAAGTGTGAAGCCCTTGTATGTGGTGACTCTGGGAAACCAGGTCTCCTCGATAGTGTTGCAGCGCGTTATCTCTGTCGGTATTAATACTTCGGTTGACGATCCGCAAACAGTTGTTACGAGAAATAGTACTTTCAATGTTTACCCCGTTCATTATCCCGTTGGGCAAGGACTCAGAAATATGCCTTTATCGGTGAGAAAGATTTCTATGCTTCTTTCAAAATAGCTACTTCAAAAACGGAGTGTAATCTATCAACGTAATCAAGAGAGTCATAATAGCAGCTGCATATAAGGTAAGAAGTGCGACTTTGTGCAGGTCAGTTGCTTTGACTGCTTTCCTTAATATAACTAGTGTCAAAGGAAAGGCAATAACAAATGCCAGTGTATGCGATATCATTCTGCCGATACTGGCAACCGCAAGATCGCCCATTTGAACGGCTGATACAAACTCATAAAGGGAAAGTAACAGTGCCAGAATTATTCCTATAGCGATATCGGACTTTGGATTATTTACAGGTCTAGAAAAAAACCAAAACATAAATAGTGATGCAATAACAAAGACACCGGTAAAAGTAAGATACCCTAGAAAATTGCTTTGAGAAGTAGGCGGCAAGGTCGTAAATGTAAGTTTGGTGTTTTCGAGAAGGACAATGGTACCAGTGGATAATGTGGCACCAAGTATGGTTACCAGAACAGTGAATGGTAGCTTTTGTTTGAGTATTTTGTTAACGTAGACTGCCCCCGATATTCCCAGTAATGCAAGAAAGTTAGGGATAAATTCAAAGAAAGATATAGCAATGAATGAAAACAAGTAATGCATAGTTATACTCTTTGCGTATGCAACCAATACGAGTAAATAATCGGCACGAGTACCATAACAAACAAGAATGTCATAAAGACTGCAAAAGCATATTGTCCTAGTAGTAGTGTTAGCAACAATACAATTGAGCCGTAAGCGAAACTTTTTGCCGCCAGTTGATGAGTCAAATCCCAGTTTTTCTCACTATGTAGTGTCCAGGGAACACGAATTCCGATTGTATAGTTACTTTTTGCTTTCTTGAGTAAATTGCTGACACTGAAAAAAAGCACTGAAAGGGCAGGAATCATGTAGTTTTGTATTGGGAATTTATAACCAAGTGAATACATTGTTGTGTAAATGAACATCCCAATGGTAAAAGCAGTCATAACAACAACAAACCAAGAATAATTTCCTTCGAATTTCTGAATATTTGTATATTTTGGATCAATTTTAGGAATTAAAGTCATTAGAAGGGGTAAACCGATACATAAGCCAAGAAACATTACTATGTGACCGTTTTTTGAAACATATCCGTCTACTTCGCCTAGCGCATTCCAGTGACTGGGGACAATGGAAGGTAGTTGTTGATATGAAAAGATGGCGAGCAAGATTGCTGCAAGTATCAGCAATAAAGTAAAGATTGTTTGTAGTTTCATTCTTATATTCTAGCACTGAATAATAATTTCTTGTACACTGAGTAATGTCAGTAGCGGAATTAGAACATTTTTATGAAGCCAATCTTCCAAAGATATATCGTTTTTACTTTTACAAAGTATTAAATCGAGAAATCGCCGAGGATTTAACTAGTCAAAGTTTTCTCAAGTTCGTACAGGAGGTTTCGAGACGTGTTATCAAAAAGCCAAAAGCTTTTCTTTATGGTATAGCCCGACATGTAATTATGGATTTTCTGCGCGTCAAATACCAAGGCAAGGAAGTCCCGCTGGACGAAGAGGACGAGACGCTAATCGCAGATTTCGAAGCGCCAGAAGTCCATATTCTTGATTATCTTGAGCGATTACTGCCTAAAGTGCCAGAAAAACAGGCGATTGTGCTACGGCTGCGATTTCTTGAAAAGCTGTCGCTACAAGAAATTGCAACGAAACTGGACAAAGACGTCAATTATGTGAGTACAACGCAAAAACGGGGCTTTATATCCATCAAAAAGCTACTTCAGTGTACAGACGTCCCGACTAATATTGTAGAGGATGAACTATGAACAATGTAAAAGGCAAAACACAATTGCCACCGCACGAAGTTTCGGAGGAGGAGCTTACAACGCTCTTTCAAGAAGCTGCAGTACCCAGGGCTGAATTTGCGAAAAACCTGAAGGAGCAGGTACTTTTACAGGCTCAAAACAGCAAACCTCGCAATAATTTCTTTTCACTATTTATGACGAAACTATCAAAACCAGCTATGCAATTAGGGGTAATTGGAGCAGTTTTGCTTATTGGCGCAGGTGCTTTTAGCTATGACTACTTGAATAAGAATTCACAATTCGCCAACCAAACTGAAATTCTTGCCCAAATAGCACAAGCAAATCAGCAAAAACCAAAGGCAAATGCCGAGTCTACATCGTTAAGTACCGGTATCGATGTAAAAATGAACTCGTACGTGCTTGCTCTCGAGAATCGAAATTTTACCTACCGAAAAACCACTAATGAAAATACGCTAGGCGCCGCCGCTGATCGTTGTTCACCATTGATTGTCTTTAATAGAGAAGTGACACGTGAGGTTTATAGCGAATTCTACGCGAATAAGACGGATCCATTTTCTACGTATTATCTAAGTGTTTCCTATGCAGGAGATACTATTTTTGATTACACACTAAACAGAGGTTCCGAGCAATGGCAACATAGAGGCGGTTCGTATGCAGTGCATATGAAAGATTTGCAGGAAATCAGACCAATGTTATTGCAAACCGATGATCAAATACAAGCCAATACAGGTGCAGAAATCTCAAGACCAGGTGTTGTGACACCATTTTTTGGAGATGGAGCTAAAATTGTAGGTAAAGAGACAAGAAATGGTAAACGAGTATACAAAATTGTACTAGCGACTCATGTATCGTGTAGTAATCCTCCCAAAACAGTTGGGGGCATACGTCCAGAGGAAGAAATATATATAATTCAGCAATCAACGACCCCAGCCACGTATATAACCTATGCTGACGTTAATACTTACGCAATTGTGCAGGAAGAAATGTATATTGGCACAGTAACAACGCGAAACCTTGTCTACAGAAAAAGTACAACAGAACAAACGTCTATGACGGGCTTAACGTCAGAAGTAGAAAAAGAATTTACCTTTAACCTGAACGTTTCGCAGAAAACGGTAGATGCATCTCAAGAGAATTATGAAAAAGGGTATAGAACCTCGATAGTCGATTATCTTAACGCAAAGGGTGGTTATGTACTGGTACTTTCCGGAGATCGACCATTAATGTCAGCGAGTTCGCCCTATGTAACATATGTTCCTGATACAGGGAAGCATCTAATTGACCGTGCATTTTACTCAAATACTCCGGCGGGGCAAGCGCTATTTGATGATAACAAAGATATGTATAAACAAACACTTGAGCCCAACAGAGTGTATCCGTTTCTTACTCTAACCTACTCGTATTCAGGTACAACCCAAGACAAAATCACCTCGATTTCTGTAAGTGAGACGAATGCACGACTAAAGGGGCTTGCTGCTTTAGAAGCGTTCGGTTCCTCGATGAATATGAAGGCAAATGGTACTGCTACGTTGACGATTGGTGGCAGAAAGCTTGTTGCAGAGGTTTTTGAATCATTCTTTGAAGGGACCAGTGAACCAGGCTCAGACGGCTCTTCAGATAATCTAGCAGAAAATGGAGCGCAACCGATGCCCCCAATTAAGGGAGAACCCTTGTACAAAGAAATGGTACTTGTGTTTAGAAATGGTGATGTTACCTCGGTAGTTACTGTTGGAATGGAATATTCGATGACGAAAGCCGAGTTAGCAAAACTGCTTAACTTCGAAGAAGTAAGTACCACTGATACGACCAGACTGGATAAAGAGTTAACGACCGCATTACAACAATTGCAGGTGTTGTATTAATAGTAGCGCCGTTTGCGGCCAGTCCCGTTTCTTATGTTGAGGTATTTGCGAAATTCGCAGCCAATGCCTTCCCAGTTTTCTGCACTTAGCTTGATTGGTTTTCCGTTTAGAGTTAAGTACGGAAAATCCTTTACTGAGGTAGCGGTTAATGCAAGAACAGTTTGTTCGGGGGTAACTTTATTATTTAGCAACTTCATTGTTGGAATTGAGCCAGGTCCACAAGGGAATTCCTTAAATAGATCGATAAAGGTTGGGAATTGATAGGCAACATCAATTAATACCTCAGTCCACAGAAACTTTACATTAAAGCCAAAAACGGGGAGAATCTTACGAAGCGCGCTAGTAACCGAGATGTTTTCGAAACTTTCTATGTATTCTGCAATTTCTTGGATAGCAGTAGGGTAGTAGTAGCAGAAAAATTTCTCACGAGTAGGCCAAGAGCTTTTCTGGATAACGCTAATAGGAAAAACATAGGCGTTTCCGTATTTTGGTGAGGGTAGATTCAATAATTTTGTATAAACTTGCTCGTTATGTTTGACATCAAAACTAAGCAGACCTATTTTTTTGATAGTTTCTGTGTTGCAAATACTCCTGCAAAAGAGCATATTTAATAACCACAACGAGAAGTTGCTTTCAATTGGCTTAAGTAGGGTATGAAAGAATATTGTTTGTCGGTCTAGCTCACGGTAGATGTTACAGAATCGGTAAATACTTAAGATCGGATCTCTAGTGTATGGTATTTCTTCGCCGTACTCTTTTTTGTTGAATATGAGCATCCTTTCGGTAATAAATGCCGTTATATCTTCATAAATCGAACTCGAGTATATGACCTCATTACTCCTTTTCGCATAGATGTCGGTATGTTTCTGCCAATGTTTGTATAGTAGTTTTAGCCTTTCGGAGATTTCCACAATAAAATTGTTGCACGATACAGAGGGAATTACTAGGTGAACAGGGAAAACTTTTTTGTCAATTCTCTTGCTTCTTCTTTGTTCATGAAAAAGCATATGCCAAAGTATTCCAGATTAGCCTCGGAAGTGTTATGCGTATTTTCATGTTGTTCGGCATAAGTACCGACGGTCATAGTACTGGTAAAGTCTGTAAATACCGTTCCCTTTGCGAGCAGTAGAATTCGTAAATCGCGTATTTTGTTACTGTTATCTGCTTTTAGCACGATATAACCGTTGTCGGAGATGCTTTTGTGCGAACCTCCGTCCTTATCGAAGTAGAATTGAAAGCGCATGGGTTTCAAATTGTTTGCATGCAAAGCCACTAGGCCGGCGGTCATGTGGCCAAGAGCGTTAAATAAACGTGCATGTTCTATCTTTTTGTTTAAGACACACACGAATTGGTCAGTTGTAGGAACAAAATCCATAGGTATTCAAGATTAAATTAATTGTGACTGTATAGTGCGAAATCCCTTGTTTGTAGTTTTAGTTGCCAAGTAGAGGTATCGACGTTGACATCATTTCTAGTAATGTAGTAATCACCTGAAAGTAGGGTGCTTATGGGCTTTTCTGTTGACGGCGGGATATATGGCCAATTATATGAGTAGCCGGCAGGATTGGTCTTAACGTATATCAGATCGAACTGCAGATAATACTTGAAAACTAAGAAATCAAGTGGAGAATCGACAACAACCGTTTGTTCAATGACAGAATCCTTTGGAATTGCTCCAATTATTGTAGTGTAGGGCTTTCCATGGTTTGGAATGACCACAAAACCAAGTAACACGACATACAGTGCAATGCCCCGCCAAATTTCATCACCAATGATACTCCACCAGACATACCCAGCAAGCAGTAAAAAGAAGGTGCTATAGCCGAACACATAGCGGTCAACGTAGGTAAACAACCCAAGCGTTGAAACTAAAATGTCCAAGGCAAGGGGAACAATACCTATTGCACTTAAGACCAGTAGTTCCCGCTTTTTCTCAATGGAGATCGCTCTTTGGTATGCCAAGACTAAGACGACAACAGCACTAATTAGAAACAGAAAACCAATATTCTCTGTAGATATAGGAAAGGAAAGTTGATTAGTTGGTGGTAAGTCGAGTGCTTGGCGGTCAACACCAAAGAGAAAAGAAGCAATAGTTCGCGGAATAACAGATAAATTGGCTTCTGGAATCCAACCGAGGTTCTTTTTCATAATTGTCTCTCTTATTCCCAGTCGGTCCCAAATAAAAACCGTAGAGAGAAATCCAACGATAGATATCCATGAGGCATTTGTCCAGAAGTTTGGCTTGTCTAAGATTTTATTGTCTTGAAGCACTATCAATAGATAGGCGACAACGTAGCCAGACACAATCAAAATACTGAGGTAGTGGGTGAAATAGATCACAACCATGCTGACAAGCCATATAGCCATATTTACAGTAAATTGGTATGGTTTTTTAATGGTTTTGAGGAAAAAATAGACCGACCCGAGCATAAGCAGAAACAAAAAAGCATAAGAACGCGCTTCTCCTGAGTATGTCACGTAAAATGGCGAAACTGCAATAACAAATGCAGCAACCAACCCGAGTTTCTTTTTACCCTCAATTGATAATGCGGTAAATTGTTGGATTACCAAAAATATCATTGGGATTGCTGCAAGTCCGGAAACAAATGACACAAGCCTAAGAGTAAAGGGCGTATTTATGGTTGAATCAGTAACCAACTTCACCAAGCTGTAGTAAATCGGTGGATGATTCTTGTCCTGCTTTATTACTGCCATCATTTCTTTCCACGATTGGCGTACGGTAATGCCAGTGAAAGCTTCGTCGTACCAAAGGTCAGTCTTATATAGTTCGGGCACACGTAGAAAAGTACCAACAAGCAAAATAAATCCAAGTAAGACGGGAATTGTCCATTTGTTTTTGAAAAAATCATTCATAGTTGAGATTTTACGGATTCCTGCGTACAATGACAAGTGTCCAAAGAAAATTCAAACGCAGTCCTTTCGCTAATTTCCTTTTTGAAAAAAAGACAATCCTTTATCATGTATATAACCATCGGCGTCGTGGGCTTGGTATGGGAAATGCTGCTATTCACGGTTTTGTTTGGTTCGGCTCATGTTCCTTATGCAATTGCTAACGTTTTTGCTATGTGGGTTGCTATAACGCATAACTTTTTGTTAAACGCCTTTCTCAATTTCAAGAAAACGGATCGAATTTGGTCAAGATATATAACCTTTTTGTCAGTTGGAGCGGTGGGCATTATTGTGAGTGATACAATTTTGGTAGTAGCTCACGAGATGTTTAACTTACCAATCTTGTATATAAAGTTAGCGACCATACCGGTGATTGCGATAGTGCAGTATATGGTGAATAAGAAGTTTTCGTTTAAGAAATGAGGGATATTTATTTTTAATGAAAACCTTGTAGGGTTGGCAGCGATTTATTCATTACAAAATAATCAACAGGGCCTGGGGAAAAATGCAAGAACATGAGATAATGGAGCAGTAATTTAACTGCCCCCTAGCATGGCAAAACAATACATTCAGTCAGTCAATACCCAATCACTTTTGTATCTCGGAAATTCTGGTTCT
>Ga0210044_10010589_pt1 | contig 10941 bp, 9 predicted proteins | sample CryGey13umfilter_2_FD_183959 | JGI IMG/M metagenome (GOLD analysis project Ga0210044, IMG submission 183959) | Groundwater microbial communities from aquifer in Utah, USA - Crystal Geyser 4/9/14 3 um filter (SPAdes) (version 2) | ecosystem: Environmental > Aquatic > Deep subsurface > Groundwater...
CCAATACAGATGGCTTTAAAGCTTTCGTCCCAGCTTGTATTTTGTAAAAAACATTAATTGTAGAGGGGGATGAAAATATAATTGTAGAATTTTTTGATATTTAAACTTTTTTACAAGCTCCAAGGCAAATTCATTCCCATGTTTTTCTTTGCCTACAAATTTTAGCTTGCCTTTTAACTCTTTTATAATTTTTGCAGTTTGTGGTGTTATGGTGTAAACGGGTTTTTCTCTCCATGCTCGGTTAATTTTATCTATAGAATACACTGCATTTTTAGAGGTAAAAAGCAAGGCATCATAAGTAAAAAAATCAACCTCTTGCTCTATTAATTTTATCTCAATCATAGGCAGATTTTTCGCCCATTTTACTTTTTTATCACTTAAAATATATATGCGCATTCTGCTGTTTCTGATATTAGTAATAATTGATTTGAAATATCTTTTTATTTTCTTGATAATTGAATCAAAGTCATTAATTACGATTGATTTGTTTTCATCTATAAAAAATCTTATATCATTGCTGCTGAGTGCATGGGTCACTTTAATAAGCTCACAAAAGAGGTCGTCTTTGCTCCCTTTTTTGTCTAGTATGAGTAAATTTTCTTTAAAATCATATTCATAATGTATCAAATTTAGAGGTTCAAGTAAGTCCTTAATTCCTTGCATCTTTATATTTCTTTTATAAGTCTCAACTAATTTATTTTTTAAATATTTTAATTGAAAATTATATCATTAAAGCTATTTGTAAATTAATCGTGCAAAAAGCTAAACAAACTTTCCACATGCCCAGATTAGCATTAATTTTCATTAAGTCCAAATTTTGGTTATAATCTTTTTTTAATTAAAGGGATTATATGCTGAAAACTATTGGCAAATATATATTTATGATTGAACTTGGATATAAGTATATAGGGGTTTTTAAAAAGACTTATTTTCACCCATTTATATCGCAAAAACCGGCTTACAAACAACTTTCATTCGACCGTCAGGCTTACTCAAACTCTGTTTTAGAATTTTTAAATATAGAGGTAAATTTGATTGGTAAACTGCCTGAGCAAAATAAAATTTTATACGCTATGAATCATCGCTCTCTTTTAGACATCATCGTGATGGAACATCTATTCTCAAAGCACGATAAAAATGGTGTGTGGATAGCAAAAGAGGAGTTGTTTGCTCCTATTTACGGTGGTTTTTTTAAGTACAGCGGATGCTTGAGTGTTAACTTGGAGAGTAAAAAAGGACTGCTAAGTTTCTTTAAAAAAATAAAATCCACACTCTCAAAAGTTGATGATTTAAATATTTACATTTTCCCTGAAGGCGAAAGAAACAAGGGTGAGGGAATTTTAGAATTTCAAAGTGGTGCTGCAAAGATTGCAAAGGCAAATAAGCTCGATATTGTGCCCGTATTTATTAATGACACGCTAGAGAGTGTATTTAAGAAGGCTCCTTACAAAGAGAAGAAAATCGTTCATATTCATGTTGGTGACATCGTAAATACACAAACGCTTGAAGATGATTATAAAAACTTTATGAAAAATGCAAAAGAGGTAAAACAGTGAGTAAAATGAAACTAGGTGTAAACATAGACCATGTGGCAGTACTAAGAGAAGCAAGACGAGTGAATGACCCCGATATTTTGCAGGCTCTTTATGTGGCATGTGCAAATGGCGCTGACCAGATTACTATTCATTTAAGAGAAGACAGACGTCACATTCAAGATAGTGATGCTAAAAATATCATTCAACACTCTAGTCTGCCCGTTAATTTAGAGTGTTCTATAAATAAAGAAATCTTAAATATAGTTTGTAAACTTAACCCCCATCGTGCAACTTTGGTTCCCGAAAAAAGAGAAGAGGTGACAACAGAGGGCGGACTTGATGTTTTTACTTATGAAGACCAAATATCATATGCCATAGAGCAGTTGCACGACTCACTTATCCCTGTTTCACTTTTTGTCGATCCGAGCATAGAAGCGATGGATAAGTCAAAAAAATTAGGCGCTGAAATGGTTGAGCTTCATACAGGGACTTTTGCAAATCTGTTTGCCATGCTCAACTCCTCTCTGCCCTACTCAAACCACTCTGTAAAAGAGTTCGAACTACCCCGTTACGAGCTTTCAGAGCGACTTGAAAAAGCACTTGAAGATATCAAAAATTCTGCTATTCATGCTAACAAAATCGGGCTTGAAGTAGCGGCCGGACACGGGCTCAACTACCATAATATTCACGAGATGATGAAGATTAAAGAGATAATTGAGTTAAATATCGGTCAATGTATAATTGCGAAAAGTGTTTTCACCGGCTTAGCAGATGCTGTTAAAGAGATGAAAAGACTCACGACAAGATAGATGATAAAACCTACAATAGCTATAAGCGTCGGCGATTTAAACGGAGTGGGAATTGAGATAGCTCTAAAATCCCACGAGGAAGTCTCCACGTTATGTCATCCTCTTTACTGCATAAATGATTTTATGCTTACGCAAGCTGCAAAACTTTTAGATGTTAAAGTTCCGAATGATTTTCATATTTGGCATGTGGAAGGTGAATTTGAGATAAAAATCGGCAAAGTAGACTCGGCATGTGGAATGTACTCGTATAACTCTTTTATGAGTGCTGTAAAACTCTGTGAAGAGAAAAAAGCCGATGCAGTCGTAACTCTGCCTATTCACAAAGAAGCTTGGATGTTAGCTGGTTTAGAGTTCAAAGGGCACACCGACCTGCTGCGAAAACACTTCAACAAAGATGCCATTATGATGCTTGGCTGTGAGGAGATGTTTGTAGCACTTTTTACCGAGCACGTACCGCTCAAAGATGTCGCCGCTTCTATAAAATATAAAAAATTAAAACAGTTCTTTTTAGATTTGCATGCAACTATTTCAAAAGATAAAATCGCGGTTCTTGGTTTAAATCCACATGCCGGAGACAACGGGGTTTTAGGAGATGAAGAAATTATAATTACTAAGGCTATAAAAAGTGCAAATAAAAAAGTAGGTTTTGAGCAGTTTGTCGGTCCTATAGTTCCGGATGTTGCCTTTGCTCCGCACTTTCGCAAAAATTTCAACTATTATGTTGCTATGTATCACGACCAAGGCTTAGCCCCGCTCAAAGCTCTTCACTTTGATGAGAGTGTCAATATTTCTTTGAACCTCCCAATAGTGAGAACCTCCGTAGATCATGGGACTGCTTATGATATTGCCTATAAATCAGAGGCGAAAACTCTTAGTTATATCAACGCTATAAAGAGTGCTATCGGATTAATAAATTTATAAATTTTCCAGTATTCTTTGAACAACTTCGGCCGGATTTTCAGAGTTGTAAATCGGGCGGCCAACCACTATAAAATCGACCAAAGCATTTTTTGCAAATGCTATGTCAGCTACCCTTTTTTGGTCACCTGCCTCTTCACCAAAAGGACGAATTCCAGGAGTCAGCGTCATAAACTCTTTTGAAGTCACGCCTTTGATAGACTCACTCTCAAAGGCAGAGCACACAACACCGTCAAGTCCACTCTCATAAACATCTTTTGCAAACTGGTCAGCTTTGGATGCAATATCTTTTTCATAAACTTCACTAAACTCTTCTTCACTAAACGAAGTCAGCGCTGTGACTGCCAAAACAATCGGCCGTGACTCATAATTTTTTAACCTATCCATAACTTCACTCATAGCACGTTTTCCTGCACTTGCATGTACATTGAACATATCAACGCCAAGTCCCATAATAGACTCTGCAGCATCAGCCATAGTGTTTGGTATGTCATAAAGCTTTAAATCTAAAAATATTTTAAAATCAGGATTTATTTTTTTAAGTTCCAGTAAAAAGTCTTCACCGTCGCGAATGTATGTTCGAAGTCCGACTTTAAGCCAAATGTCATAACTTTTTATTTTTTCTACCAGCTCTAAATTTGCTTGTTTTGTAGGGAGGTCAAGGGCTACGCAAAGTTCCATAATTACTCTTTTTATATTATTTGTGAAATTATAGCATTCTTGGCATGTGGAAATTGTTAAGAGTATCTTGGCATGTGGAAATTTTAAATTCTCGAGATTTGTCCCGAGAATTTAAAAAGAGAATAAAAAAAACTATATTTTACAAGACTGAACTAGACTCGCAATAATAGCAACAATACTTGGATCTTCAAGAGTTGAGATATCCTGAGTGATTGCTTCACCCTTGGCGATTGAGCGTAAAATACGACGCATAATTTTACCTGAACGAGTTTTAGGAAGTCCTGGAGTAAAAACCATGTCATCACAAACAGCGATATTACCTATCTCTTTTTTAATTACTTTGTTAATCGCTTTAACTTCTTCAACTTCATCAGCTATACCTTTATCAGATTTAAGCACAATGTATGCAAAGATGCCTTCTCCTTTAATTTCATGTGGCTTACCAACAACTGCAACTTCGGCTACATTTGGATGTTTTTTGATAGCCGCTTCAACTTCAGCCGTTCCCATTCTGTGTCCTGAGACATTGATAACATCATCGGTACGACCCGTAATAGTAATATAGCCATCTTCATCATAACGAGCACCGTCACCAGTAAAGTAAACCGGTTTGCCCTCTTTTTTTACATCACCGAAATAAGATTTCACAAATCTCTCTTCATCACCCCAAACACCGCGAATCATAGCAGGCCATGGGCGAGTAATACACATAAGACCCGTCTCACCTACTTCCGTTTTTGCACCATCGGCATCTAAAATTTCTGCCATTATTCCAGGCAATGGAAATGTTGCACATCCCGCTTTAATTGGTGTAGCGCCTGGAAGTGGGGAGACAACATGTCCACCGGTCTCAGTCTGCCAGTAAGTGTCTACAATAGCACATTTAGAATTACCGACCTCTTCGTAGTACCATTTCCATGCCGGAGGATCAATAGGCTCACCAACTGTTCCGAGAATTTTTAGAGATGACAGGTCATATTTTTTAGGCTCATTTTCACCCATTTTGTGTAAAACACGAATAGCAGTCGGCGCCGTATAAAATTGGTTAATTCTATGCTCTTCTATCATTTTCCAAGGACGACCGGCATCAGGATGCGTTATAACACCCTCAAACATTAAAGTTGTAGCACCCATAGCAAGTGGACCGTAAACTATATATGTATGCCCAGTAATCCAACCGATATCTGCCGTACACCAGTAAGTGTCATTCTCTTTTACATCAAATACCCATTCCATAGTCATTTGAGCCCAAAGAATATACCCTGCAGAGTTATGCTGAACTCCTTTTGGTTTGCCTGTTGAACCCGATGTGTAGAGTAAAAAGAGTGGATCTTCAGCATCCATAACTTCGGGCTCACATTTTGTCGGCTGATGCTTAATCAATTCGTTGTAAGAGTAGTCACGTCCCGCTACCCAGGTAACTTCTTCATGATTTCTCTCAACTACCAGGACTTTTTTTACCGGTGTTTCTCCGCTTAAAGCTTCATCAACAACAGGTTTTAGCATATATGGCATATCTTTTCTATAGGCTCCATCTGCAGTGATTACGACTTTCGCCTCAGCATCTATGATTCTGTCTTTAAGTGCCTCAGCAGAAAAGCCGCCAAATACGATAGAGTGAATTGCCCCTATTCTTGCACATGCCAGCATTGCATAGGCAGCTTCAGGAATCATCGGCATGTAAATTACAACCCTATCCCCTTTTTTTACACCAAATTCATTTTTAAGTAAGTTGGCAAATTGATTTACATTATAGTAAAGTTCAAGGTATGTAATAATTTGCTTATCACCTCTATCACCTTCAAATATAATAGCTGCTTTATTTTTGCGAGTATCCAAATGACGGTCAATACATTGTGAAGAAACATTTAATTTTCCACCCTCAAACCATTTTACAAATGGAAACTTACTCTCGTCCAATACATTTGTAAAGGGTTCTATCCAATCAAGCTTTTCACTGGCATAATTTCCCCAAAAACCTTCATAGTCTTCAACAGCCGCATCTTGCAAGTCTTGATATTCACACATGTTTTTAATTCTAGCATTTTTGCTGAATTCTTTATTTGGTTTAAAAACCTGTTTTTTTTCAATTTCTGACATCAATTTTCCTTGTATGTTTTAACTTTTTCTTCTACGCTAGTATAATAAATTATATCTTATAAAAAATCAATTTTAGCTTGCATAAAGAAAAAAAATTATTTTTAAAATATGTTTTTACACATTCTCTTTACGCTTCAAATAGTTTTATTCTTAATCCTATTTTTAAAGCCTGTGTTTATCCTTGGTTTTAGCCCTTTATAGTACCCGTACGTTATAGCTTTTTTTAAAAGATAAGCTGTATAACCTTGCACTTTGATAAACTTAAAAACTTCTCCAACAGCGTACTTACCGCCAAGTGCCACAAACATTCCCATTATATTTGCTTTAAATGGTTCAGGTTCCTTTTTTTCTATACGAGTTTTTATAGCTTTTGCAACATACTCTGCACTCCGCTCAGCACTTTGAGCTGTCGGAGGTAAAATCTTCGAGTGTTCATCTCTCATCTCTACGCAATCTCCTATTGCAAAGACATTTTTATATCCGGAGACATTTAATGTTTTGTCAACCACCAACTGATTGATTCTATTTTTTTCACAATCTATTGCTTCATTTAAAGGAGGTGCTTTAATGCCGCCTGTAAATATCATAAAACAGTACTCCAAGTCCTCACCCTCTTTAAAGGATATTTTCTTTGAATCTACCTTTGATATAAAAGCATTTATCAGAATCTTTACACCCAATTTTTCAAGTCTTTTTTTGGTATTTTTTATAATAAAAGAACTCGTTCCAGGTAAAATAGTAGCACTTGCATCTATAAGATAAATATTTATATCTTTAGCTCGAACACCAATTGTTTTTTCATAGTTGTTCAGTACATAAGCCATCTCGGCAGCTACTTCAACTCCGCTTAATCCGGCTCCGCCGATGGCGATGTTGAACTTTTGCCCTTTTTCACTCAGTTTAGTGTTGAGTTTGTTATAAAGTAAATTTTCAAACTCTTTCCTAAAATTAAATGCACGATTTAAAAATTTAACCCCGTAACTGTTTTCTCTAAGTCCCTCTATAAATGAAAAGAAGTTTGTTCTTGCTCCAACTGCTAAAATGGCATAATCAAAAGTGATTTCTTCATCTTGGGAGTAAACAACCTTGGCTTTAAAATCCACAGAGGTAATTTTCGTCTGTATAAATTTGACTCTTTTAAACCCTTCACACCAACTTTGTAAATCAATCGCTATATCGTGCACGTCCAATTGTCCGGCTATATAACCGTAAGCCTCTGTCTGAAGATAGTGATAGGGGTTTTGATCCACCAAAATAATTTCAATATCATTTTGATCTTGCAAACTCTCAATAGCTCTAAGCCCGCCATATCCACCGCCGATAACCAATACTTTATTCATTTTAATACACTGCCTTTAACTCTTAAGTTTTAAAAAAATCATAGCCGTCATAACCGCATCATTCACTGCATTATGGGCACCCATATTGGGTATATTATATTTTTTTAGCATAGTATCAAAACGCAGGTCAATATGCCCTTGCGGTATGGTCGCTATTTGTGCATCATAATACAATTCTGAGACCTCTATCATTTTGTTTGGCAGTTTTATTCCCAGCAGCGGTTTGAGGTATTTATTTATCATATCTGCATCAAATTCCAAATAGTAACCGACAAGGGTTCTGCTGCCTATAAAGTTTAAAAGCTCAGAAATTGCCTCATTTGAGCTTTTTGCATACTCAACATCGCAGGGGCGAATTCGATGAATTTCTATGCTTTTTGAACTGATGGCTCTAGAGTTTTTTACATAAACTTCAAAGGTTTGCGAAGTGAGTATTTTATTATCTTTTATTTTGACTGCACCGATTGAGAGTATTTCGTCTACTTGCGGGTTCAGCCCCGTAGTTTCGGTGTCAATAACAACATATTCGCCGCTTCTATCTTCATCAAACAAAAATGAAAATTTTTCATCTTTTAATTTTGCTTTGTTTCGCTTTTTTTTAAAATTGTTATAGAGTGAAAAAAACATTATCCAACCATATTTAAGTGAAAATGAAAAATCATAAACTTCTTAAATTTGTTGATGACTTTAAAACTGTCTTTTAACAAATCCATCTGAATCTTTTGCAAATTCTTAGGGTTTATTAAGTTACTCTCTTTCATCTCTTTAGCTTCTAACATCGCTTTTAGACGAATAGAAGAGAGGGTGTCAAAACTCTCCATAAGTTCGGTTGCAAAGTTTTTGTCAATAATACCTTGGTTGTTTAACTGCTTAATTCTTTCTATAGTGTTTGTCTCTTTAATCTCATACTGCAACGCCAAAGTTCTCACTCCGTGAACGAGTGCAAAAATACCGCCCTTTTTCAAATCAAGCTTGTTGTTATGATTTTTTTCTAAAACGAAACTAGAAAAGAGCGACAAAGGTGTTTCAAAATTTAAAACCGCCTTGGCAATATGCGCTAAAACATCATCACGAGAGTGAAAACTATAGTGCAGATGATCTGTGAGTTCATTTAACAACTGCACATTACCGGCTACACATTTGGCATCTAAAAATATGCTTAGGTTTTTTAAGTTTTCTTCATTTAAACTAGTTACCCAGGAACTTATAAGAGACTTATATCCGCTTACGTCTCGTCGCCAAAAAACGTTACTAACCATGACGCCTCCGCTGCAAACAGGAAAACCAAGTTCTAACAAATAACTGTTGAGCTGCACCATTGGCATGTGGAAATCTTCTATATCAATTCCGTCTTTAACAATGAGCGCATTGTCTTGGTCGGTTTTAAGTGTTTGCTCTTCCCTGCCCTCTGAACCCATAACTATAAGAGCGCACTTGTCTCTGAGCTCAACACCCACACACATATCAAAAACTTTTTTGTAGATTTTGATGTTGAGTGTTGAGACAAGCTTTGTGATATAGCGGACTTTTACACCTTTGGAGTTTAAAATTATTAAAAGGTTTTTTAAATCATCTTGAACATTCTTTAAATCATCTACATTTTTAGCCTTGTCTATCTGAACAGCCACTAAATGGGAGTGATTTGCAAAGTAACTCAGCAGGTCAAGCTGTTCAAGCACTCCTTTTATCTCTCCCTTATGCATAACGACTATACGCTTAATTGAGTTTTGGGTCATGATTAAAAGAGCGTTAAATAAAAAGTCGTTCAACTCTATACTGATGACTCTACTCGAAGCTATTTTACTGATTTCTTCATTGACATTTACTCCTCCTAAAAGAACTTTTTCTCTTAGGTCTGTATCTGTAACTATCAAATATTCATCATTTACTTTGAGTAAAATAACATGTGCTTTAGCATCTCTCATTTTTACTAAAGAGTTGTATATACTTTCATCACTCTCTACGACACAGGCACTGTGTAAAAACATATCTGAAACTCTTGACATCAAAAATGGTGTTAACTCACTTTGAGCAGCATAATCTTTTAGGTGTTGATGACGCGTTACAAAATCTTGCAAAAAGTAGCTTTGAACTTTTTTGTTTTGCATCAAATCAAGAAAATCTTCTTTTTTAATCTCATAACAAATAAGGTCTTCGTCAACCACAAATCTACTTTCACATTTTTCATATATAAGAGCATCGGCATCAAAACTGTCGCCTGCACTGTAAACATTATGAAGTTCATCGTCAACAAATTCGGCAACTGAACCTTTTATGATGATGTAAAATGCGATGGAGGGAAGGCTTTTAGAGATGAGAAGTGTCTCTTTAGGATAGTAAGCAATGTCAATCTTTTTCATAAGATTCTCCAGTGCAGTAGCGCTTAAAAGCTCAAAAGGATGGATAGATTCGATAAGTTTTCTTTGATCAAGGATGCTCACATAATACTCCAAGTGTAGCATGTGGAAAATAGATTCCACATGCCAAGGTCATAGTCTAAAATGAAGTGAACTTATTCACTTCATTTTAACCGTCTCATGCCAAGGTTAATTTATATTAATGTTCAGATGCACCCTCTGCACCGATACCTGTTTGACTTCTGATGTATTGAGCTTCAAAAGCTTCTCTCTCAGCCTCGGCATCATGAGAACTGTCAGTAATCGAGAAGAACCAAATACCGACAAACGCTGCCGTTACAGAGAATAAAGCAGGGTATTTGTAAGGGAAAATTGCCTCTGCATTTCCTAAAATCTGTACCCATACAATTGGTCCTAAAACAACTAAAATAACTGCAGTTGCAAGACCTAAAGAACCGCCAATAACAGCTCCACGAGTTGTAAGTTTACTCCAATACATAGAAAGAAATAAAATCGGGAAGTTTGCAGATGCCGCAATAGCAAAAGCAAGGCCCACCATAAACGCAATGTTTTGTTGCTCAAATGCAATACCCATAATGATAGCAACAATACCTAGAACAATAGTAGCTATTTTAGAGACTCTCATCTCAGCCATACCATCAGCTTTACCTTTTTTTATAACAGAAGCGTACAAGTCATGAGAGATTGCAGAAGCACCCGCAAGCGTCAGACCTGAAACAACTGCCAAAATAGTAGCAAAAGCAACAGCCGAGATAAAACCTAAGAAGAAATCACCGCCAACTGCGTGAGAGAGGTGAATCGCCGCCATATTGTTTCCGCCAAGAATAGGAGAACCGCCATCAATAGCTTGTTTTGCTATGTCTAAATAAGCAGGATTTTGAAAAACCATAACAATCGCACCAAAACCGATGATGAAAGTTAAAATATAAAAATAGCCGATAAAACCAGTCGCATAAAAAACTGATTTACGAGCTTCTTTTGCATCGCCCACAGTAAAAAATCTCATTAAAATATGAGGAAGACCGGCCGTTCCAAACATCAGTGCAACTGCCAAAGAAATAGCTGATATTGGGTCGGAGACTAGTCCGCCTGGGCTCATTATCTCTATACCTTTAAGTTCTGTGGCATGTGAAAAAAGTGCACCGAAACTAAAATCGTAGTGTGCCATAACCGCCACTGC
>Ga0210044_10010595_pt1 | contig 10937 bp, 9 predicted proteins | sample CryGey13umfilter_2_FD_183959 | JGI IMG/M metagenome (GOLD analysis project Ga0210044, IMG submission 183959) | Groundwater microbial communities from aquifer in Utah, USA - Crystal Geyser 4/9/14 3 um filter (SPAdes) (version 2) | ecosystem: Environmental > Aquatic > Deep subsurface > Groundwater...
CCGCATGTGCGCCAGTCCGGCAAGAACTCGGCCGACATCCGCATGGTGGTGGATGCCCTGGATCTCTGCTACACCAAGCAGCACGTCGATATCTTCGTGATCATCAGTGGCGACTCGGATTTCTCACCCCTGGTGAGCAAGCTCAGGGAGAACAACAAGGTGGTGATCGGCGTCGGGGTCAAGGATTCCACCTCGGACCTGCTCATCGCCAATTGCGACGAGTTCATCTTTTACGACGACCTGGTGCGCGGCGCCCGCAAGGCGACCAAGGCGAAAGCCAAGACCGCGGCCCCGAAAACCCCGGCCCGTGGCAAGGTCACCCCCCTGCCGGACGACGAGGACAAGAAACGACAGAAGGCCTTGGACCTGGTGCTGGAGACGGTGGCAGACCTGTTCGAGGAGCGGGGCGAGGAGGAGAAGGTCTGGGGCTCCATGGTCAAGCAGACCCTGAAGCGCCGCAAGCCTGGCTTCAACGAGACCTACCACGGCTTCCGCTCCTTCGGCCAGTTGCTGGAGGAGGCCGAGGCGCGCAAGATGCTCGAACTGGAGCGCGACGAGAAATCCGGGGGCTACATCATCAAGAACTTCACGCCCGAGGAGTAACGGGGCAGAGAGGGGCGGTCCAGAGCGGCCCGGGGGCCACCCCCTCTTCAGTCGCCGCCGATCACGTCTGGCCTGCTTTCGGCCAGCCACTTGATCAGCCGGTTCAGTTTCAGTTCAAGCTGCCTCGGCATCAAGCCAGGATTAAAATACAGCCCCATCTGGCATTGCCGCGAGGTGGGATGGAGCGTGTCTTCGGCCGTCAGCCGAACAATCATGCCCATCAGGGAAGTGATGACCGTGGCCCCGGCCTCCAGGCCATCCGGGTCGAGCAGTTTCAGGTCAACCTCACAGGTTTTATACAGGCCAAGGGCGGCATGGTTCTCCAGGCGCATCCGGGCCCCGGTCCGGCTCAGATCAAAGATTTCGCCTGACATTGATTGACCGTCAATATGGACACTGGCCACATGCGCCGGCAAGGCATAACGGGCGGCCCGTCGCTTGTGCGACGCATTCATGGAAAGCCGGGCTTTTCTCTCTAGTTCATCAGGAGTGAAGGGTTTAACGATGTATTGCGTTACCCCCAACTGGATGGCCGTAATCAGAAAATCCCGGTCCGCGTTGGTGGTCATCATGATAAAGGGAATATTTTTCAGGTTTGGGTCCTGCCGGACCTCATACAGGAACTCCTCGCCATCCATCACCGGCATGTTCCAGTCGGAGATGATGAGGTCGATGCGGATGTCACGCAGCAGCTTCAAGGCCTCCTGACCATTGCCGGCCTGGTGAATATCCTCGCTGCCGAAGATGGCCTTGATCGTCTTGCAGACAAGGGTGCGCAGGGTTGGACTATCGTCAACGATCAGAAATGAAATATCTTTCATGCAACAGACCGTTATTGATAAAAATCGTGGCGGGCCGGGGATGGCGAGCATTCCGGTGCTCAACACGCGGCTTTAGTCGCTGGCTGCGGCATGCCCTTAAGACGATTTCTCACCATAGCATAACTGCACCAAGGGGCAAAAGGTTTTCTGGCTGCGGCGACCGTCAGGGCGACTCAACCAAGACTGCTCGCAAAGGGTTTCAATTCAAAGTGTTTTTTGTACGGGTCGATCTGCAGGTGATAATAACGGTTCTGCGGCATGTAGATATAGGGCACCTCCTCCTTGGGACGGAAGACAAAATCCGAGAGAATCATGCGGTTCACGGCCCGGTGGCCGACAATCATGATGTTGTCATCGTAGTTATTTAGATAAAAAACCTTCCGCAGGCCGCGGTGAACGCGCTCTTCCATGCTCACGTAGCCCTCGCCCCCGGGATAGACATAGCCATATTTGTTGCGGTTTCTGGCGGTGGCCACCTCGGGCATGCTTTTCCGGATCTCCTGATAGGTCATGCCGTCGCAGATGCCGGCATGGATCTCGTTGAATTCCGGCAGGGCGATGATCGAACAGTGTTCCTGGTGCGCGGCTATGGGGGCGGCGGTCTGCAGGGTGCGCTTGTGCTTGCTCGTGAAGATGATGGGAATTCGTACCGTGGCGAAATAGTCGGCCAGGGACAGGGCCTGGGCCCGGCCTTTGTCCGTGAGGTCCGAATCACCGCCGATCCGGTCGTCCAGGTTGAAACAGGTCTCCCCGTGGCGCACCAGATAGAGATTCTTGACGATCCGGGTGGTAATGATGTCGCGCAGCCGATCATAGTATGGCACCAGATCGGTGATGTGCTCCTGCAGGATGCAGCCCGCGAAGGTGTCCACCAGGATGCGGTTGCCCTCCTCGTTAAGCGGCTGGTAGATGCCCTCGTAATAGGCGATGCGCCTGAAAAAGCTGTCCGTGGCCTCCTCGGTGGTGAGATGACAAAACTCCTTCAGCGAGGCCTTGCGTTCCAGGTTGGCCTCCAGGGCCTCCTCGTCGGCGTTCAGGCATTCGATGAATAAAACCGGCAGGCCGGGGAAGGTTGCCTCAATGAACCGCCGCCGGGCCGGGCGAACATTGCTGGCGTCGAGGATGGCCACCTGGCCGCCCTCATCCAGGAAGGTCCGGGCCAGGTCCAGGTTGATGCGGGCGCATTTTTCCCGCAGTTCCAGACCCTGCTGGTTCCGGGGCGAGAAGAACTCGGGGCTGGAAGAGTTTTCCTTGGCAAGCCGACGGCGCACCTCGCCGTTGTTGAAGATCCGCACCCGCACCTCATCAAGTTCCAGGGTGCGAGCAATCTTGCGGGCCATGGTGGATTTACCGCGCGCCGGCAGCCCCACCATGGCGATGACTAACTTGATCTCCATTGGCCAACTCCTTGTTTCCATCTGTCAGCGTGCCGCGGCCTACCGCTTCTTCCATGCGGGTCAATGCCTCCTGCAGAAGGCCCCGGCGGCAGCCGAAATTGAGGCGCACAAAGCCCGGGCCGTCAAACTCGCGGCCATCCGAGAGGCCGACTCCCGCCTGCTCGAACCATGCCGCCGGGTCTGGGTGGCCGAGCCCGCGGGCATCGATCCAGGCCAGATAGGTGGCCTCCACATGCGGCATGGTCAGCCCGGCCATGCCGGCTATGCGGCGCTCCACCAGTTCCCGATTGCCGCGCAGGTAGTCAAGCAGGCTATCCAGCCAGAGGTCGCTGTCCCGATAGGCGGCCAGGGCCGCGGTATACCCCAGGGCATTGACGTGCGGCACGATGCCGTCCATTACCCGACGGAAACGGCGGCGCAGCGTGTCGTCCGGGATGACGGCAAAGGAGACGCCGAGGCCCGGGATATTGTAAGTTTTGCTGGGCGCCATGAGCGTGATGGTGCGGGCCGCCACCTCCGGGGCCAGGGTGGCGATCGGGATGTGGCGGCGCTGTTGGTCGAGGAGCAGGCCGCCGTGGATCTCATCCGCGCAGATAACGAGTTGGTGGCGCGCGCAGAAGGCGGCGACCTCGATGAGTTCGGCCTCGGTATAGGCCCGACCCGTGGGGTTGTGGGGATTGCAGAAAAGCATGAGAGCGGTGTCATGGGACACTGCCCGTTCCATGGCGGCAAAATCCATGCGCCACTGGCCGTCGGCAAGGGATAGGGGGGCGATGCACCGGGCCCGGTCCGACCAGGCTGGCGCGGTGAGGAAGGGGGGATAGATGGGCACGGTGGTCAACACCCCGCTGCCCGCCTCCCCTACTGCGCGGCAGGCCACGTTCAGGCCGGTGACCAGGCCGGGCAGCCAGACCAGCCAGCCGGGCTCCACCTGCCAGCGGTACTCGCGGGCCAGCCTGGCCACCACGGTGTCGATGAGGGCAGCGGGCGGCAGGGTGTAGCCGAAGACGCCGTGCTTAACCCGCTGATGCAAGGCGGTAAGCACGGCCGGGGGCGCCTGAAAATCCATGTCCGCCACCCACATGGGCAGGATGTCACGGCCGGCGTAACGCTCCCATTTGAGGCTCGCGGTATGGCGGCGGTCCACCGGTTGGTCGAAGTCGATGGCCGGGCTGGCCTCATGGTTGCAGGTCATTGGTCAGCCGTGGTTTGCCAGTAGGGGTGGATGAGATCCTCGAAAATGGCCAGGGCCGCCTCGGCCCCCTGGCCGGCGGCGGTGACGATCTGCTTGTAGCCGCCCTCCACGTCGCCGGCCGAATAGACGCCAGGCACCGTGGTCCGGTGCTTAGGATCGCGCTTTATGTAGCCGTCGGCGGTGAGTTCGGCGCCGATCTTTTTGGCCAGGTCCACGGCCGGCGCATAGCCGATGGCAATGAAGACACCGTCGACGGCCAGGGTCGTGGACTCGCCAGTAACCGTGCTTTGCAACACCACCTCTGCCACCTTTTCCTGGCCACGGATCTCGGCCACCACTGTGTTGAACAGGGCCGGGATGCCGTTGGCCGTAATGTTCTGGACCAGATGCTCCTGAGCCCGGAAGGCGGCCTGCCGGTGGATCAGGGTAACATCGACGCCGACGTTGCGCAGGTACAGGGCCTCGGTGAGGGCGGCATTGCCACCGCCCACCAGCACCACCTTTTTGCCTTTAAACAGGGGGCCGTCGCAGGTGGCGCAATAACTCACCCCGCGGCCGGCCAGGCGGTCCTCGCCCGGCACCGCAAGCTTCTTGTGGATGGCGCCGGTGGCCAGCAGCACGGCCCTGGTGGTGAAATAGCGGCGGCTGGTGATGACCATGATCGGGGGGCCGGCCTGGATTTCCATGACCGGTTCACCCGGGAAGATCGGCACGTACTCCAGGGCGTGGGTGACCATGATGTCCACCAGGGTTTTCCCGCCCACCTGGGTAAAGCCCGGGTAGTTCTCCACTATTGGCGTGAAGGCCACCTGGCCGCCCAGCAGCCCGCCCTCCACCACCACGGCGCGCAAGCCGGCGCGGGCCGCATAGATGCCGGCGGTGAGCCCGGCCGGCCCGCCGCCGACGATGACCAGGTCGGTGTCAATCTCCTTGGCATCGCTCTCCGGAATGAAGACCGTTTGCTGTTCGAGCTTGGCCAGGGAGGCCATGAACAGTTCCTCGGACTGAGCCCCCATGGCGATGAGCTTTTCGTTGGCCAAGGCTTGAGGCACGGAGTGGACCCCATAGGACTCGGCCAGCTCCTGGTGGATCTGGATGTCAATGATCTCCAGGGAAACCAGGTCAGGCCGGGCTGTTGCCGCCTTGATGGCGTTTACCGCCTGCTGTGGGCAGTAAGGGCAGGTCGGGCTGATGAAGAGCTTAATCTGGCGTGGGGTGTCGAGTTGATCCAGCACTTGCCGGGATGATTCACTTATGCCCGAAACGCGGCTGCCGAGCATGAGCAGGAGTTCCACCAGGACGCGGCCCTCCTCGCCCATGGGCACGCCGAACCAGCGGATGTGACAGTGTTCCGGGTCAAAAAGCATGGCCGGGGTGCGGTCGATCCGCCATTTTTGGGCGAGCGTGTGGTCCAGGCCGTACTCCTGCAGGGTGATTTTGGGGGACAAGCCAGCGACATAGCCGAGCACCTGCCGCGCCGTGGTGGTGAAGGACGCCTGGGCCGGATCAGTGAAAAGCAGAAGGGGGATTGCATGTTGCATAGCGGCGAAGGCTGCCGCCAGCCTCGCTTCGGCCTGGTCTGGCTGTCCGGTTTGTTGTTGCTTTTCGGTCATATCTGCCTCCGGGCCCTGGCCGCTTTGTGGTGAGCCAGGGTGGTTACATCCATTTTGCTGTACTCGGGGGACAAGGTCAAGCCCTGTTCCGCGGTCTTGCCGCATTCAGGAGAAAGGGCTAAATTGATCGGCAGCGGTACAGGGGTGATATTCACAACTTTTTACCATGCCTTTGGCAATGGGGGCAGGTACATGTTGCAATCGGAAGAGAGCCAGGAAGGAGCGGAGAGCGACCAGTGGCGGCGGCTCATGGCGCGACTTTCCGGGCTTTTCCACGATATCCCGGTAAACTGCCCCTATGGCCTGCCTCAGCTTGCCGTGTATCATCAGGGGCAATTCGCGGAACAGTTGCCAGCCCCGCTGCTTAGGCGGTTTTTGGAGGCGGGCTTCCGGCGCAACGGCAACAGCCTCTACGGCATGACCTGCCCGGATTGTCGTGCCTGTGTACCCATCCGCCTGCAGCCCGCGGATTTCCGGCCAAGCCGCGGCCAGCGCCGGGTGTGGCGCAAGAACAGCGAGGTCACGGCCGAGATCGGCCCGGTGCGGATCACGGAGGAGAAGCTTGCCCTCTGCGATGCTTTTTTGGCTGGCCGCTATCCGGGCAAGGAAACGCGGGCCGTGGATTATTACGGCGGATATTTCGCCAATGTGTTGTGCCACACGGTGGAGATCAGTTACCGGATCAAGGGCCGGCTGCTCGGGGTGGCCATCGTCGACGTCAGCAGCGAGTGGCTGAACGCGGTCTACTTCTATTTCGACCCGGCCGAGGCCAGCCGCAGCCCCGGCACCTACAACATCCTTTTTCTCATCGATTTCTGCAAGCGTCAGCAGATCCCGCTGCTTTACCTGGGCTATTGGATCGAGGCGGTGCCGGCCATGGCCTACAAGGGTGGTTTCCGGCCCCACGAGTTGCGGCGTGATGGGCGCTGGGTGGTAGCGAAAAAGGTAGCATGAAGACCACCTTGACTTATTATATTTGATAAGTTATCATAAACAGTAATGTGGCGAATAAAAGAACATCACGACATTGAGAAAGTCTGCCATAAGCTGCCGGCTGCGGTTGTGAAAAAATATGAGCTCTGGAAAAGTCTGGTGTTTCGGCACGGGCCTGACAAGTTGCGTGCTTTCCAGGGTTTTCATGATGAAAAGTTGCAGGGGGATCGCACCGGTCAGCGCTCGTCGCGCTTGAGCTTGCAGTCCCGGGTTATCTATGCCGTTGAGAAGGAAATCGTCACGGTGCTGGTTTTGGAGATCACTCCGCACAATTATTAGGAGAACACATGAAAGTCCGTAAGAATGGTGAATTTGTACCGGCAAAATCGCATGCCGAATTAACCACGGGCGAGGTCATCAGGATGCTGCGGGAATTAAAAGGTTGGACCCAGGTTGAACTTGCCAAGCACTCCGGTATCAGCGCCAGCAATTTAAGCCTGTTGGAAAACGGCAGGGTGGAGATCGGCAAAAGGCGCGTAGAGCAACTCGCCAAAGCCTTTGATGTACACCCCGCCATTATCATGTTCCCGGAGTATGAGGCCAAGGAAATCCAAAAAGCGGCCTGAGTCGTAACTTGCCTCCTGAATACGTCGGGTTAAGCCCAGGCGGCGCCTGGCGCGGCTCAGCGTTCCCAGTACACCCGGATCTTCTGTTCCCCGTCGGCATAATGAAAGGCATAGGTGCCTTTGAAGGACTGGGCCAGGGCGTCGCCGATGCGGCGGGCCAGATGGACGCCGGTGGTGGTAAGCAGGGTGTGGTCCTCCGCCTCGTGGATGGCCATGATGCGCTCCATGGGGTGGGGCTCCCTTTCCTGGTTCTCGATGTTTCTGCTCAGGCTGATGATCTCAGCCCGGTGTTTGTCAAAAAAATCGCCCTTCATTTCTACATAGCCGGCGGGAAAGTTGTCGGCGCACCGCTGGCACGCCGGACAAATCACCTTGGTTTTCGCCGGGTCCGGCGCGGCCCAGGTCCAACGGCCGCCCACAAAGGTGGCGCCGCAGTTGGCACAATGTGCGAAGTCGGGTAATTTGTCCTTGCACTTGTAAGCGTCGTTCCGTTTTTCCTTGATCAACCTGGTGTCTTTCCTGCCACGCGGTCCGGTATCCATGACATATGCCTCCCTGATAGGATTTGGATGGGAAGATGGGGTGTACGGCAGAAAAAAAAACTGGGGATGAACGCAAGGGATTTCTCATTGCTGTAACGGCCTTTTGCTTGCTATGCCAACATGTCGGTCATTTGTTTTTTTGATCCCGCGTATCCAGCTTACGCACATAAAACGTGCAGATGCAGGGGCCTGTAACTGTTCAGCAGCGCCGTAGATGCGCACCCCGCAAGGGGGTATAAACTTCTGAGGCCGATTCGCTATACTGCGGTATGCGAATTGGCCGATGACAGCTAGCAGATGCGGTGCTGCTGGACAGTTACGATCTCACTTTTATTGTGGGACAGGGGGCTGGCAATGTCAAGCCAGACGAGAAACGGCCTCACTTTTCCCGCTTTACGGCGCCAGCCCGGCGTGCTACCATGACCAAGAGTATTGCAGATCCAGGCCCGGACCGGCCGGAAGGTTTGCGCTCCACGTTGCGCAGGAAGGTGACCATGTCTGTTGAACCACACGATATCGCGCGCAGCCACGCCATTGCCAAGAAGGTCTTCGCCAAGGCAGTGCTGGCCAAATTCGACCTGGTGCCGGAGGTCTACGGGGTCTGGTACGCCTATTATGCCGCCAGCCACCCCCGGTTGAACATCGAGGTTGACGCAATCGTTGCGTCCGGCAAGCCTTTCGACATTACGACCTTCAAAGATCTGCACACCCGCCATCTTAAGACCGACGAAGACACCGACACCACCCAGCAGATCCTCTCCGAGACCCAACTGCTGTTGAAGGGGGTCTTTGACGAGATTATCAACGCCAACAATGCCACGGCCGACTATGGCAACAGCCTCAAAACCTATACCGGCCAGTTGAGCCATGCCACCCAGGCCGCCGACGTCAAGTCCATCATCACCAGCCTCATCAAGGATACCTCGGCTGCGGCGGACTCGGGCCGCAGCCTGCATGACAAACTCGCCGAGGCCACCGCCAGGACCGAGATGCTGGAAAAAAAACTGGCCCAAACCGAAAAAGAGGCCTCCATTGACGCCCTCACCGGCCTGCGGAACCGGAGGGCCTTTGATACCCGGCTCAGGGAGCTCTACGCCGGCTTCCGCCAGCACGGCCAGTTCTTCGCCGTCATCATGGTGGACATCGACTTCTTCAAAAAATTCAACGACACCTATGGTCACCAGACCGGCGATCTGGTCCTTGCCACGGTAGGCGACACCCTGCACCGGAGCCTCAAGGGCGACGACTTTCCGGCCCGATACGGCGGCGAGGAGTTCATCATCCTCCTGCCCGAGACCAGCCTGGAAAACGCCGTGATCGTGGCCGAACAGTTGCGGGTCCGGATCTCCTTGAAAAAAATCGAGGACGAGCGCCATCCCGACGTCACCCTGAAGGTAGCCGCCAGCCTCGGCGTCTCCTTTGTCAATCAGCAGGACACCATGCAGTCGGTGGTCGATCGGGCCGACAAGGCCCTCTACCAGGCCAAGAAAACCGGCCGCAACCGGGTCTGCTCCGAGCGGGACCTCGCCTGACCACCCGCCCCGGGGCCAGATCGGCCCAATGCACCCCATGCCAGACGAGGAAACCAGATGACGATCGCCCGCTTTCTGCCCGCTACCCGCGCCGAGATGGCCGAGCGGGGCTGGGACGCGGTGGATGTCGTTCTGGTTTCCGGCGACGCTTACATCGACCACCCCTCCTTCGGCATCGCCTTGATCGGCCGCTGGCTCGAGGCCCATGGCCTGCGGGTGGCCGTCCTGGCCCAGCCGCGCCACGACCGGCCGGACGATTTTGCCAGATTCGGCCGGCCCCGCCTGTTCTTCGGCATCACCGCCGGCAACCTCGACTCGGTGGTGGCCAACTATTCGGGCAACGCCAGGGTCCGCGACCAGGACGACTATTCCCCAGGCGGCAACCCATACTTCGGCAGCGTGCGCGACAAGGCCCAGCGCAGGCGTCCCGACCGGGCCAGCATCGTCTATGCCAACCTGGCCCGCGCCGCATGCGCTGACGTGCCGGTGGTGCTCGGCGGCCTGGAGGCCTCGCTCCGGCGCTTTGTCCACTTCGATTACCAGCAGGCCAAACTGCGTGGCTCCCTGCTCACCGACGCCAAGGCCGACCTGCTGGTGTACGGCATGGGCGAACACGCCGTGCTCACCGCGGCCCAGCGGTTGGCCGCGGGCCAGGGTCTGGCCGGCATTGCCGGCACCTGCGTCCGGCTTTCCGACCGGGAACTGGTAGAGCAGCAATGGTCCGAACCGCCGCTGCGCCTGCCGTCCTGGGAGGAGATCAACCAGGACCGCCGCCATTTCCTCACGGCCGAACGCACCATCGACCAGCAGGCCCGGGCCTTTGCTCAGACCCCGCTGCTCCAACGCCAGCAGGCCATGTGGGTGCTCCAGCAGCCCCCGGCCGCGCCGCTTACCACGGCTGAACTCGACCGCCTGCATGGCCTGCCCTTCTGCCGGGCGCCACACCCCACGGCCGGCGACGTGCCCGCCTACCGGATGATCCGCCACTCAATCACCATTGTCCGCGGCTGCAACGGTAACTGCTCCTTCTGCGCCATCGCCCGCCACCAGGGGCCGGTGATCACCAGCCGCAGCCAGGCCTCGGTGGTCGCCGAGGTCAAAGAGGTGGTGGCCATGCCCGATTTCACCGGCACAATCAGCGACTTAGGAGGCCCCACCGCCAACCTCTATGGCAGCAAATGCGCCAGCCCCACGACCTGCCGCCGCCACGATTGCCTGTTCCCGGCCATCTGCCGCCATCTGGCCTTGGACGAGGCGCGTTTCCTGGCCCTGCTGCAAGAGTGCCTGGCCGTACCCGGGGTGCGGCATGTCTTTGTCTCCTCCGGCCTGCGCATGGAACTGCTGCTCCGCACTCCTGCCCTCCTGGAGCAGCTCACCCTCCACCACACCCCCGGCGCCATGAAGATCGCGCCAGAGCACACCGAGCCCAAGATCCTGGCCCTCATGCACAAACCCGGCGCCGAGGTGCTGGCCGACTTCCTCGCCCTCTGCCGCAAAATCGCCAGCCGCCACAAACGCAACGTACTCTTCACCCCCTACTGGATCGCCTCGCACCCCGGCTGCACCCAGGACGACATGCAGCGGTTGGCGGCCAGGGCCAAGGAGCTGAACCTTCCCACCCGCCAGCTCCAGGACTTCACCCCAACCCCCGGCACCCTGGCCACCGCCATGTACG
>Ga0210044_10010597_pt1 | contig 10936 bp, 9 predicted proteins | sample CryGey13umfilter_2_FD_183959 | JGI IMG/M metagenome (GOLD analysis project Ga0210044, IMG submission 183959) | Groundwater microbial communities from aquifer in Utah, USA - Crystal Geyser 4/9/14 3 um filter (SPAdes) (version 2) | ecosystem: Environmental > Aquatic > Deep subsurface > Groundwater...
CTCTACAGCGAGCAACGACATCTTTTAAAAATGGTTGTCAAAGAGCAGAACTTACCCCTGATTAAATCAGGGGCTTTAGTTTCTGTTTATTATTAATTTTTGTTTAGTTCTTGACATAGAGAGTCTTTTTATAGTTATATGAGAATGTATAATTATACATTATACAAAATAAATGTCAATTTTTGGATGTAACCCTTTTAATAAGATTAAAAACTTCAGAAATTGGGATTAAGGAAGAAGATAGCCCCCTTTCTTTTAGCCGTTCAAGGGTAAGGGCATCTTTCAGCAAGAATGGGCCAATCCGTTTTCGGATAAGATTGGATTGAAAAGCGCCGCAGCCCAGTTGCTCCCCGATATCACGGCATAGAGCTCGCACGTACGTTCCTTTAGAGCAGACCACCCGAAAAGAGATAAAAGGAATTTTAATTTCTTTTATCTTAATTTCCTTAATTATTATTCTTCTTGCTTTTCGGGGGACATCCTTTCCTTCCCGGGCAATCTCATACATTCTTCTTCCCTGATATTTAAGTGCGGAGACCAGGGGAGGGACCTGTTTTATCTCTCCGATAAAAGAGAAAAGAACTTTCTTGGTCGCTTCTTCGGTTATTGAAATTTTATCTATTCTGGAGAGGATTTTGCCCTTTTCATCCAGGGTATCGGTTCTTATTCCAAGTTTTAAAGTTGCCTCGTATTCCTTCTCCTGGGCCATCAGAAGAGAGGAAAGTTTTGTTGCTTTCCCCAGACAGACTAAAAGCACTCCGGTGGCTGCCGGGTCTAAAGTTCCGCTGTGACCGATTTTTCCCTTAAAATGAAAGTTCTTCTTAATGAATCTGATGACATCGTAGGAAGTAATTCCTTTCGGTTTATTAGTGTTTAATAACCCATCCATAGTTTAATCGCCTTCAGGATTGTTTTTTCTGCCTGGTCTATTGGTTCGTTCAAGGTGGCGCCGGAAGCGTTCCGATGGCCGCCGCCACCGAATTTCTTGGCGAGTTTTTGCACGTCAAATTTTCCGATAGAGCGAAAACTCGCTTTGGTTTTATTTTCTGAACTCTCTTTTAAAATAAAGAGAACCTTGACATCTTTAATCTGTCTGAGATAATCAATAAAGGGTTCGGTATCCTCTATGAAGCTCTTTGTTTCTTGGTACATTTCCCGGGTAACTTTCATCCAGCAGAGTTTGCCGTCTTTCCCCACTTCTTGCCCGCCAGTGAAGATTGGGCGGACAGTGGGGACTTTATTTTCCTTTAAGGTAGCAAGAGCAAGGCCAAAGAGTTTTAAAGAGGCAAAGGGAAGGTTCTGATACAAATTTTTGGTAATTTCTTCGGGGACTACCCCTTTAGAGATTAAAGTTGCAATAATTTTATGGGTGGTGGGCGAAAGATGGTATTGAAAAGAACCGGTATCGGTAATAATTCCGGTATAGAGTAGAGTTGCCAATTTCTTATTTAAAGGAAGCCCTAAAATTTTGCTCAAAGAAAAAATTTGCTCGGAGACACTACTGGCTTTTTTATCAACCCAATTAAAATCGCCGAAAAAGCTATTATCCAGATGATGATCGATGTTAATTATTAAGGGAGTGGGGAGTGGGGAGTGGGGAGTAGAAATCAGAGAGCTAATCTTTCCAGTTCTTTCTAAATTGCTGCAATCCAGAACAATTGCAATTTCAAAAGAAGAGGGAGCAGGCAGCAGAGAGTAAGGAGCGGAAACCCTGTTGACGTGGGGCAGAAAACGATAAATTTGAGGGACCGTATGCTCGTTAATAATTATTACTTTTTTTCTCTTACCCAGTTTTTCCAGAAGGAGGGCCAGGGCAATTTGGCTGCTGATGCTATCCCCATCCGGGCCAATATGGGAAGTAATTAAAAAACTTCTGCAATGTTTTAAAACAGAAACAATTTTTTTCATCATAATATTCACCACAGAGACACAAAGACACAGAGAAAAGACTACCACGAAATCACGAAATATAGAAATCACGAAAGAAAAAATAAATATTCACCACAGAGTCACAGAGACACAGAGTTCACCAAGAATTATAAATAAATTTTTTCTTGGAGTGCTTTGAGTCTTGGTGCCTTTGTGGTAAAATTTTATTTGTGGTTAAAGTGGTGATAGTTTTTCGTGTCTTCGTGTCTTCGTGGTAATCTTTGTTTTTTATTCGTGTTAATTCGTGGTTAGGCAGATTTTTTGCTATTCTTTCTTTTAACTCTTTTAAGCCCTCACCGGTGAGAGCGGAGATGAAGACGGCCTCGGGAAATTTTCTTCTTAATCTCTCCAGGAGAAATTTATTTCTGATTAAATCTTTTTTGTTGAGAACCGTAAGAATCGGTTGATTTTCAATTTTTAATTCCTGTAATGTGGAAAGTACGGTCTCGTTTTGCTGGTCAATGAATGAACTGGATGCGTCAAGGAGATTAATCAGCAAATCGGCGTAACGTAATTCTTCCAAAGTTGCCCTAAAAGAATGGAAAAGATGATGGGGAAGTTTATGCAAAAGACCAACCGTATCCGTAAAGAGAAATTTTTTTCCGTTGGAGAGATAAACCACCCTCGTTCTCGGGTCAAGGGTAGAAAAGAGCCGGTCGTCAACATAGACGTTTTTCTTTTTGGCAAGGTTATTGATCAGAGTGGATTTGCCAACATTGGTGTAGCCAACCAGGGATACCAGAAAAAACCCTTTCTCTTCTCGTTGCTGACGCAAAAGGGCGCGATGTTGCTCCAGTTTTTTTATCCTCTGGTTTAACTTGCTAATTCTTTCCCGGATTCTTCTGCGGTCTACCTCTAATTTCATCTCTCCGGGACCTCTGGTGCCGATACCTCCTCCCAATCGGGAGAGCAACACGCCTTTTCCGGTTAATCTCGGAAGCAGGTAGATCAACTGGGCTAACTCTACCTGGAGTTTTCCTTCGCGGCTATGAGCATGTTGCGCGAAGATTTCTAAAATCAGACTGGTGCGGTCAATAATTTTCAACTCAAGAATATTTTCCAAATTTCTTTGCTGGGTAGGGGAGAGTTCCTGATCAAAAATGACCAGACCCGCTTTTTCTTGGACGGTAATCTGGCGGATAACTTCTATCTTTCCTTTAGAGATGTAGGTAGCTGGAAAAAAAACTTTTTGCCTGATAACCTTAGTGAAAACCACTAAAAGACCGCAACTTTTTGCTAAATCCCTTAATTCTCTTTCTTTTCGCTCTTCATCCCAATTATTTTCCTCCCCAGTGATAATAAGAATGGTTCTTACTCCCCTGAAGTTTTTTGGCCTTGTTTCTTTCATGAAAAAGTTTTTATAATTCTATCTTTAAAACCTTTAGTTTGGTAAAGGAGGGACGAAAACCAATTTTTCTTTTATAGTTTGTTCTTGAGTTAGTCTTAAAACTAAATTCTTTCTTTCCCTTTCCCTGTTTTAGCACCTCGCAGAGCACCTTTGTTTTTTTTAAATTCTCCTGGCTAAAAAGAGGTTCCTGGTTATCAGGAGAAAGAAAAAGAATGTCGTCAATGCTAACCTTATCGCCTTTTTGAGCGTCGATTCGGTCAACGTCAAATTCCTCTCCTTCCTTTATTTTATACTGCTTCCCCTTAAATTTAACAATCGCATACATTTTGCCTCACCTCCGTTAGTAGTGCGACCCTTCAGGGTCGCCTATTAGCGAGGCTATAAAGCCTCGCACTACCTTATAAAATCAGCTGTTTCCTTTAATTTCTTTAATTTTTCCCTGAAAGATTTTTCTTTCTCCTTTTCCTTCAGAACGACTGGTTGAGGAGCCTTCTTTAAAAAGTTTTTGCTGGTTAATTTACTCCCGGTGGCTTTTAATGCTTCCTCTATTTGCCTGATTTCTTTTTTTGTTCTTTCCCTTTCAATTTCTAAATCAATTACCCCCTCTAACGGAAGAATAATCTCAATTCCCGTAATTAAACTTCTCGCTTGCAATTTCTCCCTGAGAAAACTTTTTTCTATCTTTAATTCCTTTAACCGGCAAAGGGCTTTCAGATAAAACTTGTTTTCCGCCACGGTTTTCTTCTTTTGTTTCTCTTCCGTCACCAAAATAATGGTAATTTCTTGTGAGGGTTGAAGGTGAAATCTTGCCCGCAAATCTCTAATTGCAACAACCAGGCTGATTAGAACGTCCATCTGCGCAAGAGAGTTTTTATCTATTAGTTCTTGATTAGATTTTGGCCACTCACTGGTCATAATACTTCCTGAACTTTTAACTTTTAACTTTTCACTTTTTACTGCCTTTAGCCTCTGCCAGACCTCTTCAGTAATAAAGGGAATGAAAGGATGAAGCAATTTCATGCTATTCTCCAGCACATCAGCAAGAATAGTCAACGAATGTTGAACTTTTAACTCTGAATGCATAGGAATTTCCTTTTTTACCCTCACCTTTATCCTCTCCCCTTGAGGGAGAGGGAGGGGTGAGGGGTAACTTGAACTCTTAACTTTTAACTCTATTTTGGCGGTCTCCAAATACCAGTCACAAAACTGATGCCAGAAGAATTCATAAAGAGAATGCGCTGCTTCATTAAACCTGAAAGAATCTAAAGAATTCGTAACGTCTTTAATAAGAAGGTTGAGTTTGGTTAAAATCCACCGCTGTGGCAGAGAAAAAGCACCAATGGGGAGTGGGGAGTGGGGAGTGGGGAGTGGATTTTCTCCCAAATTCATCAAAATAAATCTTGAAGCATTCCAGATTTTATTACAAAAATTTCGTCCCAGATTAAAAGTGTCTTTGCCTAAAAAAAGGTCCTGACCGGTAGCGGTGATAAGAACAATGCTGTAGCGAAGAGCATCGGTTCCTACATCATCAATGATTTGTAAGGGGTCTATGGCATTACCCAGAGATTTGCTCATCTTTCTGCCTTGCGCATCCCGGACTGTGCCATGGAGGTAAACATTGGAGAAAGGGACCTTTTTTTTAAACTCTATTCCTGCCATCACCATTCTGGCAACCCAGAAGAAGATAATTTCGGGGGCAGTCACGAGGGTGTCAGTAGGGTAAAATCTCTTTAAATCTTCGGTTTCTTTTGGCCAACCAAGAGCAGAGAAAGGCCAGAGCCAGGAAGAAAACCAGGTATCCAGGACATCGGTTTCCTGAATTAAATTTTTTGAGCCGCAAACCGGACATTTCTCCGGTTTTTCCTTTGCAACAATTACTCCCTCATTGAATTTTGAATTTTGGACTTTTAACTTTAAACTTTTAATTCTTAACTCTGAACTGCCTGTATTCTGACATCTGCTACAATAATAGACAGGCAGGCGGTGTCCCCACCAGATTTGTCTGGAAATGCACCAATCTTGAATATTCTCCAGCCAGTTAAGGTAAACCTTCTTCCAGCGGGGAGGATAAAATTTCGGTTTTTCATTTTTTGCTTCCTTGATGGCTTTTTCGGCCAGAGGCTTCATGCTTATGAACCATTGTTGGGAAAGATACGGTTCAATAATTGTATTGCAGCGGTAACAGTGCCCAATGCTATGGTGATGAATAGTCTGTTTTTCAAAAAGGTTAATTTTTTTTAATTCCTCAATCGCTCTTTTTCTACACTCAGACCGGTCAAGCCCTTCGAATTTGCCGGCTCCTTGATTCATTTTTCCTTTGGTGTCAATAACGGTAATAAAGGCAAGATTTCTCTCTTTGCCGATTAAAAAGTCGTTAGGGTCGTGGGCCGGGGTAACTTTAACTGCGCCGCTGCCAAAATCAGGGTCAACCAAACGATGAGAAATTACCGGGATTTTTCTCCTGGTTAAAGGCAATCTCAGTTCCTGGCCAATAAAATTTTTATACCGTTTATCTTTGGGGTTAACTGCCACCGCAGTATCCCCAAACATCGTTTCCGGCCTGGTGGTAGCAACCGTAAGAAAGCCTTTCCCGTTAACCAAGGGATATTTGATGTAATAAAGAAATCCTTCTTTCTCTTGATGTTCTGCTTCCTCATCGGAAAGTGCGGTCTCGCATCTCGGGCACCAGTTAATAATATAATTACCCTGGTAGATAAGATTTTTCTGATAAAGGCGCACAAAGACCTCGGTAACCGCTTTAGAAAGTCCTTCATCCATCGTGAAACGCTCTCGGCTCCAGTCGCAGGATGCTCCCAGTCTTTTCAATTGCTCGCTGATGCGGTTGCCATAATTTTCCTTCCATTTCCATACCCTTTTCAGGAATTCTTCCCTTCCGAGGTCAGCCCGGGTAATTCCCTTTTTCAACAACATCTGCTCCACCACGTTTTGGGTGGCAATTCCGGCGTGGTCGGTCCCCGGAAGCCAGAGACAATTAAACCCTTTCATTCTTTCATAACGGATGATAATATCCTGAATGGTATTATTTAAAGCATGTCCCATATGCAGACTTCCGGTAATATTGGGAGGTGGAATGACGATGCTATAGGAAGGCTTTTTAGAATTGTTTTGCGCCTGAAAATAATCTCTTTCAAGCCAGAACCTATACCATTTCTCCTCAATCCCTTTCGGGTTATATTGGCTGGGAATCTCCATTTAAACCGTTACCACGAAATCACGAAATATAGAAGACACGAAAGAAAAAATAAATATTCACCACAGAGTCACGGAGACACAGAGTTCACCAAGAATTATAAATAAATTTTTTCTTGGAGTGCTTTGAGTCTTGGTGCCTTTGTGGTAAAATTTTATTTGTGGTTAAAGATGTTGTAGTTTTTCGTGTTCTTGTTGGTAATCTTTGTTTTTTATTCGTGTTAATTCGTGGTTATTTTGTCACCTGATTATCCCTTTTAAATATTCAACATCCTTTCAGGGACAAAGTCCCGTGGCAATCCCTCGCTTCTTTAAGATTGCTTCGCTTTCGCTCGCAGTGACTATTCTTTATTCGTGTTAATTCGTGGTTCATAATATCTTTACTATCCACATAATCAAGGGCAAAAGCGGAAGCAAAAGCAAGGTAGTCCAAATCCAGATACTATTGGCTAAATTCTTGTTAAGCCCATAAAGATTGGCGGCAATCACCGACCAGATAGCCGCGGGCATAATTGCCTGGATAAAGACCACCTTCAGAGGCAATCCTCCTAAAATGTGGTGGTAGCCAAAGAGCAATCCAAAACCAATCCCCACTAAAGGGACATAAATAAATTTAATCAAGGAGATAAAAGTAATCTCCCGGGAAAACCCTTTCATTTTCTTTAATCTTAACCCCAGACCGATAGCAAACATATAGACAAAAATGGCCAAAGCAACTAAAACCTTATTCAAAACACCAAAGAATTCTGGTCTGGGATAGCGTAAAAGGTTAAGGCTTGCTCCAAGCCCTATTCCCAAAAGGGGCATAATCCTGACCCTATCGCTAAAAAATTCTTTTAAACTGTGCCTGATGCTTATCCTTTCTTCCTGACCATACCGGGCGGCTAAAGAAAATCCGACAGTAAAGAAATAGGGAGCGAAAAAGATGATATAAAGCCAGGCTAGAGCAAAAGCCTCTTCTCCCAGGAGAATGAAGCAAAGAGGCGCGCCAATATAGCCGCCATTGGAGAAAAGAGCTCCTAGAACGTAACTTCCTTTTCTCTTTCTATCAAGGCGGAGAATTCTTGCGGAAGGTAAGGCGGGAATAAAAGTAGCGGTGACGATAAGGGCTCCCACTAAAGGCAGAGTCAGTATTTTTAAATCAGAGAGGTCCAGAATCCAGAAAGCAAAGCAACCAATAAGGGGTTCCAAACCGCAGATAGCTCTTCGCATTAAAATTGAACTTTTATCTTCCGAGCACCAATTCTTTATTCTGAAGAGCCAGCCAATTATCAAGGAACCGTAAATAAGAAAAAGAGAGAAAATTACTTTATTTATCATTATGTGGCGAACCTGAAAGGTTCGCACTGTAGTGCGAGGCTTTTAGCCTCGCTAATTTAATACCATAGGAATTTCCTTTTTCTAACCACGAATTAACGCGAATTACTCTAATTCGTAAAATTCGATAAATTCGTGGTTTTATAACTTGCCTGCTCCTATCACCTTTACCTCTTCATAGATAACCTTAAGAGGAATTTTTAGTTTTGCCGCTGTGTTCTTGCAGTCTTCATATTCCGGAGAGATACTCATCACTTCTTCCTGGTAATAGCCTACCTTGCACCGAATTTCTCCATACCTTGTTTTTATCTTTCTTATCCGGCGTTCAAGAACAATCCTTTTTTCTTCCCTGATTCTGATGCCAAAGGTTGTTGTTTCGGCAAATATTGTTCTAATGAGATTGTTAGTTTTTTCTTTCTTAGCGAGCACGGTCAATTTATAGCCCGGTCTTTGTTTCTTCATCAGAAGAGGGGTGAGCGTCACATCAAGAGCGCCTGCCTGGAATAACCTGGCAAAAAGATTTTCAAAGAATAAAGGGTTTAAGTCATCCAGGCTTGTCTCCAGAATAGTAACCGTCTCTTTACCCATCACTCTACTTTTCTGCTGATACCGCTTCTGGCAAGGTCAACTTTCACTCTCTCGGCAATCTCCAGAGTGATGATGTTTCCTTTAATCTTGCTGATTTTGCCAAAAATTCCACCAATGGTAACCACTCTATCTCCTTCTCTCAGATTTTCCAGCATCATCTGATGTTTCTTCTGCTTTTTCTGTCCGGGCAGAATAAGCAAAACATAAAAGATGAAGAAAATAATGATTAAAGGAAAAAAACTAACTAAAGCATTTACCGGTTTAGTTTCCATATTCTTCTCCTTATTTGGACGCAGATAACATCAGGATAAAATCATTCTATAGTCATTGCGAGCGTAGGTCCCTCGCTTGTCATTGCGAGCGAAAGCGAAGCAATCTCGCTCGGGATAAACTCCGTAATCTCAAAGAAGCGAGAGATTGCCACGTCCGCCCAAGATAACATGGCGGACTCGCAATGACAGTTGTGCTGTTATCTGCGTGTATCTGCGTCCCGTTTTGTCTTTTATTCAGCGGTGGGAAGAGGATTTGGCGCTCTTCAAATCCTCTTCAAGATGTTTTCAGCGGTGGGAAGAGGATTTGAACCTCTGGTCCGCTGAAAACGGACACTGGTTTTCAGGACCAGCGCCATAAACCGCTCGGCCATCCCACCATTCATATAGTAGCGGTGCGATTTATCGCACCAATAGTCGGATGGAATTGCGCTACTATACTCTCTGCTTACTTTAGTAACAATATGCGGGAGGATTAACTCCCTTGATATTCTGACAGCAACTCCAACCGCTACAGCCCCTCGCTAATTTAAATGCATAGGAATTTCCTTTTTCTAACCACGAATTAACGCGAATTACTCTAATTCGTAAAATTCGATAAATTCGTGGTTTTATAACTTGAATAATTATATTCTTTTCTTAACCTTTTGGTCAATTAGGCCCGGGGGAAGGCTTTCCGATAAATCTTTTTAAGCCGGGAAGTGGTTAAGTGAGTATAGATTTGGGTAGTAGCGAGATTGCGATGCCCCAGCATTTCCTGGATTGCTCTTAAGTCCGCGCCCCGGTTAAGGAGATGCGTGGCAAAAGAATGTCTCAATGTATGCGGGCTAATGGGCTCTCTTAATCCTATTTTTTCCCCATATTTTTTGAGGATTTTATAGATGCCGGCTGTAGAAAGTTTGCTCCCAAACCTATTTAAGAAAAGCGCTCCTTTTTTAGATTTCCCGGAACGGGAGTCGCCACTAAAATCTCGGCGACCCTGGATAGATCCGCCGATGTGTAATGGCGGAAGGTAATTCCTGATTGCCTGCAATGCTTTCTCCCCAACCGGGACAATCCTTTCAATTCTACCTTTTCCCTTTATTTTAAGAGAACCGCCGATGAAGTCTATATCGGAAAGTTTCAAATTTGCCAATTCGGATAATCTTATTCCGGTCCCATATAAAATTTCCAGGATTGCCTTGTCTCTGAGACCGGAAAGACAACTGCTCGGAGCGCCTAATAATTTGATGATTTCGTTTTCATCAAGGAATTTTGGCAATCTTTTCCCGACTTTTGGCGTTTCTATGCTTATGGCAGGATTATTCTTGCAGATTTTTCGCAGAATCAGGAATTTAAAAAGAGCGCGAATCGTGGCAAATTTTCGTTGGATGGTTTTATTTTGCGAACTGTTTCCCAGAAAGAGTAGATACTCGCGCAGTAGTTTATGGTCAACTTTTTTTATCCTTATCTTCTGTTGGTCGATAAATTTTTCAAATTGGGAAAGGTCGCTTTGGTAAGCTCTTAAGGTGTGGGGTGAAAGATTTCTTTCTACCTGAAGGTAGGTTAAAAAATCCTTGATATATTTCTGCATTATTTTCCAAACTTATTAAAAATTCCCTTTATTGACTCTTCTGCTTTTGTAAGGATACAAAACATTTAGCTCAATAAATTGAGCAACTACAAGAACTTAGCCCCCTCACCTCCATCCTCTCCCCTTGGGGGAGAGGAAACATAGATGAGGGGGAACTTTGAAATTCCATACAATAAATTAATTGGGACGCAGAGTTGCTGTCAGTAATTTCAGGGAAGTTAATCTTCCCGCATAGTTGCTGTCAGTAGTTTCCTACGAAGCTACTCTGCTCGCATATTACTACTGAAGTAAGCAGATAGATTAGTAGCGCAATTCCCTACTGAAGAGAGATGATAGTCCAGTAGCGGAATTTCCGCAGATACACGCAGATTAAAAGCATAGAATGTAGTGGCAGAGTTTACTCTGCTATTATAAATAGTGCGATGAATCGCACCGCTACCTTCTCGAGTCCTTAATTCTTATTCCTGTTTCCTGATTTTATCCTGAAGTTATTCTAGCGTCCAAAAAAGGAAATTCCTAGGCAATTTAAATTAGCCGTTTTTAGGAGCAGACTCAATAACCATAATTTTCAGTGCCAAATTAAAATGGCCGCAATTATTGTCAGAAGAATCTTTAGACCGCGTTTCTTTCTTTTCGTCAATAGATTTTCCCCTTGGGTACCTGGTCTTTGATTGTATCCAGAATATTAACGATAAACTTTCC